>Ga0315286_10000322_pt1 | contig 39484 bp, 55 predicted proteins | sample YL17G10_0_MG_FD_205038 | JGI IMG/M metagenome (GOLD analysis project Ga0315286, IMG submission 205038) | Sediment microbial communities from Yellowstone Lake, YNP, Wyoming, USA - YL17G10_0 | ecosystem: Environmental > Aquatic > Freshwater > Lake > Sediment | place: USA: Wyoming | collected...
TTGGAGCGATGGAGGACATGTTGATACTGTTGGAGATGGAAGAGCTTTGGATGAAGTAAGAAAATATGTTTTGTCTCAAGGGAGAGATGTAAATCAATTGAATTTGTTTGAGTTCAGTTAGATACCCCACAGCTTGCTGTGGTTGGGAGGTTCATTAGATGAATAATTTTTTATTTGCCTTCTATAAAAAAATTAGTTGTATCTTTCAGGCGTTTCTCTTAGCGCTCTCATTTCAGGATGCAAGACTACACAAGTATCTCTATCGGTTCCAGAGCAAGTTGTTTCTAAAGTTTCTCTGCCATAATTGCATTTGTTAGCCATCTTGATTTTTAAATTGTCTGTTAAGATAGATTCTGTTCTATTTCTAAAAGCTGGGATGAAATGTTGGCAGAATCCATAATCCAACCCCGTTTTTTGTTGCATTTCATAAAAAAATCTTTCTCTTATCCATAGAGTTTGATATTTACGCAAGTCTAATCTAAATTCTTTTAAACTGTCTAGGATAAATCTTTCTAATTCCATCCACCTCTCTTTCCAGTGTCCAGAAATTTTAAGCTTGGCTTGTAATCCTTCATTAGATTTAACTGCTTTAATCAAGTTTTCAATAATCGCATCTGTTTCTTCTAGTTTCATTTTATTATTTATTAAGAACTCTTTTTATTCGTTTTCAGCCAGTCCTTTTCTGTTTCTTATTTGCCTGATAACTTTTTCCTGAACTTCTGTCGGGGTTCTCTCAAACATCTGGTCAACTAAAGAGAAATTTCCTCTTCCTTCTGTAGCTCCTCTTAAATCTCCTGCCATTCCAATCATTTCTGCAACGGGCATTTTTACTCTCATGGTTACTGCGTCTAATTCTTGGTCTACATTTAATAGCTGCCCCCTTTTGCTCTGGACAAGATTAGTAACTTCCCCCATATATTTCAAAGGAGCTTCTATTTGAAGAATCTGAACAGGCTCGTGCAAAACAGTCTTGGCATCTTCCATTGCTGTTCTTATAGCTGTTCTTACAGCAGGATAAACCTGGGCTGGCCCCCTGTGAATAGCATCTTCATGAAGTTTAATATCAACTAATTTAACTTTCATTCTCAAGCAGGGTTCTCTTGCCAGCGGCCCGGCTTCAACAACCTGTTCAAAAGCATCACAAACCATATCTATGATTTCTCCGATATGAACCTCCCCTTTTGTCCTGTCTTGTAAAACACAATTTTTGTAAACCTCTCTGTACTGCCTTGCTTCCTCGTTGCTTACCCCGAGCTCCTGCAATTTTTTCCAGAGCACTTCGTTTTTCTTTTTAATTCTTCCCTCTGAAATATCCCCTGATTTAATAGCTTCATAAACCTCATCTTCTAATGGCTCTACTTCCATAAAAAATATATTATGCTTGTTCGGGGATTTCCCATCAAAAGTCCTGCTTTCTTTTGTTATTGCTTCTCTGTAAACAACAATTGGATTGCTAGCGAGAACTTCAACATTTTTTTCTGTTTTTATTCTATTAACTACAATTTCTAAATGCAATTCTCCTAAGCCGGATATTAAATGCTGCCCGGTTTCTTCATCTATTTCAACCTTAATAGTTGGGTCTTCTTTCTGAACTGTCCTTAAAACCTCTATAAGCTTCGGCAAATCAGATGATTTTTTAGCTTCTATACTCTCTGTAACAACAGGCTCAAATAAATGTTTTAATTCTTGGAAGGGGGTTTCTTCATCTAAGGTTACTGTTTCTCCAGCTTCTCCCGATACTCCTGCAATAGCCAATACATTTCCGGGGCCAATTTCCCCTATTTGTTCTGGTTTTATACCATTATAAATTAAAACTTGCTGAATTCTCTGTCTTCTTTTAAATAAGTTCAGCCAAACTTCAGCCCCTTCTTTTATTGTACCAGAAAACAGCCTTCCGGCGCAAACTTCTTTGCCAGCTCTTGGGTCAATAACAACTCGAGTTATAACAAAAGCAATTTTTCCATTAGGATCACAGTTCAATAGGCCTTTTCCGAATTCTGATTCTAAATCACCTTTCCAAATTTTTGGAATCCTATATTTTTGGGCTTCAAGAGGATTTGGCAGATGTTTTACAACCATATCTAAAACAACTTCATATAAGGGAGCATTTTTCCAGCACCAGTCTTTTCTTTCTTCTTCATTCATCTCATAAAGTTTTAAAATATCTTTGAAAGTTATTCCCTTCTTTTTCATAAACGGAACAGACAGCGCCCAGTTGTCTCTTGCGCTTCCGAAAATAACACTTCCATCATTAATGTTGACTTTCCATTTTTCTTTGAATTCTGGCTCGGCTATTCTTTCTATTAAATTATTAAAGTCGTTGAATATTTTAATAAGCCTCTCTTGCATCTGTTCAGAATTTATTTTCAGCTCTTTGATAAGCCTGTCAAATTTATTGATAAAAAGTACTGGCCTGACTCTTTCTCTTAAAGCTTGTTTTATAACAGTTTCTGTCTGTGGCATAATTCCTTCAACAGCGCAAACCAGGATTATTGTTCCGTCTATTGCGCGCATAGCTCTTGTAACATTCCCAGAAAAATCAACATGCCCCGGGGTGTCAATAAGATTAATTAAATATTCTTCTCCGTGAAAATCATGAACCATAGAAACATTTGCTGCATCAACTGTCAATAATCTTTCTTGCTCGTCTGCATGCTGCCAGGTTGCCATCCCTTGATCTAAGTCCCCGGCGTATTTTGCAGCCATATAACCAGAAGCTGCAAGCAAGTTGTCTGTCATCGCGGTTTTTCCGTGATGTATATGCGCAGAAGTGCAGATATTTCTAATATTTTTTCTAATACTGCTTATTCTTTTTATTTTTTCAAGTTGTGTTTCTTTTACCGCCATGTTTTGTACTTTAAAATTTATCTCGCAGAATCAGCTTGCTTTTCAGATTCGTTTTTCTTTCCCATAGCAAAACTCTCCATTTTGCTTTCTGAAGCTAAAATTATTTCGTTAGCTAAAGCTTCTTGAATCTTTGTCTTTTTATTAAAAGATTTGTCATAAGAACCGTGAACAATATTTCTCATTGAGACTGCAACTCTTCTTGACGGAGAGGCATCAACTGCCTGCGGATATCGTGCTCCACCATATTCAATAACAGTAACCTCATCTCTTGGAGCTGCATTTTCTATTGCTTTAACAAGAACTTGAACTGGATTTTTGCCTGTTTTTGTTTCTATAATATTTAATGTCTTCAGCATAATCTTCATATTTTTCTCATACTTCCCAGTAGAATGCTTGTTGATAATCTTGTGTTTCTTTCCGCGGTGCCCAGCAACAGCCAAAAGATTCGCCATTCTCTCAATAATATTTATCTTGTTTTTCGCAAATCTCTGTTTTGTTCTTCCAAGTGTTCTTAAGACCAGCTTTTCATCTAAGCCGATATATTCTTTTAATCCAGGATCTTCCACCTGGACGTCTTTTGTTTCGTAGGTATCAAAAATTTTCATTTTTTCCATTTTATTCTCTTTTTCCCATAAGGTATTCATTTAATTTCCTTATTACAGCCTCTTCGCTGCTTGAAGATGGGAAACTATTCGCTATTCAATACATTTCCTTGCCATTTGAAATATCAACTCTCGCAACTCTTGCCATTTTTCCAAATCCAAAAAGTTTTTGTGATTCATAAACTAAACAAGTCCCATCTCCTAACTCAACAACATTGAGTAAGTCGTTATATTCTCCTTCTCCATCCATCGTAACCTCTGCAATACTCCTTCTTTCTTTTACTTGTTCCATTTTATCTTCTTCCTTTTTCTATTTTTCCTGTCCATAGCCTGTCTAAAGGCTGGTCATTTACTTTAATAACCTGGAATCTTACTCCGGGAATGTCTCCCTTGCTTCTCCCCATTTTCCCGCCTATTCTTTCAATAATAACTTCATCGTGCTCATCAATAAATTTTTGTGCTAAATTCCCGGGGATAAAAGCAGTGACTAGTTTGCTGTTTTTTATAAGCTGAACCCTGCAGCACTTTCTCATAGCAGAGTTTGGCTGTTTAGCTTCTTTTTGAACTTTTTCAATGACTATTCCTTTGCCCTGGCTTGAGCCTTCTAAAGGGTCTGCTTTAACATCTAACCTTAGAGTTCTAACTTTATAATGCCTGTCTTTCCATCTAAATTTTTTTCTTTTCTTCTTTAATTTTTCTGCGTTTTTTAATCCCATTTTCTTGTGTAAGATAAATAATTAATCATAATAAAGCTTTTTAAATGTTTTTGAAGAAATCTAAGCGATTCTAACATCTTTTATATTAAAATACTGCTGTAAGATATCTTTCATTTCATCTAACCTTTTTTTATCCCTTCCAATTAAAGCGGCTCTGCTTTGCATGCCTGCGCTTATTATAACCACATCATCTTTAATCCCAATATTTTTAAATTTCACAGGATAAACAATTGCTTCAATAAATTCTTCCATATTTTCTCTTTCAGAGGCGGTTATGATGACTTTAACTTTTTTCTCCAGGATTTCAGATAATCTCCGGACATTTTTTCCTCCTTCTCCTAATGCTTTAGCCATCAATTGCTTTGGGACAACAAAAATTATTATCTGATTATAACAAAAGCAGTGTTGGGTTCTGACTCCGGTTATCTTTTCAAACAAATTCAAATATCTTATTAATTTCATATCTAAAGTTCTTGCCATTTTACTTTTGTTTTTTCGCTTCTTTTTTTGTTTTTTTTACTTCTTTCTTCTTATCTCCGGCCAGACTTCCAGTAACCTTGACGAACAATCCAGGAAGCCCGGTTCCTACTGGCACTGGCTGATTCAAGGTTATGTTCTCTATAACAGAAGCAAGCTCATCTTTAGATGATTTTATAGAAGCATTAACAAATTGCTTTATAGGAGTTTCAAAACTTGCCCTAGCTAAAATGCTGCTCTTTTGAGATATAATGCCCATTCTTGTAACTCCTTTAACCTCTCCTGAAGAAACCATAGCATCTGCAACTAACTTCAGGTGCCTTTCATTAATGTCCAATCCTTGAGAGTCTATAACTTTTTTGACTTCTCGTATAATTGTTTCTCTTGCAGCTTCAATTCCAAAGACTTTTGCTACCTCATGAATATCGTTGCTTATTGTTTTATCTTTGCTCACTCCCTTAATTTCAATGACTTCTTCAAGATTTGATCCTGCAGTCAGTATAATATAATTTTTATCTCTCTTAACAACTAAAATTTGCTTGATGCCTTTGATTCCAGATATAACAGTCTCTTTTAATTTTTCCTTTATTTTGTAAATCTCTCTAAAACTTTCATTAGGCAAAGCCAACATGATAGAGTCTCCTTTAAGTTTAGTTTTAAAGCCTTTTTCATTTAGGGTTTCAGCAATTTTAGAAGTTGGAGCGTGGATTGTTTTGACAGCTTCGAGGTTTAGTTCTATAATTATTCTTTTATCAGAAAAGCTTACTTGAATTTCTGAAGCAAGATCTTTCAGCTTGACTTCCTTGATTTTTTCTGCTATGATTCTCGCTTGTTTTTCATTGTTGTACTCTTGGTCAAGATAAATTTCCATCAGGGGAGTTGAAGGTGTTTTTCGTGCATCAAAAATTTCGATTAATCTTGGTAGCCCTAAAGTAACCTGCATCTCTTGGACTCCTGCAAAATGGAATACATTTAAAACCATCTGAGTTGATGGCTCACCAAAAGATTGGGCAGTTACTATTCCGATAGCTTCTCCAGGCGCAACTTTTTCTTTTTTATGCAAGCCCGAAACATCGTAGCCATCGTCCCCGTAAACGAATTGTATAATGTTTCCAGAAGCGTCTCTTACAGTTCCGTCGTATTCAACCTTTAAGTCTTGCAAAGCATTAGCTAGCCTTCTGTATAGATATCCGGATTTTGGAGTTCTTAAAGCAGTATCCATGAGAGCATCTCTTCCTGAAACCGCCCCAAAAAAGAATTCGTGCGGCTTTAAACCATCTCTAAAAGATGAATAAATAAAACCATGAGCTACAGGACTTAAATCCCGCTCTTTAAAAAAAGATAAAGTTCTTCCAGTATAACCAAAATTGATTCTTTTGGCCCATAAAACCTGCTGCCCAACAGAACATGCAATTTGAGTTATATTTAGAATATTTCCTCCCGCTCCAGAGAGAATCATGGCATTAACTGGATTTTCTTTTGGGAATTCTTTTTTGACTATTTTTCCTATTTTTGTTCTTACTTCATTTAAACTTTTAAGAATTTTAATCTCTCTGCTTTCTTCTTTGGTTTTTCCAGGGATTAGCTCTAAGGTATTATCATAATAAGACTCTGCAATCGCATTAGCTTTCTCTTCAGCTTCTTTGATTATTTTTCCGGTTTCTTCTTTTGTTTTTTGGTTTACATTTAAATCTTCTAATGAAATAGTAAATCCTTTTCTGGATAAGTAAGTAGCTCCTAAAGAAAACACATTCCTGATTGTATCTATAGTCTTTTTTCTTCCGACAAGCCCGTCTAATTCTTTAACCAACAATCCATCTTCAACACCGAATGTGTTTTTGTCTATAACCCCCGACAAAAATTTTCCATCTTGAATGCTTAAATAAGCATTATTTGGGCATTTTTCCTTTTTGCAATTATGATAATCTGGGCAATCTTCTCCCATGCAGGCTTTAGTTCTTATTGAGAAAGTTATTTTAGGAAGTGTTTCTGAAAAAACCTCATTTCCAGAGACGACATTCTTGTTAAATGAAGTTTCAATTCCAGATTCATAAAGAATTTGAGTAGCTTCGTTTTTGTCTAATTCAGATTCGCTCAATAGATAGTTTCCAGTTATAGCATCTGCAATACACCCCAATAAATTAACATTATTCGTAGGGGACATTAGGCTCTGCCTTACATCCAATAAAACTTTTGCTTCGGCTCTTGCTTCTTCAGTTTGCGGCGAGTGAATATTCATTTCATCACCATCAAAATCAGCATTATAAGGGAAAGTAGCTGCAGGATGCATTCTAAAGGTTTTGTATGGGAGAACTTTAACAAAATGTGCCATTAAGCTTGGGCGGTGCAAGGAAGGGTGCCTATTAAACAAGACAACATCCCCGTCTGCTAAATGCCTTTCTACAATATATCCTGGCGTCAGTTCTCCAACAATCTCTTCTCTTAAATCTTCTGTTATTCTTTTTCTCTTTCCATCAGGACGTATAATATAATTCGCTCCAGGGTATTCCTTGTTTGAAACTAATTTCTTCATTTTTTCAATGTTTATTGAATTGACTCTTTCGTTAACTGTTATTACTTTGGCTACTTCAAAAGGCACTCCGATTTCATTTATGTGCAAGAATGGGTCTGGAGAGATAACTGTTCTTGCAGAGAAATTAACTCTTTTTCCAGCTAAATTATGCCTTATTCTTCCTTCTTTTCCCTTAATTCTTTCTGTTATTGTTTTTAATGGGTGCCCGGACCTGTGCCTTGCAGGAGGGATTCTAGTAATTGTATTATCAAAGAAAGTCGTAATATGATACTGCAAAAGATCCCATAAATCTTCTATAATAACTTCTGGTGCTCCTGCGTTCAAATTTTCCCATAACCTTTGATTGGCTCGAATTATATCTGATAATTTGTGGGTTAAGTCATCTTCGCTTCTTTCTCCTGATTCTAAAGTAATTGATGGCCTTACAGTTACTGGCGGGACTAATAAAGAACTTAAAACTGCCCATTCTGGACGGGCTGTTAAAGGATTCACTCCAACTAATCTAACTTGCTCATCTGGTACTTTAACTAAAAGTTCCCGGATTTCTATTGGGAAAAGGCGTTTCTTTCCTATCCTGAAGGTTGAAGGTTTTTCTAATTTAACTTTTTCTTGAGGAGATTGGCAATACGGGCATTTTTTAACATCTTTGCTTTTCTTAATCCTTTGGGCTGTTTTATACTTTTCAATATCTTTTTCATCCAAAAGAATCTTTCCGCAATTACTGCAAAAACATCTTAAAAACATTTCGACAAGAGGAATGTATTTGACATGCATGGCTGGACGAGCTAAGTCAATGCTTCCGGGGTGCCCTAAACACTCTTTTAATCTTCCACCACATGTTCTGCATCTCACTCCAGGGTCTATGGCCCCCAACCTTAAGTCCATTAAACCGCCATCAACAGGATAACCATCAACATCATAAAGTTCAGGTGTTACAATTTTAGCAGAGCTTATTTTCTTAATAAGCTCTGGGCTAAGCAAGCTGAAACTTATTGATTTAACTTGTTTTTTTATTATTTCCATTTTAAATTGCTGATAGCCTCCATAATCTTCTATTCTTAAAAACTTTTATCTCGATTTCAGTCTGAGGATCTTCAGCTACATCTCTGTTTATTGGTTTTCCAGCTACAAGATGATAACAATCTTCGCTTTGGTTTAAGCATCTTAGATAAAAAAAATCTGGATGCAATACTCCCCAACAGCTTTTATTAACTGCTGCTTTGCATAGATTTTGATATCCTATTGGTAATTCTTTTGCCATTTTATTTTTTCTTAATCAATTTATCAATTTTATTTTCTATTCTTCCCATATCTGTTTTAACCTTATTGAATGATGATTTAACATGATATCTAAAGTCTTTAAAATCATTATTTATATCCCATATTTTCGAAATCAACATGATAATGAAAGGGGTGATTACTGCTAAATCTGTTGGTTTATTTCCAAATATTCTCCATAACACCATAATAATTCCGATTACTAAAGCTATCCAAAAGATTATATTGAGTATCTTTTTTCTTAGTTCTTCCATTTTTTATTCATATTTATTTTTTAATTCAAAATGTGTCTGGATATGCATTCCTTGAAGTTCTTCAACTAATAATTTGAATGCGTAAGACATTTCAACAGGCTCAATTTCTTGGCTATTGCAAGTAGGACAGGATAGCTTATTGTGTATAGTATCTTTAACAGCCATTGCCCCGCACTTGCTGCAGATATAAACAACTACTTTATCAGAATCGTATCTCTCTTTTAATAATAAAGACGCGCCGTGGGCTACTAATGCTTGTTGCTCCATCTCTCCCAACCTCAATGCACCGCCAATAGACCTTCCTTCTATTGGCTGGCGTGTCAATAGAGTAACTTTTCCAGAAGCTCTTGCGTGCATTTTATTGCTGACCATATATTTTAGTTTGAGATAATACATATTACCAATATAAATTTTAACATTCATCATTTTTCCAGTTATTCCATCATATAAGGTTTCTTTACCATCACATCTAAATCCTAATTTTTCTAATTCTTTTGATAAATCTTCTCCGCTTTCTCCTGAAAAAGAAGTTCCATCGATTGTTCTTCCACCCAGACATCCTACTTTGCCAGCTAAAAGTTCAAGCAGATAACCTACAGTCATTCTGCCAGGGATTCCATGAGGGTTGAAAATTATATCAGGACGGATTCCTCTTGCAGTAAAAGGCATGTCATTTTCTTCAACAATTCTTCCAATAACTCCTTTTTGCCCGTGAGATGTTGAAAACTTGTCTCCTAATTCAGGAATCCTCTCATCGCGTGTTCTAACCTGGACTATTTTATTTCCTTCTTCATCTATTGTGATGAACGCAGCATCTATTGTTGCTTTTTCTTCCTGCCTTACAACAGAACTCGCTTCTTTTTTTGTTTTAATGGTTATTTCTCTTGCTTCTGATAAAAATTTAGGAGGAGAAACTTTTCCAGTAACAACATCTCCTTCGTTTAATTTAGCTTCTGGATAAACAATGCCATCATCTTCTAAAAATCTATAACTTTCTTCTGTTCTATAGCCCAAAGTATCTTTTTCTGGGAGGACAATTTGATCTGCCAAGCCTCCTGCATAATGCAGCTCTGAAGTTTTGTAGGGCCTGAAATAAGTGCTTCTTCCCATACCTCTTTCAATGCTGCTTTTATTCAAGATAAGTGCGTCTTCTGTGTTATAACCTTCATAAGTCATAACAGCAACAACTAAATTTTGCCCTGCTGGATAAACATTTAAAGTGTCATATACAAAACTTCTCACTATTGGTTTTTGAGGGTAATGCAGAATTGAAACATCTGTGTCTATCCTGCATAAATAATTTGCAGCGTATAATCCCAGCGCTTGTTTCTGAGTTTTGCTTCCTCTATTTAATCTTGAACTCTGATCGTGATTTCCATATGGAACTAAACTAGTAACTAATCCCAAAAAGGCTATGGTATCAATTTCCAAGTGTGTGTGCTCTGGAACTACATCTTCAGGATTCAGGGCAACTAATGCATTTTCTTCTTCAGCAGCATCTACATATTCGATGATACCCTGCCTTAACAAATCATCCCATTTTAATTTTCCCTCTTTAATTAAAGCGAGATGCTCTTCTTTTAATTTAGAAACTCCTGCATCAACAACAATTAATGGCCTTAAGACTCTCCCAATTTCAGTGGAAATTAAAATAACATTCAAGTGCTTGTCATACCTAACACTCATTTCTATTGGGAGTTCTGCATTTCTTCTTTTTTCTCTAATTTGCTTTACAAAACCTGTATGCTCTTCTACATATCCTATAAATCTCCCATTGTAAAAAACATCTATAGAGCCTTTTTCTTTATTCATCCCTAATTCATTAAGTGTTGATAAGAAGTTTGATTCATCTAATGAAACAGTTGTTGAGATTCTAGACAAAATAGCCAGGTTTTTTCTCAAACCAATTTCAGTTCCTTCTGGGGTTTCTATAGGGCAGAATCTTCCATAGTGTGTTGGATGCAAGGTTCTAGCTAAGAAATTTTCCTGTTCCCCCGGAAGCATAGAAGAAACTCTTTGCAATTGAGAAAGAATAGCTAAATAATTAGTTTTATCCATATTTTGTGTTACACCTGTTCTTTCACCAATCCAACTTCCTGTAGCAATAGCTGATTCTATTCTATGCGAAAACAAAGTTGATTTTGCAATTGTTTTAATAGAATAAAATTTTTTCCTTTTAGAAATTTTTTGCAGGCTGTATTGTATATCTCTCAATAGAATATTCAAATTAACCCTGAATAAATCTGATAGTAAATCTCCGGATAATCTAACTCTCTTGTTTGCGTAATGATCTTTATCTGTTAAAACTTCGCGATTTTCCTTAGCTATTAAAAACTGCTTGATGAACTTGCATAAACTCCTTGCTTTTTCTACTCTGTCTTCTTTGTTTAAGCCGATGTGAGGCAAGAAATAAGAATCAATTCTTTGTTTTATTCTGTCTAGAATCTCTTTTTTTGTTCCCTGCAAGGCGGTTATTTCAGCTATTTTCATCATTGCTTCTTCAGGATTTTGTATGGAAGCATATTCGTACAAATTAACAATTAAAATATCAGTTTCTTTTCCAATATACTGAGAAATCTCAGATTCTTTTGTCAAGCCCAAAGCTTTTAACATGATTATCGCAGGAATGTTTTTGAATCGAGAAAAAGAAAGTTGAAGAATGCCGTCATTTACTTCAAAAATAGAAATAGGAATCCTGTAAGAGCCTCTTTGGGAAAAAAGCCTTAACATAAGTTTTCCTCTAGAAAACTCGATAAATGGCTGATTAGCTGCCAAATCTTCTGTCATAACCATAACTCTTTCATTTCCATTTATAATAAAATATCCGCCAGGGTCTAAAGGGTCTGTATAGTTATTCTGCAATTCTTCTTTTGACATTCCATAAGTATTGCATCTTTTGCTTTTGACAATAATTGGAATTCTTCCTATTTCAACATCGTGGCTTTCTATCTGCCCAGATTGCTTGATTGTTATCTCAAGAAAAACAGGAGCAGAATAAGTTAGGTTTCTCAATCTCGCTTCTGCAGGGAGAATCAACTTCTGGCTGCCATCTGCCTCGATTATATTTGGTTTCTCTACTCTTATTCTCCCGAGCTTAATCTCAACTTCTTCTTTGTCAACACTGTCATTTAATTCGTTGACAATTTGCTGCATTCTCTCTTCAACAAAATTATTAAAAGAAATAATGTTGCTTTCCACTAAGCTGTGCTCCTCTAAATACTTTTTAACAAGTGCATGCCTATCCTGCATCTGCGTTTGTTTTTTTTCTTCCATATTCTGCTTTTAACCCTCTTATCTTCTTCTTATGCAACTACTACCCTAAAAAAATCAATACTCCCTTCTTGGCTCTTTCTTGAGATTTTAATAATCTCTCCAATATTGCAATTTTCTGGCAAGCCAGGGTCTCCAAACTTAATTTTTGGCAATTGTGATAAAGAAATATTATACTTTTCAAGAATTTTATCAACTTCTTCTTGCTTTAATTTTTGGTGTTTTGGCTGTAAGATATGCATTTTTAAAAAATAAGTAGGGATTTTAAGGGCATCTTTAATATTCTTGCAAAATTGCTATAAATACCTTTAACAACTTTACAATACTAAAAAGAATTTAAAGTAGGTTTATAAATCTTTCGGGCGAAAGATTTATTGGTGCTGAAATAGAGTAATCACCTACTTATTTAATTTTCAAGTCTTTTCCTTTGACATTTATTCTGTATTCTGCTGCTTTTGCTTTATAAAAATCTAATCTTTCTTGATTTCTCTCTCTAACACAACTTCTCATTGCAAAATATAACGCGTTTTCAATATCCTTTTCCATATGTTCTCTTGCGTTGGGTGTTGCTTTTTCATAATTTTCTAACGCTTTATCAATCTCCTCCCTGATGAGATTGAATCTTCCATAAACAAAGATGCTAATTGCATCTTTTGTATCCTCTTTAACTTGATTTATTGAAGCTTTTTCCAATTCAGATAAAGGAGAATAATCAGAAGTTCTTCTTGCTGTTGCGAGTATTGTTAATAAACCGATACTTGTTCCTAACAATATTTTTCTGCCCAGACTATTTGTCATTTTTCCTTTATGATAAGCGGACCCGGAGGGATTTGAACCCTCGACACCTGGCTTTCTGTCATGCAGCATTTGGTTTCCTACACTGAATACTGCAATAATAAAAGGCCAGTACTCTAACCGGGCTGAGCTACGGGTCCGTATCTCAATAAATAATTTTGTATTTAAAAAAGCTTCTATGAAGACTTTTTTTAGGAAAACTAAGAGAAATTGAAGGAAAAAGTTTATAAGTTTGTACAGAATCATGTTGATTATGGTATGCAGATGCCAATTTAACATAGGAGAATATACTATTCTTGCAGAAGGAGGCACTCCGTTTTTGAGGAAGGATAGCCTTAGAGATAAAGGCCTCGATTATGTTTTAAAAATGAATTTTATTAATTCTACTAGGAAACTTGCAGGAACAATGCCTGGAGAATTATCATTATTATTGCACGAGAAAACTTCAATTTTCTATCTTGATTCTCATGGATGTGATAATAAAGGGGTTTGGTGTTATGAAAAAGACTTAAATGATTTAGAAAGCGTAGAAAAAAGAATTAAAACCGAGATAAAGAGGGGAGTTCAAAGTGCCATCATAAATGTTTGTAATCCTGGAAGTTTAATACAGGGGCTTGCAATTCCAGTATTATATCCACAAACAGATGTGTCCCAATCTTCAATAGATGAAGTAATGGCATTATCATTGCCTGTTGATTATCCTCAAAGCTGCAATAATTCAATGAAAATAATAAATGATTATTTAGACGCACTTTATCATTTTCATCGTGCTCTTGGAAACCTTGATGAAGAGACAGCTGAGCATATTTTAAAAGATGGATACACCAGAAGAAAAGAGTCAGCTAAGAATATTTTAAAATGTTCATAAAGGAATACTTTAACCAACACACTTCTTCATGTCAGAAATTAAACCACTTACTTTAGTAAGTGGATGTAATCTTGGTGTTTTAATTTCTGAGCATCCTAAAAACAAAGGGCTTTACAAACCACACCTTTCAAGGTGTGGTGCCCTTTGTTTTTTTGATTTAAGGTGCTTTTTCAATTTTTCTTCCAAGACTTCTTCTGGCAGCGCGCCTGTAATTCTTTCAACTTCTTTTCCGTCTTTAAACACAATTAAGCAGGGAATAGAAGTTATATTAAACTTTCCAGAAAGCGCTTTATTTTCATCAACATTTACTCTTGCGAATTTTATGGCTTTAATTTCTGATGCGAGCTCTTCAATTACAGGAGCAATCATCAAGCAAGGCATGCACCATTCCGCATAGAAGTCTACAACAACAGCTTGTTTATCTTTTGTGTTGATTGTTTTTTCAAAATCTTTCTCTGAAATATCAACTGCTTTATCATTGTTTGCCATCTTCTGCTTACACCTCTGCAAATCATGAAAGAACTAAAAAAAGGGTGTTTAAAAGCGTTTCGATTTTTGGGATCTTAAATTGCACCCATTATAGCATTCTGTCTTTCATTATTTAATCTTTTGTGCGCATCAATATCATACCAAGGCATAAAAGTTTTTGCTGTTGAGCATTTTTTCCCGAATATCTCTTCAGAGCATCCAACTTGATTGCATTTCGGATTTAACAAAGGATGCATATACTCTGGAAGAACTTTTTTCAGCATTGCAGCTTCTTTGTGGGTTGTTGCGCGCATTTCAGGTTCAGCAGTCGTGCACATTCTTAAAGGGATAAATCCCCCGATAAGAGCATTATAAAGATTATATTTTTTGACTAAAGCAAGCTTGACTCCTCTTGGAACCATATATAATGCATCACTTTTGTCAATTCCCATTTCAATAAGCTTCCTATAAACAGAAAAAGATTCTTCAATCTGGTCTGCCCACGTTGCCATGTTTTCAGAACTTTCAAATATGCTTTTAGGCATTGAAAAAAACTTGGTTATATACTCAGAAGTAAAATGGGGAGTTTCTCCTTGTGAAAATAAGAATGCTTCTGCCCTTTCTATTGCATGATATATAGGTTCAACTACCTGCTCAACTGTCCTGTGCCTTTTGTCTTCTCCCCAAACTCTCCAAGGAACAAACTCTGCAATTGATACTGAAACTGAAGGAAAATCTCCTGCAATTGCTCTTGCCATTTGGTATATTCTATCCTGATTTTCTCTGAAGTCTCCTTCAGATTTATGAGATTTTTCTATTAGTGATACATACTCTTTTACTCTCCTTTCAAGAGCTCTTGAATCTGGAACATGATAATGCATCAGCATTAGCTCTCCTTTGTTTCCAAAAAGCCTAGGAACTATTTCTGTTGCTTCATTTTCTCCATCCCTAAAAATAGAGGTATTAGGATAGCAGATTCTTGGCGCCCTCTTTCTTGCTTCTAGCAATACTGGCGCTCCATTGTCTCTTACAGCTTTTTCTAACTGCCTTATTATCTCTTTGCATTCAGCTGGAAGAGGCTGATTCATTTGAAACACTGCAAAATCAGCAATTGTTTCTACAGAAAGTTTTATTGTTCCTCCTCCGACTATTCCATACTGCAGTATTTTAGCAGCTACTTGCTTTGTTACTTTCCTATCCATAAGAGCTTTATTTGCTGCCATATTATTTCGCGATGCCTGCAAATATATTTCTAATGCACTCCCGCCAGCCCGATAGATTGATTTCGGGACTATTATTTCTTCTTCATCTGACCTTACATCAGTTCTTCTACCAGATGGCATATGCGCATTTGAAAAAACCGCGCCAGTAAAAGCAGAATCACACATTTTTGAAGGAATCTCCGCAGATAAGAAATTCGCCGCCCGCCATTGCAGCCATTGAAGCATGCGCCCTTCCGACAGTGTTTGCAAGACTTTTTCTTGTTTTTTGAGGGTCAATCTCGCCTCTTCTTGCCTGTTCTATTGCCTGTTTTAACGCTTCAACGTTTTTATAGATCATTTGTCCTGAAAATTGTATGAGCTCATCAGGACCAAGTACTGTTTTGCCTCCTAAATCTAACTTAGGACCAAAGTCAAGCACTTCAACAACCGGATTTACAACTTTATATTCCACCATTTTTATTCAATCACAAAGATTGCTTTTTTCTTTTTAAGCTTATCAGCACTGCAAAAGATATTTTATATTATATTTGTTAGATTCCAGTTGAACCAAAAGCCCCGCTTCCTCTTTCTGTTTCTGACAACTCAGAAACTTCCTCAACCTCTGCTGTGACAATTGGCTGAATAAGAAGCTGAGCAATTTTCTGGGCTTTTTTTATTTCATAATCTTCTTTAGTTGTGTTTAGCATCACAACTTTATATTCTCCTCGATAAGTATACTCAATAACTCCGCCCATTGTTTTTATTCCAGACGCAGCTACCCCGGATTTATCCCAGATTAAAGCAACATATCCTTCTGGCAGTTCAGTAGAAATTCCAGTTGAAATTAATTTTCTTTCTCCTGGCTGTAGAATACAGGATTCACAAGAAAATAAATCCAATCCAGCATCTCCTTTATGCGCATAGCTTGGAAGAATAGCTTCCGGGTTGAGTTTTTTTATTTTAATTTTCATGTTTGTGAATTAACATTTGGAAGCTCCACAGAAAGTGCATGTTGGGCATCCCCCCATAGAAATAATTACCCCCTTTCTGCAGGAAGGGCATTTTTCATTAAATCTTTTCCTTTGGGGCGACTGGATTGGTGTGTTTGCTGTTGGGTTCTTGCCGTTATTATCAACAGCAGGCTCAATAAAATCTTGTGTCGGTTTAAATCCTTTCATTAATTCCAACAAACCTCCTTCTTTCTTTCCTGCTTCTCTTATTACATCCGAAACTTTTGCACTAAATTCATCGTAATCTACATTCCCTAAAACTAAATCTGGCATTGAAAAATAATTTCTAGCAACAACGAACTTTAATAAACATTTTGCCAACCCCATTGCTATAGATTCAACATGCCCTGCTCTTGTTACTCTTGAAGTTCCTGACCCTATTCCAATAAACTGCTCTATAACTGGTTCAATATACCCTCCAGACCTCAAGTAAAGTGAAGTAGACCGCCCAAGAGCCTCAAGAGTAGCTAATTCTTCTCGTCCAGAGTTACCAAGCAAACCAAATACTTCTAATGGGCGGTAATCATTAGAAGGGTCACACACTATAAGACTATGTATATGGCCAAACGGGGTATCTTGCCTTATTCTAACTGCAGGCATAATTTCAGGTACTTTTAGAGGGTGGTCCACAGTTCCAACAAGAACTTTTTTTTCAAGAGATTTAGGATCAAGCTTTCCGAATATTATTGGCTGGTTACCGCGGCTTCCATTTCTATAGACAGTAATTCCTTTGACTCCTCCTGCCAAGAAAGCTGCTTTATATGCTTTGTCTACGTCTTCAAAACTTGCAGTTTCAACAAGGTTAATAGTTTTGCTTACAGCATTATGAACATATTTCTGGAAAGCAGCCTGCATTGCAATCTGTCTATCACAAGGCACTTCATGAGAAGTTATATAAATTTCTGCCATTTCTGGAGAAATTCCATCTATCTTGCTAAGTGGTTTTCCTGCGAATAATTGCTCAAAGACTTTATCAGCATCCATACCTTTGGCTTCAAGCTCTTTTCTCAGAGTATCGTTTGTGAATTTTCTTATGTTTCCTTCTGAATCTTTATGAGCAAAAGCAGTTCCAAAAATAGGTTCAATGCCTGAGGAAGTTCCAGTGATTATACTTATTGTTCCTGTTGGGGCAATAGTTGTGTCAGTTGCATTTCTTCTAGGTTTGTTTCCTGCATAAATGCTTTTTTCAAAATTAGGAAATGCCCCTCTTTCTTTCGCAAGTCTTTCTGATTCTGAGATAGCTTCTTCGTGAATAGTTTTCATTACCTGGCCCGCAAGCTCGATAGCTTTATCAGAGTCGTATCTTATTCTTAAAGCAATAAGCATTTCTGCCCAGCCCATAACCCCTAATCCTATTTTCCTATTTCCTGCTACAGTTTCAGCAATTTTTTTATCTGGAAAAGTATTCATATCTACGACATTATCTAAAAATCTAACTGCTTTTCTTGCTGTTCTTTTTATCCTGTCAAAATCTGGTTTTCCATCTTTTATCATTACATTTAAATTAATACTTCCGAGATTGCATGCCTCATAAGGAAGCAAGGGCTGTTCCCCACACGGGTTTGTTGATTCAATCATTCCTATTGCAGGAGTTGGATTGTCGCGGTTTAATCTGTCAATAAATATAAGCCCGGGGTCTCCGTTACGATGTGCGTTAGTAACTATATTTTTCCATAGCATTCCAGTAGTATAGACTTTCGTTAAATCAACTTTTTCTTGGGGGTCTGTAGGAATTAAGTCTTTTAAAGTGTAAGTCATTACACCAACATTTTTTGGAACATAGTACTGTTTTCCATCTCTCGGGTTTCTTACAACAAGCGGGGCTTCGGGATTTGACAGAAGGTTGTTCATCCATTCTTCTGAGACTTTAACAGAAGTATTAAAATTAGAATAATCATTGTTATACTCCTTGGTGTTTATAAACCTTAAAATATCTGGATGCCAGACAGACATCATGCCCATATTGGCGCCTCTTCTAAATGCTCCTTGCTGGATTGCATTTGTGGCTTCTACAAAAACTCTCCAGAAACTTATGGGCCCGCTTGTAGTTCCTCCAGAACTTTTAATATAGTCCCCAGTTGGCCTTAGGTGGTCGAAAGTGAAGCCTGTTCCTCCGCCTGCTTTTTGAATCATAGCTGTTGTTTTTACAGCATCAAATATTTCATCTATGCTATCTTCTACTGGCAGAACAAAACAAGCGCTTAGCATGCCCATTTCTCTTCCAGCGTTCATTAAAGTAGGTGAATTTGGCATAAACTCTCTATTTGCCATCATTTTATAGAACTCTTCAGCAGTTGCATAAGCTTTCTCTATATCTTTGGTATAAGCGTATTCTGGATAAGCAATAAATGAAGCTACTCTTGCAACAAGCCCCCGAGGATCTTCTAATAGCTTGCCATCTGCGCTTTTTCTTAAATATCTCATTCCAAGGATAGACACAGAATTTGGAGTGAATTGTGGGTCTGGTAAATTAGAATCTCTGATTCTGTCTCTTATCTTTCCAAACACTTTGCTATTATATTTGCTCGAATATAATGGAAGGATTTTTTTTGGTGTTTCATAGCTTTTTGGTGTTGTGCTTTCTGTTTCCATCTCACTTCACCTCTTTCATTGCTAATTTAAAGTCTGAAAGAGCTTTGAAATCGCGATAAACAGATGCAAATCTTATGTAAGCAACTTTATCCAGCTTTTTCAAGGCTTTCATAACTTCTTCTCCGATTTCCTTGCTTTCTATTTCCTTGCCTTTTATCTTCACTCTTAATCTTCTTTCAATTTCATAAAGTATTTTGTCAATTTTCTCGGTTTCAATCGGGCGCTTCTCGCACGCTCTCATTATTCCTGCTTTTAATTTTTCTCTTGAAAATGGTTCTCTTCTTTTATCTTTCTTAATAACAATAATATCAAGTTCTTCTGCTCTTTCATAAGTTGTGAAGCGCTTTTTGCATTTCAAGCATTCCCTTCTCCTTCTTGTTTCTCCATCAGAATCACGTTTGTCTGTAACTTTTGTTTCGCTTCCGCAGAATATGCATTTCATTTTGTTTCCCTCGTTTTTTATTTCTCTCCAAAGCCACGAAAATCTTTTGATTTTTGGGTTCCTGAAAAGCTTTGCTTTTCACGGTCTCTTTCTATCCTTTCTCCAAGGTCTTTTCGTTTTCTTCCCGAAGCTTCTTTTCCAAAGAAGGCTCAAAGAGAGCTTATTGTATGCCTGTAACCCCCGAGTTACTACAATCCCTTGTATCTATTTTTTATCCTTTATACAATATACAGTATTTTGAGAAACCCAGAGTATTTAAATATTTCTGTGGTGAAAAATATAGATTGAAATAAAATAATCTTTCAACAATCTTTTTAAATTCCTTTTCCCAACCTTTTTCATGTTTATAGTTTTTGATGGAATAGACGGCTGTGGAAAAACAACACAAGTATGGAAACTTGTAAAATATCTTTTTGGCTTAAGTAAGTATGTCCATGTTCTTGTTACAAGAGAGGCTTACAAAGATAGAGAGATAAGAAAATTTTTAAAACAAAATGAGAGCGAGGAAAAAGCTGAAAAGCTTGCAGAGCTTTTTATAAACGACAGAAAAGAGCATGTAGAAGAAATAATAAAACCAATGCTGGAAAAGAATGTAGTTGTTATATCTGACAGATATAAATATTCAACAATTGCTTTTCAAGCAGCGCAAGGCATAGAAGTTGATAGGCTGATAAAGATGCATGAAAACATGCTTATTCCTGATTTTGTTTTTATTCTTGACACCCCAGTAGAAACTGCATTTAAAAGAATGCAAGAAAAGATTATCCAAAAAGAGCAAAAACTTGCAGAAAACAAATTTGAAGAGAACTCCGAGCTTCTTGAGAAAGTAAGGCAGAACTATTTACAGATGCCAAAATTTTTTCCAAACGAAAAAATAATTATTATTGATGGAAGCAAAACTATAGAGGAGATTTTTGAAGAAGTGAAAAAGTGTTTTGAAGGACTAAATTTTTAAACAAAACATTTAAAAACCAATATATATTATAGAATATATCAAGTAGAGTATATAATAAAAAAGAGGTAAAAATGGTTGAGGATATAGTATCGGTTTTTTCAGGAAGTACTGAAGCCTATCAGAAAATCGCAGATTATTTAGGAGTTTCTTTAACAGTGGCTATAGCTATCATAAGCTTAGTTGCTATCTGGAGTTTAGTTTGGAAAGGAATTGCGTTATGGAAATCCGCAGGAAAAAAACATTTGATATGGTTTGTTGTTTTGTTAATTGTGAATACTGTAGGGATTTTAGAGATACTTTACATATTTGTATTCTCAAAGATTGGTTTGAAAAAAGATAAAGTAGGAAAAACCAAGGTTAAAAAGAAATAAATAAAAAAGGAGGTAAAAATGCCAAAAGCAAAATCTGTAGGAAAAGTAGCTAAAAAAACTTTGACAAAAGTAATAACCTTGATTGCATGGGTTGTTGGTGTTCTTGTAGCTTTGGCAGTTGGGTTTGGAATGGAAGACGGAACTTTAAAAGTTCCTGGTCTAGAGCTAATAGTCCCAACTGCTGGATGGATAGTGATTATCTTAGTAATCGTCGGCGTAATAATGGAAATAATTGATGCAGTAAAGTAATTTTGATTTTTTCCTTTTTATTTTTTTAAGTTTAGCAGCTGGCATTTCTTGCAGATTTCATTTCTGCTCGGCTCTTCGCAGATTTTGCAATAGAGGAGCTTTTCTTTTATAAGTTTTCTTTTTAATTCAGGCAGAATTTTTAAAAAATTTCCAATAATTCTTAGTTTTACTTTTTCATCTTTATCTTGCAAAAATCCTCGCGTTCTAATCCGAAGAGAAGAAACTGCACACGGGCATTTTTCATATACAACACGAAGTTTTTTTAAAAGTGAATATTTTTTTATATCTTTCTCAGAGATAAAATATAAGGGCTTGACTCGCGGGACAAATTTTCTGTCGTTTATGCTGCCTGTTGCAGGCCCAGAATTTGCTCCTAACATTAAGTTCCCCTGCAAAAAATTCATTATTATTGTCTGAGATTCATCATCTAAATGATGCCCTGTAACAATTTTGCCTGCTTTCAATCTGCGCGCTTCTTTATTCAAAAGCCATTTTTTAACAATCCCGCAAACCATGCAGTTGCTTACTTTAATTTTCTCCTGCACACCGCATCTTATATTGCACATTCTCATTCCAAACTGCTTTTTTATGTCAATAACATGCAGCTTAATTTTCTCTTGCTTGCATAATTCTTTTGCGGCTTGCAAACAATCCTCGCTATACTTTCCCAACCTTAAATTAATGTAAAGCGCAGAGACATTATAGCCAAATTTCTTTAATAAATATAAAATAGTTGTGCTATCTTTTCCTCCAGAAGCTGCAACTATGATTTTTTCTTTTCTATCAAGAAGCTTGTACTTTTTGATTGTTTGTTTGACTTTTGATTCAAAATCGTTTATGAAATCTCGGTCTTTCATTTTTTCTTTTATTTTTAGCATTATAATTCCACCAAAAGAAAGTTTCATGCCTGCTTCTAATTGTGAATTTTCCTTTTGGAAATTCATAGGTTTCATTAATTACATCTTTTTCATTGTAAAATCCAATAACATGCCCAAGATTTCCCTGCTTTTGAGATCTTTCATAATCTTCTTTCAGCTTTTCAGACATATCTCTGGCTTGTGTTTCTTGCATATAAATAAAAGAAAGATTTGATATTTAAGGCTTTGGAACTTGCCCAAAAGCTAGTTCAATATATGTCTGGTTGCAATTAAGCGAACTAGACCACCGTGCAAAAGAATAAAGGGGGGAATTGTTGTAAACTTATTTCTTTTTAATTATAAAACTAGGTGCAAACCTAGTCATCAATATTTTTCCAGCATCTTTTCCGTAGTTATCATATGCTGTTTTTACAATTTCATGATAAACAGAGGAAGGCATCATATCGAATTTTTTTAGGTCAGCCGAGCTTGCTACATAAACATTCTCATGGATATCTGAAGAGTTTAATTTATTCCAGAAATCAGTATTCCACCAATAAGGAACATCAATTATTGCCATTCCACCCTTTTTCAATAATCTATGGGCTTCAACAAAAGAAGCAGGAACTTGAGTATATTGATAAGTGTTATAACTGGTCATGAAATGAAAAGTTTCATCGGACAAACCTGTCTCTTCAATTTTTCTAACAAAAAATCTGTTTCTTGGTAAACCGACTCCTTCTTTGTTAAGTTTAGTTGCAGGATCTATTACAAAAGCTTCAATACCTTTAAGCTCCTGTAAACCTTCTGCTGCTTTGCCATAAGATCCCCCTATATCAGCCACAACTAGATGTTTATCATATGGAAAACGTTTTTTAATCTTAGACAGCAGTGTTTGATAAGAAAAATTGGGACCTAATGATAATTTAAAACTGAATTCATATTCAGATAAGGAGAAAGCCTCAAAATCTCTGATTGAGAATTCAACTCCCTTATGTGTCTCAAGAGCTAACCTTTCAAGTTCAGCAAGTTCTTTTTCACAAATTGGATGCCTTTGCAGGGAATAATATTGATCAATCCCATAGTCCACTGCTTTTAATGCCCCAAGCACTAAACCAAGTCCACCAGCACCTAGGACTGCTTTTTTCAAGAAACTTCGTCTAGCTTCAATTTTTACCTGTTGTGCTTTGAGTTCCTTTCGTCTGCCCATACTAAAAAGGGAAAGGCTAGTCCTTTTTAAATCTTATTGGTTTATCTAACTTAAGAGTAGTATCAATATAGACAACCCCCCCTTTCCTTATTTTTAAGACTTTAGAAAAAGAAAAAAAGAGGGTATGACTACCTTCCTTTGCATCCGCATTTTCCGCCATTAACTGCTCCGCAAGTAGCTGAGCCGCAGTTTTTTCCTGCTTTCTTTCTGCAATTTATATCTTTTTTCTCTTCATTAATAATGTGTTTAATACAACACTTACAGAACTTAATGCCATCGCTCCCCCTGCAATTATTGGGGAAAGAAGCCAGCCTGTAAAAGGATACAACAGCCCTGCTGCAACAGGAATTCCAAGAGAATTGTAGAATAATGCCCAGAACATATTCTGCTTAATTTTGCTTATAGTTATCCTGCTTAATTTTATTGCCCTGACAACATCAGTTGTCTTGTTGTTCATCAAAACAATGTTTCCAGTTTCCATTGCAACATCTGTTCCAGAGCCAATAGCAATTCCAATATCTGCCTGCGCAAGTGCCGGCGCATCATTAATACCATCTCCTACCATAGCAACCTTCCCTTTTTTCTGAAGTTTTTTTACTTCATTTGCTTTATCTTGGGGCAAAACTTCTGAGATAACATGATTTATCCCAAGTTGCCTGCCAATTGCATTTGCAGTTCTTTTATTATCTCCTGTAATCATATAAACAAAGATTTTTTCTTTTTGCAAATCTTTAACTGCTTTTATTGAATCTTTTCTGATGGTATCTGCAATTGCAATAAATCCCACAATCTTTTTATTAATACAAGCAACAATAACTGTTTTTCCATCTTCTTCTAATTCTCTTATATTATCTTCAATTATTCTGATACTAGTTATTTTTTTAGCATATTCTGGCTTGCTTACAATAATTTTCTTTCCTTTTAACATTCCCTCAACTCCATGCCCTGGAATTGCTTTAAAGTTTTTAACATTTTCAAGTTTAATTTTTTTCTCTTCTGCCTTATTTACAACTGCCTGTGCAAGAGGGTGCTCGCTGTTTTTCTCAACACTTGCAGCTAATTTTAACAATTCATTCTCGCTTATTTTTCCGGTTGCAATTATATCAGTAACTTCTGGTTTTCCTTGGGTTAAAGTTCCTGTTTTGTCAAACACAACAGCATATAATTTATGGGCTGTTTCTAATGCATCTCCTCCTTTAATTAAAATTCCTTTTTCAGCACCTTTTCCTGTTCCAACCATAATTGCTGTTGGTGTTGCTAATCCTAATGCACACGGGCAAGCTATAACAAGAACAGACACTGCAATGACTAATGCAAATGAAAATGTTTGCCCTACAATAAAATACCATGCGGAAAATGCAATAATTGCAATAACTATGACCGCAGGAACAAAATAAGCAGAGATTTTATCAGCAAATCTTTGAATTGGAGCTTTTTTGCCCTGAGCATCTTCTATAAGCTTAATAATTTGAGATAAGGTTGTATTTGCACCGACTTTTGTTGCCTTGAACTTAAAGCTCCCATGCTTGTTTATTGTTGCTCCAATAACAATATCATTTTTCTTTTTTTCAACAGGCATGCTCTCTCCTGTTATCATGCTCTCATCGATTGCGCTGCTTCCTTCAATAATTATCCCGTCTACAGGAACTTTTTCTCCTGGCTTAACTAAAATTATATCTTCAACAACAACCTCATCAACAGGGATTTTTACTTCTTTGCCTTTTCTTATAACTATTGCGATTTTTGGAGAAAGATGCATTAATTTTTTAATTGCCTCGCTTGTTTTTCCTTTTGCAATTGCTTCTAAATATCTCCCAAGCATAACAAAAGTAATCAAAACAGCTGCTGCCTCAAAATACTGGTCTGCCATTGGCTCAAAAAGAGTAACATAAACAGAATAAAAATAAGCCGCACTTGTTCCAATTGCTATTAAACTATCCATATTAGCAGACTTGTTTTTTAAAGCACTAAATGCGCTTTTATAAATTCCCCATCCGGCAATAAACTGAACAGGTGTTGCTAATAAAAATAAAATAAAATTCCTATAAGGAATCTCTATTCCAATCCACATGAATACCATACCAATTAAAAATGCAGGAATTGCAAAAATTAAGCTGAAAAGAAAAATATTCCTCATCTTTTTAAGGCTTTTTTCTCTTTTTTTAGTTTCATAATCTCTGCTGCCTTCGTCATTACTCATTATCTTTGCTTTATAATCTCCAAGGCTTTCTATTGCATTAATTATTTTTTGTTCAGAAGTTTTGTTTTCATCAAACTCAACACTGGCTTTTTCTGTTGTGAGATTTACATTTGCATAAGACACTCCTGGCTCTTTTTCAAGCCTTTTAGCAATAAGAGTTGCGCAGCTTGCACAATGCATTCCTTCAAGGTTTATAGTTGCGTTTTTCATAATTTTTTAATCACTTCTTTTGAACCTGTTTAATTAGCCAGAATATCAACAAGATTAAAGCCACAACAACTAAAATACCAAATATCCAGCCAAAAAACATTCCTCCAAAGCCATAACTCCCAGCCATCATTCCATACATATTGCAACCCTCTCCTACATCAGCAGAAACCACGCTAATCAAACCAAGGAAACTTAACAAAACCATTAAAACAAAATTTTCTTTTTTCATTTTACCTCCTGATTTGATTTATATTTTTTGATTTGTTTATTTTTCTATATTTACTTCTGCATATTTTAGAGCAAAACTCTTTGCTTTCATCTTCTAAAGACATGCCACACATCTTGCAACCTTTTCCAATTTCACTATAAATGTTTTCATGGCATAACGGGCAGTTTAAAATTTGTTTCATATCATCCTCCACCAAATAAAAAGCATTTGCAAATTAATACAATAATATACTTAAATGCTTTTTATTTGCATCCGCACCCTCCGCCACCCATGCTGCAAGAAGCTCCTGCAGAAGGAGCTGCGACTTTAACCTCTTCTTGAGAAGCTGTTCCTGTTTCTGTTACAATAAAGCTTCCTCTTAGCATTCCCATCCCGCATGTAAACTGGATTGTTCCTATTTTATCAGGAGTAAACTCAACAACATTTAATCCTTGTTTTAGATGAACATCAATGCCATAAGCATTCATAATTAATTCATTTGTGCAAGAAAATAACTGGGGGACATTTACATTCCACTTTGCAGGAACACCTTTCTTCAAGACAAACGAATTAGGAGAATATCCAGATGCACTAACTTCCATATTTATCTCTTGAACTCCATTGTTAATTACACTTGCAGAACTACTTTCAACTCCTGTTATCTTTGCCTTTATTGCATCAAAACTATAAGAGCTTCCCATTAAAGTCAGGCCCCTGTTTAACATTATTAATCCTAATACCAAAACAATTATTGCAGATATTTTTAATATTTTTTTAGTTGTTTTATGGCTTATGATTGTCGCCAGGCTTCCAAACCCCAGCATAATTGGAAGAGTTCCTAATCCAAATGCTGCCAAGCTTGTTGCGCCAGATACAAAACTTCCTGTTCCCATTGCATAAAGATACATTGCCTGTAATGGCCCGCATGCAATAAATAATCCATTTAATAGTCCAGTTACAAGCGGAGCTTTATAAGGGCCTTTTGCAGAACTTCCTGCACTTACTGCCGCTTTTGTTAGAAATTTAGGGTTAAACTGAAATCTTCTGAAAAATTTAATTCCAAACATGCTTAATGCATAAAATATCATAAACAAACCCGCCAGAACAGCAACCCAGCTTCTAAGCCCAACTGAAAATGCAATTACTCCTCCGATTAATCCAAATATTCCTCCTATTATAGTATAAGAAACAACCTTACTCCCACCATAGACTAAATGTTGCTTAAAGCTCTTATGCCCTTGCAGAGCATTTTTTGCTGTGTATGACACAACAAATCCTCCACACATAGATATGCAATGAAACCCAGTTAAAATTCCTGCAAAAAACAATAAAAATAAGCTTGTTTTTTCTCCTAATTCTGGAATTTTAAAATCAAGATTTAAATTAAGATTTTTGAATATAAAAAAATATAAGATAAGAATAAGTAAAATTATGCTTCCCAACATCACAAACCATCCAACCTTGCTATCCTTCTGGCCAATGCTGTTATTTCCGTTGTCTCCAATAACTTCATAACCTAAGTTTTTTATCTGTTCTTTTATTTCTTTCTCTGAAATTTTGCTTTCATCAAAATCTATCTCTGCTGTTTCATTGGCATAACTCGCTTTCACTTTATTCACTTTTTCTTTCAGCTCATTTTCAATAAGCTGCGCGCAAGAATTGCAGTGCATCCCTTTTATTTTAAATGTCTTTTTCATGAAAACATCAAAAAGTAACCCCTTATAAGCGCTTGTATGAAACTGGTTTCAGGGCAGATTAAACAAACGCAGACATTAAAGTAACAGCATACCAGAGAATTAAGTTAATTATGCTTAAAGCTTTCATTTGTTTTTTTGCCTTTAAAAATTTTAAAGATGGTTTTTCTTTTAAGACAGGGGCCAGGTTACTAATTTTCTTGCTCTTAATCCCAATTATAACTCCAATGATAATTATCCAAACAACAAGAACATGTTTTACAATTAAAAGTTGTTTATTTAAAGGCCATTTTATAAAAAAAGGCAAAGCAATGCCTGAAATAATTAATAATACCATGCCAATCCAGATAAACTTAACAATAAAAGGTATAATTTTCCCAGCAGCTTTTCCAACATCTTTGTCTTTTTCTGCCTTGCTGGAAATAACTGCAGCAATAGTTGCTCCGCCCAACCCAAAAGCCAGTCCAAGAAAGTGCAAGAAATTGAAAATTTCTAGTGCTACCATATTATATTCAATTAATAGAAATATATAAACTTAATTATTCTAAAGAAAGAGCTTTATTAGGGCAAGCTTCAACACAAGCCCCACATCCAATACATTTTTTATAATCAATTACAACTTTGTTTTTTCTCTTTATCGCACCAACAGAACATACTTCTGCGCACCCTATACAACTACTTTTTCCAGATTCACAATTACATCCACAATTACATGATCCATTCTTCCAGCAACATTTGTTATAATCTATTATAGGCTTCATTTTAAGACAACAACATTCGTCATCCCTCTTCGCTTTCTTTCAATCAATTGCTTTCCTTCTAATCTATCAAGAATTCTGCTGACTTTTACTTTTGAAAATTGAGTTTTATCAACTAAATCTGACTGGAAAATTGTTCCCTGCGCTTCTTCTAATGCTTTCATTATAACTTTTTCTTCTTTGTCCAGCTTTAAATAATCAATTGGATTTGCTTTTTTCTCTATTTCAACTTTTTTTGTTTTTGTTATTATTTTTGTTTCTTCTTTGCTGAAAACAAGAAACAAGCCAATAACCAAGACAAGCAAAGCGATAGCGAGGCTTATCCATGTCTGTATTGCTATTGCATCATACATTGTGCAACTTGCTCCATGAGAACAGGTCTTGCCAACGATATTCTTCAAGCCAAGATTAAAAATCAAAACTATAATTCCTATTATAACTGCAATTCCTATGATTAAAAAACCAACGTTTTTATTTTTCATGTTATCCACCATTAGAGTCAAATTTTACAACTGGAGATCCGATATTTTTTTCTTTATTTCTTATATATCTTTCACTAAAATAATAAACAATAGGATACCAAAGAGGAAGCCATTTAAAAATGTAAAGATACGGGGAAAGAGAGATATAATAAAAGTAAGTTCCAATAGGAGCAGCCCAATAAAATAAGGACAAGAAAATTCTGTGGGGCATAGTTTTTATAACTAATCTAATATTCTTTTTATCTGATTTTTTTACTTTTTTAGAAACTAGTCCTATGAGCATTGCAAAATAAATCCACGAAAAAATTAAAATTCCTAAGCAGATTATTAAAATATGTAACACAATAAATGCATACTCTGCATATTTTTGATTAACTTCTCTTAACACTAATTTAAGAAGAAAATAGATAATTAATAAACAATATGAAAAAATTCCAGATTTTGATATTTTCTTTTTATTTTCCATTTTCATGTTTTTTTCTTTTTCTCATAATTTTCAATTGTTTTATGCAAAGCTTGAGCTCCCAAATTCGGACATCGGAGTTTCAGTTTTTCTTTTGGTATTAAAAATTTTTTCTTTAGCAAAAGATATTTCTTGTATTTCCTATCTAGCCTTGTCGATATAGCAGATTCTTTATACAGAAATTCTAAAATCTTAAATATTTGGAGTCCTGTATATTGTAATCTATATGCTTTGGAAGCTGTAGGGTATATTCTTACTTTATTAACTCTACATTTTTTAATTAAAATATCCTGAATCCATTCTAAAAAAGGCTTGTTCCCTACTATATCAAATTGTACATGGCTTGCATCTCTCCCACTTATAGAACCATCACCATCAAAAACTCCTCTTATAAAATATGAAGTAAGAGAATTTGGAATTTTTATTTTGGTAATAGTCAAACTTTTATTGGGGGTTATACCTAAACCCAACAATGAATTGAAAAGTTCTTTAGAATAAATACTAAGATGTGAGCTATTGTTGCTTTTTGTGTAACCTATCTTAGCGTTAGTTTTGATTGATTTTTTGAATTTTTGCAGGTGTCTTATATCTTTTTCATTTAGAGTTATAGACACTAAACTATCTCTAAAACTCAAAACACCGTCTGCCGCTATAAAACCAGCCCAATATGCAGAAATTGGATTTAATTTTTTAAAAAATTCTACATCACAAAAAACTTCCTTTTTAAATTTGCCAAGATTTTGAAGTACAACCTTATTACAATATAAAGCATAAAAAATTGATTTTTTATTACATTTAAAAATTTTAGCTAATTTTACAGCAGAATATCTTCTAGTCTTTGCTAATTTAATGAGCAGCCTCAATTTTTTAGGATTTTGAAATACTTTACTCCTAAAATTTTTACTATTCAAGTAGTAATTCTTAGTTTTATATGGCATTTTTATTTTGAACATTATTTTTTCTTTAGTTTCTCCTCGTATTTTTTGATAGCGTCGTATAGTGTTTTCTCTCCCAAAACAGAACAATGCAATTTTATCGCAGGAAGATTTTTCAGTTTTTTTAATATGTCCTCCTGCCTTATTTTTTTTGCCTGTTTTAATGTTTTGCCTTTTGCTAACTCACATAAAACATCTGAGGAAGCAATTGCTGCTGCGCATCCAAGAGTTTGAAAAGAAATATCTTTAATTTTATTTTTTCTAATTTTAAGATAAACTTCCATTATATCTCCACACATATCATTTCTTATTTTACCAATCGCATCTGGATTTTTCATTTTTTTTGCATATTTTGGTTTAAGAAAGTGCTTCATAACTTGTTTTGAGTATCCACATTCCATTTTTCTTCTCCTATTTTAGTTTTTCTTTTTCTTGCTGAGTTCTTTAACAATTTCATCTGCGTCTAAGCCATGAGCGCATGCTCCTTGCTCAAGTGTTTCTTGCATAGCCATTGGGCAGCCACAACAATGCATTCCTTTTTCCATTAAAATAGCTGCAGCTTCTGGTTTTTTCTCTAAAATCTCTGCAAAACTCATTTTTTTGTTTATCTCGTTCTTTTCTTTTGATGTTTTTTGTTTTGTTTTTTTCATCATTTTAACTTAAACTTTTTTATTGATTTAATTTTATAACTTTTATCGAGCGTTAATAAAGATATTGCATTAACTTTTGTTTTTAAAACTGGGTTTTTGTTTTTAATTTTTTTAATTGCATTATCTATCTCTTTTTTTGTTTTAAATACTCCTAGAGTGATATGGGGAATATAGCTTGGCATGTCTTTATTTTTAAATTTTGCCAAGAGTTTTGAATGGAGATTTTTATATGCTTCTTTTAACTCATCTTTTCCTTTATTAATTAATAGATAAAGGTAATACTCTTTAGCAGATTTTTTTAAACCTTTTAAAGTAAGCTTAAACGGTTTTATTTTTTTAAGCGATTTTCTTATATGCTCATAAAGTTGTTTTTTTGGAACATTCTGAAATGGGAAAACTACGCTTATATGCAGTTTAAATTTTTTATAATTGGGATCATACCTCTCTCTAATTCTTCTTATTTTTTTATTTTCTGGTAACAAGATAACTATTGATTGTTTCATCTTGATTTTTTATTTTGTTTTATCTGAATTTACTAATTCGACTAATTTACTATGCTCTTCCTTTAATTCATTTAATCCTATAAACTCCAAATCTTTGATGTTAATGTTCTCGCTCTCAAGATATTTTTTTAATTCATCTACTCCATGAAAATAGACTCTACTATTTATTTCAAAGCGATATTTATTATCATAAACTCCAACTATCTTTATTATCATTTTCTTATTTAAATCTTAAACGGGCTTATTTTCCTTAATTTTTCTATAATCTTAGGCAGGACTTCCAGCACTTTATTAATTTCTTCTTCTGTATTCCCTCTACTAAGTGAGAGTCTTAAAGAGCTGTTCGCTTCTAATGGTGTTAAACCAAGAGCAAGAAGCACATGGCTTGGTTCTAATGTATGAGAACTGCATGCAGAGCCTGTTGAACTGCAGATGCCATAAGCATCTAAATATCCCCCGATTGCTTCTCCTTCTACATTATTAAACCTTACATTGATATTATTACATAATCTATTTTCTTTAGGGCCATTAAGATTTGAGTTTGGTATTTGCAAAATTCCATTAATAAGCTCGTCTCTTAATCTTGCCATTTGTTTTATGTGTTTTTCCTCTGCCAATTTAACAGCTTTTGCAAATCCAATAATCCCAGGAATATTTTCTGTGCTGCTTCTCAAACCTTTTTCATGCCCTCCCCCGTGCAACAAAGGAGTTATTTTAATTCCATTTCTAATATATAAAGCTCCAACTCCTTTTGGCCCGTGAATTTTATGGGCATTTAAAGTTACTAAATCTAAATTTTGTTTTTTAACATTTATTTCGGTTTTTGTAAAGCTCTGGCAGGCATCTGTATGAAAATAAACACCTTTTTCCCTGCATATTTTGCCTATTTCTTTAATATCCTGTATAGTTCCTATTTCATTGTTTCCATGTATAATCGAAACAACTAAAGTTTCGGGGGTTATTGCTTTTTTTAATTTATCAGAATTAACAAATCCTTCTTTATCAGCATCTAAATAAGTTACTTTTACACCTTGGGTTTCAAGCCATTTGCACGCATTTAAAACACAATCATGCTCGATTTTTGTTGTTATAATATGTTTTTTGTTGGGATTTGCGAAAAATAATCCCTTTAATGCAAGATTGTTGCTTTCAGTGCCGCTTGAAGTGAAAATAATTTCATCATCTTTTGCATTTATTGCTTTTGCAATAACATGCCTTGCCTCGTCTAATGCTCTTTTTGCCTCCTGCCCCTTTAAATGCTGCGAGCTTGCATTGCCATATTTCTCTATAAAATATGGCTCCATCTCTTTCAAAACCCTCTCATCAACACGAGTTGTTGCTGCATTATCTAAATAAATTGTTTTCATTTTAGAACTTTCCCGAAAGTAGCTATGTTTGTTCTTTCTTTATATCCTAATTTTTTATAAAATTTAATTGCACTGGCTTTTTTATGCGTGGAAAAACAAACTAATTTAATTTTTCTTTTCTTGGCGCAGGATTCTACGTAATTCACTAAAGCTTTTCCTATGCCTTGTTTTTTAAATTTTTCATCAACTGCTAAATCTTCTATAATAATTACTGGCCCTTTCCAATATTGCTCTTTTTTAAATACAATAACACCAACAATCTTTTTTTCTATTAATGCTATATAAATTTCACCTATTTTCATATAGAAATTTAGACTTTTCAAGACTGCATTTAAAGAAACTTTATCCTTAAAAGGGGGCTTTGCAAATTCGGTTCTCATTCGTTTTGTTATCTCTTTTATATTATTTTTTGTTGCTTTTCTAATTTTCATCTCCCACACCCCCTGCATTTAGTGCAATTTTTGCTATGACAATCAATCAGCCTTAAAATAGGAACTACTGATTTGCTTAAGCTGTAGATTCTTTGTTTTCCTTCTTTCCTTGCTATAACAATGCTGCATTCCTTTAACTCTTTCAATGCATGGCTTATTTTGCTTTGCTCAACTTTCAACCTTTCAGAAAGTTCTGTAACTGACATATCTTTTTTGTCGAGATTTGAAACAATCTTTATCCTTAAAGAATTAGAGAGTTTGCTAAAAAAGATATGATAGGTCTTGTAATTCATATGAAAATGGGTTCATATGTGTTTATAAACCTTTCGCTTATATTTTTATTGCCTGTACAGGGCAACTATCTGCAGCTTCTTTTACACAAGGCGCTTTAGACTTCTCTTTCCCTTTTTTTACAGCTGCTTTGCCATCTTTCAGTTCAAAAACTTCGGGGCAAGTAGCAACACACGCCCCGCACCCAATACAAGTTTCTTTATTAATCGACACCATTTTTCTCCAAATTTAATTTAAAGGACATTTAGATATTTGGGATATCTGTTCTAAATTTTTATTTCCATAATAAACTTTCCCGTCAATAACCCAAGCAGGAATTCCTTGAACTCCGGATTCTTGGCAGAGAGCAGGTTCATTTGCACAGTCAATAATGTCTAAATATTCTAATGAGGAGCCAAATTCGTTTTTTTGGGATTCACAATAAGAATCTCCCCCTCTTATGTACAGCTTGATATTCTTATTAGTTAGACATTCTGCAAATAAATCGATTTCAGATTTATCTTCAGATATAATTTTCCCGGTTAAAAAAGATACACCTAAAACAGCAATATAAATAATGCTTATCAGCAGGATTAAAACACCAACAATTAACAATGTCTTTTTCTTGGGGTTATTCTTATACTTCTTTTTTATTTCCATAGATTATATTAAATTTCTTAATTTTTAAATCTAACTATAAATGAGGTTTATGTGCTGGTTTGCTAATCTAAACATTTATAAATACCTTTTTCTTTTTATCAAAATGATATGGTGGTTATGGTTAATTATTGTGATTGTTGCTTTAATTGTAATTATGTTCATTTACTATTATAATAGATTTGTTGTTCTTGGAAACAGGATTGATAATTCTCTTGCACAAATAGATGTTCAGTTGAAGAAAAGAGCAGACCTTGTACCTGCTTTAGTAAAGGTGGTTCAGGGTTACGCGAAACATGAAAAGAAAATTATGACTGAAGTTACAAATGCAAGAGCTGCATTAGTAAAAGCAGGGGATACTGCTGCCAGAGTTAAGGCAGGAGATGCTTTACAAGGAGTTTTAGGAAGATTATTTGCAATAGCTGAAAATTATCCAAATTTAAAGGCAAATGAAAATTTCTTGCAGCTTCAGCAAGAGTTGTCTGCAATAGAAGACAAAGTTGCGTATTCAAGGCAGTATTACAATGATTCTGTACTATACTTAGAAAACGCCTCTCAAAAATTCCCTGGAGTTATATTCTTTAAGATTTATGGCAGGCAGAGAAAAGAATATTTGAAGATTCCTGAATCTTCAAGAGAAATGCCTAAAATTGATTTTGAATGAAACATAGCGGCTATGTGTAAAATTAATTTCTAATGTGTAATTTTTTGAGCAAATTCTTTGCTGTTCCTATATAGCAAAGAACTCTTTGTTTAACTTTCCCTTTCTCTTTATAGCTTTCTACAACATAATAATAAATCTTCCCCTTAACTCTCTTTCTTCTTATAAATGCCATTAATTAGTTAGGCATTACTTATATATAAGCTTTTCGGTGTTATGTTATATATAATTCAATATAGAAAAACCTAACTATTGTTATGCATTACTTTCTCCATGAAAAAGAGGAAGAGATGGCCAAGAAACGAGGCATTATATAACCAAGTTCAAGAGAATGAATTCTTGAATTTCTTTGAATATGTGAAATGGTTAGGATTTAAAGTGTGTAAAAATGTAAAGATGAGAAACTATATATCCTGCTTGCTGATATGGCATAAATTCCCAAATTTATCGGCAAGAAGAGCAAAAAGTTTCTTGCTGTTCTTAAGAAAGTTTAAGATTATCAATGCCACTATTCCCTGCTTCAAAACTTTATGCAATTATCGGGCTGAACCGATAATTGGAAATATCTTAGATGAACTGATAATTGAAAGCTCTAAACCTCTATCAATTATCGAGTGTGATTTTGCAACCGATGCAACAGGAATAAGAACAAATCTATTTTCAAGTTGGTATAGCATTCGATGCCAAAAAGAAATCAAGAGAAGAGATCATTTAACAATTCATATTACAACAGGAGTTAAGAGCAACATTGTAACTGCTCTTAATGTGGAAACAAAATCAGGAAATGATAACAAAATTTTCAGAGAGCATGTGAATAAAACCGCTGAAAATTTTAAGATTAATGAATGGAGCGGGGATGGAAGATATTGGTGCAAAGATAATTGTAAGAAAATTAATGAAGTTGGAGCAAAGCCCTACTTCAAAGTTTGGAAAAATTGGAGTGGCAAATCAAGAGGGTGTATGCCTTGGAAGATCATGAATTTAGAATCAAAAAACAATCCTGAAGAATATGGAAAACACTATCATAAAAGAAGCAATGTTGAGTCTACAAATCACAGCAAAAAGGTTATTCATGGAAATAAAGTTTATTCTCGACTGGACTCCTCTAGAATAAACGAAGAAACATTAAGATGGATTAATCATAATATTAATGTTCTGAATAGAGCTAAATATGAATGGAAAATAAATCCTAAGTTTATGGCTTAGGATTTACACATAGCCGAACATAGCAATAAATTTATAAACCCCTTTTTCTCACTTTAATCAGCCAATGACCAATGAATTGAGCTTGTGAGGCGAGAATTTCGCTTCATAGTATAATTCTTGGTTATTAATTAAATGAAGCGAAATTGGAGTATAAAATGGCTTCTGTATATGACATAATAGAAAAAGCACGCAAAACCGGAAAAATTGAAAAAGGAACAAACGAAGTTACGAAAGCAATAGAAAGAGCTACTGCTAAATTTATTGTTTATGCTGCAGATGTTGAACCAAAAGAAATTATCCAGCATTTGCCTGTTTTATGCAAAGAGAAAAACATTCCCTGCGAGGAAGCTGACAGTAAGCAAAAATTAGGAGTTGCAGCTGGCTTGAATGTTGCTTGCTCAAGTGTTGCTGTAATTGATTCTGGAGATGCGAAGATAGAAACAAAGAAAAAGGCGAAAGAATAATTTTTGAAAATTAAAATGGAGCAAACAATAGAGCAAAGAGCTTATGCCACTATGGGAGAATTTGTTTATCAATATAACGCCAGAATCAAACCTCTTATTGATGCAGGAAAAATTGATTTAGCGAGAATTCCTATTATGGACTCTATTGTGAGGGGAGCATTACTTCTTGAAGCTACTGGAAAAGAATCTTCAGATGATTCTGAAACAGAAATAGCAGTATCTGGTGTTAGAGGATATAGGGAATATTGCATGGCTTTAAGATTTTTAGATTCTTTAGATGGTCAAAAATTAAAAGAAGTTCCTTCAGATTCAGCAAAAAAAGAATTAACTGAGCGAATTTGCAGAGCAGAAAAGAATATTGAAAATTTAGATTCTCTTGCAAAAGGAAATGAATTTTATGAAGAACAAAGGCAAAGGAGAGCTGCATAAAATGGGAAGTCAAAAACAGCAAAAACCAAAAGAGCAGCAAAAACAAACAGGCGCGACAAAAGGCTCAGAAAAAATTCTTGGACAGGCGGTGCCGGCTGTTGTTGAGGATATTATTGGAAGAACTGGTTTTAGAGGTGAGATTACACAGGTCAAATGCAGAGTTTTGCAAGGCTATGATAGGGGAAAAGTTATGAGAAGAAATGTTAAAGGCCCGATAAGATTAAAAGATCTTTTAATGTTAAGAGAAACTGCAATAGAGGCGAGAAGAATTAAAAGCGAAGTTACAAAAGGGGCTTATACTTAAGATGACTGAAAAAACATTAGCCCAACTGATTGCAAACTCAAACTTTTTAGCGATTAAAAAACTTGTTGAAGATGGGTTGATTGAAGGTGGTGATTCTATTGAGATCCCTTTTGGAACATGGGATGTTTGCTCTAATGAATTACTAGATGAAATAAAAGGTCGTCTGAAACAAGAAGGTTATCAAGTTAATATACTATCGAGGCCAGTACCACCGAGGCGGGCCATGGGTTATAAAGCTGTAGAATATAGGAGATTCCTTATTGTTAGGAGGGCAGAATAAAATGCCAAAATGTTCGTTTTGCAGGAGAATTTATGAATTTCCAAGAGGATTGACTCTTGCTTTAAATGATGGAGCAATTCTGCATTTTTGCTCAAGCAAGTGCAGAAAAAATTCTGAATTAGGAAGAAAAAGCCAGAAAGTTAATTGGGTTAGAAAAATGAAGCACGCTGAAACAGAAACAATAGAAGAAATAAAAAAAGCAGCAGAAGAAAAAACAGAAAAAGTGGTGAAGAAAGAGGAAAAAGAGACAAAAATTGAAGAGAAAAAATAGACTTACAGTTCTCTAGACTCTAATAAGCTATATCCTAACGTTTCTGAACCAATTGTTATTAATTCATATTGTTTTCCAATATCCCTCATCGAAGGCATCTTTGTATTGTCAAATAGCTTTCCTTCTAAAACTCTCGCCCCATCATGAACTCTTATTGTTTCTCCGTCTTCTGTTTCAAAATCTCCATACAACAAGAATCCTTTTGTTTGAGCTAGTTGATATTCTCCTATATCTTTTAATGTTGCTCTATAGCTTTGTTTTGTTTCATTAAAGAGCTTTTTTTGAGCATATTCAATCGGCGTTCTTAGGGTAGTTAGTATTCCAAGATATGCTAAGTCAAAAGCAAGGATAGCACCGACTATTGTTGCCGGAGTTGCTAATCCTCTTCTAATACCTCTTAATTGTTCTTTTAGTTTCATTTTTATTCACCTCCTCCAGATTTATTTAATTTAGCAAAAGCACATTTTACTTTTTCTATTGTTTGTTCTAAACTTTTTTCATGATCCCTATAACCTCTCACATAAAGCTCTGCATAACCCTCTACTACCTTGTGTGAAACTCCACCTACAGACATGGACAAATCGATATTAGGTAAAATTATATTCATGCTTTGTTCACTAATAATAGGATTTGGATACTCAAATATTGGAGATTCTATTTTTACATTAGGGTTAGATCCCTCTGCCCAAATATTGTATTCTATTTTGTATCTCATTTTATTTTACCTCCTTTCCAATTGTTATTTTTTGATAATTTACTCCAGCTAATTTCGCTGATTGTAACCCTGCTTGTGAATCTTCAAAAATAATGCATTCATTAGGACTAACCCCTAACTTAGTTATTGCTTTTAGAAAGGGTTCTGGATGAGGCTTTTGATTTTCTACATCTTCGCAAGTTATAATTACATCAAAGATTTTTAAAAGTCCAATTTTTCTAAGGATAATGGTTGTTATATTTTTAGTATTAGAAGTGACTAATGCAAATTTTAAGTTGCTTTTTTGCTTTATCAACTCTAATAGTTTATGATTTAAGATGAGTTCAGTTTTTCTTAAAAGAGAGGTATATTTTTTAATGAACTCTTTTTTTATTTTCTGTTTTAATTGGTAATCTATAGTTATAGAAGCAATATATTCATCTAAAGTACATCCTATAAATGCCTTAAATTTCGTTGACAAGCCATTTTCTTTAAGTACCATCTGCATGGCTATATCATCTAATCTTTCAGTGTCTACAATTGTTCCATCCAAATCAAATAATAATGCTTTCATATTAACACTTCTTAGTAGTATCATATATTAAAAACTTCTTAGTTTTATTTTTGACAAAATGATAAAGTTTAAATACTTATCATCATTAAGTAAAATATGCCTAAAAAAATTAAACTAATTGATGAGAAAGATAAAAAAATACTCGCAGAACTAGATAACAATTCAAGACAAACAGATTCAGAAATAGCCAAAAAAGTTGGCTTAAGCAAGCAGGTTGCAAATTATAGAATACAGAAGTTAGTTGAAAACAGAATTATCACTAACTTTTATACAATCGTAAATATTGCAGGGCTAGGATTAAATTTCTATTATGTTTTCATTCAGTTAGAAAACATAAATAAAGAGCAAGAAGGAAAAATATTGCAAAAAATAAGCTCTTTAGACTCTGTTGGATGGTTGGTCAGCGGAATGGGAAGATGGGATATGATAATTGGAATTAACGCAGAATCTGTTTTAAGTTTTGAAAAATACCTTAATCAAATAATTAATTTATGCGGGAAACATCTGCACGAGTATATTTTTACAACTCTCGTGAGCGCAGAGCATTTGAGTTACAAATTTCTTTCATCTAAGGAATTTTCTTATGGAGTTAAACAAGGAGAAAAAATTAAGGTTGTTTCTTTAAATGATATAGACAAGAAAATATTAAAGGAAATATCTCAAAATGCGAGAATGCCTATAACAGAAATTTCTGAAAAGACAAGATTACCCCTGCATGTTGTTCACTACCACCTTAAAATCTTAATTAAAACAAAAGTTATTCTAGGATTTAAACCA
>Ga0315286_10000324_pt1 | contig 39421 bp, 43 predicted proteins | sample YL17G10_0_MG_FD_205038 | JGI IMG/M metagenome (GOLD analysis project Ga0315286, IMG submission 205038) | Sediment microbial communities from Yellowstone Lake, YNP, Wyoming, USA - YL17G10_0 | ecosystem: Environmental > Aquatic > Freshwater > Lake > Sediment | place: USA: Wyoming | collected...
AAAAATGTACGGGGTAAAATTAAAAATTACCACAATAAATAACCATTAATCTTAGAATTCCGATACTTAAATGTCGGAAATCTACTAACGGGGTGAAAAGGTCAGAATTAATCTTTGGAGCATTGTTGGTTCCGGTTGATTTCTTGATGTTTTTGGCTGCGGGTATGGCCGCGTATTTTTTGCGCGTCAGTCCATTAATCGTTAAATGGAGGCCAGTTTTATTCACTTTAAATCTCCCTCTTGAACGATATTTCTTTTTGCTGTTGGCGGTTTCTTTTTTTGGGGTCATGATTTTTGCCGTTTCCGGGCTTTACGGAATTACTGCGCAAAAGAAATTATTTAAAGAATTTTTTCAAACAGTAGTCGCAATTTCGGCGACCATTCTGGTTGTTATTCTTTATATCTTTTTTAGTCGGGAACTTTTTGAATCCCGATTTATTGTTTTGGCAGCTTGGATTTTTGCCATAATTTTCGTTTCTCTGGGCAGGTTTTTTATCAAAAAACTCCAGCGATATTTGGTCGGAAAATATAACGTAGGGACACACAATGTTGTGGTAATCGGAGAAGACAGAATAACCAAAAAAATAATAAAAGAGATAAAAACCAACCCCGAGCTGGGATACAGAATAATCCGTCATTTTTCCGATATTGATATCAATAAAATCAAGAACTTTATTTTTGGCGAAGGGAAGCATACCGATGAGGTTATTCTTGCCAGCTATAAATATGAAAGAAATGATGTTTTGGAAATTTTGGATTTTTGCGAAGAACAGAGGATTGACTTTAAATTCGTTCCTAATCTGTTTCAGGCTCTGACTACGAACGTCGAAATGAATACTCTTGACGGAATTCCCTTGATCGAAATAAAAAAGACCCCTCTTGATGGTTGGGGAAAAATAATAAAAAGAAGCATGGATTTCATTGGTTCTTTAACCGGATTGATAATTCTTTTTCCATTTTTCTTGATTTTTGCGATATTTATCAAAATTGGTTCCGAGGGACCTATTTTTGTAAAACTGAAAAGAATCAGCCAAAGGAAAGAATTTTATCTTTATAAATTTCGTTCCATGGTAAAAGACGCGGAACAAATGAAAAAAGACTTATGGCAATACAACGAAAGAAATGATGGGCCTTTGTTTAAAATGAAAAATGACCCGAGAATAACTAAAATCGGCAAATTTTTGAGAAAATGCCGCGTCGATGAATTGCCACAGTTAATCAACGTTTTAAGGGGGGAAATAAGCCTTATTGGGCCAAGACCCCACCAACCCGATGAGATAGAAAAATACGAAAAGCATCACAAAAAAGTTTTATTGGTTAAGCCGGGAATGACAGGAATGGCGCAAATTAGTGGAAGTTCCGATTTGCCGTTTGAAGAAGAAGTGAAGCTTGATACTTATTATATCGAAAACTGGTCTTTGTCTAAAGATATTTATATTTTGTTTAAGACGTTGGTTGTTTTATTTAAAGACCGATCAGCTTGTTAATTTTATGAAAGTAGCGTTAGTTCACGATTATTTGAATCAGTATGGAGGGGCGGAAAAGGTATTGGAGGTTTTTGCGGAAATTTTTCCCAATGCTCCGATTTATACCTTGGTTTATGATCCCAATTTAGTTAAAAATATTTTGCCCGGAAAAGAAATCCGGGCCTCATTTTTACAAAAAATTCCATTTACAAGATCTCATCACCGTTTATTTCCGCCACTTATGCCATTGGCTACGGAAAGATTCGATTTATCGGACTACGACTTAGTTCTTTCCGATTCCGCCGCCTTCAGTAAGGGCGTGATCACCAAGCCGGAAACGCTCCATATTTGCTATTGTCATACTCCCATACGCTATGCCTGGGACGATAGCCATAAATATATTCGGGAATTTAATATGTCTTTTTTGGCAAAATTTTTTGTTCCTCTTTTTATGAATTATTTGCGTCTTTGGGACAGAGAGGCGGCGTTCCGCGTGGATAGATTTATTTGTAATTCGGAGTTTGTCGCCAAAAGAATCGAAAAATACTATAAAAGCAAGGCAACTGTAATTTATCCACCCGTTGACACCAATAAGTTTTTTCCCGGGGGAAAAACCGAAAATTATTTTTTGATGGTCGGAAGATTATTAGTTTATAAGCGCTTTGATTTGGCAATTGAAGCCTTTAATGAACTGGAGATTCCTTTAAAAATTATCGGCACCGGTCCGGAGATGAATAAATTGAAAAAAATGGCTAACTGGAACGTTGAATTTTTGAGAGACGTAGATAACGAAAAATTAAGAGAATATTATCAAAATTGCCAAGCCCTAGTTTTTCCCCAAGAGGAAGATTTCGGCATTGTGGCAGTAGAGGCAATGGCCTGTGGAAGGCCGGTGATTGCCTATCGTGGAGGAGGAGCATTGGAAAGCGTCAAAGAGGGAGAAACGGGCGTATTTTTTGACGAGCAAAAAAGAGATTCTCTGATTGATGTCATAAAGAAATTCAACCCCGACAAGTTTAATTCCCTTAAAATACATACTCATGCTAAGAAATTCGATAAAGAGGTTTTCGGCAAAAAAATTAAAGAATTTATAGAAAAAGCATATTATGAATATCGGAATAGACATTAGAATTCTGGCCAAAGGGACCAGGACGGGAGTGGAAAACTACACAGTCAATCTTTTATCCGGTCTTTTGGAGAAGGATAAATCCATTATTTATAAATTGTTTTGTAATGGATTTAAAAAACCGAAACTTGATTATTATTGGTTGGGATTGAATAACGTTAAAATCAAAATATTGAGAATTCCTAACCGAATTTTAGATTTATTTTTACGTTTTTTGAGATTTCCCAGGATCGACGGGATTGTTGGCGGAGTGGATATTTTTCTGAGCCCTCACTTCTTGCTTTTACCGGTGGACAAAAAAACCAAGACAATCGTTGTCTTTCACGACCTTTCTTTTGTTCGTTTTCCGGAATTTTTTTCCTTTTCCAAATTAATTTGGCACAAATTTATTTATCCCAAAAATCAGGCAAGAAAAGCAGATCTGATTATCGCCGTATCCGACTCGACCAAAAACGATCTGATCAATCTTTACGAAATTCTTCAAGAAAAAATCAAAGTCATATATCCGGCAGCGGGGAAAGAATTCAGGAAAATAGAAAAAACCGACCAGAAGCTTTTAAGAGTAAAAGAAAAATATAATTTACCGGATAGTTTTGTTCTTTATTTCGGAACAATCGAGCCAAGAAAAAATATTTCTGGATTAATTGAGGCATTCGAAAAAATAAAAAAACAGGAAACAAAAATTCCATTAGAAGTTCAGTGGGATGGTTTTGAGGGCATGGTAAGGGGCGAAAAGAAAAACCTTTTTAGTTTTAGAAAGTTAAAGTTGGTGATAGCGGGAAATAGGGGCTGGTTGTATGGGGATGTTTTTGAGAAAATCGAAAAATCTCCTTACCGGGAAGATATTATAGTTACCGGATTTATCGAAGAAAGCGACAGACCGTATTTGTATAATTTGGCGGAAATTTTCGTTTATCCGAGCTTTTTTGAGGGCTTCGGCTTTCCGCCGCTTGAAGCAATGGCTTGTGGTATACCGGTGGCGGTTTCCAATAAATCGTCCTTGCCTGAAGTTGTGGGAGATTCGGCAATAATGTTCGACCCGCAAAACATCGATGAAATTGGTTTCGCGATAAAAAATATTCTTCAAGACAGGGGACTCAAAGAATTATTAATTGAAAAAGGCTTACAGCGAGCCAAATTATTTAATTGGGATAAAACCGCTGAAGAATTTTTAAATATATTTAAAAAAATATGAAAGAAGCAAAAAAAATCGGCATTGATGCCAGATTTTTCGGTTGTCGGGATAAAGGATTCGGCAGATATGTCGAAAACCTAATTAAAAACTTGGAAAATATCGATAAAACAAACCAATATTTTATTTTTCTTAATAAAAATAGAGAAAAAGAATACATTCCTCGAAATCCGAATTTCCGGAAAATACTGATTAGCCATAATTCTTTATGGCCTTTTAAAATAGATAAAAAAATATATGATTGGGAGTTGGATATGATTCATTTTACCTGTTTGCCGTTCCCGCTTTTTTACAAAACCAAAAATAAGACTGTAATTACGGTTCATGATTTAATTTGGCGGATTTCTCCCCCGTTCAAAAATCTGCTGAAAAAATTTTTTTACCGCTTGAGTTTTTCCAATGCGATAAAAAAAGCAAACACAGTAATTGCCGTTTCGAAACATACCCAAAAAGACATTTTAGAAATTTATAAAATTAATCAGGACAAAATAAAGGTTATTTATGAGGGGGTTAACTGAAAAATATTTACTTTATGTGGGAAATTTTTACCCGCATAAGAATATAAAAAGATTAATTTCTGCTTTTAAAAAAATAATTCGAGAAACAGACTCGGATTATTCCTTGGTTTTAGTCGGTGGGAATGCTTATAAAGAGGAGGGCGGAATTATAATTACCGGTTATATTGACGATAATACGCTGAATAATTTGTATGGGGGAGCCAGCTTATATGTTTTTCCCTCTCTTTGCGAGGGATTTGGTTTGCCGGCCCTAGAAGCCATGAAAAGGGGGGTGGCGGTTGTTTCCTCGAATACTTCGTGTCTACCGGAAATTTTGGGAGATTCCGCAATATATTTTAATCCTTTGAATGTTGACGATATGGCGGAAAAAATCAAAAAGGTTCTTTTTGACAAGAACCTGAGAGATGCTTTAATAAAAAAGGGGCTTGATAAATCAAAAGAATATGATTGGCAAAAAACAGCAAAAGAAACTTTAAGTATTTATGAGGGAATTGTTTAATGGGTTGGTGTTTGATTTAAATATCCCGCAGCGATGCGGGATATTTTTATTCTTCGTTTCTGATGACGTTTATTTTCTTGATTTTTGTCTTTTCCGATTTAGGAAGTTTTATGGTTAGAATTCCGTTTTTAATCACTGCTTTTGTTTTGTCGGGGTCAACCTCAACCGGAAGAATTATCGAACGAGAAAACATTCCCCAGTATAGTTCTTGATAGTAATAATTTTCTGCATTTATTTGTTCGTCTTTTGTTCTTTTCCCCCTAATTGTGACCATGTCGTTGTTGATGCTTATGTCTATGTCTTCGGGCTTTACTCCGGCAATGGTTGATTTTATTATAATGTCTTGGTCTGTTTGATAAACATCAATTGTTAATTGGCCCTCTTCGGTTTCCGCCTCCTCTAACCAGCTTTTTTCTTTAACCGGTTCGTTATCATCGGTAAGTGTTTCAATTTCTTTTATTTCACTGGTTTCATCTTTTATTTTTTTTGTTTTAGGCATAATTAAGGATTGTTTTTTAATACACTCTTCTTTGTTTTTTGTTTTTTTATCGACCTTTTGAGGAGTTTCGGCTTCTTCTTCATTGGTTATGCCGGCTATTTTTTCGAAAAATGAAGGACTCATGTATTTTTATATGAATTATTTTTTATATCTTACAAATTGAGCGGTATTTATTTACTTTTTTAAGCATTAGGGAGACGATGATTGCCGCGGAAGCAAGAGTAATTATCAGATAAAGATTTCTTTCCATGCCGTTGATTTCTCCCTGACTATTTAATATTATAATGTAGTTGAAAATTGAATGCAATATGGTGGCGGCAATTATTCCTCCCGTTGCAAAGATTTTTCTCGCTTTAGACCTGACCAAAAGAGAGGCTGCGAAAAAATATCCGGTTATTCCACAGGCTAGCGCATGCAGAAATGTTGCACCCAAAAATCTGGTAGTTAAAAATTCCAATGTCTCCAAAAAATATTTGCCTTGGGGATAGATTTGACTTAAAAGATATATGTTTTCGGCTGCGGCGAATCCCAAGCCGGCGATTATCATATAAATCATTGCATCTATCGGTTCGTCGAATTCCGGATTTTTCAGAATGCCGAATTTTACCACCAGATATTTCAGAAGTTCTTCGATAAGGGCAAAAACGACAATAATGAGAATTATTTTATTTAAGAAAGAGAATTTTTCCGTACCCAGAAAAAAAAGCTGTTCCAGTATTCCCGCCAATGGGACCACCAGAATTCCGAGTAAAAATATCTTTATAATAAATTTATTCGGTTCGGGGTGCTTGTCTTTGCGGAGATAAAATGATAACCAGACAATACTGGGGAGCGGCGCTAAAAGAATGGAAGCAAGAAATTTCATAAATTATTTTTGTTTTTTCTCTCTTCGATTTTTTTCTCTTTCATTTTTTCGAATTCCGACTCCGTCTTTTTATCTATTAGCGTCTTGTCGGTTTTCGGCCACTCAGAAATTATCAACGCATCTTTCTTTTTGTAATTCATTTGCCAGATTTGTTCGGTGATGAAGGGCATAAAAGGATGAAGTAATTTCAGGATATTTTCGAATATGTATGTGTTTAAATTTTTCTCCTGATTTTTGCTTATTTCGATATACCAATCCGCATATTCGTGCCAAACAAAATCATAAAGTTCCCGGGAAGCTTCCCCGAGTTGATAATTTTCTATTTTTTCCGTGGTTGATTCGGTAATTGTATTTAATCTGCTTAAAATCCATTTATCGGCAAGAGTTAGATTTTTATCTTTAAAGGAATCATATTGTGGTTTGTCCGAAAATATTTGAATGAAACGATTGATGTTCCAGAGCTTATTACAGAAATTTCTACTTGCCCTTGCAGAATCCTCGGAAAATTTTATTGCCTGCTGTTCTTGGCTGGTAATATACAATAATCCGAACCTGGTTGCATCCGCGCCGTATTTTTCGATAAGCTCCAAGGGGTCGACTCCCGTGCCCAGGGATTTGCTCATTCTTTTCCCTTCGATGTTCAAAACTGTTGCATGAATATATACATCATTAAAGGGGATTGTTTTCATAAATTCTAAGCTGGAAAAAATCATTCTTGCAACCCATAGGTAAATAATGTCTTGGGCGGTTGAAAGTAGGGTGGTGGGATAAAAATTTTTAAGGTCTTCGGTTTTTTCCGGCCATCCAAGCGTCGCAAATGGCCATAAGGCCGAAGAAAACCACGTATCAAGAACATCGGTTTCTCCTTCTAGGGGAATTTTATGTCCCCACCAAAGTTGTCGCGAAATACACCAATCGTCAATCCTATTCATCCAATCAAGATAGATTTTTTTGTAGCGTTTGGGCGTAAATCTGATTTTGTCCTTTTTAACCGCATCAATTGCCGGCTTTGCCAATTTATCCATTTTCAGAAACCATTGTTTAGAAATCAAGGGTTCGATTGGGGTTTCACATCTGTCGCAAATTGCCAAAGAGTGTTCGTAATCCTCTTCTTTTTCCAGAAGGTTTTGTGCTTTTAAGTCTTCGACAATTTTATTTCTTGCTTCGATAATTTTCAGTCCCGCGTATTTGCCGCCATCTTTAGTGATTTTTCCGTCTTCGCCAATAATGTTTATTGTTTCAAGTTTATTGGTTTTTCCGATTTTATTATCTATTGCATCGTGAGCAGGAGTAATTTTTACCGCGCCTGTACCGAATTCGGCATCGATTAATCTGTCAGAAATAATCGGGATTTCGCGGTTCATTAGGGGCAGAATTGCGGTTTTACCCCTTCTGGTCTTTGGCCCCGTAGGGCCAGAGGCGATTAATTTTTTGTAGCGTGCATCCTTAGGATTTACCGCAATCGCCGTATCTCCAAGCATAGTCTCGGGTCGGGTAGTTGCGACAACTATATAATTTTTGACTTTTGACTTTTGATTTTTGATTTCGTATTTAATGTACCAAAGCTTTGTTTTGTGCGGAATATACCTTATTTCGATATCGGAAATCGCGGTTGAGCATCTTGGGCACCAATTGACGATTCTCGGACCCTGGTAAATCCAGCCCTTTTTGTAGTAATGCAGAAAAGCGGTTTCCACGGCTTTTACGTATTTTTTGTCCAGGGTAAATCTGGTTCGCGACCAGTCGCAGGAACAGCCAAGTTTTTTCAATTGTTCCAGAATAAGGTTCCCGTATTTTTCCTTCCATTGCCATACCCTTTCGACAAATTTTTCTCTTCCCAGGTCGTATCGGCTTATTCCTTCTTTTTTCAATTCTTTTTCAACTTTATTTTGCGCAGATATGCCTGCATGGTCGGTTCCCGAAATCCAAAGTACGGATTCCTGATTCATTCTGTGGTATCTGATCATTACGTCCTGAATTGTATTGTTTAGGGCGTGTCCCATATGCAGGGAGCCGGTGATATTCGGCGGGGGAATGGCAATTACAAATGGTTTCTTTTGTGGTTTATCCGCCTTCGCCAAGGCTTCGGCGGGTGAAAAAAAACCACCTTTTTCCCAAAGGTTATAAATCTCTCCCTCAACCTGTTTTGGTTCGTAGGCTTTAGGAATCTCCATGCCCCGTTACTAGATTTTCGACATTTTTAATATCGAAATTCTATAATTAAATATTATCTATAATAATTTATTCTATAATTATACCCCGCGCGTATTCGGTCCCGCAACTGCGGGACCAGTCGAAAATTCAGTATGGGGCATAACATTATTATCTCATTTTTTGCTTTTTAAGACAATCTTAAGTTGGCGTCGGCTTTGATAGTTTTCCAATTCGAGAATTTTATCTTTTTTTGGTTGAAATAAGCAGTAATCGCAATCATCGCGCCGTTGTCGGTGCAAAGTTTAAAATCGGGAATCAGAAATAAGGAGCCGGGAATTTTTTTAACCGCAGCAGCTAGCTGTTCTCTCAATTCTTTATTTGCCGCTACTCCGCCAGCAAGAATGATGGTTTTTACCCGATATTCTTTTGCCGCACGAATTGTTTTATTAATTAAAACATCAATAATCGCCTGCTGAGTTTCGCAACAAAGTTCTTGTATAAAATTTTGATTTTTGAGATTTGATTTTTGACTTTGGTTCAAATAAAGCACCGCTGTTTTTAATCCGGAAAAGCTGAAATCGTAATTTTTGTGGTTAATCATCGGCCGCGGCAATTGAAAATTGGAAATTGAAAATTGAGAATTCCATTTCTCGGCTTCCCGAGAAATGGCCGGTCCTCCAGGGTAACCCAAATTTAAAAGTTTGGCCACTTTATCAAAACATTCTCCGGCTGCATCGTCTCTGGTCTCGCCGATAATTTTATAGTTTCCCATCTTTTTAATCAGCACCAATTGTGTGTGCCCGCCGCTTACCACTAGCGCAATCGCTGGAAATTTCGAATTTCCGCCACTGAGAGCTGCGGCTATGTGCGCTTCAATATGGTTTATGCCGATAATCGGTTTTTTGTATTTGTATGCCAAGGCCTTGGCGAAATTCACGCCGATTAAAAGAGAGGGGATTAGTCCCGGGCCATAGGTGACAGCAATTAAATTTATTTCGGCCATTTTTACGTTTGCTTCTTTGAGCGCGGTTTTCAAGCAGGGTTCAATGTTTTTCAAATGTTCTCTGGCAGCTAAATTTGGCACTACGCCGCCAAAAGGCGCATGAGTCTTTATTTGTGAAGACACAACGTTAGACAATATTTCAAAAACAGGTTTCTGTCTTCCAGAAACCTCGACTATTGAAATACCGGTGTCGTCACAAGATGTTTCTATACCAAGAATTAACATGTTATAATAATATCAGAAATTCGATTAAATTTAAAGTATGAAACCGATTATTTTGGACGGAAAAAAACTGGCTAAAGAAATTGAAGAACAGCTTAAATTAAGAGTGACAAAGCTTAAAGAAAAAACCGGAATTGTTCCAAATCTGGCGATTATTTTAATTGGAATCGATCCTGCTTCAGAAACTTATATCAAAATGAAATCGAACATCTGTGAGAGGGTAGGAGTTAAAATGACATTGATTCGTTTATCCGAAATCAGCACAACCGAATACGTAATAAATAAAATCAGAGATTGTAATAATAGTATTGATATTAACGGAATTTTACTTCAGCATCCGCTTCCGAAACAAATTGATGAAGGAAAGTGTTTTCGGGAAATTAGTCTTGGAAAAGACGTAGATGGGCTTAATCCGAGTTCAGATTTTAAATGTGCGACTCCGTTGGGGATAATAACCTTATTAAAACATTACAATATTGAAATTGAGAGTAAAGAAGCGGTGGTTGTCGGCAGAAGTCGTATTTTGGGAAAGCCGATGGCAATGATGCTTTTGGAGGAAAATGCTACCGTGACTATCTGTCATTCGAAAACAAAGGATTTGCCGGAAATAATTAAAAGAGCGGATATTCTTGTTGCTGCCATCGGAAATCCGAAATTTATCCAAGGAGAATGGATTAAAGGGGGAGCAGTTGTAGTTGACGCGGGATACAATTCCGGAAATGTCGGAGACGTTGATTTAGAAAAAGCGATAAAAAAATGTTCTGCTTACACGCCGGTTCCCGGCGGGGTGGGACCGATGACAATTATTAGTTTAGTTGGCCAGGTTATTGACGCAGCGGAAAAATTATAAATAAATAATCATTAATCAAGGTAAAAAATTTTTATGGTTTCAAAAAACGCGCAGAATATTTGCCATGACTGCGGCAAAGAAATAAAAATGGTCGGCGATGAACTAAAAAACGGCAAAATTCTGGTTTATGACGACAACGGTAATAAAATTACCATCGTTAAGTGTGATGGATGCTACAAAAAAAATCCGGGATTGAGTAATTTCAGGAATTGCGAGGTTTATTCACGAATTGTGGGCTACTTAAGACCAACAAGTCAATGGAATAAAGGCAAGCAGCAAGAATACAAAGAGAGAATGGAGTTTGTGGTCAAATAATTAATATATTTTAAAAATATGACTCAATTAAGCCAAATCTATAAATGCAGTGTTTGCGGAAATATTATTGAGATGTTGCACGCTGGCGCAGGAGAATTGATTTGTTGTGGTCAGCCCATGGATTTAATGGCGGAGAAAACCGAAGACGCAGGACAGGAAAAACATGTTCCGGTTGTAGAAAAAACCGACAAAGGACTCTTGATTAAGGTCGGTTCAATCCCGCACCCAATGGAAGAAAAGCATTATATTGAATGGATTGAGGTGATTATTGACGGAATCGTTTACAAAAAATTTCTGAAACCCGGCGATAAACCTGAAGCAGAATTTTGTATTCAGGGGGGAAATATCTTTGTCCGTGAATACTGTAGTGTTCATGGATTGTGGAAAAAATAAGTTATTCAAAATAAAAAATCCGCGATTGTATTGCGGGTTTTTTATTTTTTGAAGCCGGAAGTGAGAATCGAACTCACGACCCATGCTTTACGAAAGCATTGCTCTGCCACTGAGCTACTCCGGCAAACTTGAGCGGGCTCGTCTCGTTGAGTCGAAGCGGGTAACGGGAATCGAACCCGTGTCTTAACCTTGGGAAGGTCACATAATGCCATTATACCATACCCGCAATATTTTTTATTCTACCCTTTTTGTTGCCAAATTTCAATATTTTTGATATGATAGTTTTGTCTGGCCCCATCGTCTAGTGGTTAGGACACCAGATTTTCAATCTGATAACGGGAGTTCAATTCTCCCTGGGGCTGCCTTGAAAGGAGGAGGAGTGAAACCATTTATGTTTTTCGCGATTGTTCTTTTTATTATCGCTTTTGCGTTTATTATCACCTTTATGGTAAAGGCGAAGAAATTCGGGTTTAGACAAACCCTCAGATGGGAGAGCGGATTCCTTGTTGGCGCAGTATTTTTTTCTTTTTACGGCCTTATCTTTCTGCTTTGTTGTTGAAGGGGGGTGATCCAATCTGCGCCGGGCCTAATCAGCCCGGCTTTTTATTTCCTTGTTTTTCGTATTTTTTTAAATTATAATTAAAGAACATGGAGATTGCAGAAAAAATCGAAGATTTAAAAAATAAAGCCCGTCAATTGACGGACTGTCTTTGATTTAGCGAAGAAAGAGAAGAAAATAAAAGAATTGGAAGAAATAACCCAGAAAAGCGATTTCTGGAAAAATACCGACGAAGCGGCGAAAATCAGCGAGGAATTGGCGGAATTGAAAAAACAGGTTGATTTCTGGGGGAATATCGAAAATGAAATAAAAGAGATGGATGAACTGTTAAAGATAGTGGGAGATGATGAGGGTCTGAAAACCGAATTGGAAGATAAATTAAAATTATTGGAACGAAAATTTTTCGAAGAAGAAATCAAAGTTCTTTTTTCCGGAAAATACGATAATCGAAACGCGATTATTTCCATTTATTCCGGAGCAGGCGGAACCGAGGCGCAGGATTGGGCGAATATGCTATTGAGAATGTATGGCCGATATGCGGAAAATCACAATTTCAAAAGTAGATTAATTGATGTGAGCTATGGCCAGGAAGCGGGAATAAAAAACGCAATCTTGGAAATCGATGCATCCTACGCGTACGGTTATTTAAAGGGAGAAAATGGAGTACACAGATTGGTTCGTCTTTCTCCGTTTAATGCCGAAAACTTAAGACATACGTCATTTGCTTTAGTTGAAGTTTTGCCGGAAATCAGTGAAGATATCGGAAAAGAAGTAGAAATCAAATCCGAGGACCTGAAAATTGACACTTTTCGCTCTTCCGGTCCCGGCGGCCAAAACGTGAATAAGCGTTCAACTGCGGTGCGCATTACTCATTTACCGACAAATGTTATTGTTTCTTGCCAAAGCGAAAGAAGTCAGGCGCAAAATAAAGAACAGGCAATGAAAGTGCTTTATACGAAAGTTTATCAGAAAAAGCTGCAGGAAAAGAAAAAAGAAAAATCGGAAATCAGGGGAGAATTACCATCAGCGGAATGGGGGAGCCAGATTCGTTCTTATGTGCTTCATCCATATAAAATGGTTAAAGACCATAGAACAGATCATGAAAGTCCCGACCCCGAAGCGGTTCTTGATGGGAAATTGGATGAGTTTGTTGAATCCGAAATCCGACAATTAAAGTAGTTTTTAATTTTTCATTTTTCATTTTTAATTTGAGCAAAACGAACGTGATTGAATTTAAAAATGTTTCCAAGTATTATTCCGAAGATTGTTCGGCCTTAAAAGAGGTTACTTTCAGTATTAGGCCGAAGGAATTTGTTTCTTTTGTCGGTAGGTCCGGAGCAGGCAAGACAACTCTTTTAAGATTGCTTTTAAAAGAGGAAAATCCAAGCGAGGGAGAAGTTCTGGTTGACGGCAAAAATATTGTAACCTTGAAACAAAAAGAGATACCCATTTATCGCAGAAAAATCGGGGTTGTTTTTCAGGATTTTAAGCTTCTTCCCAATAAAACCGCTTACGAAAATATCGCCTTTGCCATGGAGGCGGCGGGTCGCCTGGAAGAAGAAATTGCCGAGGATGTTCCGCAAATTTTAAGCTTGGTCGAATTGGTCGACAAGGCGGACAATTTTCCGTGTCAGCTTTCCGGTGGAGAGAAACAGCGCGTGGCTATCGGCCGTGCCCTGGTACATAAACCAGATATTTTAATGGCTGACGAGCCGACCGGTAATTTGGATCCTTTACATACTTGGGATATAATTAGATTGCTTTGCCGAATCAACGAATTGGGCACAACTGTGATTTTGGCAACGCACGACAGGGAAATCATTAATGCTTTAAGTAAAAGAGTTATAAGTCTGGATAAGGGCCGCTTGATTCGCGACGAAGAAAACGGAAGATATATTGTTTAAGATATAAAATTTTTCCTGCTCACGAAGCATGTATCGGCTCTTGGTTTAATTTTGTACTCACGTTCGCAAGGAAAAACCTTATATCTCAAACAATACATTGAAAATTGAAAATTAGAAATTGAAAATTATTTTATTATGTTTGCAAGCTTTAAAAGAATTTTAAAATGGGGCGTAACCAATTTTTGGAGAAATGGCTGGCTTTCCACGGCTACGGTTAGTATTATGGTTTTAACCCTTCTGGTAATCACTGTTTTATTGATGGTAAATGTTGTTGCGAATGCGGTATTGGATAATTTGGAAAACAAAATCGATATCAGTGTTTATTTTAAATTACAAACCGAAGAAGAGCAGATTTTGGATGTAAAATTACAACTTGAAGGATTGCAGGAGGTGGAGGCAATTACTTATGTTTCTCAAAACGAGGCGCTGATAATTTTTAAGGAAAAACATAAAGATAATCCGGTTTTGTTGCAAAGCCTGGAAGAGCTCGATATTAATCCATTGGAGGCAAGCCTAAATATCAAGGCGCGCGAGACAAATCAATACGCGAATATTACTCAGTTTCTGGAGGGTGTTCATTTTAAGGACGTAATTGATAAAGTCAATTATCTTCAAAATAAGGAAGTTATCGAGAAACTTAGTAAGATTATCACTGACGTGAAAATGGGCGGAATGATTATAATTTTGCTTTTAGTTCTAATTGTATTCTTGGTAACGTTTAACGCGATACGGCTGGCGATTTACAGCTCGCGCGAGGAGATTAATGTTATGCGTCTGGTTGGGGCGAGTAATTGGTTTATCCGTGGCCCATTTTTGGTCGAAGGTACGCTTTATGGTATTATTGCTACCGTTGCCACTTTAATTATTCTTTATCCGACATTTTATTTTCTTTCCCCGAAAATTTCCGGATTTCTGCCCATTGGCAATGTTTTCTCTTATTTTGTTTCTAATCTTTTGTCTTTTTTCTTATTGCTTTTGGTTGTCGGCGTGGTTCTCGGCGGATTCAGCAGTTTTATTGCGGTGAGAAAATATTTAAAACAGGTCTAATTTCAAGAAATATAAATAAATGCCCCGCACTGTGGGGCATTTTTTATTTCCAGCTGGTTTGGGGAATGGCGAGAAATAAAAAACGGACTGAACATGTGTTCAGCCCGCTGTCTGTTTTTTCGTTAACCAACGAGAAAGGTACCATGCCCCGAAGAGCGCAACCGCGACTCCGAACCATTGCGTAATCGCGAGATGTTCTTTGAGCAGGAAGCTCGCGCCGATGATAACGGCTGGAGTTTCTCCTTGTGCCAGGACGCTTGCTTCCAGTGTCGGAAGATTCGTAAAGGCAGTCAGGTTAGATATCCAGTAAAGGAACCCGCCGACAAAGGCAAAGCCGATGAGCATAAAAATCAGTTTTGGTTCAGTGATTCGATTCCACGAAGCATTGATGCTTAAGAGTAATCCGAGGATTCCCATGCCGATACATGCCCAGAAACATTTTTGCAGGGGATTCGCTTTGGCTCGTGCGAACCATTCATAGAGAATGCCGTTCATGATTGTACCGAATGTCGTCCAAAGGAATCCTGCCCACTGAAAGTGTCCGCCCCAACGCGCCATTACTACACCGCCAAGCATCAGAACGAGTCCGATGACAGCTGCCGAGGAAATCCGTCTGCCTAAAAAGGCGGCAACGACCAGATTTACCAGAGGAGTTGCAGTGATGATGATAATGGTGGGACCCGCGCCCCAGTGTCTGATGCCTTCGAATAATCCCAGAGTAGCAAATGGCAGGGTCAGGGCAATGAGGTAGGTGTATTTGTCCGTGCGCCCGATAATTCCCTTGAGTCCGACGAATGCCATCAAGGCGGTGAGAAATCCGCGAAATACCATGAGCTGTTGCGGCGTAAACATTTTGAGTACATTTACGAATGGCAAAGCTAATCCCGCCGTGAACCAAATGCCCAGCACTCCGAAAAGACCGATTGCGGTTTTACGGTGCATTATTAATCCTCCTTTTGTAAGATCTGAAAAACAGAATAGCATATTATTGCTATTCCGTCAACTAACTTAGGGTCGACTGGTCTAGGGAATGGCGAGGGAATAAAAAAGCGACTCCGCTGGGCGGAGCCGCAAATGCTCATTAGAATAGGCCGCGGAAATCGGGGAAAAACAAGCAGACTGCCTGTCCGGTACGAGGTTCTTTTTTCTTCCTCCACGAACCTCTCCAGCCCATTACGGCACCATTTACTATAAACGGTACGAAAGAATATTGTATAGAATTTGTTGCTGCTCCTCCGGCCCTGGCTTCCCGGGTGTATTCTTTGGTGAATACGATTTCGTTTTCTTTAAACTCTCCGCTTATAGTCGAATCGCCATACACGTCATTGATGGTCCCGCTGAATTTTTTTCCTGCGCCATCAATGTCGATGGTGCCGACGAATCTGCTGATTGCTCCATGGGCTTCGTGTGCCGTTATAACGTCACCGCGCCAGAAAAATCCCATAATTATACATTTCATTTTTCTCTCCTTTTGATTCAGAATGTTCTGAATAAAAAATAGCATCATAGAATTTTTTAGTCAATGGGGAGCTGCGGGATTAAATAAAGCCCCCATCTTTTTTAAAAGACGGGGGTTAGTCGTAGGGGTTGAAATCGAGATTGTGCACAAACGGAATTCCGTTTTCGCGCGCCCATTTTCTGGCTCTTTCGTTGAGCATTCTAATTATGCCCCTGGAATCTTTGACACCTATGGTGCCTCTGGTTTCCAGATCTTCGCCGTCCTGGTAGACGATTGTTCCCATTGATTTGGGTTCTGCGTGATTTCCAATTTGCATCACAGCGCGATATTCTCCCTTTTCGGTTTTAAAAATGTTCAGCACTACTTTGGCCATTTTTTCCTCCTTCGTCCGCCGAAGCTTTATGCGTAGGCGGGTTTTGCCCCGTTAAGCGGGGCTCTATTTAAAATTGTTTTTAAAACTTTGGCGCGCCGCAATTTTGCAAATCTTTTAATGTTAACGGCTTATTTGCTTTTGCGCGTTCATCCATAATTAGACAAGGCAGTGTGCGCAGTAGCGGTCTCCTGCCGGCCGCAAACCGCGCAGTAGTAAGCCCATCCTGGATTTCAAAATGAGAGACATCGCCTTCATCGCCATGTTCAAGGCCGCAGTATTCACTCATCTTCCCGATTTTTTTCCAATCAATATCATATCCTTTCCAGTGGTCAACCATATCTACTGCAAAACCGAAGTTGTGAATGCTTTTGCCTCCCTGCGCTTCGGTGATAATGTGCCCGTTTACGGTTCGTCCTTGATTATAAAGTTCATCCTGTTCTTCTACTGTACGAAAACCGGACGAAATGCGCAATGTGTGTCCATATGTAGTCGCGATGGGAATAAGGCATTTTTCAATCTGGTTTAAGAAATTAGCGTTGATTTCCGTTGGCATGGGAATGGGTCGAGGATTAGAACTAATTTTTGAAGCTAAGTGGTCTCTCTCGATACTGCGCTGACTCGAACTGCGGGACTTGGATTCGAACCAAGATTAATGGATTCAGAGTCCATCGTCCTACCATTAGACGATCCCGCAATTGTTTTTATCATAATATAAATTTTCGGAATTTACAAATTAAATGATATAATTTAATTTATGAACGTAAAACAAATTATTATGTATCTTAAGAAAAATTCCAACCCTAAAGACAGGGCGGGAATGGCACGTTTTGGCATTGACGTGAAATATGCTTTGGGCGTAAAAATTCCGGCTTTGAGAAGTTTGGCGAAAAAAATCGGTAAAAATCATAAACTTGCGCTTGATTTATGGAAAACCAAAATTCACGAAGCGAGAATTTTGGCCTCGATGATTGATGAGCCGGAAAAGGTTTCGGAAAAACAAATAGAAGAATGGGTAAAATGTTTTAATTCCTGGGATATTTGCGATCAGGTTTGTATGAACTTGTTTAATAAAACCGCTTTTGCCTGGGAAAAGATTTATGAATGGCCAAAAAGAAAAGAAGAATTTGTCAAAAGAGCAGGCTTTGCCTTAATGGCCTGTTTGGCGTGGTACGATAAAAAAACAGGCGACAAAGAATTCATTAAGTTTTTTCCGATAATCAAAAAATACTCTGATGATAACAGAAATTTTGTGAAAAAAGCGGTGAATTGGGCTTTAAGGCAAACAGGAAAGAGAAATAATAATTTAAAAAAGCACGCGCTTAAAGTCGCTAAAGAGATTTTAAAAATTAACGACAAAACAGCGCAATGGATTGCTAAAGATGCGATTAGGGAGCTGGAAAGCAGATAATTACTTGTGAGATATTTTAATCGGCGCTAAAATTAAATTATAATCATTATTTTTTAAATGTTTTATGGTAAGCAAGGAACTGATTAACTATATTAAAGAATGCCGGAAACTCGGTCATTCGGATTCGAAAATAAGAAATACTCTTCTTAGGGAAGGCTGGAGTCAGCCGGACGTTCTGGAGGCGATGTTTAAATATGCGAAACCGAAAAAGACCTCGGGAAGATTGGTTTTTATGGGTTTAGTTGCGGTGGGGCTATTAATAGCGCTGATGATTGGCGGAATTATTTTTATGCTTAATGATATCGAAAAAATTTCCGCGGGAGTGGCGGAATTAACGAACAATGTGCGTACCTCGAATCAAGATAAACAGGATAAAGACGCAAACGAAACCTATAGAAACGATACCCTGGGCTTTGAAGTAGAATATCCGAGCGATATTTTCAAGCTGGATGTCGTAAGCGCGATATTAACACATGCCTTAAAGAATTTTCATAAATACAGCCCGAAAGATGGAGCAGACCTGGGACTCGCTGAAGACATAAAAATTGTATTCAAGAAAGATATTGGCGAATGTGATAATGCTGATAATACAATAGAAGAAATTGGCGAACCGTTTATATCCGGAAGTTTAAGGGGCTTGAAATACGAAATGGGAGCCGAGGGAGAGGGAGTAATACTTTATTGTTTCAGGAACGATGCGGGAGAAAATATTTTTATGATTCAAAGATATTTTTTAGGTGAGGCTTGGTCAATTGAATTATTGAAGCAAGCTGACTTCATCCCTCTGCAAAAGCAAGTGGAAGTTTTCGACAACATTTTGGCAAGATTTAAATTAATATGAAAAAACTGATTTTATCGCAATTTATAATTTTATTGGCCGGAACTCTTTTCGCTTGGGGGAATTTTACCTACGAATTGGTGAATTGGTTGGATAAAAAAGAATGTACGCTGGGTTGCTCCGCCGGGTTGAAAAATCCTTTTCTGACCCCCTGTTTTTACGGAGCGATATTTTTTACGATTTCGTTTATTTTGAGCGCGTTAATACTCAGGAAATCGAAAAAGATTTAAAATTATTTCGAAAATAAAAACCGTTTTCGTGCAAGCGGTTTTTTATTTTTCTTAATTTCTGCTAGAATGGAGTTAGGAGAATAATTAAATTTTAAATATGAAAATTTTAATTTTAACCAGAAACATCAGCGATACTTCCGCCAGCGGTCCGAAACAAGGGAATGGAAAAACCACCACTGCTTATGCGCGGGGAAACATCAACGATGCCTTAGGAATCAAAAAAGCACTGGGTAATCTCCATGACGTAAAAATTTATCCTTTGAGCGACGATGCCTATTACCAGGTTCGCGCGGAAAGACCGGATGTGGTTTTCAATCTTTGCGATACGGGATTTCGCGATGATTACGATCTGGAACCGCATGTCGCCGCAATGTTCGATATACTAGACGTTCCTTATACGGGAAATAATTATTTTACTTTGGCGCTTTGCCAGAATAAGGCCAGGGCAAAAGATATTCTGACTTATAACGGCGTTTTGACTCCCAAGTTTCAGGTTTTCACTTCCGCAGAAAGAAAACTTGATGCTGATTTGAAATTTCCCATGATTGTAAAGCCGATAAGAGAAGACGGCAGCGTGGGTATTCGCGAGCGCTCGGTGGTCAGCAACGAAGAACAGCTTAAAGAAGAAGTTGATCATATTGTTAATCTGCACAAACAAGAAGCGCTGGTTGAAGAATTTATCGACGGCAGGGAATTCAATGTTTCTTTGATCGGGAACAGGAGGCCGATTGTTCTACCGTCCATAGAAATCGATTTTTCCGGAATGCCCGAACATCTGCCAAAAATCGTCAGTTATCGCGCAAAATGGATAAAACAAAGTCTTGCCTATAAGCACAGTTCGATAATTTGTCCGGCAAATATCGACGAGAAAATGGCGAAAATTATAGAAGAAGCAGCAAGAAAGTGCTACAAAATTTTCGGTTGTCGTGGATATGCGCGTATTGATTTTCGCTACGATGAAAAAGAAAAAAAGCTTTATGTTTTGGAAATCAATCCTAATCCCGATATTTCTGAAGATGTCGATACGGCCAAATCCGCCATTGCCGCGGGCATGACTTACACTGATCTGATTATGAAAATTATCGGCTTTGCTCTGGAAAAATAGTATGGAATCCGAAATAGTGGAAATATTGAAAAAGGGAGGGGTGGGAGTTTTAGCTACGGATACGATTTACGGATTGGTCGGTAGCGCCATTTCAGAAAAAACCGTATCCAGAATTTACAAATTAAGAAAGAGAAATCCGCAAAAACCATTCATTATTCTAATTGGTTCTTTTGAAGATTTAAAATTGTTCGGGATTAAAATCGACAAATTTTCCCGAAAGATATTGGATAAAATATGGCCGAACTCGATAAGTGTGATTTTGCCCTGTGTGAATAGAAAGTTCTTTTATCTTCATCGCGGGACAAATAGTTTAGCCTTTCGTTTTCCTAAGCGGAAAAACCTGATAAAGTTTTTGGAGCAAACGGGGCCGTTGGTTGTTCCCAGCGTAAATCCCGAAGGCATGCTGCCCGCGGAAAATATCAGGCAAGCGAAAAAATATTTTGGAAAAAAAGTCGATTTTTATGTCGACAAAGGAACGATTAAGGGTCTACCTTCGACGCTAATCGAAATAAAAAATAAAAAAATTTCCATTCTCAGGCAAGGCACGACAAGAATAAAAATTTAATCATTAATTTAAATTAAATTTATGGCAAAAAGAGAATTTACAGCCGAAGAAGCAAAAGTCATTGGTGACTCTATTGGTATTGATTGGAGTACATATAATTTGGAACAATTTCGTATGGGGCTGGGGGTTGAGTTGGAACATGGTTTAGATGACGCAGAAACCAATATTACCAATAACGATGAGATCGTGACCGGAAAGATTGCCTTGGCGCATCTTAAAGAAATTCCCGATTATTATACGCGTCTGGATAAAATGGAGAAAGAAGCTGAAGGAGAATTATAAAGCAAGGAAACATGAAAAGAGTTTTAACGGTATTTATTTTGGTTGTTGTTGTCGTGGTTGCGGCATTAATTTTGGTAAAACAAGATAATTTCAGGGAAGAGTTTGTGGGTATTAAGGTTTTTTTCAACAACAATAATCTTGATCCGGAGTTTTCCTGCGATAAAGTTTTCCCCGCAGAAAGAAACGTGCCAAAGACGAGTGAGCCGGAAAGAACCGCTATATCTGAACTTTTAAGCGGTCCTACGCAAAGCGATGCCGCGCAAGGATTTTTTACTTCGATAAATTCGGGAGTGAAGATAAACAAGTTGTCGGTCATAAGGGGAGTGGCGATGGTTGACTTTGATGAACGTTTGGAATTTCCGGGAGGCGGTTCGTGCAGGGTAGCGGCAATCAGCGCACAAATCAGAGAAACGCTGAAACAATTTCCACAAGTAAAAGAAGTGATTATTTCTATAAATAATCGTACCGAAGATATTCTTCAGCCGTAATTTTGAAATATTTCCATAAATAAAAACAGCCCATTCGAATTTGAGCGGGTTGTTTTTTATTGTTTTTGTTTTAAATTTTTCCGGGATTGGTATTCAGCGCTTGTTTTATTGCATCAACGAATTTCTGGTAACTGAAGTATGTGAAAAGCTGTTTTTCCCAATTTTTGTCGGAAATATTGATTATTGGCTCAACTCCGTTTCCCTCGATAGATTGGCCATCGTCGCGTACAGTTAAATGATTAACCAGGAAAACGGAATATTCTTCGTCTTCGTTGATTTGGTTTTCCAATTTATAAACAGCTTCGATTGTTCCCCAGCCTTTTGTTTTTGTCCCGACCACGATTCCGACATTATATTTTTTGAATGTAGCAGCCATTACTTCTGCGGAAGATTGGGTATTTCCATCAATAAGAATCGCAACCTTTTTATATCTTACAAGATTTGGCAGCCAGCCGAATTTTGTTTTGAACGGTTCATATTCCCCTTGCTTGAACAGTTCGAATGCATAATTATTCGGTCCGATAAATGGTCCCAAGAGATAAGGGAGCACATCCAATGACCCGCCGATATTTCCGCGTAAATCAAGAATAAGGCTATTTAACGTTTCACCTTTGTCGAATTTTTCCGTTTCTGTTTTCAGGTCTTCCAGCGTTGTCGGAGAAACTCTGGGCATATAAAGATAAAGAACATCGGATCCGATTAGTTTTCCCAAAACCGTGGGTTCGGCTTTCGATTCGTCATATCTTTCCTTGTTTTTTTCATCAGACAATACCCTATAAGCATATTCGACTTTTTCCATTTCTTTTTTAATCGCCGGATCATCTATCCGCGGAGTGAGTTCAGAAATTTTCTTGGCATAAGCATTGTCCAGTTCTTTTTGCGATGAGCTTTCATTGGCTTCAAGGGATTTATATAAATCGTTTTGCGGGTTGACGTTTTGTACTTTATCCACTAATTCCTGTTTCAGTTTTTTGGTATAAAGCGCGCTTCTGCCGAACGGTTTAAGGTTTACCAGAACAAGATTAGCAAGATCGGCAATAAATTCTTTTTTTTTGGTTTCTTCCATATTCTGCGTTATTTCCGTTATCATTGTTGTTAATCCGTTTTTGTCCGCGGAAGATAATTTTTGCGGCGCGCCTAAAAGTTTTTCCGCTGCCAGTTTAAAGAGATTGGTTAGTTCTTCGTCGCCGACCTTGTTCCAGTGTTCTTTTTGAATTTTGTCGTATATTTCTAAGGCGAAATTAACATAGATATTTTGCTGGACTTCCTGGACTTCGGATTTTTTGTTGTTTTCGGATGAAAAATACCCGATTGTCAATCCGCCGATAAAAATAACGACGATTAATAAAATACCCAAAATAAGCAAATATCTTTTTTTGTGTTCAAAAATATATTTTTTGATTTTCTTGAAATCGATTTTAAGCATACGTTTATTATAAGGCAAGATTTAAAAGAGGACAAATAGGCTTGACCCTTCACCTTTCTCGGAGACGATAGAGCAGGGGCGGGATTCAATAAAGCGCGTTAATTGTTTGCAGAGAGTCCAAAATACGTGGGAAAAAGGTGAAAGGGTTGACAAAATATGTCAATATGGTATAATTATAATATCTCAGATGAAAGGAGATATCGAATGAGTCCCTTAGATGGCTATTTGCACATTTTATTGGTGGTGGGGTGTATTCTGGGGGCATATTTTCTTTGGAGGGTTAAAGGAATAACCCGCTTGCTCAAGTTTTGCGCCACCGTCCTGCTGATCGCGTTTGGTCTTATGGTCGTCATAGAGATGATTTTCGAGATCTGTCGCTTCCAGCTGGCCCGCGGGTTCTAATAACCCTCGGGCTTTTTCGTTGGACAAAGAATTTAAAATAGATTAATATTATTGACATGGAAGAGATAAATAATCAAATTCCGAAAGACAAAAAAGTTAAGTGGTACATAATTGTACCGATAATTATTGCCGTTATTTTTGCGGCGCTTGTTTTTTATTTTGATTCTAAGAAAAATTCCTCGGAAAACAATCAAAACGAAAACACTATTCCCGTTTCCGAATATAGGCCAAAGCCGGTGATACCTGCAGAAAATCCGCGCAGAAGCGAGTCTTTGATTTCAGGAATTGGCTGTGCCGGACCGGGAAATCTTAAAACCGAAACCCTAAAGAATCCGGATTCTGTTTGGGAAATAAAAAAGAACGGAGAAACGACTACGGTCAGCTTGGGTAAGTACAGAATTTCTACTCCGGAAAAAATGGTTTTTGATATTTCTAAATTTTGGCTCTATTTTTATAGTGAGAAATTAGGCAGGGAAGAGGACGGGCTTTATGGTTTGGAAGCATCCTATGTTTCTGATATCAGATTAGTCGTCAATGATTCTGAAAAAAAATTAAATCTGGGTGGCGATAAATATATGTTTATTGAACTCGATTATCCCTTGGGTGATTTTTATCCTTATGATAAGTCGGCCGTCCTCGAATACGAAATTTTTATTGATTTAAAGTGCAAAAATATAAAAAACGGAGAATGCTTGGGAAATGACGGAAAAGTTTTGAGTTATTTGGATAATACAGAGGTTGTTTCGCTATTGCGTATTTTTGCTGTCGGTTGCCAGGCCTTTAACTCGGGAGAGCTGGAAAACGGAGACCTGGAAGTTTCCGCGAAATTCAGTTATTAAGATAGGCAAGGATGATAGAGCCCCGCAGTTGCGGGGTTTTTGTTTTGTAATCAAACACAATTTCGGATATAATTAAAGACATGAGAATCGATTTATTGAAATATGAATCCTATCTGAAAATGATAAAAAATTCCGCAGGCAGTAAAATGTTTCGTAATCTGTATCTGGAAATCAACGGAAAAAAGATTGATGCGGCACAAAACGGAAAATATTCCTGCGCGTTTTTCGTTTCTAATGTTTTATTGATATGGGGATTGATTTCTGAGGGACACGCCAGTGTTTCGAGTACCATGAAAGACATGGAAAAGAGTGGATGGAAAAAGATTTCCAAAAGCAAAATAAAGTCGGGAGACGTTATTGTTTGGGATAAGGAAAGGAGCAGTGATGATTCGTATTATTATTTGAAAGAACATTATCATAACGGTTTTTATATCGGTGCCAAAAAAGCAATAAGTAACAGCAGTAATGGCAAGGGCGTGCCGATTATTCATCATTGGACATATGACAATAAAAGAGAAATAATTGCGGTTTATAGGTATTCTAAATTTTAAATAATGAAACGATTTATAAAAACAATTTTAAAAATTATAATATTTGTTGTTCTGGTTTTATTTATTTATCTTTTTGTCGGTAATTCAAAGCCGGCAGAGAAAATAGAATGGGGCCTTACTTTCAGCAAGGGGCCGATTGTCGACTTCGAAATGGATTGGAAAGAAGTTTTTTTAGCGATTTTAGACGAATTGAAGGTTAAAAAAATCCGGCTCGTCGCTTACTGGAATGAGATTGAAAAAGAAGACGGGAAATATGATTTTAGTGAGCTGGATTGGCAGATTAACGAAGTTTCGAAAAGAGGCGGAGAAATAGTTTTGGCGGTCGGCAGGCGCGTGCCGCGATGGCCGGAATGTTTCGAGCCAGAATGGATAAAATCTTTTCCCGAAGACAAAAAACAGGAAAAAGTTTTGACTCTAATTTCACAAACAATGGATCGCTATAAGGAGAACAAGAATGTTGTGATTTGGCAAATCGAGAATGAACCGTTTTTAGGAACCTTTGGAGAATGTCCGAAGCTGGACAAGAAATTTTTCGACAGGGAAATCGCTTTGGCGAGAAGCATTGATTCTTCGCGGCCAATAATGATTACCGAAAGCGGAGAATTCAGCACCTGGATCGGAGGAGCAAAAAGAGCGGACATTATCGGTACCTCCTTATACAGAAAAATATATGGAAAATTAGGCTACGTGAAATATCCGATCCCGCCAGTTTTTTATCAGAGGAAAGCAAATTTAATCAAAATTCTTTTCGATGTTAAGGAGATTATTGCGATAGAGGTTCAGGCAGAGCCGTGGGGGAATAAGTCGAATCAAGCCATGACAGTTGAAGAACAGGACGTCAGTATGGGTTTTGAGCAATTCAATGATGTTTTAGAATATACGCGCAAAGCCGGGTTCGATAAGGCGTATTTATGGGGAGTGGAATGGTGGTATTGGAGAAAAATCAAATTTAACGATGACAGATTCTGGAATAGGGCTAAGGAATTATTTTAGGTTGATTGAAAATTATGGTTATCGGTCTTGATGTCGGGGGGACAAATATAAAAGGCGTTTTAATGAATGGCAATAAAATAATTGCCAAAATTAAGGTTGCTACAAAATCGAGAACCGATAAGAAGATATTAATTAATCAGATTTTCGATTGTATTAATATTTTAAAAGGCGGAGCTCAAAAAATCGAAAAAATCGGTATCGGAATAGCCGGGCCGATTGATTTTAAGAAACAACTGATTCTTAATCCGCCGAATTTAATTGCCTTAAAAGGATTGAAATTAAGCAAGACGATTCAAGATAAATTTGGTATAAAAACCATTATTGAGCACGATGTTAATTGTTTCGTTTTGGCTGAGGCAGTTTTGGGTGCGGGGAAAAAATACGAATCTGTTTTCGGAATTACCCTTGGAACGGGGGTTGGCGGGGGGATGGTGATTAATAAAAAAATTTATCATGGCGCGCACGGTTCAAGTGGAGAAATTGGCCACATAACCATAGAAAAAAACGGCAGAAAGTGTAAATGCGGGAATAAAGGATGTCTGGAGCCGTATATTTGCGATACGGGAATAAAACAAACCGCGAAACAGATATTTAAAAAACAAATCGATTCATTAAGAATAATCGATGACTCGGCTAAAAGAGGAGACAGGCGAGCAATAAAACTTTATGAGATAATCGGAAAATATCTAGGTATCGGCTTGGCGAACATTATTGATACAATTAATCCCGGAGTGATTATTATTGGGGGTGGAATTATGCGTGCGGGTAAATTTATTCTGGAGCCGGCGAGAAAAGAAATGAGAAAAAATATTCTTTCGCAAGGAGCGAAAAAAACGAAAGTACTTAAATCGAAATTGGGAAAATTTGCCGGTGCAATCGGCGCAACACTGATAACTTCATGATATAATAAATAAAAAATGAAAAAACCAAACACACAGACAATAATTATCATAGCTTTGGGTCTAGTGGTTGTCGGATTTGCTTTTAATGAATGGGGCAGAGAAATTATTCCGGGCATTAAATACAGATTAATCGGAGAAAGCGAGAAAGACAGACTTCAAATTGGTGATGCAAACGCAAAAATCGGGATTATTGAGTATTACAGTTATGCTTGTGAGTATTGCCGGGAATTTGAAAGCGGAATAAGACCGGAAATTAATAAAGATTATGTTTTAAGCGGCAAAGTAAGGTGGATTTTCCGGCCCATAGATTCAAATCTGGGAAGTGCCGTTCTCTGCGCCGATGACCAGGGAAAGTTTTTAGAATATCACGATTATCTTTTTGAAAAAGCGCCGGATATCAAAGAAGAAGAAGATCTTAAAACTTTTGCCAAAAATATCGGCATAGATGAAGAGATTTTTTGGCAATGTTACTCTTCCGGAAAGTACGAGACATTGATAACCGGGTGGTATAATGATTTAGTGTTGGGTTTCAAAAAATATAAAATTTCCGAAGGCGAACAGGGAACGCCCGCATTTTTAATCGGCGATAAAATGATTACGGGTATACAACCATATAATGTAATTGCCGGAACAATTGAAGGGGAATTAGCAAAATAAATATTTTTTATTATTGTCGTTATTCGTCAAGTTAAAATAGCCTGGCGATTTTATTTTGGAGCGAAAAAAGGTATAATTAAGGTATATATGGACAAAGAACAGGCAAAAGAAAGAATAGAAAAGTTAAGAAAAGAGGTAAATTATCATCGTTATCTTTATCATGTTTTGGACCGTCCGGATATCTCGGATTCGGCTTTTGATACTTTAAAAAACGAACTTGAAGAACTTGAGTTTAAATTTCCCGAATTAATTACCGTTGATTCTCCGACACAAAGGGTGGGCGGAAGGCCCTTGGATGGATTTCAGAAATTTACGCATCCTGCGCCGATGCTTTCTTTCAACGATGCTTTTTCAATTAAAGAAATGGAAGAATGGGCGAAAAGAAACGAAAAAATTGTCAAAGATTCAAATAAGCATGGTTATTACTGTGAACTGAAAATAGACGGACTGGCGATTGAGCTGATTTATAAGAACGATATTTTGATGGTTGGGACAACCAGGGGGGATGGCTTAATTGGCGAGGACGTCACAAATAATTTGAGGACAGTTAATGCAATTCCGCTGAAATTATTGGAAAAAGAACAGATAGTTAAAAATTTGAAAAAAGAAGGATTAAATCATATTGTTGCCAGTGTTTCAAGGTTCTGGCCAAAAGAACTGGTTGTGCGCGGAGAAGTTTTTTTAAGTACCAGGGAATTCGAAAAAATCAATAAGCAATCGGAAAAAAGAGGGGAGAAAACTTATGCCAATCCCAGAAATCTTGCTGCGGGTTCGATAAGACAGTTGGACCCAAAAATTACCGCGAGTCGACATTTGGACTCCTTCACTTATTCGATTATCACGGATACCGGCCAAAGAGTTCACGAAGACGAACACAAAATTTTGAAAGCATTCGGCTTTAAAACAAATCCGCACAATAAATTTTGCAGAAGCCTGAAGGAAGTTGAAGATTTCAGAAATTATTGGGAAAAAGCACGAGAAAAGCTCGATTACGAAATCGATGGAATAGTGGTGCTTGTCAGTAATAATGAAATTTTCAAAAAATTAGGAGTAATTGGTAAGGCGCATAGAGGTGCAATTGCTTATAAGTTTTCACCTAAAGAATCAACCACAATAGTTAAAAATATTATTTGGCAGATAGGTAGGACCGGAGCGTTGACGCCGGTCGCGGTTTTAAATCCCGTTGAAATCGGCGGAACAACAATTACTCATGCGACTTTGCATAATTTTGACGAAATTAAAAGATTGGGCGTAAAAATCGGGGATACGGTAATTGTGGGCAGGGCGGGCGATGTTATTCCCGATATCGTGAAAGTATTGGACAGTTTAAGAACCGGCAAGGAAAAAGAAATAAAAGTACCGCATATTTGCCCGGTTTGCGGTTCGAAAGTGGTAAAAATCGGCGACGAAGTCGCTTATCGCTGTTCGGATAAAAACTGTGGGGCAATACTAAGGGAAAGGATTTATCATTTTGTTTCTAAAAACGCCTTCAATGTTGTCGGCGTGGGGCCGAAAATTGTCGACAGGTTTTTGGATGAAGGAATAATTAAGGATGCAGCCGATATATTTTTACTAAAAGAAGAAGATATTCAGCACCTGGAGAGATTTGCCGAAAAATCTGCCGCCAATACCATTAATTCAATTCAATCGAAAAAAGAAATTAAGCCGGAAAGACTTTTATTCGCCTTGGGCATACTGCAGGTTGGAGAAGAAACCGCGATTGATTTGGCGAAATGTTTTTCCGCTCAAGGTGGACCAGTCTCGGGTTGGGGCGTATTGGAGAAAATAAAAAAAGCCTCAATTAAGGAATTGGAAAAAATTCAGGATGTCGGACCGAAAGTTGCGGAATCGATTTGTGCGTGGTTTAAAGAGAAAAAGAATCTGGAATTTTTGGAGAAATTAAAAAAAGCTGGTATAGTAATAACAACTCAAAACTCAAAACTCAAAACTCAAAAACTAAAAGATAAGATTTTTGTTCTGACAGGAGAAATGGAAAGTATGACACGCGACGAGGCAAGGGAAAAAATCCGTGAATTGGGCGGGGACGTGTCGGGTTCGGTTTCTAAGAATACGGATTGGGTTGTGGCCGGTTCTGAGCCAGGTTCGAAACTCGACAAGGCACAAAAACTGGGCGTAAAGATTTTGTCAGAGCAAGGGTTTTTAAAATTAATTAAATAAAATGATTTCCAAGGAACAAGCTTCTCGAATAAACCTGGAGCAAGTCGAATATATTGCCAGGTTGGCGAAAATCGAGCTAACGGAAAAAGAAAAGGAAAAATTCTCAATCGAACTTTCCTCGATTTTGGACTATATCGATAAATTGAATCAAGTCGATACGTCGAAAATTGAACAAATAAGCCAAGTAACGGGGCTTGAAAATAAAACCAGGGGCGACGAATCAAGAGTCGGAAGCCGTGAATCGAGAGACAAAATATTTGAAGAAGCGCCGGCGAAAAAAGGGGACTACTTTAAGGTACCGAAGATATTAGAATAAAACATGGAACTGGAAAATCTTACAATTGAAAAAATTCATAAAGGATTAATGAAAAAGGAATTCTCGACTAAAGAGCTGGTAGGGTTTTATTTGGACAAAATAAAAAAAGAAAAAGACTTTAATGATTTTTTGACCGTTACCGATAAGCTTGCTCTGGAGCAGGCGGAAAAAATTGATGACAAAATTTCCCGTCGCGAGAAAGTCGAAAAACTGGAAGGAATCCCGATAGCTTTAAAGGATAATATACTGGTTCAGGGACACAAAGCGACTGCGGGCTCGAAAATTTTGGAAAACTACATTGCTCCTTATGATGCAACTGTGGTTAAAAAACTGAAAGCAGCAGGCGCAATAATTATCGGAAAAACCAACATGGACGAATTCGCCATGGGCTCCTCAACCGAAAATTCCGCATTTGGTACGGTGAAAAATCCTGTAGATATTGAGCGTGTACCGGGAGGTTCTTCCGGTGGTTCTGCTGCTGCGGTAAAAGCCGATCATTGTTTGCTTGCCTTGGGCTCGGATACGGGTGGTTCGATTCGTCAACCCGCGTCTTTTTGTGGTGTTGTCGGTTTTAAACCGAGTTATGGCATGGTTTCGCGATACGGTTTGATTGCCATGGCTTCATCGCTTGACCAAATTGGTCCTTTTGCGAAAAATGTCGAAGATATAAAAATTATTTTTAATGTAATTAAGGGGCAAGACGACTTTGATTCAACTACGGTTGATTTCGAACCGAAGAATAACCGCTCTGATTTTGAAAATTTGAAAATTGGCGTGCCTAAAGAATATTTTGACGAAGGAATTGATAAAGATGTTAAAGAGAATATCGAAAAAACAATTAATAAATTCGTGAATTTGGGATTCGAAATTAAAGAAATCAGCCTTCCGTATACCGAATATGCTTTGGCGGTTTACTATATTATTGCTCCTGCCGAGATAAGCGCGAATTTATCGCGTTATGATGGAATCAAATACGGGTTTTCCGCGAAACAAAAATCTTTACTTGATAATTATCTTAAAACAAGAGCAAGGGGTTTTGGCGATGAGGTGAGAAGAAGGATTATGCTCGGAACATATGTTTTGTCAGCGGGCTATCGCGATGCCTATTATAATAAAGCGCAAAAGGTTCGCGCAATGATCGTGAACGATTTCAAAAAAGTTTTTTCGTCCCAAGATTGCGTTGATTTTGTTCTTACTCCGACAACGCCCACTACTGCTTTTAAAATCGGAGAGAAGAAAAATCCCTTAGCGATGTATCTTTCGGATATTTATACTGTTCCGGCAAGTTTGGCGGGATTGCCGGCAATATCCATGCCTTGTGGAGAAGTCGGGAAATTGCCGATGGGGCTTCAGATAATCGGGCCGCAATTTAAGGATAATTCGGTTCTGGAAATCGCTCAGGCATTTGAAAATATGGAACAATCATCATGAACACTTCATATATAAAAAAAGACCCCGTTGGTAGGACAACATTGGAATACTTGGCACAAGCTAAGAATTTTTTTTCCGATATCTGGGAAAAGTCTCTTGACTTTTTTGCCTCATATCACTGGAGAGAGATAGTTTTTAATATGAAATTGGTAAGTATTATTATTTCTTTGCTTTTTGGGGGAGTGATAATTTTTTTGATGCTTAAAATGAACGCGAGGGGAAGAATGCAAAGAATCGCTTCTTTAAAAAATAATTCTACGGCAAAGATAGATAACAAGAAAGTGGTAAAAAAATGGGAAAGAACAGAAAAAAAATTGGATTCTGATTCAGAAGAAAATCACAAATTGGCCATTTTGGAGGCGGATGGTATTTTTGAAGAAGTTTTAAAAGTCTTAGGTGGCGCCGCGGAAATCAGAATTGTGGACATAGACACAATTAAAGAGGCGAAAAAAATTAAAAATAGCATTGTTGATGATTCGGGTTTTAAACTAACAAAAGAAGAGGCAATAAAAACAATAAAAACATATAAAAAAGGATTAATGGATTTGGGCGTTATTTAGCTTGCAGATTTTCCGGATTTATATTATTATGAATAAACATTATAGCGGGGTAGAGAAGTAGTATCTCGTCTGGCTCATAACCAGAAGATCGCTGGTGCAACTCCAGCCCCCGCAATTCGTCGGCTCGCTTCGCTCGCTCAGAGCAAGCAATGGCAGGGTAGCTCAGTGGCAGAGCGAGGGACTCATAAGCCCTAGGTCGTGGGTTCAATCCCCACCCCTGTCAGTAGGTAATCGGGAAGGAACACAAAGATTTTGGGTACACTTAAAACTTTTGCAGCCGTAGCTTAGCTGGCTTAAAGCGCTGCCCTGTCACGGCAGAGAGCGTGGGTTCGAATCCCATCGGCTGCGCCAAAAATTTAATATCGATTTATTGGCAAAAAGAGGCGCTTTTGGGGCCTTTTTCCGTTTGCGTTTCGATTAATTCTGCGTTAAAATTAAAGCAGGCATTGATAGGGAAAATAACTTATGAAGCCAAAGTTTTTTATTAAATTGAACTTAATCGGAACAGTTGTTTTTCTTTTGGCGTTTATCGTAATTTTGGCTTCGATTAATCCCTTCAAAACTGGTTCGTTTCCGATTTTCCTTTTCTATTTCGTATTATTCTTTCTGATTTTCGGAATTCTGAATTTATCGGAAAAGATTTTCAATATACCGATTTGGTGCAGGCTTTTAATTACGGCAACAATAATTGCAATATTGATTTTACAAAAAAAATTCTGACATGAATTTAGCAGAAATAAAAAAACAAGTAATTCAAGAACTTGGCGGTATAAAAAATACTGTTGATTTGGAACAATTGAGAATAAAGTACCTGGGAAGAAAGGGGAGACTCACCCTGATTTTAAGGTCCTTAAAAGACTTGCCGGAAAAAGAAAAGAGAAAGTCAGGGGAGGGGGCGAATGAATTGAAGAGAGAAATCGAAATCATGATTTCCGAACGAAAATCGGAAATTCTGGAAAAAGAACTTAAAACAAAAGAAGGAAAAATAGACGTTACTGTCCCGGGGACAAAAGTGCTTCGAGGCCATCTTCACCCGTTTACATTTATAAGCAGGAAAATAGAAGAAACTTTTCAGTCGATGGGATTCAAGATTCTTGAAGGGCCGGATATCGAAACCGAACAATATAATTTTGATGCTTTAAATATTCCCAAAGACCATCCGGCTCGCGATGCTTGGGACACTTTCTGGCTTAAGCCGGGAAGTCAAAGATCAAAAGCAGAAAATCAAAAGTTATTACTGCGCACCCATACTTCACCAATGCAAGTAAGGTTTATGGAAAAAAATAACCCACCTTTCAGAATCGTTATTCCCGGAAGATGTTTCAGGTACGAGGCAACCGACGCCTCACACTCGCATACCTTTTATCAGCTCGAAGGGTTAATGGTGGATAAACACATAAGCATCGCGAATTTTAAGGCCGTGATAGGGGAGTTTTTAAGGAGAATTTTCGGCAGAGAAACAGAAATAAGAATAAAGCCAAGTTATTTTCCTTTTGTTGAGCCGGGGTTTGAAGTCGATATGCGACATCCTTCGGGTGAATGGGTGGAAATTATGGGGGCAGGAATGGTGCATCCTAATGTTTTTAAAAACATCGGTTACGTTCCGAGCCAATGGCAGGGCTTTGCTTTTGGCATAGGCATAGATAGAATTGCGATGCTAAAGTATAAAATAAACGACATCAGGTTGCTTTATTCAAGCGACTTGAAATTTCTTAATCAGTTTTAACGCCGCTAGTTAGGAAGCGGAAAAAATCATGAGAAAGAGAAATAAAATAGAATCAATGGAAGTTTTGCCGAAAAAAGAGGAGGAAAAATCTCTATTGGAAATAATGGAGGAAATAAAAAAGAAGGAAGAGGAGGTAGCCAAAGAAGACAAAACGGGAACCCCCTGGAATTTGATTAATCCGGGTTTAATCACACACGAAAATCTGGAACTTTTTTGCCATTTCATTGATGGTGAACTTGAAATTGCCCAAGTAGAATTGAGGGTTGCAAAAGCAAAATTAGAAGAAATCAAAAATGAAAAAGCCATGCTTTCGAATAAGGCATTACTTGAAATGATAGACGATAAAATACCAGCCTTGATTGAAATAGAAAGACAGAAACTAGAGGACGAAAAGAAATAATTATTAGTTATCGACGTGAAAAATGAAGGTCTCGTATAATTGGTTAAAAGAATACGTTAAAAATTTGCCAAAACCGGAAAAATTGGCAGACTTATTGACTATACATTCTTTTGAAGTTAAAGCAATCGAAAAAACAGGAAGCGATTATCTGTTGGATATCGATATTTTGCCTAATCGTGCACACGATTGTTTGTGTCATTTGGGGGTTGCCAAGGAGTGTGCAGCATTAATAAAATCAAAGATTAAAATCCAAAAATTAAAATTAACCGAAAGTAAAACCAAGAAAGCGGAAAACTTTATAAAAATAGAAGTTAAAAATAGGGAAGATTGTCCGCGATATATTGCCAGAGTGATTACTGATATAAAAATCGGTCCGTCTCCAAAGTGGCTTCAGGACAAACTGAAATCCATCGGCCAGAAATCGATAAACAATGTTGTTGATGCAGCCAATTATGTAATGTTTGAAATGGGTCAACCGCTTCACGCTTTCGATTACGAAAAAATCGAGGGAAGGAAAATTATCGTCAGAAAAGCAAGAAACAAGGAAAAGATTACCACGCTTGATGGGGAAACCTGTGAATTGGATGATTCAATTTTAGTTATTACTGACGATAAAGACGTGTTGGCTTTGGCCGGAGTCAAGGGAGGCACAAAAGCGGGAATAACCTCGAAAACAAAAATCATTGTTTTGGAATCCGCTAATTTCAGTATTCACGCGATCAGAAATACGGTTAAAAAAATAGGCATTAAAACCGATGCCTCGATTCGTTTTGAGCACGGCCTAGATCCGAATCTGGCCCAGGAAGCAATGGATAGAGTTGCGGAACTGATCAGAGAAATCGCCGGAGGAGAGGTAGCCAGGGGGATTGTCGATATTTATCCTCAAAAAGTTTTTGCCAAGAAAATAAAATTAAATCGGGAAAAAGTAGAGAAAGTTCTGGGAATGAAAATTACGGATTTGCAAATTACGGAAATCTTGGGATTGCTTGGTTTTGAGGTGGGAGATTCTTTGGGGGTGACAATTCCCACGATTAGGCAAGATATAGAAATCGAGGAGGATTTGATTGAAGAGATATCCAGAATAATCGGTTATGACAATATTCCAACACAACAGCCATTCGGATTATTGGGCGCAAGCAGGCCTGATGACGATTTAACGATTATCAATAAAGTAAAAAGTATTTTCGAAGGATTGGGTTTTAATGAAGTTTATAATTTTTCTTTCGTCGGAGAAGCCGACATAGAAAAATTGAAACTGGATAAAAGCGGATATTTGGAGCTGGAGAATCCTTTAAACATGGATCTGAAGTATTTAAGAAAGGATTTATTGGTTAATTTGTTAAAAAACCTGAAAGATAATGCGAAAAGTTTTTTAAATACTGAACGCGGAATAAAAATTTTTGAACTGGGCAAGGTTTACCGCAGCACAAAAGACGGCGCCGCAAAAGAAGAAAAAATGCTTAGCGGAATAATCGCGGCTAGAAATGAAAAAACAAAAGGAGAAAAATTTTACGAATTGAAGGGAATAATTGATAGCTTATTGAATAAATTGGGAATTTCCGATCAATGGTATGATGATTTTGAAGCAACGCCGGAATGGACAGATGATATTTTCTGGCAAAAAACAGGTACGGCGGAAATCAAAATTGGAAATGAAGAAGTTGGTTTTCTGGGACAAATAAATTCTCAGATTTTAAATAAATTGAATATCGGCGGCATTGTTATTGCCTTTAATTTAAATTTTGAGAAAATCCTGAAATTGGTTGAAGAAGAATTAATTTACGAGCCGCCGTCTCCTTATCCTGCAGCAGTAAGGGATTTGGCGATATTTGTTAATTTGGAAGATAAAATGGCGGACGTTTTAAATATTATAGAAATTACCGGGGGTAATTTGGTTCAAGACGTTGATTTATTCGATATGTACGAAGGAGAGGGAATCCCGGACGGGAAAAAAAGCCTGGCTTTTCATATCGTTTATCAATCATACGAAAAAACACTGAAAGACGAAGAGGTGGATAAAGTTCACCGGAAAATTATCAGAGATTTGGAAAAAAATAAAAATTGGCAAGTAAGGAAATAAAAAAATGAAAAAAAATAAATCATTCAAAAAATCGGCAGAGAAACGGGTCGCAAAAAAAATAGAACTAAAAAAGGAGGAGGAAAACGTAAAACAAGAACCGAAACAGACAGTGAAAAGCAAAATAACGGAGAAGATAAAATCGAGTTATGAGGCCAAAGATATTTATGTTCTTGAAGGACTTGATCCCGTAAGAAAAAGACCGGGAATGTATATTGGTTCAACCGGAGCCGAGGGCCTGCATCATTTAATTTGGGAAGTAGTGGACAATAGTTTAGACGAAGTGATGGCGGGTTATTGTACCGATATCGGTATAACGCTCTTACCCAACAATCGAGTTTCCGTGGCGGACAACGGACGAGGTATTCCGGTGGATAAACATCCGCAAACCGGAAAATCCGCATTGGAAACGGTTATGACCACACTTCACGCCGGAGGAAAGTTTGGCGGAGAATCCTATAAAATTGCCGGAGGTCTTCATGGCGTCGGCGTTTCCGTTGTTTGCGCGCTTTCAAGATGGATGCGGGTTGAAGTTTGCAGGAATGGGTGGGTACACACGCAGGAATATTCCGAGGGCAAGCCGACGACAAAAGTAAAAAAAGAAGATCAATGCAAGGGTTCGGGAACTAATGTAATTTTCGAACCAGACCTGGAAATATTCAAAGAAGTGGAATTCAGCTGGAATAAAGTTTTGGACCATCTGCGTCAGCAGGCTTATCTCACGAAAAACGTAAAAATTACGATTATTGACCAAAGAAAAGAGGCGAGTAAGAAAAATTTCAGAACGCACACTTTTTATTTTGAGGGCGGATTGGTTTCCTATATCAAACATTTAAATAAAAATGATAAAACGATTCATGAAAACATTTTTTACGTCGAAAGAGAGAAAGATAATATTTTAGTGGAAATCGCCGTCCAATACACCGAAGATATCGAGAGCATGGAGCTAAGTTTTGCCAATAATATTCATACTGGAGAAGGGGGAATGCATTTAACCGGATTCAGAACCGCATTGACCAGGGTTATTAATGATTATGCGCGAAAAAACGGATTTATAAAGGAGGCGGAACAAAACCTGAGCGGAGACGACGTAAGGGAAGGCTTAACCGCCGTGGTGAGTGTAAAACTGGGAGAACCTCAATTTGAGGGTCAGACAAAAGCCAAGCTAGGTAATCCCGAAGCGCGAACCGCGGTCGAAACCGTTATTTTAGATGCGTTGGAAGAGTTTTTGGAGAAAAACCCTAATGATGCGAGAGAGATTTTAGGTAAAACAATTTTATCGCAAAAAGCGAGAAGAGCGGCTAAGGCCGCCAGGGATACGGTGATTAGAAAGGGAATTCTTGAAGGAATGACTCTTCCGGGAAAGTTAGCGGATTGCATCACGAAGAACCCCGCAGAAGCAGAGCTTTATATTGTTGAGGGTGATAGTGCCGGTGGTAGCGCCAAACAAGGGAGAGATAGACATTTTCAGGCCATTTTGCCCTTAAGGGGAAAGATTCTCAATGTTGAAAGAGCAAGATTGGATAAAATTTTGGAGTCAAAAGAAGTAAGGGCGTTGATTATTGCTCTTGGCAGTGCGATTGCCGAGGAATTTGATATCAATAAATTACGTTATCATAATATTATTATTATGACCGATGCCGACGTTGACGGCGCGCATATCAGAACCTTACTTTTGACATTGTTTTACCGCTATTTTCCGAAAATAATCGAATCGGGATATCTTTATATTGCCCAGCCGCCACTTTTTAAAGTTCAAAAAGGAAAAGACGTAGAATACGTTTATAGCGAGGAAGAAAAAAATAAGGTGGTCGAGAGAATGAAAAAAGAAAAAGGGGGAGAAGTTGGCATTCAGAGATACAAGGGTTTGGGAGAAATGAACCCGGAATTGTTGTGGGAAACGACCATGGATCCCAAACATCGAATAATGAAAAAGGTTACCATAGACGATGTCGAAGAATCAGATAGAATTTTTGATATTTTGATGGGAAATGATGTTTTGCCGAGAAAGAAATTTATCCAAACCCATGCTAAAAGCGTGAAAAATCTAGACATATAAACTTGACATTTGATTTTACGGAGAGTAATCTTAACTTAAGATGGCCTTTTGGCCATTTTAAAAAACATGAATATCTTCAATAAAATCGCCAATTTTTTAAAGGAAACAAGAGTTGAGATGAAAAAAGTAAATTGGCCTACTCGCAAACAGACCATAAAATACACTTTGATTGTTATTGGGCTGAGTTTTGCCGTGGCTTTTTTCTTGGGCGGACTGGATCTTCTTTTTACGCTTTTAATCACTAAATATTTACTATAAAATAATTTTCGTTCATTAATTTTTCATTTTGCATTTTGCATTTTGAATTTGACTGAGCGAAGCGAAAGAACATGCCAAAGCAACAAGAAAGTGGAGAAAGACATTGGTATGCCATTCACACTTATCCCGCTTCCGAGGATACGGTAGCCGAAAATTTAAAACAAAGAATTGAATCATTGGACAAAAAAGACCTGATTTTTAATGTTTTGGTTCCGAAAGAAAAAAAGATTAAAATAAAGAGCGGAAAAAGATATACCATAGAAGAAAAGATTTATCCCAATTATGTTTTTGTGGAAATGATTGTTACCGACGACTCCTGGTACGTAGTGAGAAATACTCCTCGGGTTACCGGTTTTATCGGTGCAGGGATTACACCCATCCCCATAGCAGAAGAGGAGATTAAAAAACTTTTGAGTAAAACAATTACCGAAGAAGCGACATATAAAATTGAAGTCGAAGTCGGTGATGCGGTGAAAATTGTCGATGGGCCGTTTAAGGATTTCGACGGCAAAATCAGTGAAGTTGACGGATCAAGAGGGAAGATAAAGGTACTGGTAAGTATTTTCGGCAGAGAAACTCCCGTAGAGTTGGATTTTCTACAAGTAAAGAAAATATAATTTTATAAATTTATGGCAAAAGAAATTAAAACAATCGTAAAAATTCAGATTCCGGCAGGGCAAGCCAACCCGGCTCCTCCCGTAGGCACTGCCTTGGGTCCACACGGATTGAATCTTCAGGATTTTTGCGCGCGCTTCAATGAGGCCACAAAAGATAAAATAGGCAATATTATTCCTGCGGAAGTTACTATTTATAAGGACAGGACTTTTGAGTTTAAGCTGAAAACTCCGCCGGCAGCCGATTTATTGAAAAAAGCCACTGGAATCGAAAAAGGTTCCGGTGTTCCCCAGAAAAATAAAGTCGGGAAAGTTACCAAAAAACAGATTCGTGAAATTGCCGAAACCAAGATGACCGATTTAAACGCCAATGACGTTGAAGCGGCAATGAAAATGATAGAAGGAACCGCAAAAAATATGGGAATCGAAATTACAAATTAAAGATTTCGGATTTACTTATCTAAAGACACGCGTCGGCGCCCCAGCGTGGCGCCGCGCTCCATCTCGCTTTCGCTCTTCCCGCTTCGCGGTAAACCATGCCCGCTCAAGCCGTGAAGGGTCTTTTTAATAAGTAAATCCTCATCTGACAAAATGGATATCCTAAAACCCAAAAAATTGAAAATCGGGGATATGATTGGAGTAATTGCTCCGTCGGGAGTTGTTGAAGCTAAG
>Ga0315286_10000325_pt1 | contig 39315 bp, 36 predicted proteins | sample YL17G10_0_MG_FD_205038 | JGI IMG/M metagenome (GOLD analysis project Ga0315286, IMG submission 205038) | Sediment microbial communities from Yellowstone Lake, YNP, Wyoming, USA - YL17G10_0 | ecosystem: Environmental > Aquatic > Freshwater > Lake > Sediment | place: USA: Wyoming | collected...
AGTGGCAGATCGGAAAACATTATTGTGCTGGCAAGTCATTAATTTATTAAAGAACAATGGATATTTGTGACTCAATTTACAGAAAAAAGGTTGCGTAATCCATCGTGAATATCAGTATAATTATTAGATGAGATTAGTAATTCAAGTACTTAAGCTTTAATTCAATTGATTATGATAATAGCGCTTATAGAAAACGTAATTTAACATGATTAGAATCATGGTCCATTAATTTCACAACCCACATCCTAATAATGATGATATTCTAGCCAAACTAGATATAAGACTAAATTAAAATGGTTTGAGGTTCGTTTCTTCAGTGAGGAACTTTTAATCCTTTTGTGATGTGGACTTTTCTTATTGCGTGTATCTTTGTTTAACGTGTTGCTAAAATGGATGTACTTCAATTTGGCATTAAGGTTTCATCGATGATTTATGAAATCTAAAGCTAACCAAACAAAAAGCAAGAGATTACTTTACTTCCTTCTTTTGGAAGCCGCGGTTCTTCTTTTGGTGTTAATATTTACTCCAACATTACATACTTGGAACTATTTGATCCAGTCAAATAGTAGGGCTATCCATCAACTTGAACGTTCATTTACCACTATCTTTATTCCCAACACTGGGCAAGAGGTATTGCCCATTAATGTTCTACAGATTTTATCTCTCTTGCGAACGGATAATCTTGCCAGTTATCAACTCTCAAAACAATTGGGTCAGGATGGCACAATTCTGCAACGTATCACAGAAGCAGCCTGGCCAATAAGAACTGATCGTAAATCGCCAAATGTTTTTTGTTTGCTTGAAGAAATAAAAAACTACCCCGATTGCGATTTAATTGACCAGAGGGAGGCTGTTGCCCTTGTATACTGTCATTAGTGCAATAAAACTCTTCCTACTTGTTATTGTGGCATTGGCGTATTTATTGGGTTTGGGCTGGCTTGCAGTTGGGGCATTATTACATGGAAGTTTAACAATTAAGAAACGAGACCTTTCACTGCTTCAAGAGATTCCGTTGATGATGCTGAGTGGACTGATTATTAATTATGGAATCATATTAAGCTTTCAGACACTATTGTTTGCTGTGATTATAGGCTGTATTATTTCATTAGTTGGCATTTCTTGTTTTACCTTTTTTTTAATCAGATTTCATACTTGGCATATGTTGATTTCTCCATCACTTATTATATGGGTGGGAATTTCTTTTATTTGTTTGATTTTTCTTAGCCCCATAGTGACAGAACCACTTGCAGCTTGGGATGCACGTTCCATCTGGTTTTTTCATGCGAAAATGATCTACGTGGCTGGTTCAATTGGCTTTTCCGCCGGTTGGCAGGACCCTTCAATAGCTTTTTCACATCCAGATTATCCGAATCTCGTACCCGCTTTGGCCGCACAGGTGGCATATGCAATTGGCTTTTGGAATGAGTATATTCCTAAAATATCACTTTTTTTCATTCTCATTCCAGCTGTAACCTGGCTGTTTACTTTTGCGCGCCGATCATTTAGTTTTATTATTCTTCTTTTTCTTATTCCTTTTTGTTTTTATCAGCAGATTTGGAATGGGTATATGGATGGGTATCTTGCTTTTTATTTTTCTATTGCCATGCTATTGTTGGGTCGACATATAATTTCTTCGCAACCTGTTGATCTGGTTTCAAGTGTATGTTGTTTGCTCTTTCTTTTATATATCAAGAACGAAGGGGCATTAGCAGCAGTGATTGGACTTTTCTTAATAATCTTGGTACCTATATTGAAGAATAAAAACGTTTTCTACAAAAAACATTTATTTGTGAAATGGAAATTTCCCATAGCTGGCCTGATTTCACTTGTCCCATTTATATTATGAACCATATATAAGCAGTGTTGGAAATTATCTAATGATTTGGTAATCGGTACTACATCGTCGTTTTTAAATATTATCAGACGCTTGACGGATGGGTCGGTCAGTCTTATTTTTCAATCCTTGTTCCCGCAGATTAAAGGTGCTCTGTTGTTATTAGCATTGCTTTGTATATTGTACATCCTATGGAAAAAGCAATTGGTAAAAGAAAGTCTTCCGGCATTGCTAGCAGCAGGTGTTTATCTTCTTGGCATGATAATCGTTTATCTTCTTTCTCCAAATGATCTGGCTTGGCATCTGGCTACTTCGATCGATCGTACAATGCTTTCTGTTAATGCATGTGTCTTTATTGGATGTTATTTTATTTTGAATACAATCGAAAATGAAGTGTTCTATAACCACATTCTAAAATGATTATCCTGTCAATGCTTTTCCAAGAAAGCCAACACTTGCATCCAAGAAATGTCTATCTGTTACAACCATGTCTGATCAAATTAGAACCTTGAAGCGCTAGGACCACATTCATTTTCCACAAGAAGGTAATATTGTAGCCGAACTGGAATTTTACCTGAATACGCTTGGTCGCTGGTACGAATCCAAACGGGTCTAAATCGTTTTTCAATAGGACTTGACCCCTTAACCGCTAGGTAAAATGCTTCACTCCTAGCCTATGTTAATAACAAAAAAAAGCTCATTCACTGGGTGTTTGTTTTCATAAATTGAATTCCAAATTTTTATTCCCAATCAATCACAATCATTTTGCTACCGAACAAAAAAGTGCCCCCACGGAGTTTCGAACTCCGGTTTTAGCCTTAAATATTTAGAAAATTAAATAATGGTAATGAATTCCCGTACACTTCATATTAAAGTGAAAATCGATACATAGTGCAATAGCTGGAATGGATGAGGCAAGATTACGCAACCCTTTTTTAAATTCGAGTCACAAATTTCCGTCGTTCTTTACAAATTAAATGACTCTCCAACTCAAAATGCTTTCCGATTGTACATTTTCCTTCGCCCTTGATAAAAACGGTCCAATAAATTAGCCTCATTCATGAATATATATGCTTTATGGAGGCAAACTCTCCCAAAAAAACCATTTTCTTGACTTTCACCCCTCATTTATGTTATCTTTACAGGGTAGTACCGTGCCACACTCCGCTTCCCGATGAAGCTGGGGACGGTGTCGAATTGACAACGCGCAGCTCCCTGGTGAAGCTGTGGACGGTGTCCACCCAAATCGACCCCCACCCGACCCCCTCCGGCCGTTGGCCACCTCCCACATTTTCAGCGAAAATGGGGGGAGGTGCCCCGGAGGTGCGGAGGGGGTCAGTGGAGGGTGTCCACCGAAGGTCCCGGCTTCTTTTTCCGGGAAAGGCGGAGGGGGTGCACACGCTTCCCCCGGACATTTTTAAATTGGGATTTGAGGGAGCCTTAAACAGGCCTGGTGGTTGTATAATTTATAAACCAAGTCATCAAAAGGCAATTACGGATCACTTATGCAGGTGGTTTTCTTCATTATTTCTTTGATACTGACCTTGCTCTTTTTTATTTATGGGTTTAATCATTATTACCTGTTACATTCCGCCAGAAGCTATCAACCACCCGTTCTGCCGGATGACCCGGGGATCAGGTCAAAAGTAGCCATCCACCTGCCGGTTTACAACGAAAGATATGTCATCCGCAGGCTGGTGGAAAGTTGTGCGGTCATGGTGGAAGCCTATGGGATCGAAGAGGTAAGAATAATGATCCTGGACGATTCGGATGATGACACCGCTCATGAAATTGACCAGGTTGTAGATGAATATCGACAGAAGCATTTCAAGATCGAGGTCCTCCGGCGCGAAGACCGGATCGGGTTCAAGGCGGGTGCTTTGCAGGCTGCCCTCGAACGGACGGAAGAAGATTTCATTGCGATTTTCGATGCCGACTTCATCCCTCCGGTTGACTTTCTGCTTCGCACCATGCCATATTTTCTGAGGTATGAAAATCTGGGGATCATTCAAAGCAGGTGGACGCATTTGAACCGTGATTTTAATGTACTGACGAAAGCGATCGCCCTGGGTATCGATGTCCATTTCCTGGTCGAGCAGACCGGCAGATACTCCGCCGGCTGTTTCCAAAATTTCAATGGCAGCGGTGGAGTGCTCCGAAAAAAAGCCATCCTTCAGGCAGGCAGCTGGAAAGCGGACACCCTGGCTGAAGACCTTGATCTGAGTTATCGCATCCAGCTTCAGGGCTACCAGGTCATTTTTCTTCGAGACCTGCTCTGCCCCGGCGAAGTTCCTCCGACCATCCCAAGCTTCAAGAAACAACAGGCTCGCTGGGCGTGTGGGTCCTTGAGGACAGCAAAGAAAGTCCTTCCCGTTCTCCTGCGTGACCCGGGGGTCGGGAAGAAGCAGCGGCTGCAGTCGTTTATTCATCTGACCGGGTACATACTTCATCCTTTGATGGTTTTTTCATTCCTATTAACCTGCATTGCAACGATAACGGGGTTGAATAACCCGGTCACACCCCTCGTAAACAATGTGATCACGGTCCAAAGGGATCTATTGATGGCAGGCGCTTTCCCGATCCGCACCCTGCAGAACTTGATCTGGGGAATTCTCTTCCCTTTGGTCATTCTCTGCATGGTTGCACCCTGGATGTCCTCGCTTTATACTCTGAAAGTTCAAAACCTTTCGCTAGGCAGGAACCTGATGACCCTTTTTGTTCTTCTTTTGCTTGGTTTTGGGTTAAGCCTGAGCAACACCATTGAAGCTGGTAAAGCATTGCTCACTGATCGCATCTGGGAATTTAACCGGACGCCAAAGTATGCCAAACTACAAAACAAACAGGAGTGGCGCGGAAAACGATACCAGGTCTCAACGGATCTTCTTTGGATCCTTGAACTGTTGGCCCTACTGGCAGGGCTGTTGACCATTGGGATCGCCCTCAAATCTTCGAATTTCCCGGCACTCCTGGTCATGCTTCCATTTACCCTGGGTTATTCTTTCATTCTCCTGTTCACTTTCCTGCATCGCGATCAATCTGATGTTCCTTAAACAGATCTTTACTCTGCCAAACGCTTAGAATATGGACAAGGATACGCATCCTTCGATCAGGAATCTCTCATCGGTCGCATTAAGTATCCTTTTACAGGTCTCGCTTGCCTTGCTATTCGGGCATGCCTATGACATGCGTATTTTTATGGCAACTGGTTACCTGGTCGGGACCGGGCAGAATCCATATATTGCTCAAAACCTGGCAGCCATTTTTCAAAACGATGCTTTTCAAGGGATTACTTCATTTGGATATCCGCCTCCCTGGGCATTGATATTGGGGACGATCTACCGGGTCTCTTACCGGGTCTTCCCCAATTTCCTGCTTTACAACCTGGCAGCCAAGCTGCCGATCATCGCCGCAAATATCTGCCTTGCTTACCTGGTGAGACATATATTGGCAAGATCTGGTGCTCGTGGAAAGACATCCCGAAATGCCTGGATATTCCTGCTTTTCAACCCTTTCCTGCTGCTCTGCTCCTCCGCCTGGGGGCAGTTTGACTCGATCGTTGCCTTGCTCTCTCTATTATCCCTGTATCTTCTCAACGAAGGAAAATTAACCGGTCCTGCCATCCTGCTGGCGTTGGCAATCGCTTTTAAACCCATAGCCCTGCCGCTTGTGCCGGTCGTTCTTGTCTTCTTGTTGGGAAGGTCGCTCAAGCACACAATACAGTATTTCGCAGTGTTCTGCTCCAGCCTGGTGTTGTTTTGCGTGGTTCCATTCATCATTCTAAAGTGGGACCCGGCGGTGATCTTTCAGCATTGGAATGCGCATTTCACGGTTGGGGGCGGTCTGTCCTTTATGACCTTCCTGGAAACTCTGAACCATTCCTACCAGTTGACCGGGGATTGGTGGTTGGCGGGCTGGTTGTGGGTGCCTGGTTTGATCATCGCAACTTTCGCACTAAAGTCGGGCATCAAAGGGTTTATGGATCTGCTTAAGAAAAGCCTCGCATTGGTGCTGGTGTTTTTCCTTTTCCGGTCGTGGGTATCCGAGCCAAATATCATCCTGATCCTCCCCCTGGCATTGATCCTCGTCAGTATGAACGAACTGAAACCCCTCACCCTGGTCCTCACCTGGGTCATCCCGTTGGTCTTCGGTCTTTTTAATACTTCCATTGCCCAGCTATTCTTCCCCAGTCTGCCCCGGGTCATGGATGATCTAATTAACCTGGCGGTGGAATATAATCCTGCCAGGTTCTTCCTCCGTACCGTTGTGGTGGTTGTGTGGCTGATATCTGGTTGGTGGATCGTAATCTCCTGTTATCAGAAAAGCGGGATACCAGTCGAAGGAGAATTATCACTTTGAGCATCCATACCGTGATCCGTAAACAAGGCTGCCTCAATGGAGCTTGATATTCCGGTTGGCGGGGGAGTGATTTTAAAGTTGGCAGACCGTCTGTCAAACGAGGCAGGTTATGCCACCTCAAGTCTTCCAAAAGGGATCCGGCTGAGCTCCGATGGTTCGGAATTGACAGAGGAAGCCGTCGGCTTTGGCTTTCCGGTATTAAAACGCGGGTTGCAGACCTTGTTTCCGGGTTCTGTTGACCTGACATTTGAGCACTGTGGATCTTCCTGGTGCATTCGATCTGTATTCCACTTGAACATGGTGGAGAAAATTCATAAGCCGGGGGTTGGCAGCATTGAAAACAAGTGGGTTTATGCCATGAAGAATTCAATGGCAGCCATGATCCGCCACTTTTCACCTGTGCGCGGCTTGCTGACGGCAATTTCAAGCGGCTTGCGAAGGGTTTTCGGCTGGAAGACAACTTATGAAAACGCAGGCTTCCACGCGGTTGTAAAATTGACCCATCGCATTCAGGAAGGGGCGGGGAAAGTCGAGGTGGAAGTCGAACCATCTGCTCTGCCTGCCGGCACCAGCGAAGTGGTTATTATGAATGAACAGGGTGCCCGGTATTTTGACCGGTTTACGGATTCCTCCGGGGTTTGCCTGCATGGAGATGAAATTGGCTGTTGGGATGAGGTTGCGGCAGCCAGCGCCTGTTTTTCAAGCACAACCGGTAATGTTTTGTTCAGGCTTCACCAGGTGACAGATGCCAGGCTGTATCGCGGCAGGGAGCTGGTGGATTCGCGGCTGGCCTGGGCCGGGTTTGGGATCTCATTTTTGCCATCTGTCAGAAAATTATCCTACCGCCTGGAGGTCGAAAGTCAGGCATGAGCCAGGTTTTGCTCATTTACCCATTTTTTAAACCTCGGCGTGACAGGTCTGTGTTCCGGTTCCCTCCACTCGGGATCGGTTATATTGCTGCCAGCCTGCAACAGGCAGGTCACCAGGTGCACCTGATCGACTGCACTTTCCTGGACAGGAATGAAGCCATCCGGCAGGCGCTTTCACTGAAAGCCGAAGTGGTCGGAATCTATTGCATGGTGACCATGCTGGATGATTGTCTCTGGTTCGCACGAAATTTACGGGAACACTCCCGCCTTTTAGTGGCTGGAGGTCCTCTGCCTACCTGCGAGCCCGCCCTTTTTTTGGACCATTTTGATGCGGTCATTCGAGGAGCAGGGGAGCAGGCTGCACAGGCTCTCCTGCAAGCCTATGAGCAGCACACAGACCTGAGCCTGGTGCCAGGGATCGTCCTGAATAGGGGGCAGGGAGGCTGTTCAAAAGGGGATCTTTATTTCGGTCCGGACCCCGAATTCCTCCAGGATCTGGATCGGATCCCTTTCCCAGCTCGGGATCTGCTTCCAAACGAAAGCTATATTCGTCATGGCAGAAAAAAATATGGCTATTCGATCACAACGGTGATGAGCACACGCGGTTGTCCCTACCATTGTGAGTTCTGCAGCAATGTTGTTTTCGGAGGCTCCTACCGGGAACGATCAGCCGCCAACGTGGTGGATGAGATCGAAACCGCCCTGACATTGGGCTATGAGCGGATATCATTTGCCGACGATGTGTTCACCATGAAGAAAGATAGGGTGATCACCATTTGTCGGGAGATCAATTCCCGCGGTCTGGATTTTAAATGGGAATGTCTCGGGCGTGTGGACGCGCTGGATACCAACATGGCATTGGAGATGAGGGAGGCTGGATGTACGAGGATCTTCTTTGGGATAGAATCCGGTAATGACCGGATACTCAAGTTGATGAACAAAAAGATCACTACAACCCAGGCACGCCAGGCTGTGAATATCGCCCATCAGGCTGATCTGCAAGTGGGGGCTTTCTTTATCCTGTGTTACCCGGGGGATACGGATGACACCGTACTGGAAACTTTGCGTTTTGCCACTTCTCTGCCACTGGATTATCTTGGATTGAGCATGCCTTATCCACTACCCGGGACAGACCTGTACGACCGGACGAGGGACCGCATCAACCGGGATTGGCATCCGGATGAAAGTCCTTTTGGAAGTCATGTGCTTATTTTCGATGCGGATTTCTCCGAATTCAAGATGTGGTTCGCTATTTTAAAAGGGCATGCACAATTTGAGATCAAGAAAAGGATGGGGAAGCTTGCGCCTCTCCTGCTTGCCATCTTCGAAAAGCCCACCGATGGGATATTCCAGCTCTTGAAATGAACGGCATCCAGCCACACAGGGGGATCGATCATCTTTTCAGTTTCTTGAATGCCTGCATTGTCTCCCTGACCCTGCGTCGCAACCAGACCGGATCGAATTCCGATTCATACAGGAAAGTAACTTCATTCTCCTCGTCCCAATCCTTGTTCTGGTCCACTTTGCTGACCCGCTCGAAGAGCGCTGATCCGGGAAGAGGATAGGGAACGTTAAAAGAGATGGAATCGAGCGGGAGTTCCAACGCATACCGGAAGGTATCTTCTATCGAGGAGACGGTCTCCCCGGGATAACCGACAATGAAAAAAGCAGCCACTTCGATCCCGGCGTCATGGAAAACATGGACGGCATTTTTTCCATCCTCCAGGGTGGCTTTTTTCTTCATCAGTGCCAGGGTATCCTTGTTACCGGTTTCCAGGCCCAGGTAAACCCTGCGGCAACCGGAGACCTTCATCAACTTTGCGATCTCCTGGTCGATGCCTGTAACGCGCGAAAGACAGCTCCAGTGGAGCCTGGACCCCGTAATACGCCGGCAAAATTCCCGTAAGAAGTCGATATCCAGGGTGAAATTATCGTCCGCGATCCACAGACTGTCGTACCCCAGATCTCGGATCTGATCGATCTCCTCGAAGACCATATCCATGTTTCGGCGGCGGAAGCGGTTGCCGAAAATCGGTCGGGAGCAAAAATCGCAGTTGAACGGGCATCCCAGAGTCGTGATGATCGAGGTGGTTTTGGAGCCATCCTGACCGTACCAGACCTTCTGATAAGCAGCGTGGTCGAAATCCGCCCGATATGGAAGCGGAAAATTCTCCATTTCTTTTTCCGGGTAATGAACGGTGGGATTGTGGATCTGTAAACCATCTTTTTGAATGAATAGACCTTCATAACTTTCCAGAGGTAATCCGGGAAACTGATCCCGGGAAAATTGATGTGTAAAGAAATCCTGGCAAAAACGGGGAAAACTCAGGTCGGCTTCCCCCATAAACACCGCGTCAAAGGCAGCACTAAATCGTGCCGGGTAGAGCGTGGGCAGAGGTCCGCCGGAGATCAGCAAACTATCGGGCAGGCTTTTCCTCACCATTTCGGCAATGCGGAATGTGTTTCGGCTTAATGTCACCATTGTATAGATCCCCACAATATCCGGTCGGTAAGACACCAGGTTCTTTTTGAATTCAGGGAAGGTCTTGAAAGTACAATCGAATATTTTCGTGTCCATCCCGAGTTGCTGCAATTGACTGGACAGGTTGGCAACTCCGAGCGGAGGGAACAACAGCTCGGTTGGAGTTCTTGTACGGAAATAGGGATAAACCAGGGCGACCCGACCCATAGATGCTATTCCTTAATGGAAATTGATGCGAAGAAACCCATCTTATATGCCAAGCATGAATGCTTCGATATAAACGATCACCCCGACTAAAGTGGCTGACATATACAATACATAGCATGTCCGCATGAATACCTTATATTTTTTGAAACGCAGAGCCTTTGGAACCAGGTTGTTACCTCTCAAGACGACGAATATTCCCAGCAGGAGGCCGATCATCCCGACTAATGCATGGATGGTTGAAACGGCATAATCTCCTTCCAGCAACTTGCCCGGGATCCCGGGCAGGATGTGGGTCACAAATGATCTGATCATCACTGCAAGGACCACGATGGAGTTGATCACGACCGCCACGGTTTGAATCTGTCGATGTGCTTTAAATCGTTTCTTTATCGCCAATCGCCACCCAATGGTGAATAACACCGCTGTCAGCAGGATCAAAAGGAGGGAAAGATCTGAGATAAAAGGGGCACCGGTCCCCAGGAATCCTGGTTGCGTGAGGAATGTTTTCATGGTTTTGTCTGATCCTGTCAATTATATCTTTTTTTGTCCTGGCACTGGTCATCGAGCCATGTCATGCTTTGAATGCAGGGAATGCCTGGATCAATTTCGTTTGTTTCCACTTTGGAGGATAAAAAAACTCCAAACTTGAGGCATGTTCATTTTCAAGTCTTCAGAGGTCATTTGGAACTAAACCCGGAAAGCTCAATGCAATTTTTCTACTGTGCAGAAGCGGCAATTTGTCACAAAAAACCCTTTTTCTTGACTTTCACCCCTCATTTATGTTATCTTAACAAGGTAGTACTATACTATACAATCCAACTGATCGAGGGCTATCCCCATGCACCGTGAACGCGTATCCGAAAATGTCTACTGGTTCCAGAGCGAGATCTACGCCCAGGTGACCGCCGGAGTGGTGGTGGGACCGCAGTGGGCGGTGCTCATCGACACCCTGGCGATGCCCGAGGAGACCCTCAGCATCCGCGAATTCGTCGAGCACGAGCTCGACCTGCAGGTGCGCTACGTGATCATCACCCATTACCATGCCGACCATTCCTGGGGGACCTGCTTCTTTCCGTCCGCCACCGTCATCGCGCACAACCTGTGCCGGCAACTGCTGCTCGAGCGCGGCATGCCCTCGCTGGAGAACGTCCGCCGCCAGAACCCCTCTTATAAACAGACCAGGATCGTCCTGCCACAGTTTATCTTCAACCAGGGCGTGCTCAACCTGAAGGTCGGCAAGAAGAACCTGGCGCTCAGCCCTTCCACCGGTCACAGCGCGGACGGCATCTCGGTCTTCGTGGAGGAGGACCGCGTATTGTTCGCCGGGGATGCCTTCATGCCGCTGCCCTACCTGGTGGATGGCAGCCTGGAGGATATGACCACCTCCATCAAGAAGATCGGGCGCATGGGGCTGGAGAACATCATCCAGGGGCACGGGGATGTCATTCTGCGGGGCGAGATCGAAGCCGCCGTCAAGGAAAACCTGGCATACCTGGCGAACATCCGCAAGGTGGCAAAGACCGCTGCCCGCCGCCGCGAGCCGCAAGAATACATGGATGAAATGACCATCGAGAAATGCGGGAAGAGCCGCGTCCACCTGGGAGGTCTGGCGGTGGAACTTCACCGCAACAACCTGCTGTTTCTTTACCGGCAGGCGGTTGATGAGCTTAATGCGGCAAAAGAACCGGCGAACGAAAAGTAATAATCCCCTGAACTTATGATTCAACCGGCAGAGATCAACTCCAGGCGTCGCACAACCGCGGACGGGCTGAATAGCTGCACGTACCCGGCGATCATGCGTAATTGTGCCTCCACCGCCTCGGTCGGCACTCCCGCCGGGGCGTAGGCGACAAACAGGGCATACCGGGTGTCGCTGCGGATGGGCGAGCGGTTGTCCTGCCCGTACAGGATGGCGCACGAAATGCCCCCGGCATCGCGCATGACCATATCACCCGCCCGGATGGCTTTGCAGGTGCCGTCCATCTGCGTGATCTGGTCGCCTGCCCGGGAGGCGTCCATCAGCACGGGTTGAATCAACCTGGCGGCGTCATGACCGGCGGTCAACACCAGCGTCTCCACTTCAGCCATGAAATTTGCATCCACCAGCGGGTTGACGCCTGGCAGGTTCCTGCCCTTCAACACCAGCGACTCGACCTGCAGCAAGACATGGTAGGTCTTGTCGAAGCGCCGGTAATAGCGGACGTAATCCGCCATGATGGGCATGGACTGGAAATCCTGCCTGGTTAACCCCTGCCAGCGTTCCCGCAAGCGGGTTTCGATCTCACGCTTGCGCCTCTCCAACACGACAGATGGGGCAGTGTTATCCACGCCTGCAATTTCGAGCAGCCCCAGGCTCGCCCCGGTGTGGGTCGCCCGCCAATCATTTGTAGCAGAGATTAAGAGCATACTGAAATCCTGATCCACCACTCACCCCAACTTGATCACCGTCATTCCCCTACGGGGACAATGTGCGAGGGCGATACCTGCACTGCACCACACGCAGTGCGGTGCAATTGAGCCTGTGGCAATCTCAGATGAGGCGAAAGATCGCCACGCTCGCTGACGCTCGCTCGCGATGACAGCATGCCGGGCTCGATGTTTTTCTTTGTCATTGCGAGGGCGAAGCCCGTGGCAATCTCTTTTTCAATGAATGAGTAGATTGCCACGCTCGCTGACGCTCGCTCGCAATGACAGCGCGCAGCTACCCGATGAAACTGGGGATGATATGCGAGGGTGAAGCCTGTCATCGTACCCACAGGATAGGCAATCAATTTATCCTGCTCCCGATTGTTCTGCTTCTACCTTGTTTTCTTTCTTGATCTTCCCATATTTCCAATGATCTGACGCCAGGGGATTTCAGGCTGCATAGATCACCTGTGCATTTGCCAGGATTTCCTGCCTGCGGTAGGGGTTGCGCAGTGCTTCTTTTTCGACGACATCCACCGGGCGTTGCAACAACTCTTCCAGCTCAAGCTTCATCTGCACCAGATCGAACAAGCTGATCTGGGCAGTGGGTGAAAAAGAAACCAGTACATCCAGGTCACTCTTTGGATTAAAGTCTTCCCGCAAGGCAGAACCAAACAGGCTGAACTCGACCACTTGCCAGCGCAGGCAAAAAGCCACAATATCATTGGTTGGAAGGGATATTTTTAACATTGCCATTTTTTACTCTTCACAATCCATTATGCAGCATCCAGGTTCAAAAAACAAGCATATTTGGATCTTCTTGTTTTACCCCGCCATCTTGACCACGGTCACGCCCGCCCCGCCTTCCTTCTCCTGCCCCTCGTCGAACGAAGCGATATGTGGATGTCCCTGCAGGGTGCGGCGCACCTCCGCCCGCAGTTTACCGGTGCCCTTGCCGTGGATGATGCGCACGAAGGGCATGCCCGCCAGGAAGGCTTTGTCCAGGTAATCCTCCAGCAGGTCGAGCGCCTCCTCGGCGCGCTGCCCGCGCAGGTCCAGTTCCATGCCGGGTGAGGGCGCAAGCCCGACCGAACGGGCTGGTCCGCGTTCCGGCGCGGGGACGGAGGGGGTCTCCACGGCAGGTTCATCCTGCCCGCGGCGCTGGATCTCGTCCAGGCGGGCACGCGTGCGCAGGCTGCCGATCTGCACCTCCACATCCTCCTCACCGATGCTGGTGAGAATGCCCTCCTTCTTTAGCGAGGTCAGCAGCACTTTCTCGCCGATCTTAAGTGCGCCTTTGGGCACGGGTTTGCGCCGGAGGGTCGGTTTGACCGGTTTCTGGATCTTTTCCTCCAGGATGGCAACCTGTTCCTGGATTTCTTCGACCACGTCCAGCGGCTGGCGGGCTTTGCGCAGGTCATTTCGCAAAGTCTTCAACTGTTCCTGCAATACCGCCACTTCCAGCTCGCCTTCGGCGCGGGCTTTGTCAATTGCAGCCAGGCGTTCCTGCTCGATCTTCTCAAGCCGTTCGCTCAGTTCGCGGCGCAGGCGGTGCACATCCGCGCGAGCTTTTTCTGCCTTCTGGCGTTCCTTGCGCGCCAGCTTACGCTCGCGGTGGATGGCGTCCAGCAGGACGTCCGCCCGCAGTTCGGACGGATCGATCTCAGCCCTGGCACCGGCGATGACCTCCGCCGGTAACCCCAGCCGCTCAGCGATCGCCAGGGCATTCGAGCGCCCCGGCAGACCAATGGTCAGGTGATAGGTCGGGCGCAGGCTGTGCAGGTCAAATTCCAGCGAGGCATTCACCACGCCGGGTGTGGTGTGGGCAAAGGTCTTCAGTTCGGGGTAGTGGGTGGCGACGAAAGTGGTCACGCCGCGTTCCAGCAGGTAGGTGAGGATGGCACGCGCCAGGGCGGCGCCTTCCTGTGGATCGGTGCCGGCACCCAGCTCGTCGATGATGACCAGGGATCGATCATCCACCTGCTTGAGGATGCGCACGATGTTGGTGATGTGCCCGGAAAAGGTGGACAGCGATTGCTCAATGGACTGCTCATCGCCGATGTCCGCCCAGACGGATTTGAACAGCACCAGCTCCGAGCCGGATTGCGCCGGAATATGCAGACCGGATTGCGCCATCAATACCAGCAGTCCGACCGTTTTGAGCGAGACGGTCTTGCCGCCCGTGTTCGGACCGGTGATGATGACGGCGAAGGTGTGCGGGTCGAGGTCGACATTGATCGGCACCACGCTGCGAGGGTCGAGCAGGGGGTGGCGCGCCTGCAGCAGGCGCACCAGCGGCTGGCTGGCGGTCTCCTCCCCGCCTGCGACCGGTCGGTGCAGGATCGGTTCGGCCGCATTCAACTCGTCCGCATACTTGGCTTTGGCAAATGCCAGGTCCAGCTCCCCCAGGGCGGCGATGCCGGGGATGATCTCATCGGCATGTTCCGCCACCTTCTGCGAGATCTCGTACAGCACGCGGGCGACCTCGTCCCGTTCCGCCAGCTGCATCTCGCGGAACTTGTTGTTCAACTCCACCACCGGCAGGGGTTCCACGAACAGGGTGGCGCCGGAGCTGGACTGGTCGTGGACGATGGACTGCACCTGACCCTTGAACTCCGCCCGCAGCGGGATGACATAGCGCCCGTCGCGCTGGGTGATGAGCGCCTCCTGCAGCATGGAGACCGTCTTGGCATCCGTGAGGTACTTCTGCAGGCGCGACATCAGGCGTTCGTGGGCGATGCGGATCTCGCGACGGATGACCCCCAGTCTGGGCGAGGCTGAGTCGAGCACCTCGCCGGTCTCGCCGATGGTCTGCGAGATGGCTTCGACCAGTCCAGCCGGGGTGGGCAAGTTGAGCGCCAGTTCGGAAAGGCGCGGCAATTCAGCGCCGAGCTTTTCCAGCGAGCGGCGCAGGTTGCGGGTGGCGATCAGCGTGTTCTGGATGTCGAGCAGTTCTTTGGCTTCCAAGCGCCCGCCGCGGGCAGCGTTTATGACCTGCGGGCGAACATCATGCGCCCCTCCGATAGTCAGGTCTTGCGTGGAAAGCAGTCTGCGGGCTTCGCGGGTCTCTTCCAAGCGCGCCAGGCAAAGTTCGTAGCTGTGGCTGGGTTCGAGCGCCTGCGCCAGCTCGATCGAGGCGCTGAAATCACAGTGGTCCGCCAGTTGCTCGAGCACCTTTGCAAATTCCAGCACATGCAGGGTTTTGGCGTCCACGGGTAGGTTCTCAGGGATCAAACAGGGAAAAGGTCACTTGGGGGGCAGGCTGAGGGCGTATTCCCAGCTCATCTCCACCCAGCGCGCGAGGTCGGTATCCGAAGCAAATCCGGGTGCGCTGACCATCACCCAGCCGGTCATCGGATGACCGGTCATGTCAAACGGGCGGACGTTTGGCAGGGCGAGGGCAGCCTGGTCGTTAGCCGGACCAATGCGGGCGATAAGGAACTCCTTGTGCACGCCGCAAGCCATGTTGCCGTTCAGCATGAAACCCACCCCGCCGAACATCTTTTTCTGCACCACGCCCGGTCTGCCGGTCAGCATGGTTTGAATGCGGGATCCCAATTCCTCATCGTACGGCATTTTTACACCTTGACCAGCTTCTGGATGTGGCGGATGTGGTCGATCTCATGCCACAGGGCGCGGCGCACCAATTTACGGGGGCTCCACAGCTCACCGTCAGCACCAACCACCTGGTTCACCCCGATCAACTTCGGAAGAGTCTTGTTGAGTGCCTCACGGGTCTGTTTCAAGCGCAGGCGCGGGTCGTCTGACACTTCCGCTTTGGGGAAAGCCAGGGAGAGCCGGTCGAGGTACCACCATTCCGCCCCGCCGATGTGGTTGAGTATGCCGTTGATACTCCAGCGCTCGAGCGGGTAGGTGGCATCCAGCTTTTCCGGGGTCAGCCCGGCAACGACCTTCAGCAGATCAGCCCGGCTCCAGGAGAGCATCTTGAGCGCCTGCTCCACTTCCACCTGCCGCAGCGGTTTCCAATCATGCCGGAAAAAGGATTCGACGCTGTAGCCATCGCCCTCGATCTTGTCCAGGTTGTCGTCGATGAAATAGACCTCCCAGGTCTCCTCGGGATCGATCTCCACCTGGTCAAAGTTCAGCCAGGTGTTATGGTCGTGTTTCAGGATCCAGGTGGCATAGACCTGGATGGCGTTCTCCAGGTTCACGCAGGCGGCGCTGGCATTGGCGCCGTAAGCAAAACAGCCCGGGTGTTCCAGCGCCCAAGCGATCGTCCGTCCTTCATTATTATTTTCAATTCCAACGCGGAATAGCATGGTCAGCCTCCGGCGTAATTGTAATGTACTCCGCAGGTTTGTGAAAGACGGATAATTAATAAAACCTTGCGAAGGTTTTAAACCTTCGCAAGGTTGGTTGGTGAATTGTCATTCCCCTCCCATTTATGTCATGCTGAGGAACGTAGCGACGAAGCATCTCATTCTTTGCGAGGAGGAAGTTGTTCCCCGACGTGGAAAACTCTTGTCCTCTGAACGAGGAGATTGCCACGCCCCTGCGGGGCTCGCAATGACAACCCCAAATTGTCGCCCTCCCGAAGCGACACCGTTCCCAGCCGTATCGGGGAAAATACTCCCCTTTTAGTGGGTGATTCGCAAATTTATTGGGGGATTCTTCGCCCTGCGGGCTCCCCGATGAAGCTGGGACATGGTCAGAATGACACAAAAAAAGAGGGATTCTCACCTGCACTCCCTGGCACTAACTGCCAGGGAGTGACGCTCCGCGCACGCGATCCTGGTATCTTCTTCCAGGAACATGCCGCAATAAGAATTTTCGGACAACCTCCCTTATGCCATTCTTCTCGATATCACTTCCCGAACATGGAGGTGGGCGGCCAGTGCAGCCCTAATTGGGTGACGAACACCGCCAGGTTCGCACCCAGGGCAGCAACGGTGTTAAAGGTCGGCCAGTTTCCCAGGAAGAGCAATATACCCACGGCGGAGATGACCCCAGTCACCATTGCCAGCGGTCGCCACAAAACCGAGGGTGGAAACAACCCAGAAGATGGTAGCGATCCATTTTGCCGCCTGCGGTGTGAGGGAAGGCAGCAACCAGGAGCGGGCGGGCAACCAGGCTCCGGTGGTCGTGCCGCGCGCTTGCCAGTCGACGGCTATCGACACGAGCGCCCCGACATGACCGAGTCCGTGCAAAATAAAAAGCCGGCAATGAGCCATTTGATGACGTTGGTGGACATGAATTTCTCCTTAATGAATGGGATTATGGGTGATGGCTTGTAGAGTTGTCACCAGTCGGATATTGTACCTCGCTTCAGGAGGTCATTTCAACAAACTGCGGGCAAAGTTCAAGACAGCCTGGACATCCGAAAAGTTGCTGACCAGTCCGACCGAGATGCGCACCGCACCGGAAGCCTTGCCGTCGATGCACAGACGGAAATCATCATAGCTCAGGCGCTGTTGATGACCGGGCTGGGTGAAACAGGCTGCCAGCTCCATCGAAGAGATGCCCAGGGCGATCTCACCCGCGCCGGGGTTGCAGAAACATCCGGTGCGCAGGGAGATGTTATCCACACTGGCGGCTTCCTCGGAGAAGGTATGGTCGATGGGCATGCCGTGCGGGTCGAAGAAATTGAGGCTGACCGCCCCGCCGCGCCGGTCAACATTGGTCGGACCATAGATGCGCACAAGCGGCTCACCACTGGAATGACGCATTTTGATAAGATTCTCCAGCAGCCAGCTTGCCAGGCAGATCACGCGGGTGTGGATCTGGTCGATGCCGATCGAAAGGATGTGATCCAGACCGATCTGCAGGGCGGGGATGTTGAGATAATCGAGGGTGCCATCTTCGAAGGCAGCGGCACCTTCCGCCAGGTAATAGGTATCTCCCTGCACCGAGGCGACCGTGATGGTGCCGCCGGCGAACCAGGGGCGCTTCAGTTTTGCCAGTGACTGGCGGCGGGCGATCAGTGCTCCCAAGCCGGTGGGGTAGCCGAAGATCTTGTAGAAGGAGATCGGCACGAAATCCGGCTGCCACCTGTCCAGGTCGAGCAGGTTGGTGGGGGCAAAGGCAGCCGCGTCCAGCAGAACGTCCCAGCCGCTGGAATGAGCCAGCTCGATCCATTCCAGAGGGTGCTGCACGCCGGAGAAATTGGATTGAGCCGGGTAGGCGAAGAGATTTGGAACGCCGGGTCTTGACCTGGCAAGGGCGGTGCGCATGGTCTGGTCATCGACGCGCATATCGGGCAGTCCGACCGGGATATAGGTGACCTGTGCGCCGAGGCGGTGGGCAAACTCACGAATGCCATTAACCGAGTTGTGGTTATCGAAGGTCAGAAGGTACTGGCTGTCATTGTTAAATGGATAGGATTCACCCACCAGCTTGAGGGCACCGCTGGCGTTCTGGGTGAATATCACCAGGTAATCCAGCGGGTCGGCGTTGAAGAATTTCAGGATGGAAGCGCGGGTATCCTCGATCAGGTTGGTGGCGAATTTCGAGCTGGAGTTGGCGGAATGGGGATTGCCGAAGACATGCTCTTCCAGCAGGCGGTGATGGGCTTGCACCTGGGATTCGGCGTACAGCCCCGCGCCGGTGTAGTCCAGGTAGACCTGGCGGGAAGCATCCAGTCGGGCATAATCGCTGGCGCGCAGCTCGTCCAGGCTGAGGGTGGATTCGTAGTCCGGGTAGGAGCGCAGAAAGGCGGAATAGGCGGGATCGGTCATGGGCAAACCTCTTTATTATTGTTACCACCAAGACACCAAGAAAAGCAAAACAGAAGTCTATTTTGTGCCTTCGTGTCTTTGTGGTTAGATTCTTTTGACCACTAAGACACCAAGACACCAAGAAAAGTAAAACAGAAGTCTATTTTGTGCCTTCGTGTCTTTGTGGTTAGATTCTTTTGACCACTAAGACACCAAGACACCAAGAAAAGCAAGGCAAGAAACTAAAGAACAATTCGCCTGATTCCAGTTTTTATTACGGCAACATTGAAATTGATCAGGAATCCCAGTCTTTTGTGGGTAAGTTTTAATTGAGTCATCAATTAAGCGGTAAAAACAGGATGCATGATCTCCACCGACTTCAATTCGCAAATAACCAGGTTATCCACCAGAACGTCCAACCGCAGACCCTCGTCGAAGGTGATCCCATCGTATTGAATGGGGACAACCACTTGCCTTTTATGAGGCAAACCGCGCTTATGTAATTCATGACAAAGACAGACTTCATAGATGTTTTCAAGCAGTCCGGGACCCAGGGTTTTATGAACGATATAGACTGAATCGACGATCTCTTTTGCGATCAATTCCTCTCTGTCTGACACTGGAGCATGCAACATGATCACCTCTATCTATTTTAACCACTAAGGCATCAGGATACCAAGAAATCAGAATTTTAAACCTTCGTGTCTTTATGTCTTGGAGGGTGTTTTCTTTTGTCCTTTGTGCCTTAGTGTCTTCGTGGTGATAAATTATACCCTCTTGACAAGCAGGGGTGTTTGTTATACAATTGGTACAATGATACAATCATACAATAAGACAATGATACAATTATGATGAGCTTCGAACTGGATTTTCGTTCCGGCATCCCGATCTACATCCAGGTGGTGGAGCATTTTCGCCAGATGGTGCTGCGCGGCGACCTGAAACCCGGCGACCAGCTGCCCACCGTGCGCAGCCTGGCGCTGGACCTGCGAGTCAATTTCAACACCATTGCGCGTGCCTACCGCCTGCTGGACGAAGCCGGCATCATCTCCACCCAGCAGGGACGCGGCACCTACATCCTGTCGCTGCCGCCGCCCGAGATGGCGGGCGAACTGCGGCGTACATCCCTGAAAAGCCTGGCAAACCAGGTGCTGCTGGACGCCTCCCGCCTGGGTGCCTCTTCGGATGAGATCATGGAGATCCTGCGGGACCAAATTAACCACTGGAAAGAGACCGGCACACCGGTCAACCCTGAAAACAAGAAAGATCATAGAGGAGAGTAAAATGAATACCGCAAACTTAAAGAACCTGATGGCCAAGAACATGCTAAAACAGCCGGACCAGCACATCCCTGGCGTGGCAATATTTGTTTTCGTGATCATGCTCCTGGCGGGAGGTGCCCTGGCTGCAATAACGGTCAGCCTGGGCTGGCCTGAATACCTGGCGCCGGTCTTTATCATCGGATTTACCCTGATCGGCATGTATTTCCTTTTCGCCATCAAGATCGCCTCACCCTGGGAAAAAGGTGTGGTGCTGCGCTTCGGCAAGTTCCGCGGACTGTTTGGTCCGGGCATCTTCTGGCTGATCCCGATCATGGATTCGCTGGCGAACTGGATCGACCACCGCGTGATGGTGACCCCCTTCTCAGCTGAAAAGACCCTGACCAAAGACACCGTGCCGGTGGATGTGGACGCGGTCCTGTTCTGGGTGGTGTGGGACGCCGAGAAAGCAGTGTTGGAAGTGGAAGATTACCGCGCCGCCATCTCGTGGGCAGCCCAGACCGCCCTGCGCGAGATTTTGGGACAGATGGCTCTGGCAGACATCCTGACCGGGCGCAGTAAAATGGACGCCGAGTTACAGCGGATCATCGACGAGCGCACCACCCCGTGGGGTGTCACCGTGCAGTCGGTCGAGATCCGGGATGTGGTCATCCCACCCGACCTGGAGGACACCATGAGCCGCCAGGCGCAGGCTGAACGGGAACGCCAGGCGCGCGTCATTCTGGGAGAATCAGAAATGCAGATCGCCCATTCCTTCTCCGAGGCTTCCAAAGCATACATTAACAATCCCACCGCCCTGCACCTGCGCGCCATGAACATGCTATTCGAGGGGCTCAAGGAAAAAGGTGCCCTGGTGATCGTGCCCAGCAGCGCCGTGGAAACCATGAACCTGGGCGGGCTGAGTGGTATGGTCTCACTGGCACAACAGAACGTCAAATCAGAATAAGTGTTTCACTGTGTGAGAAGCGCGGGTTGTGAAAGCAATCCGCGCTGATCCGCGACTAATCATTAGGAGAAGCAAAAATGGAAGTACTTACGAAAATCCTGCCCTTTATCATACCGGTGGCGCTCATCCAGCTGGTGCTGATGATCGTGGCGCTGCTCGACCTGGTCAAGCGAGAGAAGACGCGCGGACCGAAGTGGGTCTGGTTGCTGGTCATCCTGCTGGGAGAGATCCTCGGACCGATCATCTACCTGGTGTTCGGGCGCGTGGACGAAGGCTGAAAGTGGGGAAATGATGAATAGTATTATTGTTAAAGACCTGGTGAAGACCTACGGGAGCGTGCGCGCCCTGGACGGCTTGAACCTGCAGGTGGAAGGCGGTCATATTTTTGGCTTCATGGGTCCCAACGGAGCCGGAAAGACCACCACCATGCGCATCCTGACCGGGCTGGCGAAACCCACCCGCGGAGGGGCACAGGTGGCGGGCATCGACCTCGCCCGGGATGGGCGTGACCTGACCCGGCATATCGGTTACCTGCCGGAGGAACCCGCCTTTTACCCGTGGATGACGCCGGTTGAATTCCTGGATTACCTGGGGCGATTGTACGGGCTTCAGTCAAAAATAAGGTCGCAGCGCGGGCGGGAACTGCTGGAATTGGTCAAGCTGGACGATTCTGGCAGGCGCCGCATCGGCGGGTTCTCGCGCGGCATGCGCCAGAGGCTGGGCATCGCCGCCGCAATGGTCAACCAGCCGGAAGTGTTGTTGTTGGATGAGCCAGCCAGCGCACTCGACCCGTCCGGGCGTAAGGAAGTGCTCGACCTGATCGAAAGCCTGCGCGGTCGCTGCACGGTGCTCATGTCCACCCATATTTTGGCAGATGTCGAGCGGGTGTGCGATGTAGTCGGGATCGTGGCACATGGGAAAATGATCGTACAGTCAGAGCGGCAGGCATTGTTGGATAAATATGCCCTGCCGATGTTCGAGATCGAAGCCGGACCAGAGGAGATTTTGAAGCGCTGGTCGGATTCCCTGCACGGTCAGAGCTGGTTCACCTCGGCAGAGCTTACCGGTAATAAGGCGCGCCTGGCTGTTAGCGATGTCCGCCTGGCAAAACAGGAACTGTTGCCCGGCGCTCTGCGATTTGGTCTGGAAATTGAACGCTACGAGGAACTCAAGCCATCCCTGGAGGATATCTTCCTGCGTCTGGTGGCCGGGGAGGAAGTGAAATGAACTTTACCGTCGTTTTCCGCAAGGAACTTTTGGAACAGTGGCGCACCCACAAGGTGCTGATCGTGGTTGCCGTGCTGTTCTTCTTTGGATTAACCTCCCCGCTGCTGGCCAGATACACACCGGAAATGCTGGCTGCCATCCCAAATATTCCCGCCGGGTTGAGCGGGATCATCCCGACCCCGACCGTGGCGGATGCCATCGGGCAATATGTCAAGAATTTGAGCCAGTTTGGCATCCTGCTGGCGTTGTTGATGAGCATGGGCAGCGTGGCGCAGGAAAAGGAACGCGGCACCGCCGCCCTGATCCTGACCCGCCCTGTTCCACGTGGAACATTCTTGCTGGCAAAGTTCGCCGGGCTGGCACTGACCTTCGCCGTCAGCCTGCTGCTGGCGGCATTGGGCTGCTGGTTTTACACCTATCTGCTGTTTGAAGCCCTGCCGTGGGGGGCGTTCCTGGCACAGAACGGGCTGATGCTTCTGGTTTTCCTGGTCTACGTCGCCATGACCCTGCTGTGCAGCACGCTGGTGCGCAGCCAGGCTGGAGCGGGCGGGCTGGCATTTGGAGGGCTGATCCTGCTGGCCGGGTTGGGTGCCATCCCGCGCCTGGCGGAATACCTGCCCGGTCAGCTCTTCAGCTGGGGTGTCAGCCTGTCGCTGGGGGCAGTCAAGACCGCCTGGCCGGCGCTATGGATCTGCCTGGGGTTGATCGTCCTTTTCGTTGGGGCTGCAATCCTTGTCTTCCAGCGCCAGGAGCTGTAGCCCGGAAAGACAAGATCCAATTTGTTTCACGTGAAACACCGGTAATAATCAATTTCAGGAGATAAAATGACTGATACGCAACTTTGGGAATACCAGGTAGTCACCATTGGGAGTGTGTTTGGCACCAAAGACCAGATGGTCCAGGATACGTTGAACGAGTGGGGTGCACAGGGCTGGGAGGCGACGCATGTATATACGCCCTCGCAGAGTGGCAAGGTCACAATTGTTGCCAGACGTGTGCTGAGCGAGCGTACGCGGCGACAGCGCAGTATGCCTGGAAATTTCGCATAGTTTTATTGGGATTACCACCCCGCCCTCCCGGATCATCCGATCTGGCGAGGGCGTTTCATCTAATTGGCGAAAAACCACATGAGAAAACTCTACTTGACTCGAGATAGATCTCCTGTACTACGGCGAACGCACACAACGAAATCCGCCTTTATGATCATAAGATTCGCTTGAACCGCGGCCGGCGAGCCGGAGATTATTTAGGTCCACACTACTGGCAGAACTCCGCATCACCATTATATATTTTTTGAAATACCCTTCTCGAGGCCCTAGTGGGTTTCTGTATGGGGAAAAGGCATAATATATAGAGGATTGCCAATCAGATGTTAGTTCTCCAGCACTACCCACCATGTCGTACAACCCATAACCGTTTGATTCGAAACTACCCACTGGGGGAAAATTCATTTGATAGCAGTGTATGTCATTAAAAGCTCCATTCGTTGCTCCAATATTACACGTCGGTAACTCGTCGCCCCAGGGGTACAGTTTACCCTCCAGTCCCCCGCGGGCTGCCTTTTCCCACTCGGCTTCGGTTGGCAATCTCCCACCTGCCCACGCGCAATAAGCTTGTGCACCATAATAATTCACTCCATTCACTGGGTATTGGGCATAATCACTCTGGGATTGCCAAGTACTTTCACCTGGATCAAGAAAGATATGAGTGCCATGCTTTGCATTTGGGTTGAACCATGATGTATTTTGATGATCTGGTGGTAACCAATCCAAGTATTCCACGGTCTGGTTACCCATCTCAGTCAGAAATTTCGCGTACATGGCATTGGTCACTTCTGTTTGGTCGATCCAGAAGGCATCCAGGTAGACCGCATGAACTGGCTGTTCGTCTGGTCCACCAAAATTACTACCCATTTGAAATTGACCTTCCGGTACATACATCATCACCATCCCATCCACCGGACGTTCCCAACTGGAGCCGACACCCAGGTCAGGATCAGGTGAATCTGGAGGAAACACCGATTGCAATTCCCAGATCTTGAAATTGTCGAAAATTGCTCCAGAATAACCCGGGTTACCGGAATTATCAAAGGCATATAAACGAATATGGCTGGCAGGGGGAAGGTCTGGGAAATTTTCGTAAACGAGTGGCGTGCCATTCAGATAAACTGCCAGTTCTGTACCTTTTGAGATGACTATGATCGTTATTGGCCCGGATAGATCAACCAGGGCAGTACCGGAGGGTCCTTCCTGGCACTCACGGGGTTCCACTGGGGTACAAGACATAAGATGCCAGAATTTATCTTTATTAAATTGAAAATATTGCACTTTCATCGTGTCGTCAAATACTTCATATCGTACCCACTCCAAATAGACTCCTATCCCTTCATTTGATACCATATCCAGGAACTTTACATCCACCTGAACCACAAAATCCCGGAAACTGGTTGCATGATTGTCCGCAATCCCACCCTGCTCCAAACTCAGGTTCATAACACCGTTGGCGATCACTTCACCAGCGCGATCCAGCGGCCATGTTCTTATGATCCAACCGTTTGCATCCGATGAAAAATCGTCCTGGAAATCAGGCGGGCGATCCTGGATGGCAAGCAGGATGGGATCTGAAAATACCGCTATCGGATCCGGTGTTCCGGTTGGCTGCGGTGTTGCTATTGGCATTGCTGTTCTTGTTGGCAGTGGTGTCTCGGTTGGATGAGAATCGGAAGTTGGCGTGTATGCAGGACTGCCAGTGGGAGTACAAGCGGTAATGATAAGAATGATCAACAGCCCTGTTGCTTGGAGATGTTTCAAGAAGGAAATATTCTTCATCGTGATCCTTCCTTGTTATTCAGTTCAATCCACCCATTCTGTCAGTAAGCCAAAGATAGGTTGTCCTACTGCTTGCAGTTTATTCCAGCTTCAATAAAATTTGAAATTGATATGAAGCTACTGGTCGTTATGGAATTTTATTGATCGAAATGAGTCTAGCATAATCGCACAGACAATACAATATTTTTACGTAACCTTTCTTCCAGTCATAGATTGCCCTCAGGCAGTCCATTCCAATGACTTGATCGTTGCGCACATGCAATCACCCAAGCACCTCCCGACAATGGATCCAGTTTTCCAGCGAATTGTTTCCCCCGCATATCAGTAGGACGACATGCTGGTCTTTCGTAAACTTCTCTTGAAGTTGCCTGGCTGCCGCAAGGGTGCAGGAAGCAGCCAGCTCGGTATTGAGCTTGGCTCGCTCGAGCAGGAACACACCCGCCTCGAACGCTGCCTTGTCGGACACCAGCAGATACCGCTCGGGGTGTTTTTGCATCATGGCCAGGGCATTTTCAGCAATGTAGGGCGAGCCAAGCGTCTTTGCCAGCGACTTTGGGACGATCTGCACGACCCTACCAGCCTGTAAAGCCTGCCCCATCGTCTCCGATCCTTCGGTCTCCACGCCCCAAACGCGCACTTCGGGTTTCAACCCTTCAATCGCCACCGCGATTCCCGTAAACAGCCCTCCCCCGCCGATGCTGATAAAGACATCGGTCACTTCAGGCAGGTCTTCCAGAATCTCCAGACCGATCGTCCCGGCTCCCGCCATTTGGAACGGATTGTCGAACGGGTGCAGAAGATTCCAGCCCTCCCGCTTCAACTCGTCTGCCCGGGCGAAGACCTGGGTAAAGTCAGGAGAAAGGTCCACCTGCGCGCCATAACCCCGGGTGGCATCAATGTAGTTAGCGGGCGTGTAGGTTGGCATGCAGACGATCGCCCGGGTGTTCAGCTCGCGGGCTGCCAGAGCCATCCCCTGTGCAAAGTTGCCTCCGCTCACACCGACGACACCATGTCGGCGCTGCTCGGTGGTCAACTGCAGGATCTGGCTGAAGGCTCCGCGCGGCTTGAAGGAGCCGGTCCGCTGGAAGAGTTCCAGTTTTAAATAGACATTCGTACCCAACTGCTGGCTTAAAGTGGTGTTCTTCTCAAGTATCGTGCGTCTCACAAACGGGGCAATGGCTGCCTTTGCACTTTGCACATCAGCAAGTGAGATCATGGTACCTCCTGGTATAGCTTCCAAAGCGATGGCACGGCTGTTATCTGTTTACTTTCCATTACCGTTTGACTCACCAGCCGGAGATCCTGGTAGGGAAATACAATCCTCTTGTCAAGCAACCTGGCGACCAAATCCTGGATCGTCCCGGGCACAGGTATGTGTGCATTCCGTTTGCGAAGATCGATTTCTTGTATTCTACTATCAAAAACTCGATTGCTTGCTAAAACCTCAATGCAGGTTGAGATTGAATAGTATTGGTTATATTAGTTGAATTAAGGTAAAATAAGTCTTATTATTTATGCGGTTCCTCTGGAGGAAGCCATGAAAAAGGTTAACCAACTCGCAATGATCGTTGTTTCCATTTTGGGTCTGGCAGCCATCACTTCCGCCTGCGGCGGTGGCGCAACCCCGACAGTCAATCCAACCCAGGCACAGGTGATCGTGCCAACCAACACCAGCGCACCCACTGTCGCCCCCACCAAGCAGCCCGCCCCTGCCACTCTTTCAGGTGACCCCACCAGCATCGTCGTGAATGCGGTCCAGCTGCTGCCAACCTTTTCCTACCGCAAGAACGAGTGGTTCACCACCAGCCAGAGCAATCCCCCGGATACGAGCCTGCCCCCCGACCTGGTGGCTTTATTCACGCCCCCGAGCAATTCATACGTGGTTTGGGGAACGAATGAGTACCTGACCCTGGATGGCAGCCATTACGAGCGGGTGACCGGGGAAGCCTGGCAGTTGTACGTGCCCGGAGTCACCGCCCTGGATGCAGCCAAAAAAGTGGCAACCAGCTTTATTGAGGCGCTGACCGCCAAGACCATGAGCATCCAGGCTGGAGCTACCGATACGATCAATGCCTTGCCGGTGCAGATCTTCATCATCAGCGGCAGCATCGATGTGGATGGAAACCCGCTGCAGGTCCTGGTAAAGGTCTGGATCGGCATGGACGGAAGGCTGGTCAAGATGGAAATGGATTTGGTGGATACCGGCATGGCGTTCGATATCAGCACCTACGAGTACGATCCTTTCATCCAGTTGCCAAAGCCGTAAAACAGTAGGACAGTCAACCCGTTCAAAAAATTTTTCCCTGCGGGTACAATGTCGCTGCGCACGCAATGACAACGCGCGAGGCTCCCCGATAAAGCTGGGGAGATGTCGCGATGACATGCCCCGCCGCGCTCCTTGCGAGGTCGGATCAATCAGATCTGGAAGTTGAGTTTCACTCTGCGACGAAAATGTATTTTATAAAAATAAACCTGCCCAACCTGCTGGAAGAAATCAAGCCAATTTAATCAATCCGGCTGGAGGAAAGCCACCGCCTTGCCCAGGTCATCGTTCATGACCAGGCACAGGTGGTGAGCGGGTTTGAAGTCGCTGACCCGCACCAGGTGCAGGCATTTTTTTAATTCAGCATCGGCCTTGATCCATTTCGATAGGCGATTGGGGGTGGTATAGAAGAAATCCCGGTTGAAGACCGCGTCCTCATCGTCCAGGTAGACCGCCAGCGGGTGGATCTGGGCTTCCATCAGATCTTGGAAGAAATGTGTACCGAAGGAAGGTTCGGGTTCCGAGCCAATACCCGCACCAGACAGCTCCACCAGGGCACGCGTGTTGTAGATATCCCCGTAAGCGATGTGCACCCCCAGGTCGGGTGTGGAGGTGCCCCAGCGCCCGGGACCGACGCAGATGAAGACCTGCCCCTTAAGGGTTGCGTTCAACCTGCCGATGGCACGTTCGAGCCGGTTGCGTTCCGTGCTGCTGCCCAGGCTGAAATAGCCCTCAGGCGGAACGAACAGCACATACTGGATGCCATCTACGCGACCACGTGGCACCATGCGCCGGGTGGCAAGGATGATGTCTTCACGGGCAAGCTCGCCCGGTAATTTAACCTCGCTCTCGGCACTCATGTGACTCTGCGGGCGGCACTGTAACAGGGATATCTTCACATCGGGCTGCAGGTCCTGCAACCCGGTCAGTTCCAGCGCAAATTCGGTGTCAACTGGCGAACCATAGTGTTTCTCGAGTATGCTCAGCATCTGGCGCATGCGCGCAGCGAACGGAGTGTGCCGCAGCAGCCCGTCAAAGGTGATCACCAGTTTATCCACGTCCGCCAGGTTGCTGCGCAGGGCGCTCAGGAAGCCATCCTCCTCCTGTTGTGCCATGAAGCGCAGGGTGGGCACATGGCTGTTGATGACCTCTTTGATGGGTGCTGTCTTGAATTTATTCTCTTCCAGGTCGATCAAATCAACGAATTGCTGCGAATAATGGCGGATGGCGCGGCTTGAATCCGCCGGATGAAGCTGCGGATGGCCGAGGGCGACCAGGCGCGGGTAGTCGTTGCCGACCTGATCGACCGCCCGTGTGCCCAGTCCCCACACCAGGCGTACAAAGCCATCCTCCGGGCGGATCTGCGGCGACCAGCGGTACAGGTTGCGGCTGAATGCCACTCCGGCTGCTTGGGGCAGATAGTACCTCCCCAGGCGCTGTCCTTCCACGAACTGGATTAGCACGGCGATACGTTCATCGTAGTCCACCAGGCCCTTCTGGATGCGGTAGAGCAGGGCACCCGGGTTCAATTCGCTGGCATACACCATCGCGATGGCGTCCAGCAGGGATTTCAGGTTTTGGGCAGGTGTACCCTGGTTGGGGCAGAAGAAGCTGTCATATTTGCCGGCAAAGCTGGTGCCGAAGCTGTCTTCCAGCAGGCTGGAGGAGCGCACGATGAGCGGCTGGCTGCCGGCCTGGTCGAGCACCTGCTGCAGGGCAGCGATGATCTCCTCCGGGAATTTTCCCGCCTGGAATTCCGCCTGGATCTGCGGGTACTCGCTGCGCATCTGTTCTTCGGTCTTGTACTTCTGGTCACCCCACGGCATCAGACCGTTGAAGGACATGAAGGTGTTGAAGACGTCCGCCCCCAGGTAATAGGAGACCGGGATGCTCAGGCTATTCCTGAGCGGCTCATCCGCCATCTCGTTCAGGATGCGGGCAGCCAGCAGCATACCGGCGGACTTGCCGCCGATCTTGCCCTGCCCGATCTTGCGTTGACGGATCTGCTCCAGGTCACTGACCGTGAACCACTGCTTGGCGATCTTGATGTACGCCAGCTGGTCACTGATCATGGTGCGGATGAGCACCACCTTGATCTCCTGCAGGCGCGCTTCCCAGCGCAGGCGGTCGTCCGGAGCCATCTGCTCTATAGCCCTGGCCTGGTCAAAGAGCATATCCTGGGGTGCCAGTTCGGGGTTGAAGGCTGCCAGGTCGGGCTGCTCGCCGCTGCGCTCAGAGATGGACTGGCGCAGCAGGTTCTCGAACAGCTCGTAGGGCAGGTTGTAGGCGAAATAGAAATCCGTCATGGCATCCCGGATGCGGCTCAAGCGTGTCTCCCACACCTCCGAAGGTTCCTGCGAGAAGGGGTCACGCAGACCTTCGCGCTCCTGGGAGAGCAGCGCTTTCTGGCGGGCTTCCGATTCGAAGGCTTCCAGGCTGATGATGCCGCGGGCGAACAGTTCCTGGCGCATGCGCGCCCGGATGCGCGTGCTCAGGATGGGATATTCGATCAGGGTCAGGTGGATGTCGAGGATCGGGTCGGAATGCCGGGGGGAGGTGGTCATGGAGTTTTTTATTTACCCCACAACTGACGACAAGGGTTGAATTGTATCCAAAACCCTGGTTTCATCTTCCTGCGCAAAATACATATCCCAACGCAATTGAACATTCATCCAAAAATCGGCTGAATTACCGAAATATTTTGCCAGTCGCAGCGCAGTACTGGGGGTTATGCCTCTGCGACCATTCACGATATCGTTGACACGCTGGTAGGGAACGTGAATGGCGTCTGCCAACTCCCGCTGGGTTAAACCCATGGGATTTAGAAACTCCTCCAGCAGCATTTCTCCCGGGTGCGTGGGTGTGCGGTTTGTCGGTATGCGTATCATAATTTTCTCCTGACTCCAAATACCATTAGTGGTAATCTATTATTTCTACCTGTTCGGGTCCTAATTCTGTCCAATAAAAACAAACTCGATATTTTTCATTCATGCGGATGCTATACTGTCCTTGCCGATCTTCCGATAAGGGCTCCAATTGATTGCCGGGTGGGATTTTTAACTCATACAGGGCTGTGACAGAGTCCAATTGATCAAGTTTTCGTGCGGCAACTTTCCACAAGGACATCGGGCATGTTTTCCGTGCTTCCCGGGTGTTTTCACCATTAAAGACATCTTCCGTCCCGGCATTCTCATAAGTCCGTATCATATCTACACGATAACACAGATATCGTGCTAAATCAAGCTAAACGAATTAATCTCCCACCTGTGATCGAACGGGACATTCCAGAGTTAAAACTGAACATTCAAGCCATCCTGAAGGATCTGGATAAATAGAGAATTAGGGTATCAGGACGATGTAGCAGTGGAATTTGTTTATTTCTGATTTCCAACCAGGATTGGCTGGACTTTTCTTTTAACTCCAATCGAGGTATAAACAAGGTGGAGAAAACCGTATGGAAAGCGTTTCCCTCTTCCCGATCACCCCAAAAATAGCCGGACGCCTGCCGGAGGAGATCCTGGCTGTCATCCAGAACGCTTTGCGCGAGGATGTCGGTGACGGGGATGCCACCTCGGACAGCATCATCCCGGCTGAGGCGCGCCTGGATGCCAGGTTGATCGCCAAGCAGGACGGCATCGTGGCCGGGTTGGATGTCTTCGAGACGACCTGCCTGCTGGTGGATGATCGCATCCAGTGCAATACGATTGTCCGCGAGGGCGCACATGTCAAGGACCGTGATTTGCTGGCAGAGTTGAATGGTCCGGCACGCGCCATCCTGACCGCCGAACGCACGGCGCTCAATTTCCTGGGACGCATGTCCGGCATCGCCACGCTGACGCACCGGTTCGTGCAGGCGGTGGCAGGCACGCGAGCCGTCATCCTGGATACCCGCAAGACCGCCCCCGGGCTGCGCCTGCTGGATAAGCTGGCGGTGCTGCGCGGCGGCGGGCAAAACCACCGCATCGGGTTGTATGACATGATCCTGATCAAGGACAATCACATCGATTTTGCCGGGTCACTATCTGAGGCGGTACGCCGGGCGCGGGTTGCCCAGGGTGATCTGCAGATCGAGGTGGAGGCGCGCACGCTGGCGGATGTGAGAACAGCCCTCAAATTGCAGGTCGACCGCATCCTGCTGGATAACATGAGCCTGGAGATGCTGCGCCAGGCGGTTGATCTGAACGCGGTCCTGCCGGAAGAGCGGCGCGCCCGGCTGGAAGCCTCCGGCAATGTGACCCTGCAGAACGTGCGCTCGATCGCCGAGACGGGTGTGGATTTCATTTCGAGCGGTGCTCTGACGCACTCCGCCATCGTGTTCGATGTCAGCTTGAAGGTGATTAATTGATCCTGTCATTCTGAGCCCCGAGCCGTTGCGGTGAGTGGGCGACACTTGCACCTGCATGCACACTTGCCCTGGCGGGCAGTGCCAGGGAGTGCAGGTGAGAATCTTCTCCCTAAAATGGAGCACTTTGGATATCCCGCCTGAAAAGACAAAAGATTTGTACCTACCCCCCTCCCACTCCCCCCAAATCCCACCCGGAAGAGCATCAGGTCGTTGCGGATTTAGGGGGAGAGCAAGACAATGACAGAAAAGGGATTGCCACGCCACTTGAACAACACGATAAAACAGTGCATTTGTGTGGCTCGCACATTGTCCCCGCAGGGGAATGACATATGATATGAGGAAAAATGAAAGAAAGTGAAATGTACTTAAAAATGAAAGCCCTGCTGCGCAACGTGGTTCCGGACGTGGAACTGCGCATCAAGGCGGAACTTGCCGAACAGATCAACCAGTTGAAAGCCGAGAAGAAAGCGGTCATTCTGGGGCACAACTATATGGAGCCGGCGCTCTACCATTCGATCCCCGACTATGTGGGTGATTCGCTCTACCTGGCGCGTATGGCTGCCAAAACCGACAAGGATATGATCGTCTTTTGCGGGGTCAGGTTCATGGCAGAGACCGCCAAGATCCTCAACCCCCACAAGACCGTGCTGCTTCCGGCGGAGAAAGCTGGCTGCTCGCTGGCGGAATCGATCACCGCCCAGGATGTGCGTGATCTAAAAAATCGCTTCCCGGGCGTGCCGGTGGTGAGCTACGTCAACACCTATGCGGATGTCAAAGCGGAAAGTGACATCTGCTGCACCTCCGGCAACGCGGTGGAAGTGGTGAACTCCTTCAAGAGCGAAACGGTCATTTTCCTGCCGGACGAGTACCTGGCGGGCAATGTGGCCAGGGAAACCGGCAAACACATCATCTTCCCCACCCTGGGTGCCAAGAAACTGGAATTTGACACCAGCCTGGACTACCAGATGGTGGGCTGGCGCGGGCGCTGCGAGGTGCACGAGAAATTCACCCTGGCAGACATCCGCTCGGTGCGCGAACAGTTCCCGGACGTGGTCATCCTGGCGCACCCGGAATGCAGCCCGGAAGTGGTGCTGGCCTCTGATTTTTCAGGCAGCACCACCGCCATGATCCGCTACATTGAGCAAAGCAATGCGCCGCACTTCCTGCTGCTGACCGAGTGTGCGATGGGCGACAACATCATCGCTGCCAACCCGGATAAACCCATGCTGCGCCTGTGCAGCGTACGCTGCCCGCACATGAATCAGATCACGCTGGAGGACACGCTCAAGTCACTGCAATTGAACCAGTATGTGATCGAAGTGCCCGAGGCGATCCGCCTGCGCGCCCTCAAAGCTGTGGAAGGCATGATCGCCATCGGCTGAAGTTCAAGGAGAACCCGTGAGAACAACAGATGTGCTCATCATCGGCAGCGGGGTGGCAGGAACCAGTGCCGCCCTGAACCTGGCGCGCAACCCGCAGCTCAAGATCGATATCATCACGCCGGAAAGCGACCCGCAGGAATCCAACACGCGCTATGCCCAGGGTGGCATCATCGGGCGTGGCGAGGGCGACACGCCCGAACTGCTGGTGGAGGACATTCTCACCGCCGGGGCAGGCGCCAGCCTGCCGCTCGCCGCCCACATCCTGGCAGAGGAAGGTCCTGCTGCCCTGCAGAAGATCCTGATCGATACCGCCGGAGTGGAATTTGACAAGGAGGCGGATGGGAGCATCGCCTGGGGCAAGGAAGCCGCCCACTCCTGCCGGCGCATCGCCCACGTGGGGGATACCACCGGGCAAGCCATCATTGCCGGCATGCTCAAGGCGCTCGAAACCTTCCCGAATGTGACCCTGGTGAAGAACCTGACCGCAGTGGACCTGATCACCTTCCCGCACCACTCGCGTGACCCGCTGGCGACCTACCGCCCGATCACCTGCCACGGCGCCTATGTTTTCGACCAGAGCAATCGCATGGTGCACCGCTACCTGTCGGGTGCCACCATTCTGGCGACCGGCGGGCTTGGAAGGATATTCCTGAATACCACCAACCCGCCGCGCGCCCGCGGCGATGGCCTGGCGATGGCGTACCGCGCCGGGGCGCAGATCATCAACGCTGAATACGTCCAGTTCCACCCGACCGCCCTGTCCACCCCGGGCATGGAAGGCTTCCTGATCAGCGAGGCGGTGCGCGGCGAGGGCGGGGTGCTGTTGACACCGGACGGCAACCCCTTCATGGAGAAATATTCCCCCGAGTGGAAGGACCTGGCGCCGCGCGACGTGGTGGCGCGTGCCATCCACCACCAGATGGAAATGCACGGGTATTCGCATGTCCTGCTGGACATCGCTTCGCATGCCTCCGCGGATGCCATCCAGGAACGCTTCCCGAATATTTACGCCACCTGCCTGAAGGCGGGCATCGACATCACGCGTGAATCCATCCCGGTCGTACCAGCCGCCCATTACTTCTGCGGCGGGGTGGCGGTGGACGAGTGGGGGTGCTCCGGCATCCACAACCTGTACGCGGTGGGCGAGGTCAGTTGCACGGGTCTGCACGGCGCCAACCGGCTGGCATCCACCTCCCTGTTGGAAGGGCTGGTCTGGGGACAGCGGGCGGGAGCGAATATCGAAGAGAAGTTGAGCAAAAAGGAACGGGAAACCATCCCGGGACGCGAGCAGGTGCCCCCCTGGGACGAAAGCAACCTAACCGTGGACGCCGACCCGGCGCTCATCCAGGGCGACATGGTGACCATCCAGAACATCATGTGGCATTATGTCGGGCTGATCCGCTCGGGAGACCGCCTGTCACGCGCCATCCGCGAGCTGCGCCACATGCAGAATGAGATCGAGACTTTTTACCGCTCGACGCGTTTGAGCGACGGGTTGATCGGGCTGCGCAACGCAGTGGAAGCCGCCCTGGTGGTGGCGCAGGCGGCTCGTCACAACCGGCACAGCCGCGGCTGCCATTACCGGGTCGATTCGGTGGACGGGGGCGACAGGCTTTTGTGATCAGGTCAAGGCATGCTGAAGCGGTTCGCGCCGCATGACTGAACCCATACGTCACCCAATTGATCACAGACAAGATACATGTAATTACCGGGGGGGCAGGTATTTCCATGTAATTGAAGTGGCATGAATATCTCCCCTGCAGGAACCAATATCATTAAAATATGCATCCTCCCCGGGGGCATCGGGCATGATTGTATAAGTTCCGGATTCCACTCCGCTGAAGGTGTAGCCCCCCCGGGCGTCCGTGATGGTCTCATAAAAGGGTTCCTTGCATATGCCGTAGACCGGGTCCGTACACATCAGGAGTGCGACCCCCTCATAGGGTTGATCCCCCCATTTTACAAAACCTGTGACCGTACCGGTGGTGGTGGTGGCGGATGATATCAGGGTTTACGTCGCAATGGATAGGATCGTCTGGGTAGGCAAGGGAGTATTAAAGGTTTTTTACGTGATTTCCTTCGACACAATCACGATTCGTTGGTGTTATATGTACAAATACATAGTAATCTATCTGTCAAAAGGTAAGAACCGGGACGCAATTCGAATCTACTTGAACTTCAGCCCTTATCTGCAGAATAATCACAAGCAAATCCTCGAAAGGAACTTTCCAAGAGAATCATTATGACACAAGCAGAGTATTGGAATAACAAGGTGGTTTTAATAACCGGAGGTTCAAGCGGGATTGGTTTGGCTGCGGCAAAAAAATTGGCAGGTTTTGGTGCCCGGGTCTGGTTGACGGCGCGCCGGGAGGCGGTTCTGGAGGCTGCTCTCAAAGAAGTCGAGGCAGCCCGCCGCGACCCATCCCAGCGCTGCGGCATCATACCTGCCGATGTTACGGATTCCGAACAGACCAGGCGTGTTATCGAAACCATAACTAAAACTGCCGGCACACCCGACCTGGTTATTAATTCAGCCGGTGAAACTCAACCAGGGTATATTCAAAACCTCTCGCTGGAAGTCTTTGAGCGGTTGATGATGGTTAATTATTTTGGGACAGTGTATGTAATCATGGCTGCCCTGCCAGGTATGATGGAACGAGGCTCCGGTCAAATCATCAATATCTCTTCAATGGCAGGTTACCTGGGTGTATTCGGTTACAGCGCATACAGTGCCACAAAGTACGCCGTGACCGGTTTTTCAGAAGTTCTTCGAGCAGAAATGAAACCATACGGCGTCCGTGTATCGGTGGCTTTTCCTCCCGACACAGATACACCCCAATTGGCATACGAGCAACCATTCAAACCAGCTGAGACAAAAGCCATCTCGGGGACGGCAAAGGCTCTCTCACCAGAGAAAGTGGCAGGTGCCATCCTGCAGCAGGCCTCTAAAGGTCACTTTCTGATCTTTCCCGGCATTGATTCACGCCTGTTCTATCTCTTGAGCAGTAAACTTCCCAAGAATCTTGTTTTTGCCATACTTGACCAGATGGCGGAATCGGGGAAGAAGAAAAAATAACTGCTTTCGACCTTTCACCCACAAACAGGCAGCTAATAAGGCCTTAACCAGGTAATAGATCGCTCCAGGTGAAGGAAACCATAATAATTGACGGAGGATGCGGTGGATATATTTGAGAAATGCAAGAAATTCACTCTGGCTAAAGAGATCATGAAGGAAGGTTATTATCCTTATTTCATCCCTTTGACAGAAAATGAAGGTACCGAGGCTGTTTTCCGCGGCCATCGTCTCATTATGTGCGGGTCGAATAATTATCTTGGATTAACGACCCATCCAAAGGTCCGCCAGGCTGCGATAGACGCCATCCAGCGCTATGGAACCTCATGCACTGGTTCCCGCTTCCTGAACGGTACCATAGAACTACACGAACAGCTTGAGCGTGAGTTGGCAGAATGGGTCGGAAAGGAGGCTGCCCTGGTTTTTGCAACCGGAATGCAAACCAACCTGGGGACTATCAGCTCCCTGGTTGGTCGTGATGATGTGGTCATCCTCGACAAGCTTGACCATGCCTCCATCGTGGATGGCGCCAGGCTCAGTTGGGGTAAAACGGTCCGCTTCCGTCACAATGACATGGCTGACCTGGAACGCGTCTTAAAACATATAGCGGGGGATGTTGGCAAGTTGGTCGTTGTCGATGGACTTTACAGCATGGAAGGCGATATTGCGCTTCTCCCTGAAATCATCCCTCTCTGCAAGAAATATAATAGCCGCCTGATGGTGGACGATGCCCATGCTGCAGGTGTTCTTGGAGGAGGGCGCGGCACAGCTGCGCATTTCAATATGACCGAAGGAGTTGACCTCATCATGTCAACCTTCAGCAAATCCTTCGCATCACTTGGCGGTTTCATCGCCGGAGACGAAGACATTGTCCATTTCATTAAACACCAGGGACGCGCCATGATCTTCAGTGCCAGCATGCCACCGGCCAATGCTGCCGCTGCCCTGGCTGCCCTGCATGTTATGCAGACTGAACCGGAGCGGATCAAGCGGGTAAACGACATTGCTGCTTATATGCGAAAAGAGTACATAAACCTCGGTTTTAATATCGGTAAGACCGAATCTCCCATCATTCCCATCTTCATTGGCGATGATATCCGTACACTTAAGACCTGGAAAGCGCTCTTTGATGCAGGATTATTTGTTAATGCGGTCATCTCCCCTGCAGTCCCGGAAGGGAATTCCATCCTGCGGACCAGCTATATGGCAACCCATACTGACGATCAATTGAACCAAATACTGGAGATCTTTGCAAAGATCGGTAAACAAGTCGGGCTGATCTCTTAATGCGACTCGCCTGTTACCGGTTAAGGCATCTTCCCATTATTCCATATATTTGAGCGACGGGCTGATCGGGCTGCGCAACGCGGTGGAAGCTGCCCTGGTGGTGGCTGTCAGCCGCCCGCCACAACCGTCACAGCCGCGGCTGCCATTACCGGGTCGATTCGGTGGACGGGGGCGACAGGCTTTTATGATCTGATCAGGTCAAGGAATGCTGAAGCGACCGACACCGCATTTCTGCTCGGATGCCTCATCACATACAAGATAAAAGTACTTCCCTGGGGGCAGTGGTTTTGATTTCACTGAAGTGGAACTATAATTTTTGGTATTAATATTTTCTCTGCAAGAACCGTATTCCGTGAAATAATAATCGAAGATCTCACAAAAGTAAGAATTGGAAGGAGATGCACCCCAGTGCAGCGTGACACTGCCATCTGCCAACTTAACGGGTTCGTAAACATTCAAGGTGAACTTTACAAAACCCATATCTTCCCTGTTCAGAGTCTCGCCAGCAACCACCTGGAACTCAGGGCTGTCCCAATACGACAAGTGAACATTATTCAATTCCTCCCCGGGGGCATCGGGCATGATCGTATAAGTTCCGGGTTCCACTCCGGAGAAGGTGTAGCCCCCCTGGGCGTCTGTGACAGCCTCATAAAAGGGTTCCTTGCATATGCCGTAGACCGGGTCGGTACACATCAGGAGTGCGACTCCCTCATAGGGCTGCTCGCCCCATTTTACAAAACCGGTGACCGTGCCGGTGGTGGGGGTGGCAGATGGAATGGGTGTTTCGCTCGGTGTGGCGCTGGGCAGAGCGGTCTGCGTGGGCTGGGGGATGGCAGTTCCTGAAGGGGTGCCGGTCGCCTTTGGACTGGCGATCAACCCCTGCAGCTTTGGCAGAAACAGGATGCCCAGTATCACGATTACCAATATCCCGATCACCCACACAGCCCAGGATTGGGGATTTCTTTTTTGGGCGGGCACGGGTTGTTTGCGGGTCGAAATATTCACGGGTTTGGGTGAAATAAATCCATCCGGGGTTGTTGCCGGCACAACCGCTTTGACAGTATCCACCAGGGACTGGATCTGCTCACGGGTGGGCGGGTTCATGGCTTCCAGCCAGTGGGTCTGTGCCAGGTAGTAGCGCTTGCCAGGCTCGGGCTCGATGTCCTCGATCTTAAAGGGGATGATGACCAGCTTGCTGCTGGCAGCCAGGATGATCTCACGACCGACATCATCCGATGAATTTGAACTGGTCGAGAAGATCAGCACCATCACCCGGCTGCTGGAAATGGCGGTGGTGATGGCTTTGGGCCATTCCTCCCCAGGTCGAATATCCCTGGGGGCGATCCAGCAGCGGATGCCTTCCGCTTCCAGGCTGGCGCAGATGCCGTCGGCAATGGGCTTGTCCTTGCTTGAGTAGGAGATGAAGACATCATGTGTCATTGTTTCACCCTCGCTGCATGGTTGATTATTATTTGTGAAAAAAAGACCTTATGAAAAGTATATAACAATCCTGTGGGCAGCACAATCGGGAGAAATCCGTGCTCCCGATGGCTGTCCTGCGGGCTTGCAGATCATCCCCTGCAATCGCAAGTCACTTCGTGGGGTTCATGCTGCCTTCAGGAACGCGGCCGGCAGGCATAGACTGCCTGCAAGGCAAAGCGTGCCGCCAAAAGGGCGCCACGCTGACCCTCATCGTAACGCGGGGAAAAACAGCACAGGTCAAATCCCGCCAGGGGTTTGACTTTTACCGCCGAGCGCATCATGGTCAGGATCTCGCGCGGGCTCAACCCGGCTGCATCCGGATACTTTTGCGCCGGGCAGAAGGCGGGGTCAACCACATCGATGTCCAGCGAGAT
>Ga0315286_10000326_pt1 | contig 39302 bp, 30 predicted proteins | sample YL17G10_0_MG_FD_205038 | JGI IMG/M metagenome (GOLD analysis project Ga0315286, IMG submission 205038) | Sediment microbial communities from Yellowstone Lake, YNP, Wyoming, USA - YL17G10_0 | ecosystem: Environmental > Aquatic > Freshwater > Lake > Sediment | place: USA: Wyoming | collected...
GCGCGGGAGAATGGAAGGAGTACTTGCTACGGGTCCAGTTGGCCCAGGACTCGGATGAGGACTTCAGCGGTTTGCTGTTCGGCGTCGAGCATGCCAGGCGTCACTTCGGGTTCGGCCTGCAAAAGGGGCACGCGGTGCTGTTCTGGAGAGACCAGGAGAGAAGACTGGAGGTAGCGAAACGACGGGTTCGACACAGATCCGGGCTGCAGCATTCCCTGGACCTCCTCGTGGAAGGCGGTTGGGTGCGAGCCTGGGTGGATGACGAATGCGTCGCGTCCATCCCCGCGCATGACTACGTCGGTGGGAAGGTGGGCGTTGCGGCGAACGTGCCAACGACGTTTTCGCGATTCGAGGTGCTGATGCGCACGACCGAAAGGCGGCGCATGGAAACTGAGGTTGCGGCGCGGCGAGGAGAAAAGGGACGTTCTCAGCGTCAGTGCCCTTCAATGCAACTGCAGACGAGGATCGCCTTTCCAGCACCGCCGTCGGGTCGCTCGCTGCGCTTCGGCGACCTTACGGGTAATGGTGGTGTCGATATCCTGATCGCTCAAGGTACGCCGCTCAAGCCAAACGACAGCTACAACAGTCTCACGTGCCTGACCGCCATTGACCTCGGTGGCCGGGTTCTCTGGCAGCGCGGCCGGCCGCACACCAGCCTGAACTGTCTCTGTAGTGACCTGCCTGTCCAAATCTACGATATCGACGGAGACGGTAGCAACGAAATCATCTGCACGATGGACTTCACGCTGCTGATCCTCGACGGCCAGACCGGTGAGATCAAAGCCTCCACGCCAACGCCACCGTCGGTGGCCCCCCTGAATGCCTTTGACCGAACCCTTGGAGACACGATCCAGATCTCGAACGTGAGGGGGCTCGATCGCCCGCAGGACATCCTGCTGAAGGATCGGCATGCGAAGATCTGGGCGTATGATGACAGGCTTACACCTCTCTGGAGCTACCATTACGCTCACGGTGAACTCGCGCACGTGCCCGTGTCTGCGGACCTCAATGGGGACGGCCGCGATGAAGTGCTGGTCGGTTCCGCGCTGCTCGACTCTTCTGGCACGCCTCTTTGGGATCTGCGGTTGTGCGACCATGCCGACGCAATCGCAGTGCTTCCGCGAGAGACCGGCAACGGGTCAGCCATCGCAATGGCCGTTTCGGACGAAGGATTCCTGTTGTGTGGCCTGAACGGCCGCGTGCACAGAAGGCTTTGGCTGGGCCATATGCAAACCGTAGTCGTCGCGAAGTTGATTCCGGACTTGCCGGGCTACCAGTACGCAACCAACACCTACTGGGGCAACCCCGGCATCATCTACATTCTTGACGAGGCTGGCAACGAGCTCAGATCGTTCCAGCCTTCAGTTCTGGGCAGCCCGCTCATTCCCGTCAACTGGCTGGGCAATGGTCAGGCGTTCCTGCTGCTGTCAGCGGCGACCGACGAAACGGGCGGCCTTTACGATGGGCATGGGAACCACTCGGTGGCCTTCCCATCTGACGGACATCCGCTGTTGTGCTGTGACGCGATGGATGTGGACGGAGACGGCCTCGATGAACTCCTGTGCTGGGATCACCACGAGTTGTGGGTCTACCATGCCGATTCAGATGGGAGGCGGTCTGCGGTCACGCGCATGCGCCGATATCCCGCGCTGCACAATGCATCGAACTATGCCTCGCGCATCCTGCTTACGGCGTGAGGGACGTCCCGGTCCATGCTGAAAGTCCTCTGCTACTTAACACTCTTCTTCACCATCGCGCAGCCTGGTGTCCTGTTTCCAGCGCTGACCGGACGCGTATTCTTCCTCATCGCGAGTGTCACGCTCATCTTGTTTACGGCGAAGCGGGTTATGGTGGGCATGCCGCTTGGCAAGCTGCCCCAGCGCAAGTACGTGTATGCGCTCATCGTGGTCTTCGCACTCTCGGTCGCCCAGACAGGCTGGCTTGGTGGAGTTGTTGACACACTCATGTTCTGGGCCAAGATTGCCATCCTGTTTACCCTCCTTGTCGATATGAACGAATCGGTCCGGGACCTCAGGCGTTCGCTCTTCACGGTGGTCGCCGCTGTGGCCGTACTCACATGGATGGGATGGGACGTCTACCTGAACACGCCGGAACTCCTGAGCGGTTCTGGACGACTCGAATCCGTTGGCTACTACAATCAGCCAAACAGCTTTGCCCTGGCGCTCACGGTGGGGAGTGCCCTCGCGTTCGCCGTGTTGGAGACAGCGCCCGGGTTCGTGAGGAAGGTACCGTTCGTCCTCCTGGTGGGGGCCTTTGCGGTCAGCAGCGTCTACACCAAGTCTCGCGGGGGGAATCTTGGACTCGCGGTGGTCATGCTGGTGAGCATCATCTTCAGCCCAGGAATCCGGTCCAGAGGGTTCAAGGCGTTGCTGGTGGGAGCCATGATCGCCGGAATGACCCTGGCTGTTCCCATGATTATGGCCCGTCGCGACGTCGCGACCTACTTCGGCGGCGATGCGTCGGCCGAGAACCGGCTCGACGCCTGGTGGGCTGGGCTTCACATGATCAGGGACCACCCGATTTTAGGGGTCGGTCTCGGCCTGTTCGCCGAGAACGTCAAGCAATACGGTATGAAGAACTCGATGATCGCGCACAATACGCTCTTGTCCGTTACAGCCGAAACAGGCATCATCGGTGGCCTGATATTCGTGCTGATCATCATCACGACGCTGAGGCTGTTGTGGAAAGTCTGGCGTCAGGCCTTGAGTGATCCCTCGCAACGGGATCTTGCCTGTCTAAGTCAGGGCATCCTGATTGGCCTGGTGGCGTTCCTGATCAATACCACCTTCTCCGTCAAGGACTCGGACCCTCTCCTCTGGGCTCTGCTGGGAACGGCAGGCAGCGTCGTCGTCGTCCGCAAACGACTCGTGGACGCGGCCGCCGCTGCATCTGACTCTGCGCCGGTCGTGCCATGTGCCTCGGCCGCGCGCGCTGCAAATCGGGACCTGGACGTTTTCTCGAACGAAACACCCCGAGGAACGCGGGGATGAGCGCTCGGGCTGCCTTCAGTCGTGTTGCACTGGCGGCAAAGGCGCCCGCATTGGCGACGCATCTTGCGTCCCGCTCAGGGCGCGGACCGATCCTGATGTATCACAGCATTGCCGGCCGCAACGCCGACGGGGCCCTCCGCGCGTGCCTCGACCTGCTCGGCATGCAGGTCTCCGTCAGGACGTTCGAGCGGCAGATGGCCATCCTCGAACGCGACTGTGATGTGATCTCCCTCTCCGACCACCTGGCGTGGCGCGGTCGTCCGTCGGCGCAGGCCCGGCAGGGGGTGGTGATTACCTTCGACGATGGATTCGCCGACAATCTCGCGAACGCCGTTCCCGTGCTCGAGCGGCATGGGTTCCACGCAACCTTCTTCCTCATCGGATGCTGCGTGGCACAGACGCAGGTCCCCTGGATCTACTCGCTCTACGCCCTTCTCGATTCACTTGACCATGCCACCCTCTCCGTCTCCACCCCAGGCGCGCATGTCGACCGTCTCGTCATTGCCTCCAACGGGGCGAAGATGGCCGCGATCCGTGCTCTGCGGCCAGTCGTGATGAACGGGACAGGCGCCGAGCGCCTATTGCTGTTCGACCAATTGACCGATACTGCTTTGCGGCATGGCCGTTCAGCTGTTCCGGCAGAACGGCTTTTCATGAACGCGACCGACGCACGGGAACTCGTTGCCAGAGGATTCGGCCTGGGCGCACATTCGATGACGCACGCGCGCTTGACGACGCTCTCCCCCGACGCGCAGCGCCAGGACATCTTCGATTCAGCCGCCGTGGTTCGTAAGCTGCAAGGCGACCGCATGTTGCCGTTTGCGTATCCATTCGGAACCGCGGGAAGCTACTCCCCGAACACGACGGCAGTGTTGAAGGACGCCGGCTTCGCCTGTGCGCTCACGACGCGATCCGGTCTCAACGGGCCGCGCACGGACCGGTTCGAACTTCGGCGCCTCGAGATCGGCGAGATCGGCGAGGCGGAGTTCCTGGCCACGGTGTCGGGTCTGCTGTCCTTCCCGAAGGCAGTGGCCAGAGCGATTCTCGAGGGTCGATGGCGACGGGCGGCCACGTCGGAGACGCCGTGAACCACAAGAACCTGCGCGTCGGCATCGTCGGATGCGGGCAGATTGCCGAGGCGCACCTCGGTGAAATCCGCTTTCTCGAAGGCGCTACGGTCGCCGCAGTATGCGACGTAGAGCCGTTGCTCGCGCAGGATATGGCGGACCGACATCAGATCCCGGCGTGGTACGACGATTACGGGCGCATGCTCGAGTCGGCACGACTGGACGTCGTGCATCTGACGACACCACCTCAGACGCACCTGGCACTCGGGCGTGAGGCTGTCAGCCACGGCATACACGTGTATGTGGAGAAACCGTTCTGCGTCTCGACGGTGGAGGCGGTGCAGCTGATTGCAGAGGCGCAGCGGCACGACCGGCTCGTCTGCGCGGGATTCAGCGAACGGGGCGACGTTGCCGCGCGGCGTCTCAGCGCGTGCGTTGCGGGCGGCGAGCTTGGCGAGATCGTACACATCGAGAGCTACTACGGAGACAACCCCGGCGGCAACTTCGCGAAGGTGTTCCGTGCCACGCCTGGCCACTGGGTCAACAGGCTGCCCGGAAAGGTCATCCAGAACGTGGTGCCTCATGCCGTGTATCACGTCGTGCCGCTCATGCCACCGGAGCCAGACCACATCGAGGCCATCCGCATGGACCGGTCCGGCAACGGTGTCTATGACGATGAGTTGAGGGTGATGTGGCAGAGCGGCTCTCAGACCGCCTACATCACCTTCACGTCCGGCGTGAGGCCTGTCCGGCAGTTCATGCGTGTCTACGGAAGCCTAGCGATTGCCGAGGTGGACTTCACGAATCACCTGTTCTCGATCATCGACGACACGAAACTGCCGGGCCCGGTTGCGCGTGTCCGTAATGCGATCATCCCCGGATTCCGCCTTGTCCGGCAGGGGCTCACTGGCATCCGGCACACGCTCTCCGGGCGCGACCGGTTCTTTGCTGGCATGGGCCGGCTGTTCGCGGAGTTCTACGAGGCGATCCGGGCGGGACGGAAGATGCCCCCTGTTCCGTATGCGGAAGTCCTTCGCGTGTGCGAAGTCATCGACAGGATCGTCGGTGCATTCGACGCCTCATCGGCGCCCGGCGAGAGGAGGAGCGCATGAGGGCCCTGGTTACGGGCGCCAGCGGCTACCTGGGCCGGCATCTGGTCCGACGGCTGCTGGATGAAGACGTGGACATCATCGCCATGGCAAGGGACGCGAATGCGCAGCCTTGGCCGTCGAGTTCACGGCTACAGCCCGCCAGTTGCGATCTGGGGCACGTCCCGAGTGTCAGACGACTCGCGGAACAGGCGGGACCGGTGGACGTGGTCTTCCACATGGCCGCGGTCACGTCAGGCAGTCATGCTGAAGCCATGCGCGGAACGGTCGTCGGCTCGCAGAACCTGGTCGACGCATTTGCTGCCACAAGGGCGCGGGTCGTGCTCGCGAGCAGCTTCAGTGTGTACAAGTTCAGCGCCCTGCGAAAGTGGGCGCTGCTCGACGAGAACGCACCGATCGAGGACTGCCTCAGGCTTCGCGACAGCTACACCATCACGAAGACCCGGCAGGAAGCGCTCGTGAGAGAGCAGTGCGCGCGCCAGGGCCTCCCCCTCGTGGTCATCCGTCCGGGAAAGATATACGGTCCCGACACAGTCGCGCTTCCGCCGCAGCTTGGTCTGGACCTCAAGGGTGTCGCCTACCTGTGGATGGGTGGCAACCATCTGCTGCCCCTGACACATGTCTCCAACTGCGCCGACGCCATCTACCTGGCGGGTGTCCGGGACGGCGCAGTCGGCGAAACCCTCAACATCGTGGACGATGACCTGCCGACGCAGAAGGCGTTCATGCGGCTCTACCGGGAGTGCTGTGGCCCCCTGGACCGGGCGGTTCGGATTCCAGACTGGACGTTTGCGCTGTTTGTCAGGATGATGGAGCGGGCGAACCGCTCGACGAAGGGGAACGTGCCGCCCGTGTTGACACGGTATCGCGCCGCGGCCCTCTGGAAGCCGTTGCGGTACTCGAACCAGCGTGCAAAAAACGCTCTCGGCTGGGAGCCGAAGATCGGATGGGCCGAGGGCGTGAAAGCCATGCTCTCCACGCTGCCGGGCGCGAGTTCACAGCCCAGTGAGCAGGGCAGATGAGCATGGAATCCAAGCACGACACACATCAGAAGGTCGGGGCGCGCTTCTGGTCGGACATTGCCGAGGATTACGAACGCGACCAGTACCGCGCGGTGAGCGGCTATCCGTCACTTTGGGTTCGCCACCGGTACAACCTCGACATGTTCGACGCCGACGGGAAAAACGTGCTCGACATCGGGTGTGGTCCGGGCGAGATGCTGGTCGAATTGCTCGACCGCGGATGCACCGTTTCTGGCACGGATATCTCCGGCGCGATGATCGAACTGGCACGCAAGAACACGAGCCAGCACCCGCACGTCAATCGACTGGACCTCCGCGTCGGTGACATCGAAGCGATGTCCTACCCATCAGCGACTTTTGACGGGGTGATTTGCGCCGGGGTCATCGAGTATGTCGAGGACGACACCAGGGCGCTGGCCGAACTGAACCGTGTGTTGAAACCTGGTGGCACGCTGATCATTTCGGTTCGCAACAAAGCGTGCCCGGCCCGGGCGATCGACCTGCTTGGCGACCCAGTGAAGAACAGCCGTCGCGGCGCCGCGCTCCTCTCGAGTGTCAAGCGCGCGATCACCGGAAACCCGAACACGACGATTCTCTACACGCCCTACCGGAAGCACTTCCCGTGGCGATTCCATCGGAGTCTCCGTCACGCCGGGTTCGAGAAAGTCGACTTCCGCTACTACCATTTCTATCCTTTCTTCGTGCCTTTCGACAAAGTGATGCCCCGGATCTTCGTCCGGGCGGGGCTCGCGATGGAGCGCCTGTCGAGGACCAGACTCGGCTGGCTCGCGTCAGGGTACATCGTGAAAGCCCGCAAGACGGGCGAGCCGTCATACTGACCAGGGGACCGGACACGCGATGTGCGGAATCTGTGGCTATGTCGCGAAGGACTCCCGAACGGCCACCGATCCGGGACGGCTGGCGGCCATGCTACACGCCATCCGCCATCGAGGCCCGGACGACACCGGGACGTACCTTGACCGCGACGTCGCCCTCGGACAGGCACGACTCAGCATCATTGATGTCGCCGGCGGCCATCAGCCCATCTTCAACGAAGATGGCACGAAGTGCATCATCCTCAACGGAGAGATCTACAACTACCTCGACCTCCAGCACCAGTTGGTTGCGAAGGGACACGTCTTCTCGACGAAATCCGATACGGAAGTGATCCTTCACCTCTACGAGGACAAAGGAGAAGACTGCGTCCACTCGATCCACGGCATGTTTGCGTTCGCAATCTGGGACTCGGTGCACCGGACGCTGTTTCTCGCGAGGGACCGGCTGGGCAAGAAGCCGATGTACTACAAGGACACCGGGGCCTTCTTCGGTTTTGCCTCCGAGATCAAGGCGTTGATGGCCGCCGGGTTCCTTGACGGTCGGTATCACGCGCCAGCCGTCGATCAGTTCCTCGCACTCAACTACACCATCGGTCCGCGCACTGCCGTCGCCGACGTGTGGAAGCTGATGCCGGGTCATCGGATGACCGTGTCCGCTGAAGGTACCCGTGTCAGCCAGTACTGGGATTTCGCCGACATCGAGACCACGACCGCGGGGTTCGAGGAGTGTTACGAGCGGATGGTTTCGGCGATCGACGACAGCGTGAAGGTGCGGCTGATGAGCGAGGTTCCGCTCGGCGCGTACCTCAGCGGGGGCGTCGACTCGAGCCTCATCGTCGCGGTCATGACCAAGCTCACCCAGCGGCCCGTGAAGACGTTCACGGTCGGGTACGAGGACGCCCCGGATGTCAGCGAACTGGAGTACGCTCGGATCGCTGCGAAGCACGTCGGCGCCGAGCACCACGAGTTCGTGCTGAAGCCGGCAACCTTCGTCGATACCGTCGCGGATGTCGTGTGGCACATGGACGAGCCGGTGGGGGAGTACGCGACGATTCCCCTGCTGCTGCTGTCGCGCCTCGCCAAAGAGCACGTCACGGTCATGCTCTCTGGAGAGGGCGCGGACGAAATCTTCGCGGGTTACCCGATTTACCGGTACATGGCACTGGTCGAACGCTACCGGTCGTTGCCCGCGTGGTTCCGAACGGGAGTCGGCGACCGTCTCCTGCGCGGTCTGTTCGCGCACCGGAAGGAAGGGAAGTACGCCTCGTGGCCCGGACAGCGCCTCGAGGAACGCTACCGGGGCAACGGAAGCTGCTTCACCGACACCATGCGCGCGAAAGTGCTCAACCCGGAGTTCGCCAGGTCATTGGGAGACGGGCATCTCCAGAAGACCATCGACGCCTGTTACGCGCGGGTGCAACGCAAGGACCCTGTATCGCGGATGCTCTACGTCGATACGAAGACGTGGCTTCCCGAAGACCTGCTGGTGAAGGCAGACAAGATGACGATGGCGGCGGCGGTTGAATTACGGGTGCCGTTCCTCGACCATCGCCTTGTTGAGCTGGCCGCCTCGTTCCCGACGCACATGAAGATCCGGGGCCGCGAGTCCAAGTACATCATGAAACGGTATGCAGAGACGGTGCTTCCAGCGGTGCTCGTGCACCGCAAGAAACGCGGGTTCCCCGTACCCATGGAACAGTGGATGCGCGGCGCATTGGGACAGATGGCCAGAGACGTCCTGCTCGATGGTCGAACGCGGCAGCGAGGCATTTACAACATTCCATACGTCGAGTCCCTGTTTCAGCGGCACGACGCCAGGCTCGAAAACTACAGCGGCAACATCTGGAGCCTGCTGGTTCTCGAAACATGGATGAGGACCTTCGTGGACGGGGCCCCGGGGATCTGGAATGCGACTCATCGCCAGCAGTAGTACGTTTCCGAACCCGGACGAGCCGAACAAAGGCATCTACGTGTACCGGAAGATCTGGCATCTGGCTCAGATGTCAGACGTCGTCGCTGTGGCCCCGATCCCGTACTTCCCAAGAACGATCCCGAGCACGAGGTACGCCAGGTACGCGCGGGTCCCGGCGCGCGCGGTACTCGACGGCCTGGAGGTTCACTATCCACGCGTCCTTGTGACCCCGCGCATCGGCCGGTCGCTTTACGGTTTCTTCTACGCGGCCTGCCTGCTCCGGCCGATGGCGCGACTCGTCAAGGAGCACCGTCCGGAGGCGTTGCTGACGTTCTGGGCGTATCCCGACGGCTTCGCGACCGTGCTGCTGTCCAGGGTCTTCAAACTGCCGGTGTTCGTTTCTGCCGGGGGATGTGACGTCAACAATCTCGACGCGCATCTCGGGAAACGCCGCATGGTGGAATGGGCGTTCCGGCACTGCGACGGCGCGGTGGCGGTGAGCCGTGCGCTAGGATCGAGAATCGTCGATCTTGGCGTTGACCCCGCCAGGGTGAAGGTGGTTCCGAATGGCCTGGATGAGGCGTATCAGGTGCAACTTGCCCGTGGGTTCGACGTGGACAGCGACCGGCGGACTGGGACGACCGTGCTCTTTTGCGGGAGGTTGAGCGAAGAGAAGGATCCCCTGTCCTTGATGGAAGCGTTCCGCCTGCTTCTCGTGAACCGCCCGGACGCGCGGTTGATGCTCGTCGGAGACGGACCGCTGAGGCCCAGGATCGAACAACTGGCGGCGGCATGGAACATCGCGGACCGCGTCGCGCTCGCCGGGGAGGTGCAGCACGACCAGGTGGCCCGACACATGCGCCAGGCGGACGTCTTCTGTCTTTCCAGCGTGAGGGAGGGCTACCCCAACGTGTTGCTCGAAGCACTGGCGTGCGGCCTGCCCATCGTCGCTACCAACGTCGGCGGTGTGCCTGAGATCGTCGCCAACGAGAATCTGGGCACCCTCGTGCCGAGCGGGCAACCGGCCGAACTGGCACGGGCGCTCGAGACCGCACTGAACAGACGCTGGGACCGTCAGATCCTGAAGGACGCCGTGCGCGGGCGATCATGGCACGACGTCGCCAGCGAGATACTGTCCTTCATGGAACACACCATTCGATGATTATCCTGGCGATACTACTGACCGTGTTCCTGACCGTGGGAACGATCGGGGTCAGGGCCGCTCTACGGAGGAAGCTCCACACATGGGTGCCCGCTTACGCGGTCCAGGCGCTCAAGCCGCGTTCGGTCGTGAATGCCGGTCCGGTAGACGTCCTGTTCTGCTTCGTGGACCACTACGAGCCGGGCTGGAATCACGTCGATTACGCAATGGAACTGCGCCGGGTTGACGGATGGTACAGGGGCTACCCGGAAATGGCCCGTGACTTCGTCGATGCCGACGGCTTCCATCCGCGGCATTCGTGGTTCTATCCACCGCACTACTACCGTCCGGAGCACCTCGCCAAACTCGTCGAGCTCTGCATTCAAGGATTCGGCGAGATCGAGATGCATCTTCACCATAATCGGATGGACCCGTTTCCTGATACGTCGGCGACGCTGAAACAGAAGATTCTGTCCTGCATCGAGACCTATTCGAAGCACGGGATTTTCGACACCGAACTGAACGGTGCGCGCATCAAGCGATATGCATTTATTCACGGCGACTGGGCCCTCGACGGCAGCAGGTCCGGGTACTGCGGGGTCAACGACGAACTGACCATCCTCAGGGACACCGGCTGCTTCGCCGACTTCACATTCCCGGCGTACATGGTCGAGAGCCAGCCGACAAGGCCCAACACCATCTTCTACGCCACCGACGACAAGATTCGGCCCGGCTCACACAGACAGGGCTCGCCCGTTCGCGTGGGCGGAACAGAGCACGGCGACCTGCTGATTGTCCAGGGCCCGCTGGGATTCCGCTGGCACGTGCGAAGCGGGATTCCGCTCCCGAAAGTCGACGATGGAGAAATTTGCGCCAACAACCCGCCAACGAAAGAGCGTGTCGATCACTGGATCCGATCAGGCATCCACGTCGAAGGCCGACCCGAGTGGAACATCGTCAAGGTCTTCACCCACGGGGCTGACGAGCGGGAGCATGCTGTGCTCCTTGGCGATCCAATCCGCATGATGCACCAGCACCTTCAAAAAGCCTACAACGATGGAACCCGATACCGGCTGCACTACGTCACTGCTCGGGAACTCTTCAATGTCATCAAAGCTGCGGAGGCTGGTCTTTCGGGCGACCCGGGGCAATACCGCGATTTCCTGCTCAAACCCTATGCCTACAGGCATGCCGAAGGAGAGTGCCGATAACGTCGAGCGTCTATGGGAAAAGACCGGACGGCTATCGACCGACGGCCTGTCCTACGACAGGTGAAAGGGGCGAAGCGTGAGGCCGAGATCCGATTCGGCGGAAGATCTCGTCGAGCCTCTCGACCTTCGCTTCCCAGCTGAATTGGGACCTCACGAGTTCGCGAGCGGCGGCTCCCTGGGTCTCAGCGCGCCGGGTGTCTGACAATAGCGTCAGCACGCACGACGCGAAGTCCCGGGCACTGTCCGCCAGCAGTATCTCGTTTCCGTCGCGAGCCTGGATGCCGCCGTTGCCAAAGGCGGTGGACACGACGGGCAACCCGCAGGCCATGGCTTCCAGCACCTTGTTCTGGATGCCGGCGCCAGATTGCAGCGGGGCGACGAAGACCCGGCTGCGGTTGAGCATCTCCGGCATGCTCTCGACGAACCCCGTGACGACGATGGACGTGCCGTCCTGAAAGCGAAGCACTCTGGGACTGGGCGAAGTGCCCACGGCAAAGAAGCGGACATCCGGACGCTGGCGGTGAATGATCGGCAGGATCTCCCGGCAGAAGAACTCCACCGCGACGACGTTTGGCTCGTACGCGAGGTTCCCGGTGAACACCAGATCGATGTCTCTCGCCACGTGTGTTGGCGCAAACGTCTCGAGATCGACGCCGTTAGCCAGTACCTCGTCTATGGCGTTGTCGAGAAACGCACGATCGATCTGCGAGGTGATCACCGAGTAGTCGAACTGTCGGGCGCTGTTGACCTCGAACCGCTTCATCTTCAGGTATTCGAGGTGGTACAGCAGCTTCAATACGGGGTTTCGTTCGGTTCGGGAACTGCGCTGCGTGCTGAGCGAGAGCGCGTCGATCCAGTCGATCGTCCTGGGAAGCCTCGCCACCCGATTTGCATAGAAGGCAAGTCTTCCGCATACGACGTGAAGAAGATCGTAGTGGGTCGCGCGAACACCGTTCCGGAGGCAGTCGTCCATCCGGCGGGATCGGTAATAGGCCACCTGGGACGGCCATGGTGTAAAGACGGCGGCTGCCATCTTCACGGTGGTTGCGAGCTTGCGCAACTCGACGGTTTCGATCCGACGGCAGTACTGCTCCATGTGCTTCCGGTGAGCGGGCAAGACAGGATCGTCGTTGAAGGAGAAGAGATCGATCTCGTGCGCACGGGACAGGAGCTTGATGGGGTAATACGAACGTATCTTGTCGCCCTTGAGAGGCGGGTACGGAAAGCGCGACGTAAGGAAGGCGATTCTCACGATCGAGGCTCGCCCGCGCCAGCCTCGGGAGCGACACGCGGATACCAGTCACCGGGACCAACTGCCTTCTCGGCCAGCATCAGGATACGTTCCGCGGCGCTGTCCCAGTTCAGGACCTCCTCAACTTCGCGCCGGGCGGCCTGCCCAAGCGCCTTGCGGCGCCCGGCATCGGACAGGAGGCCGACCAGGGCGGCGGCGAGTTCATGCCCGTCTCCCGGCTCGAAGAGCACGCCGGTCCGCCCGTCATCCAGCAAGTCCTCGATGGGCCATAGACGGGGAGCAACCACCGGCTTCGCCGCAGCCATGTACTCCGGGATCTTCATGGGCGATCCGTACTCGTTCGAGTCCGGCATCACCGCCACGTCGAACAGGGCGACGTAGTCCGGAACCGAGTCGTGAGGGATCTTGCCTGGCAGCAACACGCAGTCCTGCCATCCGCGCGAACGGACCATCGTGGCGATCTCGGCACGAGTGTGCCCGTCGCCCACCAGCAGGTACGCAACGTCCGGCACCTGCTGCCTGATCTCCTCGAACGCGTCACAGAGGAACCGGACTCCGTGCCACCTGGAGAAGTGCCCGACAAAGCCTACGATCAGCTTGCCTTCGAGTCCCAACGACGCCCGGAGTGCGTCAGCACGACGGTGCGGGTCGAACTTCGCGGGATCCGCGGCGTTCGGTTGTATCAGGACCTTCGCTTCGTCAACGCCTGCATCCACCAGCAGCACGCGAAGGCGGGACGATACGACGACACATGCGTCGGCGCGCCGGAACACGTAGCGCTCGACCCAGCGTTCCATGACCCTTGCGGCGCGCGAGCGCTCTCGTTCCAGTGTCGTGCCGGACGTAAAATTCACCTCGAACACGAATGGGACACCCGCCATTCTGGACGTGATCAGACCAGCGAGGTTCAGATACGCGTAGCGCTCGTACACCAGGTCATAACGACGTCTTCTGTGGCGGAGCCACAGCGTTCCCAGTCCTCGGACGTTGTACGCCACCTCCATGAACTCAAAGCACATGCGGGGGACCCTTTTGGCAAGCCACGACAGCAGTGTCGGGCGCTGGCCAGTCCCTCGTGTTTCCGGTCTCTCGGGGTTCACTCCGGGCGGAGAAACGACGTCCACCTGGTGCCCGCGCCTGCGCCACGCCTCGACCACGCTCATGACATGGACGCGCTCCACCCCCCTTCCCTGGGTCCGATGGTGGTAGAGAATGTTCAGTGGTCTGCGTGCGGTCATGTCTGGCCGTCGAACAACCCCGAATAGTAATCCTGGTACCGACCAACCATCGCGCCGATCGAGAACGACAACCTTACGACTCTGCGGGCGTTCTCGACGATCGTCTGTCTGCGGACGTCATCGTCCAGCAGCCACCGAAGCTTTGATGCCAGGTCGCGGGGATCACGGTAGTCAAAGAGGAGGCCCGTGCGACCGTCATCCACAACCTCGCGGGCGCCGACAGAATCAGACGTGACGACCGGGACGCCCGACGCCATGGCTTCGAGCAGCGTGTTTGACATGCCTTCGTGGTCCGGCACGCTGCAGAGCGCCACGACGTCGATGGCGGGAAGGAGTTCAGCTACGTCAGCCCGGTTCCCCAGGAAACGGACGTACGGGGTTACCCCAAGATTTCGCGCCTGGGCTTCGAGTAGCCCCCTGTCGGCCCCGTCGCCCACCAGGAGGAGCGAGACAGGCCGCCCTTCGCCGGCCATCACGGCGACGGCATCAAGCGCCACCTGCTGGTTCTTCTCTTTCTTCAGGCTTCCGATGACGGCCACAACCTGGGCTTCGGCCGGAAGTCCGAGTTCCTGGCGCTTCAGGACGCGCGGGTACGCCCCGTTGAACCTCGATGTATCCACGCCGTTGGGAATGACCGTGATGTGCCTTGGCGCCACGTTCAAACGGGAGACGAGTTTCTGCTTGAGCGCCTCGGAAACACTCAACGTACCGTCGAACCTGGGCGCCATGAATCGCTGGAGAGCCAACCGGTGTGCCTTGTCGAGATGGAGCACGCCATGCTCGCCATTGACGCAGCGGGACACGCGCGCGAGCTTCGCCGCGGCGAAACCCAGCAGCGACCGGGAGCCCCACCCGTGGGTGTGGAGTACGTCCGCGTCAAGCCTGCGTAGGAGCGCAGCCAACCTGAACACCGCCGTGGTGTGGCGACCGCCCCCATAGCCCAGCGTGATGACGCTGGCCTGCGGATGAACGATTCGCCCGGCCAGCAAGCCGGCCTCAGAAAAGCAACAGACCGTAAAGCCGAACAGCTCGTAGTCGAAGTGATTCGCCAGGTTGACGACGCCGTTCTCCATGCCACCAACACCCAGCGCCTCCACCAGGTGAACGACCCGAATCGGGCGGCGTTGGGCATGCATGACGCGAGGCGTGCTACGAACCGCCTCTCGTGACGACGGTCTTCAGGGTCTCGAAGATGATGTACAGGTTCAGCGCGAGGGACCTGTTCTTGATGTAGAAGAGATCGTACTGCAGTTTCTCCATGGCGTCTTCGACACTGGCGCCATACGCGTAGCGCACCTGCGCCCAGCCGGTCAGGCCCGGCCGCACAACATGCCTCTGGCCGTAGAACGGGATCTGCTCGGTCAACCCCTTCACGAACTCAGGCCGTTCGGGTCGTGGCCCGACCAGGCTCATGTCGCCACGGATCACATTCCAGAGCTGCGGCAGTTCATCCGCGCGCGATCGACGAATCAGTCCGCCAACCAGCGTGACCCGCGGGTCTCGGCCGGGTGTGGCCCACACGGCGCCAGTTTCGGCCTCGGCATCAACGCGCATCGACCGGAACTTGTAGATAGTGAAGACGCGGCCGGACATTCCGACCCGTTGTTGTTGGTAGAGCACCGGACCCGGGGACGTGAGCTTGATCGCGAGGGCGGACAAGGCCATGATGGGCAGCGCCAGCACCAGCAGCAGTCCAGCCCCAGCCAGATCAACGAGGCGCGTGACGCCGCCGAAGGCCGTGACCTTTGCGAAGCCGTCGGAGAAGATGAGCCAGCTTGGCCGCAGGTTATCGATGGCGATTTTGCCCGTGTACTCTTCGTAGAGCGTGGGCAGGTGCGCAAAGGACACGCCCGCCATCCGCATGCCGAGCAGCTTGTCCATCGGCAGCTTGCCGCGAGCGTCGGTGAGGCTGACCACGACGCGGTCCACGGCAAGTGTGCGGACCAGCGAGGGGATGTCGTCAACGGTGCCGATGATCCCGGGGTTCACCAGATTCTGCCCGACGCGCGCCGGATCGGGGTCGACGAATCCGACAATGACGACGCCGAGCTCTGTTTGCCGTTCGTGCAGCTCACCCGCCAGCCTGATGGCCGCCTCGTTGGTGCCGACCAGCAGCAGCCGCTCACTGGGACGGGCGTACTTCGTTCCCCACTCGAACGCCATGCGCCAGCCGATGGTGACCAGGATGACCAGCGCCGCCGCGATGACGAAGACTCCTCGGCCGAGGATCAAGGCCGGAAACCAATAGTAGAAGACCGCCACGATGAGCGACGTGGCGCCCAGCGCCTGCAGCGTGCGGACGAACAGCTCGCGACGGTCGGCGACGGTGCGCAGGTCGTAGAGGTCGGCGTAGTACAGGCAGAACTGGCAGCTTGCGGTAATCAACAGCGCCTTCAGCAGCCCCTGATCGAGAAGCATCAGGTTCAGCTCATCCCATCCAAGCCGAACCCAGACGGCCACCATGACCGATCCAAGGATCAGCGCTGCCTCACACCCGATCAACAGGAGTGTTCGAGACGACGGCTGAGTCCCCTTCCTGGCCATGACGTCGAATCCCGATTTACGCCTCGGGCGCTCGCGAGCGCCGGTAGTAGCTCGCGTAGTAGTGGGTGCCCCCCGGCACGTGCCGAAGCCGATTCAGCACCACGCCCAGCATACGTTCGCGGCCAATGGTGTCGATCGCGCGAACGAGGTCCGGGTAAGGGGTCTTCTCAGCTTCCGCCACGAGCACAACGCCGTCAACCATCTCCGCAAGGAGCCTGGCGTCCGTCAGCATGCCGATGGGCGGGGTGTCGATGATGGTCCAGTCGTAGCCGGCCCGCGCCTCGTCCAGGATCCGCCGCATCTGAGCGGAGGTGAGGGCGCTCGTCGGGTCCTCCATGGGCCTGCCGCTCGGCAGGACCGACAGGCGCGGCGAAACCTCCACAACCCCGAGCCCCTCAATGGAGACCCGTCCCAGCCCGTCGCTCAACCCCGTGCCGTTCGGCACGCCGAAGATGTTGTGCAGGGACGGACGCCGAAGATCCGCGTCGATGAGCAGCACTCGACGCTGGTAAGACCCGCTCAGCGTCAGGGCCAGGTTGCTCGCCGTCAGGCTCTTCCCTTCGCCGGGGTTGGCGCTGGCCACCAGGATCACCTTCAGTCCCCGATCGCCTTGAGCGTGATGCAGCGTAGCCGCGAGCTTCCGGTACTGCTCGATGGCCACCGCCAGGGCCGATTGTCCGGCGGACGCCGCGGAGACGACGAGTTTCTCGGCGGCCTCCGGAGGAATCGCCTCGAACGGTGTCATTGACGCAGGCGAGAAGCCAGTCCGTTCAGCGGATGGCGCCTCGCCGGCGACAGCAGGGACCGGGGCATCCAGCGTCCATGGAACGGAGAACGCCGCCTGGGAGGGGTCCACTCCCTGGCTTGTGGCGGTCCGGGCTTCAGGAGGAAGGAGCTGGGCCTTCCATGCGGTGGCCCGTTGCAGGGCGCCGTGGAGGCGTGTCATCGGTGTGACTCCGCAGCGGCATCGGGCCGCGACACCCGACGGGCACCCCCGGCGTCCAGGTGTCCGGCTTCCCACGGACATGGGGTGTCCGATCCATGGCCGCTGGACCGCCCGCGCCCGTTGTTTCCATTGTTCTTTGCAGCGCCCGCGCCGCGCAACCGGAAGTCCTGAGACACCTCCTCGATGATATCCGGCCCAATGGGCTTCACCCCGGCCGCGTACCCGGCAAGCATCGCGTTGTCGCACACGACGCTGATGGTCCGTGGAATGCCTGCAGACTTGTTGTGAATCAATACGACCGCGTCTTTCGTGAACACGGTGACAGGATCGCCACCAGCCTTGCGAATCCTACCGGCGATGTATGCGGCCACCTGTTGCAGTCGGAGCGGCGCCAGATCGGCACGCAGGGCGACCCGCTGCTTCAACTGCCGCAACTCCGGGCGATCGAGCATGTCGGCAAGCTCCGGCTGGCCGGCCATCACCACCGGGAGCAGCTTGTCGGTGAGGGTTTCGAGGTTCGCCAGCAGGCGGACTTCCTCCATCAACTCGAGCGACAGGCTCTGAGCTTCGTCGATCACGAGTGCGGTCAGATCCTTGACCTTGCTCCGCTGCAGCAGCAGCCCTTCGAACTCCAGCAGGAACCTGGCCTTCGACCCCGCGGCCTCCAGCGTCAACCCGAAACTGGCGGCCAGGAATTCGTAGAACTCGGCGCGGGTCAACGTGGGGTTGCTCAGATACACGCACCGCGCGGTCGGCTGGGCGATGGCCTCGAGGGCCGTACGGATGACCGTGGTCTTGCCCGTCCCTGCTTCGCCCACCACGAGCGTGATCCCCTTGCGGCCCACAATGCCGTAGTGCACAACACTGAGCGCTTCGAGGTGACACTCGGAGAGATAAATGAAGCGTGGGTTCGGTGTCAGATCGAAGGGACGCTCACGCAAGCCGTAGAAATTCTCGTACATAGCGTTACCGGGACGACAACGGAAGGCGCAGATAGCCCGAGATCCAGGCGAGTAGTGTCGCGCCAGCCAGAACGATGACGACCGCCGCCGTGCTCACAACCCTCAGCACGCGCCTTCGCCTCTTGCGCTTGCGGTCGAAACTAGTCTCGATCACCGGAATCACAGCCAGGACAGGAAGACGAAGCACGCTCAGCACATCGTCTTCCGATCGCAGGCTCTTGTCCCTCTGCTCGAGGAGGACCACAAGACCGAGCCCGACGCCCAGGCCTGCCATCGCGCCCATCAAGTTGATGAGGGGCCGGTTCGGGCTGATCGGCGATTCGGGCACACGTGGACGGTCGAGCACTTTGAACTGCTCGCCAATCTGGCGTCGCTCGAGGGCTGCGGCAGCCTTAGCATCCTCGTACTTCGCCAGGAGACTCGAATAGCTGTTCTGAATGGTGTTGTAGTCGCGGGTCAGGGCGGTGAACTCCGCTGCCAGGGCAGGAGTGGCCGTGACGCGGCTCTGAATTGACGCAATCTGGTCCCGCAGGCGTTTTTCTTCGATCTGTTTCGACGCTAACTGGATGTCCACGCCGGCCAGTTCCTGGCGCATCTCCTGGACGCGGCGCTGAGAGCTCGCCTCCTCCGGAGTTGGTCGTCGGGGGGCCCGCGCCACAGGTGCGGCTGTCGGGTCCGCCGGTCTGGCCGCTGCCTCGGCCTGGACCTTGGCCTCGAGATCCCGGATGACGCGCTTGAGGTACACGACGTCGGGATGCTCGGGCTTCAAGCGCAGTTCGAGGGACTTGAGTGCACTGCGCGCGGCTTCCAACTGCTCTGCCGACGTGCCGCTCGTAATCAGGCCTGGCGTGTCCCCTGTCGCGCTGACGGGAGCGGCCGAGCGCGTGTCCTGGGCCTCGGCTTCGAGATCCGCAAGCGCTCGCTCGAGGAACAAGCGCCTGTCCTTGTCCCGGCCCGTCGAGTCGACGAGCGCCTGCACCTGCAGCTGGAGGTTGTGCAGCACCTGGAGATTGGCTTCGCGCTCTGACGGCAGCGAACCCGCGTAACGCCGCTGGAAGTCGGCTACCTTGCCTTCCGCCTCGACCAGGCGCCTCCGGGCTTCGTCGAGCTGCGACTGCAGAAAGTCGGTCGTCGCGTTCGCCAGCACCTCGCGGTCCTGCAGACTCTCGTCAACGAACAGCGACGCCAGACGGCCCGCGACATCCATCGCTTTCTTCGGATCCTGAGAGATGAAGGCGACGCGGAACGCGTCGCCCCTCACTATATCGACTCTGACATCGCCACGCATCTTCTCAACCACGTCCTCCATCGGCAGGTGCTGGCGTTCCGAGGGATACAAGTTGCCGTCGCGGATGATCTGCTCGAGCTTGGTCCGGCTGAGGATCTGCTGCTGGATCGAGCGCAGCCGGTCCTCGATTTTCGTGGTCACCGTCGGTCGCACGTAGCTTTCGGGCACGCGCTGCGGAACGACCAGGATCAGGGTTTCCGAGCGAAAGCGGTCGGGGAGCAGGAAGGCGGTGACGGCCGTGCCTGCGAATATCAACAGGAATGCCACGATGACGAGCCACTTCCTCCGCCAGACCATCCACGCCATGTCTTCCGGTGTGTACTTCTTGCCCGGCAGCACCATTCACCTCACTGATTCGCGGCAGATCGGGGTTCGCGCGCACGCCCGGCGCGCACGAGCGGCAGCCAGAAAGTGGCGCCAATCTGCACGCGCTGGCGGTCCATATGTGGCGGCACTCCGGCCGGCAGGTCGTAGCCGGCTGGATAGTTGTATCGGTAGGAGACGTAAGCGACTGTAATTGCCACGAAGTCGGCGAGCGCCACCTGCGCGCGCGCGGTGCCCGAGTAGATGTCGAATCGCTGGCTGCTCGACGCCAACTGGCCGCCGCCCGAATAGGCCGCGGCGAAAGCCAGATTCACCCGGCGCCCGAATCGGCCGCCAACCGTGGCGCGCACGACATCGGCCCACACCGGCTCCTGAAGCGCGTTCTGGTACTGCAGGGATCGACTGTAGTTGGCATCAGCGGACCAGTTGGCGCTGATGGCCTGGCTGAAATTCACGGATCCGCGCCATCGCTGAGACCGTCTCTGTTGGTAGTCGACGAGCGACGCCCCGACCGTGAAGCCGAGAGTTGTTGTCCGGCCGCGCGACGACTGCCGGTTGTATCCGAAGCCGACATTGGCCCCGTGCGACATGCTCGTGGCCGGCGCGGCCGAAGTAAGGTAGCCGGCCTCGCTGTAATCGTAGCTGCCGTTGAAGGTGACGCTTCTCGACAGCTGACGGCTCGCCGCCAGCCGCGCGCTCTGCTGGCTGTTCGATCGGTCTTCGTCTATGAACACTATGCTGGAGTGGGTGTACCCGGCAGTCACCGACGTTTGGCGGCCAAATCGGCGTGTCAACGACGCGTCGGCCCTTGTCGTGTGATGACTCGACGCCGGCCGCGCGCGCTGGTTGCCGTCCGATCGGTCTTCGTCTGTGAACATGACGCCGGAAAGGGTAGACCCGAGGGACAGCGTCGTCTGGCGGCCGAATTGGCGTGTGAACGATGCCCCGGCCGATGTCGTTTCGTTCGGGCTGACGGCGGACGCGTAATCGAGGGATCCGCCTGGCAGCACGGATCCGGACCCCGGTCTAAGCGCCGGGGCGTAGAAGGGCGAATACGCGTAACTCCCCATGGCGTCCAGCGACGTCGCCGCGGTTACATAGCTGACGTTCGCGCTGGTGCCGAAGGCCAGCTCCCGGATATCGGGAAACGTCGAGTAGTACGGAAAAGTGGTCGATCCCATCGCAGCTACACTCACGCGGCTGCCGCGCATGGCGTAGGAAAGCTGGGCTCCCGCCGAGTAGAGTTGCTCGAATGCATCCGGCGCGGCGGCCGACGAGTCGAACGGGATGGCGGCGACGGGCGTCCCCAGGCCGTTGTCAACACCTCCGTTCAGCGACACCGTCAGGTCCAACTGGTGCAGGCTCCGCTGGTTTGACGCATCGCCGCCGAACAGCGCGCGGTACGGCCGTGCCGCGCGACCCGTCTGCGCACACACGGGCTGCGCCATGAGTAACATTCCCACGACCAGCGCGATGCCGCGACAGACCAGATCCCATCGGACCATGACTAGGGCACGATCACCGTGTCGCCGGGTCTCAGCTCGATGTTGCTGCCGAGGTTCTTGAGCTTCTGGATATCTTCGTAGTTGAAGCGGAAGGTCGCCGGCTTCGATCCTGGCTTCGCCCCGGCGTCGCGGAGGATGACGATGTTCTTCTTCTTGGCATACTCGGTGAGGCCGCCGGCCATCGAGATGAGCTGCATCACGGTTGTGCGGTCGCCGAGCGGATACGGACCCGGCTTCATGATCTGGCCCGTGATGAACACCTTTCGACTGTTGATCTGCTTGACGACGATGGTCACGGACGGATCCTCAACGAACCGCTTCCCCTCTTCCGTGATCTTGTCGCGTAACTGCGTCGGGGTGAGGCCGGCCGCCTGGATGTCGTTCAAGAGCGGGAGTGTGATCCGGCCGTCCGGCCGCACAACGGCCTCCGCGGACATGTCCTTCTCGCGGCGGAAGACCACCAGCAGGACATCGTCGGATCCGATGACGTAGTCCGGCGGCGGCGTCGCCTGGGGCACCACCGCTCCTTTGGGCGCCGGTGTCACCTGGGGCACGACCGCGCCCTTCGGTGCGACCGCCCCTTTCGGCGCCGGGGGAGCCTGCAGGACGGCGGCCGACAGCCCCGCGTCGCCGGCCGCGACCGACATCCCCAGCACCCCCGCCATGAGGGCCACCCCGATTCTCAGCGTTGTCATGGTCACCATCGACCCCCCGGCGGACCGGGCGTTCTCGCGTCCTCGCCGCCGGTCAGCGGTATTCCCTGAAGGGCAACTGGCACTCGTGTTTGCGCAGGAAGTTCAGGAACCGCTTGTAGTCGCCCGGGTCCATATTGAAGAGCTTGGTCACGATCTTGTAGTTGCCCTTGGCCTCTTCGAGCCCCTTCGACACCAGTTCGCGCAGGTGACCGCGGGTGATCTCGCGCTGCATGTACAGCGGGTACACCGTGGTCCAGAAGGATTCGTGGTTCGTCATCATCCGCTTGAGCAGATCGTCGGCCACCGTCCGGCGCCGCTCGCGCTTGGGCCTGAGGCTGATGCTGCGCTGCGTGCGAATCTCGATCGGCACGTCGTCGGCGCCGATCTCGGGCCCGCAGCCAGACACCAGCATCCGTTCGATCACGTTCGCCAGCTCCCGGACGTTGCCGGGCCAGGGGTACTCGGAGAGCGCCACGTACGCCTCAGGCGTGATCCGGGGCCGGCTGCCGTTGGTGCGCCCGATGTTCTCGAAGAAGTGATCGACGAGCAGCGGAATATCGTCGCGCCGGTCGCGCAGCGGCGGCACGTGGATGTTGATGACGTTGATCCGGTAGTAGAGATCCTCGCGGAACACCCCCTGCGCCACCATGTCCGGCAAGAGCCGGTTGGTGGCCGCGATCATGCGCACATCGATCCGGCGGCCGACGCGGTCTGCCCCGACCCTCTGCAGTTCTCCCGTTTCGAGGAACCGGAGCAGCATGCCCTGCATCCGCAGGCTCATCTCCCCGATCTCATCCAGGAAGATGCTCCCCTCGTCGGCTTTTTCGAGCATGCCGGGCTTGTCCCGGTACGCGCCCGTGAAGCTGCCTTTGACGTGGCCAAAGAGCTCGGACTCGAGCAGCGTCTCGGGCAGGCCGGCGCAGTTCACGGTGATGAACGGGCGAGCCGACCGCGCGCTCTTGGAGTGGACGCTGAGGGCGACCAGTTCCTTGCCGACGCCGCTCTCGCCGGTAATCAGGATCTTGGCGTCCGACAGCGACACACGCTGGATCTCCTCCTGCAGCGCAAGCATCACGGGGCTGCGGCCCACGATCTGCGCGAAGCCATCTCTTGTCATGGCGAGCTCCCGCTCAACAGCTCCTCGATCGCAAGCCTGGCTTGCGGACAGAGCGACAAGAATCGCCCTCCCACGCGGTATCCACCGACCCGCTGATCCCACTGGCTCGACACATGCCGGATGTCGAACTCCGCGTCCAATGATCGGCCGGCAAGCCTGGCGACGACCCTCGATGTCGCGCCGAGACGCATCGGGTCTGGACACGACAGCAGCACGCCCTCCGAACTGAGATCAAGCAGGCGGACAGCCGCCGAGATCGGCCGGACGACCGTGGCTCCGTCTGCCACCGAGACTCGCGGCGAACGACGACGCTCTATGAAGCCGTTTTCCATACTCAGGCCCCGTCTGGAATCGATCCCTCTAGCTGTTCGTTCATTATGTGTTCGACCCACACCGTCGCCTGTTTGTCCAGGTTCATGAACTCAAGCCCCACCAGGTACCGCCGGCCGCCGCCCTCCTGATACACCGGCGATAGATGCCTCACGGTGGCCCGGATCTCGGCGGTGTTCGCCCCCCGGATCAATCGGATGGCCTGGGTTGAACCGACGGGAAGCGGGTCGCCGGACTCGATAAGCGCACCTTCCCTGCCGAGGTTACACAGGCGGAGGGGCTCGGTCGCCTGGACCGAACCCCAGAGCTCCCCAAGAATCTCAAAGCGCGTCGCCATTCGCCGGTCGGCCAGTCGCATACTTGCTCCAGTCGCGTTGGCACCGCTAAGCGGTGAGTCCCCGAACCACGCTCCGACACTGTGAGGGCACTCGCGGGCACACTTCAAACCCCAGCTTGGTTAACGCTGTGCAAAGATAACACCAACGTAGTCGTAAGCGCCAGAAAAAGGCGAGGAGGCGGAAATGGCGGTTTTTCGGCCTGGCAGTGGCAGAAAATGATGCAGTCGGTCGCGAAGTCAAAACTGGAGACGCCAAAAGTCTGAGCGGGAGTAGACAAAAGTCTACCGAGACGTGCTGATTTCGGCTAGACCACATCCTTCAACTCCACGTCCGCAGGAGATGTCTTGGTGTCGGAGGTCGCCCGCACCGGTAACGCTCGGAAGTTCGAGAACGGCAGATGACAGTTAAAGGTGCGGAGGAAATTCAGGAAGCGTTTGTACTCGTCGGCGCGCATGTTGAATAATTCAACGACGATGCGGTAGCTTCCGCGGGTCTGTTGAAGGCCGAGGCGAACGGTCTCGCGCACGTCGTGCCTGGTGATGTCGCGGGCAACGAACGGTTCGTGGACAGCCGACCAGAAGCACTCGCCGCCGGTCACCATCCGGTCGTAGAGCACCTGGGCAACGGCCGTCGTCGTCGCAGGCTGGCCGACGGCTGCCCGGACCGGCTCTGGCAGCGTGAACTGCAGGGGGAGGTCCTCCACGGAGATGATGCTGTTATCGAGCTTCAGCACGACCCGCTCGACGACGTTCCGCAGTTCACGGATGTTTCCAGGCCAGTGGTAGCTGATGAGCCGCTCGACAACCCCCGATGCCATCGCCGGTGCTGCGATGCCGCGCTTCTTGCCGTACAGGTGCAGGAAGTAATCCAGAAGCGCAGGGATGTCCTCCGGCCGCTCACGCAGCGGAGGAACGTCGACGTGCACCACGTTCAGGCGGAAGAACAGGTCTTCGCGGAACTCGCCGGCCGCGATGCGCTGCGCGACGTCCCGGTTGGTCGCCGCGATGATCCGGACGTCCACGCGCCCGCGCGGCCCGTCGGCACCAATCCGTTGCGTTTCGCCGGTCTCGAGAAACCGGAGCAGCAAGACCTGCATCCGGAGCGACATTTCACAGACCTCGTCCATGAACAGCGTGCCGTGGTGGGCAGCCTCGAACAGGCCCGGCTTGTCCCGGAAGGCCCCGGTGAAACTGCCGCGCTGGTGGCCGAACAGCTCCGACTCCAGCAACGAATCGGGGAACCCGGCGCAGTTGATGGCGAGCATGCGGGCGCCGCGCCGGCTGCTGCGCTCGTGAATCAGTCGGGCGACGACTTCCTTGCCGACACCGCTTTCGCCCGTGATGAGCACTTTGGAATCGCAGCGGCCCGCCCACTCGATTTCCTGCTCCAACTGGCGGACGGCGGCGCTCGTTCCCGCCAGACGGTGGACGCAATCCAGGGGCAGGAGGTCGTCCTGACGCCGAACGCCCTTCGCCGACATGTCGATGGGACCCGCCATAAACGAATCAACCCCCCGCAGTAGAGAGCCTGTCTCCCAAGTCATCGGTCCAGCAGGGGCACCAGTATAGGGGTTGCGGGGAGAAAGCCGCAAGCGCGCGTCATTGATCGTGTCATTGATCGGCAGCAACAATGGCGAACACGCAGCGGTGGTCAGAGATCACCGCATCTCCGACACGAAAGTCGAGCGCTCGCAGCCTATAGTTGGTCAGGATTCGATCGATGCGCATCCAGGGTCGCCTGGCCGGAAAGGTATAGCCAAACCCCAGGCCCGCCTGGCTGAAAGCATCGCGGAAGTGGCCTAGGCGCTCGCCCAGAATCCAGCTCAACCCCGGAAGGTTCGTGTCGCCCGCGATAATGACTGGGCGTAGGCTCGTGGCGACAACTGCCGTCAGCGCCTCGACTTGCCGTTGCCTCCGGAACGCGTTGAACTCGACCAGCGCGCCTGCCTTGCCAGCGAACAGACGCCCGGACGTGAGTTCCTCACGGAGACCGTTGCCGCGCACTTCCTCCAGGCCCTGGCGCGGAGACGTCGGGTGCACGTTGAAGACGTCCACCAGGCCGGAGGGAGTGTCCAGCGTGTAGCGCACGAAGTGGGCGCCTCCGGTACCCCGATCGTAGACGATCGCCGGCGGCACCCAGACCTCGCGGATTGGCGAGCGGGAGGCCACGAAGAACTGGCCATCGACACGCACATTCCAGCCTTCGAATGCCGCCGTCAGGTCGTGCTCGAGACGAGGCGAGGCGTCCTGCAGAAGCACAAGGTCCGGCGAGAACGCGCGGACTTGCGCGACCACACCCGGAATGTCTCGACCGCCGAAGCCGATGTTGTAGCTCACAACGCGAATTACCTCGGCCGAGGCTCGAGTCGAGAATCGGCCGGTGCCCAGATTGAGCCCCATCAACGGGAAGACCACGAGCAGCAGGGAAAGCACCTGCAGCCGCAGGAGCGTTCGAGGCCCCCACAGAACGATGGCTATCGCGACGAAAGGCAGCGGCAGGACGAATCCGATGCGCGGCAGGTACATGGCAGCCAACGTGACCCACCACCGTTCTCCTACGTACCGGAAGGCCAGGATGACGCCGACCAGCGCGAGCGGACATCCTAGCGCGCCGGCGATGGTGAACACCTGGAGGGCGCTGCGCATCCTGCTGGCGGGACCTGACCTATGGCACGCTGTCACTTGAAGCAAGTATGGCATAGGCGCCGCGGGACGTCGCTCGGGCTCGCCCCCTCGGGGGGGGAGTCAGTCCGTTCTTGGCGGGGCCTGATTACCAGGACATTAGTCATTTCTGAGGCTGACTTCCGTCTCTGCCATACTGGGCGAAACGGGTAGATTCCTCGAATTTCACGGCATTTCCCACCAAGTGGCACTGCGGCACTGGTCTTGCTATGTGAAGCGGCAGGAGTTCCGTCGATTCGTGGGCCAGTTGCCGCCACCGCGAATCGGGGAAATTTTTGGTGCTGGTCGTCGCTGTTGGTCGCGGCAGTTCACACAGTTCGGGCTTGTGCCCAACTGCAGATGGGTTCAAGCTCAGAAGGAGAGAGTGTTATGATGAGACGTCTCGCGATTCTCGTAGTCGTAATTGGTGCCCTTGCCATGGCGCCGAACGCCCAAGCGGTGCCCCTGTTTCACCTCCACTTGGGCAGCAACGGGGTTTTCCAGGACTTTTTCGTTGGACCCGTCGGGACCTTCGCCGGCGCTGTCGACAAATGGAACATCAACGTCACCACGGGCTTTGCCTTTGGATCGAATCCGATCATCGATCTGAACTCGATCGACGCCACCAACGTGCTCGGCGCGCTTCCTCTTACGATCAGCTGGAGCGCGACTGATTTTGCCGGTCCGATCAGCAACTTCATCTCCGGTATTGGTGGAACAATCATGAACGGTGGGACCCTTACTTATCAGGCTTGGGCGGATGCCGGTAATGGCCTGGACGGAATGGTGAGCCCCATTGGTGCCCTGCAGGCGTTCGGCCCGGGGGCTTTCAGTGGAACCGTCAGCGGCGGTGGTCCTGTGCCGGGCCTCTATTCGCTGACTCAGCAGGTCGTACTCACCGCCACTATCAAGGGGACGACAAGCTTCGATGCCGCTGTGGACGCCGTTCCGGAGCCTGGCTCGATGCTGCTGCTCGGCACCGGCCTGATCGGTCTGGCGGGTGCGGCTCGCCGCCGGATGAAGAAGTAGCAGTAGTAAGGCGCGAGCGCCTGTTCCTCTTTCAACGCCCCGGCGCCCGAGTGGTCCCGGGGCGTTTCTTTATCTCAGGCTGGCATCTACTTCAGTCTGGCCCGAAGCGCTGCGACCTCGTCGCTTTTCTCGAGTTCCGGCGCGAGGCGCACGGCCTCACGCAGTTCAGTCGCCGCCTCTGCCAGCCTCCCGGCGGCCGCGTAGACCACCGCCAGGTGCAGCCGGTACTCCGCACCAGCCGGCGCCGCTTTGACGACCGCCTCGAGGAGTTGCAGTGCCTCGCGGTCGCGCCCCACGAGATGCTGGACCCACGCAAGCGTGTCCGCAATTTCCACGCTCCTCCCACCCATCAGCCTGTTCGCCCGCTCCGCGTATTCGATGGCCCCGGCGGGTTGCCCCTTGCGCACGGCCAGCGCGTACGCCAGGTTGTTGAGCGCCACGGCGTCATTCGGGTTCACGGCCACGATGGCCCGGTAGCGCGCGATCGCCTTGTCGTACTCCTTTTCCTCCTCGTAGCCGAGAGCCAGCAACATGTGCGCCGCGACGAGCCGCGCATCGAGCGTCGTCGCCTCTTCGAGGGCCGTCCGGGCGCCCGCCTTGTCGCCCTTCGCCGTTCTGGCCTCGGCGCGTAACATGGCCTTCGCCGCCTCCGGCTTCGCGCCCTGCACCGCCAGCACGCGCAGACGCCTGGCGGCAAACAGCGCCGGCAGCTCGGTGTCCGGGTCGATCCCCTTGTCGATGTCCGAGGGCTGCAGCATCTTGCGCGGGAACGGCGCGCACAGCGGATCGCCCACGACCACGGTCTGCCAGCTCACGTAGCGCATCGCCAGGTAGAAGGACTCGGCAAGGTTGAAGCCCGTCAGATAGGCGGGGAACAGGATGTCTGGCCGGATGGTCCCGTCGAGATACGGCTCTGCCACGTGCCCCGCCACGCCGGTGACGCCTTCGCGGATCAGGTCGCCCGCCAGCGACTGCGGCGATCCCGCGAAATGCGTCGCCTTGTCGTCCCACGTCCCAAGTGTCCAGGCGGCTGGCGGCTCGCTGAACGTCCGGCCGTCGCTGCTGACGAACATCCCCGCGATGGCACCCGGCACGAAGCCGAAACCGAAGTGCCGCCTCGTGATCGCCCGGTCGTTCGACCCCCACGAGTAATAGCCAAGGACGTTCTTCTCCCCGCTCAACACCTGTTCTGTGGCCTCGTTTACCACCCGCTCCCCGAACCCGAGTGTCTTCAGGGTGTCTGCCGCGGCCTTCAGCCATTGATTGCCGACCGGATCGTCCAGGCCAGCTTTCTGATCGAGGAGAATGCGCCCCTCGCGGACCGGTGCGGCCCCGCGGTCGATGAGGCCAAGCACGTCCTCCACGGTGTAGCCGTCGAGACGCGTGACCAGGTAGAGGTCGGACACCTGGTGGCTGAACGTCTTCGCTTGCGCCACCGGCACCCTGCCGAGGAAGTAGGGATTGTCGAGCAACCCGGCCACCGGCGGGTTGTTGCCGACCAGGCGCCGGTAGAGCAGTGTCAGCTCCGAGTCCACGCTGGCGCCCGTGCCGCCGCGGCCCGACGACCCTTTCACCCGCAATGGGATTCCCTTGGTGAGGACGATGTAGAGGATGCGGTCCTGGGCGGCGTGTTGCTTTAGCCAAGTCGCTATGGGCGCCTGGATCTGCGCGTCGAACACCGCGCGCTCGATCTCGTCGGCCGTCTCCACCTTCACCCGGAGCACCTGGTCGGACGGCACACTGCGGGCCCGCGCATAGTGCTCGGCAATCCGGCCTGAATCGGCGGATGCCTCGGTAACGATCAGGAGGACGTTCGCGCCCGACTGCGCCAGGGCAGGCGCGGCAGCCACGAGCAACAAACAGGCCAGGAGGGAGAAAGTTCGGTGCATCATTACCCTTGTCGGATCTTTTCGTGCCGCGCGACAGGGGGCGCCTTTCGGTGCCTCCCGCGTGTGACGCGCTTTCCCGAACGCGCAGTCTTCGGCAAGGCAGGACGCCGGGACGCCTGTTGCATATTCTGCCACTCCCGCGGCGACCTATAGCGGCAGTTTCTGCGACGGAAGATCGGCGGCCGCCGGTTTCGCGCGGCTTTCCAGCCATTCCGCGAGAACGGGCGCGGAATTGCGCCTGATGGAGGCCGGGTCTTCAGAACGGGCGCGGAATTGTGCCTGATGGAGGCCGGGTCTTCAGACCCGGCACGCGGCATGCGGTGGGCATGTTCGTCTTTGCTGGCACCCGTCTAGATCGCGACGCGCGCCGTCCTTGACAGGTCGTCATTTGTACTACAATATGTAGTACATGAAGGAAACAGTGGTATCCATGCGGGAACTGCAACAGCAGCTCAAAAGGGTAGTGGCGCGCGTGGAGCGCGGCGAGACAGTGGGCCTGACGAAGCGCCGGCAACTGGTTGCGCACATCGTCCCCGCGCACCGCAGCCAACCTGTTGCACCCTGGCCGGATCTCGCCAAACGGGCGCGCGATATCTTCGGCAACCGCACGGTCAGGCCCAGTCCATCGGATGAGCTGATCGCAGACCGCGGCGAATGATGACGACCTACTTCGACTCGAGCGTGCTCGTGGCGGTCTATGTCGCCGAGGTGGACTCGGAGGCCGCACGCCGCGCGTTGACCGCCGAGCCGCAGGCTCCCCTGACTCCGCTCCATGAACTCGAGGTGCGAAACGCCTTCCGCCTGCAGGTGGGCCGGAAGCGCATCACCTCGCGGGAGGCCGCGGCGGTGGCGTCACAATTGGACGACGACATCGCCGCACGCCGCCTGGTCCAGGTTCCCATCGACCTCTACGAGGTGTTCACCAGGGCGGAGAAACTGTCGGAGCGCCACTCGAGGCGGCTGCTCACACGAAGCCTGGACGTGCTGCATGTGGCGGCGGCCCTCGAGCTTTCGTGCGGGCGCTTCGTTTCGTTCGACGCGCGGCAGGTGCGCCTCGCCCATGCCGCGGGCCTGGAGGCGATCGACCTTTCAGTGTCTCGCCGCGGGACGCATACGTCGTAGCCGGAGGCTCGTTTTCCTGACCGTTGGCGGCCGGATTGGAGCCCGCCCGCCCGGGCGGCTCACCGCGGCGCCGGTGTCCTGAACGGCTGCTGCCAGACCACCTTCATATTGTGCGCGCCGCGCGTCGTGATCTCCGGGTGGACGTCGAGCTTCAGCAGCCCGGGCTTGTTGCCCACGTCCATTGCGACAAGGTACGTGAGCCTGGTCACCCTCTCCATCTTGGCGTAGTCGGCCTTCTCCTCGACGTCACCCTCCTGGTGATAGTCTGGCGTGGTGCCGCAGAAGATCCAGACACCCGGAATCCCGTAGCGCATGTACGGATACTGATCGCTGCGGAAGAAGAACCGGTTCGGTTCGGCGGGGTCGTCGTACTTGTAGTCCAAAGTCAACTTGACGGCGGCGGCGTTCATGTCGCGAAAGCTCTTGTCCAGTTCTGAGCTGATCTTGGTGGACCCGATCAGGTAGATGCTGTTCGTGTCGTTGCGCGTGATCATGTCGAGGTTCAGGTTGGCGGTGATCTTCTCGGGCGGCACGGGGCTATGCTGGACGAAGTAGTACGCGCCGACGAGGCCGCGCTCTTCGGCGGTGTGCCACACGAAAATCACGGACCGCTTCGGCCGCTCCACCATCATGGCCTTCGCAATCGCGAACATCGCCACGCAGCCGGACGCGTTGTCGTCGGAGCCGGGAAAGATGCGGCCTTCGCGCGGCGGGTTGTGGTCGTGGTGGGACCCGATCACGACGTATTCGTCCTTGAGCACGGGATCGCTGCCAGGGAGGTACGCGACCACGTTCGGCGTCGTCACGGTCCGCTGGTCGAAGGACACTGCGATTTCGACGGCCTTCCCGGTCAACACCTTCGGCGGCACCGGCTGGTTCTGGGCCACGGCGTCAAAGAGGCGGCCGAGTTCGTCCATCGACACGCCCAGGATGCCTGCACCCGCTTCGTGCCGGACCTCGGCGGCGTAGAACGGGCCCGGCGGAGGTGCGGCAGCGGCCTGCGCGGGAGCGGCCGGCTGGCCGGCGGGAGGCCGCGGCGCCGGGTTGACGGTGTCGACGTCGAGGAACCGAAGCCGCTCCGCCACGTCGAAGTTCAGACCCTTCTTCGCCAGCACGGCCTCGCGCTCGCGGCTGATGATCGAGATGGCCCCGATTGCGCCCTTCTCACGCAGCAGGCGCGTTCTGGCCGCGGCGCTCGCCTGCGCAGTCGCGCCGCCCGCGGCCGCGCCCGCCGGGGGCTGCGCCTCCAGGATGACGGCGAACCTGCCCCGCAAATCGCCTCCTGCCGCTTCGTCCCACTTCGGGTCAGGCCCGTTCAGCGCGGACCCGACAAAGACGAGACCGCCGCCTGCGGTCCAGTCGCCAGGCACGCGCACGCTCGACGAGAACGCCTGCGGAAAAAGGAGTTTCAGCTCGCCGGCCGGGCTGGTGAGGCGCAGATACGACCGCGTGGTGGACACCGTCGTCACTTCGACCGGGACGTCCTGGAAGTACGAGCCGCTGGGAAGCAGCGGCTTGAGGCCAATGCGCGCGGCCTCGACGGTGATGTATTTCGAGGCAATGTCGAGCTCCGCGGACGGCGCGCTGCGGCCCCGGAACTCCTTCGACCCGAGGAACGCGAGATATGGCTTCATGTCCGCGGCCGAGATAACCTTCACGCCCTTCGACTGGGCCGAGAGCGTCGCCGAAAGACCGCCCACCAGGACCCACACAACCAACCGCGCGGCGTGTCGAGAAATGCTCACGAGATGCCTCCATCAGAAAAGAGTCCGGACGCCCACGTGCTCCATTCCCGGCGCATGCTCAACACAACCGAGCGCCGGGCTGAGGGCAGGGAAGGGATATCACGCATCGGCGTTTGCGAGAAGAAGATTCCAACAACCTGACGGCCGTCATACGCGGCGTGCGGTGGATGGCGTATAAGGTAGGGTTGCGCGTGCCGCATCGGCAAGAAACACCCGGCACGGAAAGGAGCCTCTCATGAAGAGCGTAGTGGCGTGTCTCGCGTGCGTGGTCGTAATCGGCGGCCTGGCCGCACCGGCGTTCGCTCAGCAGAAGGACATCGTGGATACGGCGGTGGCCGCCGGCAGCTTCAAGACCCTGGCGAAGCTGCTCACGGATGCCGATCTGATTGGCGTGATGAAGAGCCCGGGTCCCTTCACCGTGTTTGCGCCGACCGACGAGGCGTTTGCCAAGGTGCCCAAGGACGCACTCGACGCGCTGGCGAAGGACAAGCCCAAGCTGCAGGCGGTGCTGAAGTACCACGTCCTCACCTCGGCCTGGACGCTGGACGATGTGAAGTCGGTGAAGACGGCTGGCACGGCGATGGGGCAGTCGCTGGCGATCGCCTCGTCTGGGGGTGCCGTCACCGTCAACGGCGCCAAGATCATCAAGGCCGACATCAAGTGCTCGAATGGGGTGATCCACGTGATCGACGCCGTGCTCATGCCCAAGTAACGCGACGGCCATTTCCGGGCCGCTGGCACCGGGCTGCCTCGTTTTCGTGATATTCAAAGGGGCGACACAATGCGTCCCTGAATCCTGGAGGGTTTCATGAAAACGTTCGCCGCCGGCATGATCATCGCTGTCCTGGCTCTCTCAGTCTGCGGCCTGGCCCAGGCTCCCAAGCCGGCATCCAGGGCCGCACGGCCGGGAGTACAGCCGGCCGCGAAGCCGGGTGCTCCGGCGGCCACCCAGGCGGCGTCCGCAAAGCCAGGTGCTCCGGCGGCCACCCCTGCGGCGTCCCAGAAGGCCGGGCAGGTCGCTGAGCCCGCCTCGCTCATCACCCCTGATCTGCTTTCCGGCCTCGCCTTCCGCAACATCGGCCCTGCCATCATGTCCGGCCGCATCAGCGACATCGTCATTCACCCGAAGCGCGCGGCCACATGGTATGTCGCGGTCGGATCGGGCGGCGTGTGGAAGACGGAAAACGCCGGGACGACGTGGACGCCGGTCTTCGACGCGCAGGCGTCGTACTCGATCGGGTGCATCACGCTCGATCCCTCGAACCCGGAAACGGTCTGGGTCGGGACGGGCGAGAACGTGAGCGGCCGCCACGTGGGATACGGCGACGGCGTCTACAAGAGCCTCAACGGCGGCAAGACGTGGACGAACATGGGGCTCAAGAACACAGAGCACATCAGCCGGGTCCTCGTCGACCCGCGCAACTCGGCGGCTGTCTATGTTGCGGCGGAGGGCCCCCTCTGGGCGTCCGGCGGCGAGCGCGGCCTCTACAAGTCCGCCGATGGCGGCAAGACGTGGACGCTGTCGCTCGAGATCTCGAAGGACACGGGCGTGACGTCGGCCGAGTTCGATCCTTCGAACCCCGACATCCTGTATGCCGCCGCGTACCAGCGCCGGCGCACCGTCGCGGCCTTCATGGGAGGCGGCCCGGAGTCGGCGATCTACAAGAGCGAGGATGCGGGCAAGACCTGGCGCAAGCTCACCGTCGGCCTGCCCACGGGAGACATCGGGAAGATCGGCCTGGCGGTTTCGCCGATTGACCCGCGCGTGGTGTACGCCACGGTTGAAGCATCGCCGGAGGAGCGCGGTTTCTACCGTTCGACGAACAAGGGCGAGAGCTTCGAGAAACGCAGTCCCTTCATCAGCGGCGGCACGGGCCCTCACTACTACCAGGAAATTTTCGCAGACCCAAACACATTCGACAGGGTCTACCAGATGAATCCGGGGCTGATGGTGACGCATGACGGGGGCAAAACCTTCGTCCGCGTCGACGAGAAGAGCAAGCACGGCGACAACCACGCGATGGCCTTTCTGCGCGGCGACCCGGACTACATCCTGAACGGCAGCGACGGCGGCGTGTACGAGAGCCACGACCGGGGACAGACGTGGCGGTTCTTCGAGAACCTGCCCGTCACGCAGTTCTACAAGGTCGCCCTGGACAACGCCCTGCCGTTCTACAACGTCCACGGCGGCACGCAGGACAACGGCAGCCAGTTGGGGCCGTCGCGCACGCTCAACTCCAACGGCATCTCGAACGACGACTGGAGCATCACCTACGGCGCCGACGGCTATGCGAGCGCCATCGACCCGACGGACCCCGATACGATCTATGTCGAATGGCAGGAGGGCAACCTCCTTCGCTACGACAAGAAGAGCCACGAGACGGTGTACATCAGCCCGAAGCCCGGCCTGGGCGATCCCCCGCTCCGCTTCAACTGGGACTCGCCCGTCATCGTCAGCCCGCACTCGCACACGCGCGTGTTCTACGCGTCGCAGCACGTGTGGAGAAGCGATGACCGCGGCGACTCGTGGACGCGAATCAGCCCGGACCTCACGCGCAACATCTTCCGCCTCACGCAGCCCATCATGGGCCGCACCTGGAGCGCCGACGCGCTGTGGGATCACGGCGCGATGTCGATGTTCTCGACGATTAGCACCATCAGCGAATCGCCGCTTGTCTCCGGGCTGATCTACGCAGGGACAGACGACGGGCTCATCCAGGTGACGGAAGACGGCGGAGCGAACTGGCGGAAGATTGAAAGACTGCCTGGCGTCCCGGACAACTTCTTCGTCAACAAGATCCGCGCATCGAAGATCGACAAGGACGTCGTGTTCGCGGCGGTGGACGTCCACAAGACCGGCGATATCAAGCCCTGCCTGCTGCGCAGTGACGATCGCGGCCGCACATGGTCGTCCGTCGCGGGCGATCTGCCGGCGCGCACGATCGTGTGGTCAATCGCGCAGGATCACATGAAGCGGGAACTGCTTTTCGCCGGGACGGAGTCCGGCATCTACGCCACCCTCGACGGCGGGAAGCACTGGCTCAAGCTCGGCGGCGGCGTGCCGACGATCTCGTTCCGCGACATCGAGATCCAGGAACGCGAGAACGACCTGGTCGGCGCCTCCTTCGGACGGAGCTTCTTCGTGCTCGACGACTACTCGCCGCTGCGGCAGATTGATGAAGCCTCCCTCGGGCAAGCCGCCATCGTGTTCCCCGTGAAGAAGGCCCTGTCCTACATCCCGCTGCGGCCGATCGACTCGTCAGGCAAGGGGACCAGGGGCGAGACGTATTACGTCGCGCCGAACCCGCCGTTCGGGGCGGTGTTCACCTACTACCTCAAGGACGCGCTGAAACCGGCGGCCGAGGCGCGCCGCGACGCGGAGCAGAAGCTGACGAAGGAGGGCAAACCCGTCACGTTCCCCGGCTGGGATGTGCTGCGAAAGGAAGCGAACGAAGAGAAGCCGCGGATCGTCCTGACGATTGCCGATTCCACCGGACAGGTCGTGAGGCGCATCAACGCGCCCGCCGGCGCGGGCATGCACCGCGTGGCCTGGGACCTGCGGTATCCGCCGGTTGATCCGCTGCCAATCGAGGAGCCTGGGCCACGCGAGGAGTGGGACTCTATGCCACAGGGCCCGCTTGTTGTTCCGGGGGCGTTCTCGGTTACGTTGGGAAAGGTGGTGGACGGCGCAACGATTCCCCTCGGCGAGGCGCAGCGCTTCGTCGTGGAGTCTCTCGGCCTGGCTTCTCTGCCCGAGACAGACAAGACAGCCCTGCTCGCGTACCAGAAGAAGGCGGGCGAACTGCAGCGGGCGATGATGGGAGCCTCCGCGGCAGCCGACGAAGCGCTCAAGACGCTCACCGTGATGAAGAAGGCGCTCACCGACACACCGAAGGCCGATCCGAAACTCGGAGAACAGGCCCGGGCGATCGAGACCGGGATTCGTGCCGCCCAGCGAGAACTCGTCGGCGATCAGACGATCGGGCGCCGGAGCGAGGCTAGGCCGCCATCACTGATGGACCGGCTCTCCACGCAGATCGGATCCACGAGGCCAATCACGCGGACCGTGCAACGCGACTACGAGATCGCAGCTGACGGCTTCGGCGCCGTGCTCGACACGCTGCGCGGGTTCATCGATCGGGATCTCCGCAGTCTCGGCGCCGCGATGGAGGCGGCGGGTGCTCCGTGGACGCCTGGGCGCGGCCTCCCGGTGTGGAAGAAGTGACCGGGGCTACGCGGCGCACATCTGCCCGGCCAGTTCCTTGACGAGCTTAGCGGCCACCTGTGCGGTCAAGCCGAACGGGTCCTGGCTGGGATTGAACTCGACGATGTCCGCGCCGGCGAGTGGACAGGGGAGGGCCTGCACGAGGCCGATCACCTCGCGCACGCTCAACCCGCCAGGTTCACGGTGCGAGACGCCAGGGGCGAATGCCGGGTCGAGGCCATCAAGATCGATCGAAACATAGAGCGGGCCCGTCACGTGGGGACGGACTCCGTCGGCCCACGCCGGCATGTCGATCGTCTCGACGCCGAAGCGTCGTGCCTGCTCGTGTTGGTGACCGTTCATCGCGCGGATGCCCACTTGCACCAGGCGCGCGGCCAACCCTTCCTCCATGATGCGGGCGAAGGGGCACGCGTGCGAGAAACGGCGTCCCTCAAGCTCGTCGTACAGGTCCGGGTGGGCATCGATGTGCAGGATGGTCAAGCCGGGATGGCGCGGTCCGAGCGCGCGGAGGATCGGGTAGGTCACCGCGTGATCGCCGCCCAGGGCGAGAGGCGATCCGCCATCCTGAATGAGCCGGCGGATCGCGTCCTCAATCAGGCCAATCGCATCATCCGTTTCAGGGAGGATCAGATCTCCGGCGTCGGCCAGCCTTCCGGGCGCGGAGATGTCTACGAGGGACTCCGTCCACGTGTTGGACGCCGGCGAGAAGAGCGCCTTGCGAATCAGGGGCGGCGCCTCCGCCGCCCCGCGCATGAAGGACGAGTTGACGTCCCAGGGGATGCCGATGAGGGTGGGATGAGCGGTCGCCATGTGCGCCCATTGTACGTGGCGCAGATAGGACTTCAGTCCTGCGATCCTCCGAAGGTGGCGGAGGTTTCAACCCAACGGAACCCGCACCGGGCCCATGCTCCAAAGGCAGGACTGAAGTCCTGCCCCACGTACGACCGGACTCCCGCACGTGGCGGAGAACGTCTGCGGCACGTGGCGCAGACTTCTGTCCTATGGCCCCCTGTACCTCTCAACGTGGCGCAGGACTTCAGTCCTGCGATCTCCCAGTGCGAGTAGGGTCAAACACTACTCGAGAGGCCGCCCGGCGCCACCCGTCGCGGCTGTCAGAGACTGTGCATCCGGGCTCAACGCAAGCGGGCGTGGACGAAACGGCACGCAATCGGCTACGCTCGAACTCGACCCCTGTGTTGGTCTGGAGCCTTGATGATGACGACCCGCGCGTCTCTTTGTGCCCTTGCTGCCGCTGCCGTTCCGCTCGGTGTGGTTGCCCTGTTCGTGACCGCTTTCGGTTCGTACCGGGCCTTCGCTGCGCCTCAGGCCCAGGCCGCCGTCCAGTCTGGCGCACCGGCCGCGCCGGCCATTCCAGGGGTGTACGGCAGCATCACGGCCACACCGCAGGGAACACTCGTCTTTCAGCCCGAGGGGCGTCCGCCGCTCATTGAGGTTGTGCGGCCACCCGCTTGGACGCTCGCACAGGTCCGCGGCAACCCCCGCGGCACGGCCGATGGCATCGCCCTCGATTTCGGCCGGCCGGACTTCAGCGGCACCCTCGTCTTCGGCCTCATTCCCTATCAGGACACGCGCTACCCGCAGCCGGTCTATCGCACCAGCGTCCCGATCACGGGCGGCAAGGCCGACATCAACATCAAGACGAGCATCTCCGAGCGCTACGACATGGTCGGCTGGGCGAAGGCGGGCTCGGGCGTCATCGGCTACCGAGTGATCTCGCAGACCGGTGGCATGATCTACGACGGCCGCGTACGCTTCAAGGGAACCGGTCCCTTCGACATCGACGTGACGATGATCGAGGGGCCGTTCGTCGCCAACGTGACGCCAACCCAGGCGGTGATCTGGTTCCAGTTGGACCGGCCGGCGCCGTGTGCGCTCGCGGTGGAGACCCGGACGGTGCCGTGCCGCGAGGGCGAGGCGCGGCAGGAGCTCGCCATCGACAAGCTCAAGCCGGGCACCGACTACGCCTACAAGGTGCAGTACGGCGGCAACGAAGAAGCCTACGGGTTCCGCACCGCCCCTGCGCCCGGCTCGCGCAAGCCCTTCGTGTTCACCTACTCCAGTGATTCGCGCGGCGGCCCGGGCGGCGGCGAGCGGGCCTTCAGCGGGCCCAACGCCTACATCATCCGCCGGTTGATGGCCGTGACGACGGATCGCAAGGCCGCGTTCATGCAATTCACCGGCGACCTGGTTGGAGGCTACGTCAACAGTCCGGACGCCCTTGCCTTCGAGTTGGCCAACTGGAAACGGGCGATCGAGCCGCAGGCCCGCTGGCTTCCGGTCTACACCACCCTCGGCAACCACGATTCCGTCCAGCGCGAGTTCGCTGGCGAGGGCGCGCCCCCGATACGCATCGACCGGTTCCCCTTCGAGACCCAGTCGATGGAGGCCGTCTTTGCCCGCGAGATGGTCAACCCGGAGAACGGCCCGGCGAGTGAGGATGGCTCGGCCCTGGACCCTGACCCGAACGCGATCGACTTCCCCTCGTACCGCCGCAACGTCTACTGGTACCAGCACGACAACGTGGCGATGGTCGTGCTCAACTCGGATTACTGGTTCGCGCCGACAATCGCGCAGACGCCGCAATCCGGCGGCAACCTCCACGGCTACCTGATGGAAAACCAGATGGCGTGGATCGAGCGCACGCTGACGGCGCTCGAGAGCAATGCGACGGTGGATCACGTGTTCATCACCACGCACACGCCGGTCTTCCCCAACGGCGGGCACGTGGGCGACGCCATGTGGTACGGCGGGAACAACACCCCG
>Ga0315286_10000329_pt1 | contig 38935 bp, 36 predicted proteins | sample YL17G10_0_MG_FD_205038 | JGI IMG/M metagenome (GOLD analysis project Ga0315286, IMG submission 205038) | Sediment microbial communities from Yellowstone Lake, YNP, Wyoming, USA - YL17G10_0 | ecosystem: Environmental > Aquatic > Freshwater > Lake > Sediment | place: USA: Wyoming | collected...
AAGAGTGACAAGGTAAATGCGGAACCGGAAACTGATGGATTTCATTATTCACTGTTCTATTCCTCAAGGATATAAAAGGAATACGATAGGAAAAGAACGATACCCCCGACCAGATTCGAACTGGTGTCGCCGGATCCAAAGTCCTGCATGATTGACCGCTACACTACGGGGGTGGATAATGTCTTGGTTGAATACACTTCACAAATTTCATTCCGGAAATTTGTTCCATTACTTTTGGGTATGTGAGATATTAAAATCAACTTCAGATTGTTACCTTTACATCGATGATGCATGAGCCGGTCTCCAGAGCAGGTGCGAAGTGCAGTCAGTGGTGCACAATAAGTGCGGTACCTTCACGGCCATCTTGTGGTTCGCGAGATTTTTTTTCATGGTGAGCGCTTTTAATGGGACCCCCTGCCCCTACGCGTTATCTTTTTTAGGGCATTTGCTAAAAAAAAGGATGGGAACGAATATTTTGCCTTGCGTTACGTTCACCAGGCAATGCTATCACAAAATAAAGAATTGACCTTCAAACATCTTTTTTAGATTAGGAAAAAAAATTTCAAAGCGATTCCCTGGTTAAAAAAATAAATCTTATGCTCCCCTTTGAAATGACAGGGGCCTGGAAGAAAACGTGAATAATACCCACAGGCCCCGTACCGCTGCAATACGATCGAATGCGACCTTATTCCAGAGTCTAAAAAAGACGAGTTTGTGTATAGCATCATATGGTTTATAATAAAAATATTCGGATACTTTTACCAGATTTTCAGTCATTCATCACCCGGTGTGCAAAAAAATTTAACGAGTCTGTTGGGGTGTAAACAAGGAAAAAGACCAAAATTATCGTTTTTGACGATTGAACTATGTGCAGTTTGGGTCCAGGTAAAAAAATCCCTGTCAATGAGGGATGTTTTAAACCTGCTTTTCTCAATTATTGGAGGCAATCGAGAATAGTAGGATTATTCTTCATCATTATCGGAAAGCGGGAAATACTGCTGATATACCTGCCTTCGTTCATCGATATCGGTATGCAGGTAAATTTCTGTTGTCTTGATAGAGGTGTGGCCAAGATTTTCCTGAACAACCCTGAGATTTTTTGATCGTTTGTAGAGTTCGCTTGCATAGCTGTGGCGGATTTTATGCGGCGTAATCCCAGAAGGCGCGTAATTCTTGAAGATATGCTGTATAGCGCGTGATGAGATGTTTTTTCCCTGCTGACCGACAAAAACAGGTCCGACAATCCTGTTACCAATGAATTTTAAGATATCAGCACGGGTATCATCGTCAATAAAAACAGTCCGGATCTTGTCACCTTTTCCACGGATCCTGATGGTATGTTCGTCAAAATCGATATCTTCAATATTCATATTGCAGAGTTCTGATACCCGTACACCGGTGGCATAGATAGTTCTCACGATGAGTTTGTCACGGGGATCTTCAATCGAATCCAGCAAGCGAAGCACCTGGTTATGCTTGAGGTATTTCACTTCCTGCTGTTTGATCCGCGGCCGATCGATACCCGTCAGCGGGTTTGTTGTGACCGCTCCCTGGGTATACAGGTATCGGTAGAAAGAACTGAGCGTTGATATAATACGGTGAAATGTCTTGGGTTTGTATGTCCGCATCGATGAAACAAATGAAAGAAAATCGGTAATTATTATGGGCGTGACTTCTACGCCGGTATCCATTCGGGCATTTTCAAAGTCTTTCCAGTAGATAACAAGTTTTGTCACATCAGTGTGGCGGCGTAACCAGACATAATAGGCAAAATGTCTGATTACCTGCCCGTAGCTGTCGATCGTGCGGGGGGAGTAATTGCGCATCCTGAGGTAGTTGCGGTAGCTTTTGAGCCACTCCGAAAAATACCCGCTTTCCATGCTCTATTCTATCTTATCTCAAATAAATAAAGGTTTGCGCAGAATAACGGTTCTGCGAAGTTCCCGATTTTGAATCAAACCTGAAATCTTCGAGCAACCATTCAACATGCACGAATCCATAAGCGGCGTTGTGATACACCATACCAGGACTTATTGCAACACCCAGTCATTACTCGATAACTTCTATTAGTAAAAAAAATTTAAATCATCGGCAGGGTGAAAACAAGGTTTATTTCAAAAGGAGGGTGCTACCCATACCCGGCCTCCGGTAAATGCCACCAGAAGCCCGCTATTAAAGTTTATCATCGGTGAAGTTTAAAAAAAACGTAGTTGGGTCCTCATAGTAACGACGTGGTCCATGCTTTCCAATCTTACGAAAACGAGATACTACAATGAAAAACTGCTGGTATCAGGTTTACCGAAGCAGGAGTATTTTTCTAAAATTCTGAAATGTGTATCCGTTTATCCAAACATGACCAACAGTCAGAATTTCTTATCAGGATCGGTAAGTCTCAGTGAGACAGGATTTGATATTGGGTACTATGGGCTTTGTTGAAATCCTCTTTTTCAGGTAATTCGCTTTCTCTGCTGCAGCCAGGAGGGTGACCCCTTCTCTCCCCCAGATGGGGGAAGCATCCCAAAGGGAGCATCCGCTTGACCCCTCTTTTGTTAAGGTTTTTCATCAACCTTCTGATGATTATCGCACTATTGGGGGATGATGAGAGCGGCGGGGGAAGCCCAAGGCGAAGCCCCCTGGAAGTTAAAATCTGGTGTTAAACTGGTAGTTACCCCAGCTTTTTGTCAGAAAAACGTGACAGGGAAAAAAAGGAATTATCTGTGCTTTCATATCAGTGATTTGCCAAGGAGAAAAATAACGATATAACACCGGAATTAACCAACATTTTTGTCAGGAAAAACAAGAAAAACGTATGAGGCACTATCTCGTCTCCATTGTATTTACGCAATAGTTGCAAGAGCAGGAGTAGTATCCAGCAACCTTAAAAAAAAGAATTTGAACGATTTGACTTAATAAAAGACGGATCTTTACCAGGCTCATACCGATGCCGTTAGAGCATCCTCTCTGTGCAATAGTCGTCTTGTAAAAAAAAGAGGTTGCTCCAGAGTCTTGAAAGGACCATTATCCCTGATACATTTGCGAGAATTCATCAGAAACCTTTTCCTGCCCGGTATATTCAAGCGAGATTTTTTGAGTTAATGAAAATAATCATCACCTTAAGAAAGAATAGAGGGAAATTACTTGTGTCTTCCCTACTTTTTTTGTGTAACGCAGGGTTTTATCATAAGGGAAATTACCGAAAAAATGTTCTGGCAAAGAAGTGCAAAATCCCACAATATAGAGTTATTTTTTGAAAAAAATCATAAATTATGGTTTTTTGATAATCATTCCAGATCAACACGACATTTCAAATAAACCATATGATGCTATACACAAAACACGTATTTAGTACCAATATTTTTTATGTCATACCTTTGCTTCAATGATCGGGTAGGCCACAAGCGAGAGGTTTTAAAAAAAAAACAATACCGATACCATCCGGGTTACCCAATACAGGTTCGGAAAGAGCCTTTGAACAACAAAAAGAATACAGAATTTTCAGTCTGCTAATTTGGGGGGACGAATGAAATTCGGAAACAGATTTCCGGTAAAGGAATTTTTGGCGTGTTGCCAGATTTTACAGATCCACCCTTGGGTATTGACTCCTGATAAAAAGTCGCACTGATTTGTTGGGTATACAAAAATAAGGATCCGCTCCAGGTAAGAACCGGAAAAATGATACGATGAGGGAAAAATTTTGTTATCTCCCTGCAGATTCCCCCCATCAACACTCACCTCCACTATTAAATAAAAAAAGCAGTGGACACCATATCACCAGAACAAGTTACACTTTGGGAACTGCAATAAAATTTCAAGAAACTCACCCGGTTCGATCTGACAGGAATAATTGGATACCTGAAAACCAACACATCAAAGAAAATCTTTACCGGACGGAGTAATCCACAGAGGGAAACACAGGGAGGAAAAAATGTTTTTGGTTCTTCGATGGTTTTTAATGGGTAACGCTGGTATTGAGAGGACTATAAAGAGAGGAGGAAAAATCACACTACCCCAACAAATACGATAACCATTGCCACTCACGACGGGACACCTCCGCGGTGGTCCTGGGGGTTTTAATAAACGTGATTCTAAAAATGCCTTGCCCGGCGGGGCCAAAAAGAGGTGGCCGGGCGACCCCATTTGGCGTAGGACACACCAGGAACGAGAATTACTACCATAGCTAACCCACATGAAATGAAGATCGGCCTTTTTTTTAAAAGTCCATGCTCCCACTGATCTCCGGATACAGACTCATTTTACTTTTCCCAGCTATTATGCATCATCAAATTCAGGAAAATTTTTCGCCACCAGTACTACGAAGGATTTGAGAGAGGGTCTTTCTTTTTTTGGATGTTTTAACAATTATTTCCATTTTTCGACGATCATTGCCATAAAAGATCAGGTAAATTTATTAATATTTTAATAGCAATAAACCATATAATGCTATACACAAAACGATCTGACTATCAGCCCGTTTGTGCCAGCATAGTGAGTTCCCGAACAAACTAAAAAAAAGTCGTGCAGGTGTTACAAAAAGATGGATGATTCACGCATCAAGCAGGAGCTTAACAAATATAAAAAATTTAAGAAGGTGGAGGGTGCTACCTACCGGAAAGTAAACCAGTTTCTGCGTAAGAGAACATATATTACCGCCCGGGAATGGGCGCTTGCACGATTATGCACGGATTTCCGTACTTCCGGGGGCGCAGAGATGACCTTTATCGGCAACCATCTCCCGGAACTCGTGCCTTTCATGGAAGATACGTATTCACCACAAGCGGTCAACCAGGCTCGCAACTCATTCAAAAAGAAAGTCCGAAAGGCAAGCGCCACATTTTTCTATGGCGCAATGTGTGGGTTTTTTACCACTGATGAACTTGATGACCTGCTCTTTGAAGCAAGCGAGGTCGCACGGTTTCTTCTTGAGGTAGAAGGAACAACGCTTGATATTGATGAAGAGATTGACATTGAAGATCGGATTACCAAAGTCATGAGAAGTGTGGGGGAAGCAGCAAAAACCATTCTCAAATCACGGGCACAAGAGGAGGAGTCACCAGATCAACTACCGGTTCCGTTGCCACAAAAACCCAAAGCATTCAAAAGTCTTCCTGTTAATCAATCCCCAACTGCTGGCAAAACGGGAATAGACAAAAAAACCAAAGACCGCGATCCTTCACCCGATTCGCATTCACCGGAATCAAGCTTGAAAAACAGGGATATTCTTCCTGTAATCAATAAAAAAATTGCATTGGATGGATCACTATCAACCGGGGATACGTCAGAAAATATCCATAACAACCCGGTCCAGGAACCGGAAATACTTACAACAGAAGTTGAAACAAACACCGGTTTTCAGGAAAACAGCGGACAATAACTCACCACATTATCATTAATATAAATGAATTTATACAGGAGATATTACGTATGAAAATAATTCAGGTTGTTGGAAACTCAAATTCCGGTAAGACAACATTTATCAAAAATCTGATTCCGGAACTAAAAAAAATGGGAAATGTAGCAGTAATCAAACATCTGGGAGATCATGTCTATCATATCGAGGAGGGAAAAGACACCACCATTTTTTTTGATGCTGGTGCTGATATATCCGTAGGAATAGACTCCCTTAAAGCAGTAGTTGCGATACGTAAGAACTCCCTGGAGGATGTGTTTGGTATGCTATTCGATCAAGGAATGGATTTTGCCGTAATTGAAGGTTTTAAACAGCGATCGTTTCCGAAAATTGTTATCGGTAGTCTGCTTGCTGATAAGTGCATCCTTACCAACCCTGCGTTAAGCAAGGTCATCACATCACTCGATCTCTTTGAAAATTTTTCCCGGTAACCAAATAATGGGAAGGATAACACATGCAAACTACAAAATTTCAGAAACGTTTGTTTGGTACCAATGGTGTACGAGGCGTTGTTGGAAAAGATCTGACTCCGGAACTTGTGGTTACCATTGGTGAAGCTTTCGGAACCATGCGGAAAGGATGTATCGCCGTAGGAAGGGATACGAGGACCTCGGGGGAAACACTTGCAAAGGCAATTAAATCAGGCCTGCTTGCTACCGGATGTGATGTTGTTGATTGCGGAATCCTCCCGACCCCTGCTCTTCAGTACATTATAAAAGGACAATTTGACGGCGGGGCAATGATAACCGCATCCCATAATCCGCCTGAATACAACGGCGTCAAAATTATTGAGGCTGATGGCACGGAAATGGGCGATGAGGAAACACTCAAACTCGAACAACTGATATTTGATCTCTCATTGTCTACCAAACCGTGGGAACACGTCGGCCACGAAGTAAATGCTCCTCATCTTATCAGGAAATACATCAAATCGATTGTCGATCACTTTCCCCATAAGATTGGATCAGGTATGACCGTAGTAGTTGATCCGGGCTCTGGCCCTGCATGCATTACAACGCCACAGATCCTCACTGAAATGGGATGCAGGGTGCTCACGATCAATGGAATAATGGATGGAACATTTCCCGGAAGGCTGCCTGAGCCTTCTTCCGAAGGGCTCAGGGGACTGGCGGACCTCGTTGTCAGCAGGGGAGCTGCATTCGGTGTTGCACACGATGGCGATGCAGATCGTGCTGTATTCATCGATGAGAATGGACGATTTGTTGAAGAAAACCAGGAGTTTGCACTTGTGGCTCAGCATCTATGTCACCAAAAAAAAGGTGCAATAGTTACACCGGTAAGTACGTCGCAGATGGTGGAGATGGTAGTGAAAAATGAGGGCTGCACTATTACCTACACACCGGTGGGAAGCATCTATGTCGCACGAACAATGCGATCACTTATTGAGAATGGAAAAGAGGTGGTTTTTGGTGGTGAAGGGAACGGGGGGCTCATTTTCCCCGATCACCAGTTCTGCCGCGATGGCGGCATGACAGCCGCAATGATGGTTTTTATTCTTGCTTCTAACGGGCAACAACTCTCGGCACTGATAAAAAAATTGCCAGAACGATTTTTGATCAAGGACAAAATCAGTACATCCCATGGAACAAAAGTGGTTGAATTCCTCAAAAAGGCATATTCTCAGGATAAACTGGACCAGACAGATGGCATAAAAATTTTCAGGGAGGGTTCGTGGGCACTAGTACGTGCCTCTGGAACGGAGCCCATAATTCGGATTTTAGTAGATGCCGAATCTTGTGACGGAGGTCAGGTTTTTCATAAAGAGCTGATGGACAATATTTCTGCAATTACAAAAAAGAATGTTACTTAATCGTCTCATATCCAGGCAATCAAAAGAATGAGGTTGTAATCCACCATTACCAGAATATCTTTTTTTTACCAAATAAGAATTCGGGAAATATTTAATAATTTTGTCGTTTTTTAAAATTAATTCGAATTTTAGGCGAAATTATGAAGATAATCGATAATTTTGGTTTATTATTACGATAAAAATTAAATTTAAGCGTAAATAATATCAAAAATTTTATAACTATTTGGGTTAAATTGAGTTTAACAACCCATAGTTTCATATCTGTGATATAAGAATGGTCAGTTCTCCGGAAATTGTCAGGAAGGTTCAGCAGGCACTATCGCCAGAGGATTGGAAAATTGTCGAGGGCTGCATAGCGGAAATTCATCAGGGACAGGGAAGACGGGCACAAAAGACACTCATAAAGGATATTTACCGGCTTATCACAATTTACTCCTTTAAAAATAATAAACCGGAACTGTTACTTGCCCTGCCGGATCTCCCCGGCAATGATATTGAGAGCTTGTTCTCTCAAATAATACAGAAATACATCACAACAAAAGATGAAAAATGGTTGAAATCTGTTTTTGCACTATCGGAAATGTTAGGTAAAAAAAGTTACCAGTCGCGGGTATTTGCAATGATGGCACAAGCCCTTATCGACGCAGGCGTTTCTGAGGCGAATGCAGGATTCATCAATTCCGGAATGATGCTGCTTGAACGGATCAGTTTCCGGAAATATCGTTCAGATATCATGATCGATATTATTCCTCTTCTGATTGAATGGGCTGTTGCCACCCGAGATGAAAAACTCCTCCATCGGTCACATCTTCTCACTGAGGAAATTAGTGATATTTCAAAACGTGCGGTATTACATGCAGAACTTGCACAAGCATTGGCAACAATTGCCATTCTTGAAAAGAACCGGGTATTATTCTTTGACAGTATCCATAGTGCAGCCAGGATCCACCAGAAAATCCGAAGGCAGGCATGTATTTCATCTATTATTGAAAAGGGATCGAAATCCGTTTTCGGAAAAGAGATGGTGGATATTGCGCTCTTCATACAAAATTTTGAGGATCTTTCAAAGGAGGGGCAAATTGAAATTGTCAGTGCCCTGACTGAACAGTTATTGGAAAGGGTAAAGGATAAAACCCAGATTATCACTATCCTTCAGACACTTTGCGAAAGGATGCCTTTTGTCACCAGTACTCTTGTTGTCTATCTCCTTAAAAAAGCTGAACTATCAGGAGATTTGTGGTACCTTTCCGCTGCGATAACACTTCACCAGCTTTTTTCTGATACTGAGGCATATCCCCTTCGGGAACTGGTCCGTGCCGGTGTTTCTGTTGCCAAGCGATCAAACAATATGCCTGTCCTGTCGGATCTGATTCCTATTTTAGATAAGAATAGCAATCCGGTCTTTTTATCGCGTATATACCTTCAGTTTTCCCAGATTATGCTTTCTTCAGGGGATTTTAGCTCTGCTCTCGATATATTTAGAAAAATAGGCCAAGAGACAGAAAACCTTCCCCAATTTAAAGAAAGCCTCACTCATCTCCTCAAAACAGGGATTTTAAAAGATAGCATACATCTGGTCAACGAGATGATCCTCAAACGATTGAATAAGGATATCATACAAAATGCAATATATCGGGCAATTATTGAATTGAGTACGGATAATCCATTTGAGGATATAATTTCCCATACTCAATCAATCAATGACCTCATCCTCCGGCATCCCAAGCGGGACCCTCTCCTTTTAGAAAGCATTACAGTTCTCGTAGACCGTGGATTTCTCGAATTGCACGACGCGGGTATCCTGATACAAATAGCCGAATCGATCAAGGATCAGCACTTAAAGGAGCAGGCATTATCAAACATTGTTATACAAATTGCAAAAATTGGTGTGCAGATAAAAAACCGCGACTATCTCCAAAGAGCCGTCGGCCTCACCGGTGAGATTAATAGTCAGGACACCCGTTCAATTACCCTGAGTAGCATTATCGATGAAGCTTCAATTCTTGCTGCACAGCAAGGGGATCTCAACCTTCTTTTGAGGATGAGAGTATGGTGTAGCTCCCTTCTGGAAAACAACCTTGCCGCAAATGCGATGGCAAATATTATCGAGGGAATAATAAAATATGCAGTCGATAAACAATCTCCTGATGCTCTAGAAGAAGCATATCAGATAGCAAAAGATATCAGCGATCCAGCGTTAAAAACCCAACAATTCGAAAGGATTGCAGAGTGTTTCGTAACAATCGGGTGCACCATTTTAAAAGAGCCTAAATCCCGTATAGACTCTGATGATTTTTCTTCAGAGATATACCCGTTTGAAAGGGGATTATCAATAATAAAAGAGACCGTCAAGGTACCGTGGATATCTCTCAAGATTGCCGGAATAATTGATATTATCCTGTCGTATTCACGCGTCAGTAATAACCCGGATTATGCTATACCCCTGGCAATGTTCTCTGCAGAAATAAAAAATCCTTTGGAAAGAGACGCCATGATGTCCCGGATTATCTCGAATCTTAATGAGAACATCACGTACCCGGACTCAACGGATCCCTACGAAATTATGACTTTTCTCCTCCAGAAAAATGAGTATTCGACGTCAAACCCGGTCATGATTAATCTGATTTATTGCTTTCTCCAGTTAATCAATGATACCTATATCAAACTGACCGGATTATGCAATCTTGCAGAGTCGTCCATCAAATTACACGAATTCGATCGTGCACAGGAGATTTTGGATGATGTGTGTCTTTCACTTAAAAAAATTCCGGCTGAATACCAGAAAGTCCTGATACTTTCTGATCTTACCCTGTTGTTTTGCACTATCGATCCGGATAAAGCAAAAATATGCCTTGACGATGCGATCCTGCGGTTGGATAACGTTGAATCTGATAAAAATTCAATGACTCGCAAACGGATTGTATCAGCGATTGTCCAACTCAACAAGGTTAAACCAGACAGTAAATTAATCAGTTTAGCATCAGACGTGGTATCAAAAATCGCAGATCCGGTTGAATATGTAGATTCGCTGATTGCTGTGTTCAGCATGATCAAAAATGACAGGAATCAATGTAATAAAATATTAACACGCCTGGCAGAAGCTGTAGAAAGGATCCCTTCACCGTATGAAAAAGCATCAGCCCTTCTCGATATCATCCCTCTTGCACTGCAAAACTCCGATGATGATACACCAGTGATCCTGCTTAAGAAAGCAGATGCATTAACCAGAAAGATAAACATTCAACAAATTGCTGATACAATCCGAGACAACATCGCACAGATGTTTTGTCTACTTTACCATAAACACAACAATAAAACCTATCTTAACAGTGCAATAGAAGTCACAAAAAAAATTGATAATGACGAAATACGGCTCCATCGCCTCACACAGATGGGGCATAAAGAGTCCGGTGAAGGATCTCCCCAATATGAAAAAATCAAGGCTCTTTTTCAGAAAATAATCGAAGACGGTGCCCACCCGAATCAGATCGCATCACTTGAAAAACTGATTCGTTCTGTCGCTGATCGTGGAAAAGAGGCGATCCTTTTCTGTGACCTTGCAGTTATGTTCAGAAAAGAAGGGGCGGAAAAAATATCCCACCGGATGCTGCAGAGTGCAATAAAAGAGTCCCGGATAATCCGGCCGCTTTCAAGGCGAGCTTTTGTCATGTGTGATATTGCAATGAAGACCTATGCATCTGGTTGTGAGAAGGATGCACAAGAGGTGCTTGATCTTGCAATAGACGCTGCAACGAATATCCGTCAGTCATCATTACGGGATGAAGTGTTTGATGAACTTGGACTTGCAATTAAACTTATGCAGGGGATGTATCCGTGAAGACCGTTGAGATTTTTATCAGCGGAAGAGTTCAGAGAGTTGGATTTCGGGCATGCGTGCGGAGAATAGCAACCGATTTGCATGTTACCGGCACGGTCATAAATCTTCCCGATGGCAGAGTTCATATTTATGCAACTGCAGAATCAATGATTCTTGAAAAGTTTATTTCAATGATATATGGCTGCCCCCGTGCAGTAATACGGAATTTAAAAACCTCTGAAATTCCTTTAATGACGTTGAATGATTTTTCGATCATTAAAGGAGAGGGCAGGATCAGTACCGGACTATAAATTCTTGATTATTCGTTATTGCATTATAGAGATTATATACCATTTCGTCGATTTTTTCATTATTTATTGTGGTATGGAATAATTCGATCATCTTTTTTATGAGTTCATCAGAAAGCATACACCGGTTTGGGGTCTGTTCAAAATCAGTGGGGGTAAGAGATTCTCTGGCAACCTGAAATACTACCCTGTCAATCATTTCTGTTTTTAAGGGTTCAATCAAATCCTGTACAAGGCTTCCTTTCCCTTCATGCATCAAACCAGAATCCGGGTCAAGACGGGCTCCGATAACAGACACACAACAATTACCAAATAGCATCGCATAACCAAAGGAAAGCATTGCGTTGATTGGATCTGACTGAGGCCGTATAGTTCTCCTCCTGAATCCAAAATCCGGCGGGGTATTCCGGGACATGATCTCGTAATACATATCCGTAGTTAACCGGTGCAACCGACGTATTTCATCCAGTTTTATCAGATACTCCAGTTCCTCCTGTGACTTATGAAGAAATTCCTGTTCACTTTCATAGAACAAAGAAGTGTTCTGCATTTCCTGAACACGTGAAATGGCGAAGAGACGGGATTTTATTGCTGCCTGTGCCAGGGCAATAGCATAACGATGACGTGGGATAGCCTGTTGTATCCTATGGATCTCTGCATCATTCCTGTCTCCGAATGGCCGGATGATTCCCATTGGATTACCATCGGGTTCAAAAAATGATATATATGCACCATTTTTTATAAGATTTAAAATAGTGGATGAGTTGATGGTGTGACCACCAACAATGAGCAGATTTTTTATTGAATCAAGAGGATATTCCTCGGTTGTATTTTTTTTCTGGATAATCAGATTTTTCTGTGTGGATTTTATATGGGCGCCAAAACCGCTTACCGATAACCATGGATAATCCGTCACCCTCCACCCCAAAAAATATTTTCCACAACTGATCTAATTACTACTCCATTTCCCCTTGATTAATTCATCGTTTTACGCCATCAGACCGTTCCATGATAAATTCTACCATTTTTTCAGATGTTGTTCATGAAAATCATTTCAATAAATTCGGTGAATTTAAACAGTAACAAACGCCTATATTGTCTGTCATGCAATAGCATAACAGGGGTAGTACATGTTCTGGGATAAGGAGATAGAGACATTGAAACCTGATGAATTGCAGGAACTTCAGCTCAAACGTCTGAAAAAAACACTCGGTCTTGTACAACACGTTGATTTTTACCGGAAACTTCTCTCAGGTGCCGGCGTGAAAACATCATCGATTAAAACACTGGATGATATACAGAAAATCCCCTTCACCAAAAAACAGGATCTCAGGGATGGATATCCATTTGGTTTCTTTGCCGTTCCCATGAAAAAAATCGTACGGATTCATACAACATCCGGAACAACGGGAAAACCAACTGTCGTCGGGTACACCCAAAAAGACCTTGACACATGGGCAGATCTTATTGCACGGAACATGACCATGGTGGGTGTTGGGAAAGATGATATCTTCCAGAATATGGTGAATTATGGTATGTTCACCGGAGGTCTCGGGTTTCATTACGGAGCAGAAAAAATTGGAATGACCGTAATCCCAAGCGCCACAGGTAATACAAAACGCCAGATCGAAATGATCATGGATTTTGGGGTGACTGCAATCCATTGTACCCCCAGTTATGCAATGCACCTCTCGGAAATAGCAGAAGAGATGGGTGCAACACTCGAGAGCCTCAGGACCGGCATTTTTGGTGCTGAACCATGGTCGGAAAGCGTACGTCAGACGCTTGAAAAACGACTTGGAGTAACTGCCTATGATTCATACGGTTTAAGCGAGCTTTTTGGTCCTGGCGTTGCGTTCGAATGCCCTGAACGCAACGGGCTTCACATCTGGCATGATAGTTTTTTTGTCGAGATTATCGATCCAAAGACCGGAGAACCGGTATCCGATGGTGAACGCGGTGAACTGGTAGTGACCCCGCTGGTCAAAGAAGCAATGCCACTACTCCGTTATCGTACAGGAGATATCACGGTAAAGATGGAGGACGGCTGCTTATGCGGACGGGGACAAAAAATTGCAAGAATCACGGGGAGAAGTGATGATATGCTGGTAATCCGCGGAATCAACGTGTTCCCGTCTCAGGTAGAACATGTGCTTCTGAAAATACCCGAGGTTGGCAATCAGTTTATGGTATATATCGACAGAATCAATCATCTGGATGAGATGACTGTAGATGTTGAGATCAACCGTGAGCATTTCAGTGGTGAACTTGCGGATCTTGCGAGACTCCAGAAAAAAGTCGTCAAAGAACTTCGGGATGCGCTCGAGCTCAGGACAACGGTTCAACTCGTTGAGCCAGGTTCCCTACCCCGGTTTGAAGGAAAGGCAAAGAGAGTGATTGATCGAAGAGAGGTGATATAATGAAGAACTGGGATCCACGAATCGAGGAGATGCCAAAGGAAGATCTCCAGAAAATGCAGTATAAACTGTTGAAAAGTCTTGTCTACAGGCTTTACAGTTTCTCTCCTTTTTACCACGACAGGATGAAAGAGCAGAAGGTCCACCCGGATGACATCCGCGAACTATCCGATGTAAAGAAACTCCCGTTCATGTTCAAGCGTGACCTGAGGGACAATTACCCGGATAAAATCTTTACTTCAACCAAGGAGGAACTTGTCCGCTATCACGTTTCGTCCGGGACGACGGGGAAACCGACAGTCGTCGGGTATACCCAGAATGATCTGAATACCTGGACAACGTCGCTTGCCCGTGCCCTGACGTCCCTTGGACTTGGCAGGGGAGATGTAATCCAGGTAAGTTACGGGTACGGTCTGTTCACCGGTGGACTTGGGTTGCACTATGGGGCGGAACGTATTGGCGCAACCGTACTTCCGACCAGCGTAGGAAACACCGAACGCCAGATTGAACTGATGCAGGACCTCGGCGCGACCGCTATTGCCTGTACTCCCTCCTATCTCCTCCATATAGGCGAGGTTGCAGAAAAGATGGGCGTTGATATTAAAAAAGATACAAAACTCCGCACGGGAATTCTGGGAGCTGAGCCCTGGACAGATCGGATGCGTACCCGCATCGAAAACTGGCTGGGAATAAAAGCATATGATATCTATGGGACAAGTGAACTTTCAGGACCAATGTTTACCGAATGCATAGAGCAAAAGGGATTTCATATCTGGTCAGACATTGCCCTCGTAGAAATTATCGATCCCCAGACGGGTGAGTCTCTTGAACCCGGACAAAAAGGTGAACTCACGATTACCATCCTTCAGAAAGAAGCACTTCCCATGATCCGGTATAGGATCGGGGATATTACGACAATGGATGATGACATCTGTGCCTGCGGCAGGACCCATCCGAGAATCCAGAGAATACAGGGCAGGGTTGATGACATGTTAATCATACGGGGTATCAATGTGTTCCCCTCACAGATTGAGTACGCCCTGATGGCAATCCCCGAGGTGGGTCAGCATTTCCAGATTGTGGTTGAACGAAAGGGGGCCCTTGATGATATGCTTGTCCGTGTCGAGTTAACCAAGGGAGCATTCAGTGATAAAATCAATGATATTATGCAGGTACGGCAGAAAGTAGAGCACCGGCTCAGGAATTCATTGAACGTGAATGTCAATGTCGAACTCGTTGAACCGGGCTCATTACCCAGATTTGAGGGAAAAGCGAAAAGAGTTATTGACAAGAGGTCGTTGTAAATGGACACACAAGAGTTTGTGATCAGGCAGATTTCAATATTTTCTGAAAACCGCCCGGGGCGGCTTGCAGCAATTGCGCATGCATTGGGCGAGGAAAAGATCAATATTCTAGCCTTCAGTATCGCTGAAGCAAATGGGTTTGGGGTAGTCAGGGCACTCGTGGATCACCCCGAAAAAGCCCATGACAAACTATTATCACTTGGATTTAACGTCGCGTTTACCGATGTGATCGCAGTGCGGATGAAAGACCAGCCGGGCGGACTGTATGAGGTTGCAAAAATTCTGGGAGACGCGGGAGTCAATATCGAATATTCTTATGCGTATTCAGGAAAAGAAGGAGCAGTGCTCATTCTCCGTGTTGACCAGGTTGAAGAGGCAATACAAAAGATCAAGAATTCCGGTGCAACACTCCTGGAACGCTCGGTATTCCACTAATCAAAAATTTACTTCTTTTCCCATTTTTTCAGTTCTGCCACTTCAGAAAGAGTACTTCCCCTGCGAATCTCTTCCCGGATCCGCTCTTCATTTTTCCTGACCTCTAATGCCCTGCGTGCAATTTCATACGCTCGCTCAGCGGGTATCACCACCACACCACTTTCATCACCGATAATCCAGTCACCGGGACGAACATACTGGCCACAACACCGGATTTCGGCATTAATCTCCCCGAATCCTTTGGGCTCTCCCGCGTTTGGCACAACAGCTTTTGCAAAAAGGGGGAACTTCATTATTCTTATATCATCGACATCCCGGACTGCACCATCAATGACAACGCCGGATATTCCTTTTTTCACGCAGCTCAGTGTAGCAAGCTCTCCCCAGGGGGCTACATGGGTCGCACCATCGTTGTTGATCACGATTACTTCATTTTTTCTGGCAACATCAATGGCTTCTACAGGTTTTGCCCAGTCCCCGGCAAATGTCTGGACAGTTACCGCTCTACCCACCATTTTTACATTACCGCAGATCGAAACGATTCCTGACATCGCCCCTTTCCGGTGCATCGCATCCGTGACATTTGGTGCGGATACCTGCATAAGAAGGGAGCGAATTTCTTCATCGGGTGATTTTTTTTCAATAGATCGTATCGAAGGATTCTCCATTTCTGTACGGATCTTTTTTGTAGAACCGGTAACATCTGCGGATCGAGCGATCCAGCCACCCACGATTACAATATCCGCACCCGACCGCACCGCGTCTCCGGCACCCACCGCATCAATTCCTCCCGCAACGGCAAGGGGAATATGAACCTGATCAGATAAGGAGGTAAGAAGTTCAAGGGAACTCTTACCCATCATCTGCTGGTCGATACCCACATGGGCACAAATAATATCCACACCCATCGCTTCAAGTTCACCGGCACGGGAAACGGGATCTTTAACATTGATCAGGTCCGCCATTATCCGTATTCCATACAGACGGCCAGCCCGCACGGCCTCTGCAATAACCGAATTGTCCGCTTCTGCAAGAACACAAACGATGTTTGCACCTGCCTTTGCTGCCATCTCCACCTCCAGGGTTCCGGTGTCGGCAACCTTCATATCTGCAACAATTATAGTATCCGGAAAACGATCCCTCATCGATCGGATGGCTTGCATTCCCTCGCTTTTGATGAGCGGTGTCCCTACTTCAATCCAGTCAGCACCCCCCTCAATAGATTCCTGTGCGATCTGCAATGCCCGTTTCAGTTCAAGAAGATCAAGTGCAACCTGCAGGACCGCTTTTTTCATGATCAATGATGTGACTGGCCTGATTCTTAATCATTACGAGATACGGTTAATTCGTTCATTGGATAAAATCTGATTATTCACGGCCTGCTGTTCATCGTAAGGATTGCTGTATTTAAAAAAAATTAATTTTTCTTGAATTCCTCGAAAAAAACCAGATTTTTCATCTCTTTTTTATTAACTATAGAAATCTCAGCAGGGTATCCCGCAGCCACAATTGAGACTAATGCGTAATTTTCCGGAACACCCAGCAGTTTTCTTATTGCCTCTGCATACTGCTTCTTTTCTCCTGCCACCCAGCAGGAAGTGATTCCATGTGCCTGGAGCGCCAGAATAAGATTCTCCGTTGCCGCGCAGCAATCCTCGAGGTAATATGTTTCTTTTTTCTCTCCAAAAATTGCAAAACAGAGCGGGGATATGGCAATAAATTTACCATGATCGGCAAGTTCCGCAATTTTTGAAAGCATCTCTTTGTTTTTGATGATCCCAAACAACCACGGTTGCAGATTCATTGCGGTAGGTGCATGAGCCGCACATTCGATTGCGTCTTTAATAACAAGATCATTCACGGGATCGGGTTTGAAATTCCGTACACTATGCCGGGATTTTATCACGGTGGTAACTATGTTCATACAACGGAATGGGAAATTGAGGTAATAAAAGGTTGCGAAATTTAAGAAAAATGAATAGTTATTCTTTTTTCAAAGAGAGGACCAGTCCCATAATTATTGCAGCACCCGCAAGAGTTACTTCGAAACCCGCGGCTTTTGTCTGAGAAGGAGCTGGCGTGGGGGGTTTAGTAGGTGAAGGTGTTGGCACCGTTGTGCTTACAACGGTTTGTGTTGTTGCCTGGGGGGTCGCTAGTGTTGAAGTCTTCGTGGTCTGCGTTGTCACCGTTTTTGTTATCAGCGGGTTCACACCCTGGTTGAGCAGCGTGATTTTTTTGCTTACCGTTTTGCCGATTACATCGTAATTATCATTCATCCGGTTTACATTACTCTCTGCCCAGAGGGTATAGTTTCCCGGAGAATAAACAGCAGGATTCCCCATATTCCAGATAGAACCTGTGTAATAGGGGATTTTGTTAACAGGGATATCTACAATTGACGTGGGAGTTCCCCCTGCGTTGAGTAAAGAAGAGTAGATCGCACCATCCGGTGACTGCACTTTTATGGTAATAAGAGGGGGTGCTGATCGTTGTGACGCCATCTGTACCAGGTTTGTATCTATCCTGAACTGGATATCATCACCAGTTGGAATCCATTTGAGCAGTTCAACATCGACCTGGACCGTGGTATCTTCAACTTTCAAAACGAGTTGCGGATCTACAACAAGGAATGCACTGCCATTTGCCTTTCCGGCACTGTTGAGTCGGTACCAGTTCCCAAGATAGCCGTCAAACTCGGATGGGCTGACCATGAAATTAGTCATTCTGTTCTTCAGATCAATAGTATTTGTTGGGGAGGATCTGCTAATATCGGCAGCCGAAGCCCACCACCCAATCTGGGTGTCCGGCCCCATGGCAGCAGAAATATCAAGCCCCTCTTCACCGACGAATACTGCATTTCCTTGCATGATTGTACTAATTGGTGCGGCTGCAATTACCGGACCTGTTAAACAAAGTAATACGATTACAACAAGTATACAGATTCTTACAATACCGCTTATCATAGTCATCCATTTTTTTTACGATTATTTAATAACTGACAAAAAATAAACAAAAATCAAAATACATAAACGCAAAATTCAGGGAAAATCGGGATTACAGGATTTGTGTCTTCATCAACCAGTAATCAGAGGATAGGACATTACACCTTGTTTTCAAGCGTGATACGGTTAAAATTTTCAAAAACACGTTTTCCCTCGAATGTGTGACTGACTTCAGGATGCCACTGGAGCCCGTAGATATGCTTTTTCGGAAATGCAATCGCCTCTGCACTACAGATGGATGAATACGCGAGACAGGTAAATCCTTCTGGTATTCTTGACACTTCATCGGCATGTGAAGCCCAGACATTGATCTTTTCTGGAAACCCGGAAAGAATATCATCGTGCTCGCAGATTTCTACCTCGATTGGACCATATCCACCCCGTGTTCCCTGGTGAACATCGCCCCCGAATTTTGTTGCGATGATATGAAGCCCGAGGCAGATTCCCAGCACAGGTAGCCCAAGATCGAGATACAGGCCTGAGTTCCCCGCACGTTCTATCGTTGGTCCACCCCCAAGAATGATCCCTCTGCAACCCTCGGATATCTGTTCTGGGGGGGTTGAATTAGGAACCATCGATACATCAATGTCCAGATCCCGTAGTGCACGGTGAATGAGGTGATTGAATTGCCCGAAATTATTGATCACGTAAATGGGGAGCATTACTCAGATATTTGTATTGAAATCCTATAAGACTGTTCAGCGATAGGCATTCACCGCGGCGAGAATTGCTTTTCTGATCTCATTGGGTGAATGCCCAAGAAGATAGGCAAGACACATCGCACCACCGGCACCCATACCTTCCTTTACTTCACCGACACAATAGCGGGCAAGTCCTGAATGGCCGAGATCCCCAAAACCCGGATCAACGTATATAATTTCAACACCGATCTGCCCGGCAATCTCCTGAACATTAGCCGAAGGATCGTCTCTCACGTAGGAAGTTGTGACCACATACGGCAGTGGTCCTCCAACAGCTTTTATGATCGCACTTACTGCGAGCATCTGGGTACCACCAGCGAGAATAAGTTCTCCGGTATAGGTTTTTGCAATGCCAACAGCAAGCGGCATCATGGGATCCCCGGTATACCGCATAATATCGAGTGGTGATGTAATTGCATCTGCTTTGATTCGTCCAAGCGCCATCCGGCAGATTTCTTCTTTTATAGTTACCGGGTTGTTTACAAAACTGCTGCTCACCGATGCCTCATAACCCATTGCCCGCAGTACGCACAGGGCTGTAGTGGTTCCTCCGGGAACACATTCTCCCAGAACAAGAAGATCACTGATTTTTGAGAGAAATTTGCCAATGACTTCTCCTTGCAGTACAAGGTCATGCGCACGCGGAACTGCATCGCGGAACCGTGGATCATCACCCACCATACCGTATACATCAAGACAGGGAACGGTTGGCGTGTGGCAGAGACCAGCGTTGATGAACAATGGTTGCATACCACACAGTTCCATCATTGCCCGCGTGATCGATGCCGGGGTCGGACAGCCGGTCGGGGTATCCGGTCTTATCGGATAGCTCGTAATAGCACCCCACGTAATCAGCTCCGCATCGAGCACCGGAGTAAGGAGGGTTTTTTCCGGGGTTGCCCCTGCACCGGAAACTCCGGGGACAGTGGATAGAAGCGTGTTGCCAAGGATGCCACAAAAAAGCGGGCTTTTAATGGTAATATGTGGTATTTCAGACAGGAATCCCATCGTGATCAACTCATCCATTTCTTTTTTTATAACATTGAAGATATCGGTTAGTCAGAAAATTCCACAACGATATAATAGTCGTGTCACCAGAACACCTATTCACATGTTTGAAATTGAACAGCGATTGCTCGATAACGGTATCACACTTGATGATATTGTTGCTGCGGCGATGGGATTGTATGTCTCCCATGGAATGCCGGATGATCAGGCAGCAGTGGAAATCAAACGAAAAATAATAAAATATCTTGATGATCCCAATGTATCCTCTTTACTCCTCGGAGCGATACTTCTTGAAGACGAGCTTTACAACAAACGGAAAAATTCAGAAATTGCTGATGACCCGGTTTTTCTGTTAAGTGATGAGATTATCGGTATGGCGATCGCAGAGTGCATCGGAGGAACCTATGCCCGGTTTGAGTTTACCCGGTATGATCAGAAAAAGCCCGGAATTTTATCAAAACTCGGACCATTTCTCGATGATGCCATCGCAGGCTTGATTGCCGGCTGCACCTCACGTTTATATAGCGAATGTGTATGAAAGCACTCATCTCCCTGCTCCAGTTCACAACAATACTCCCACTCGGCAAACCGCAGGATCTCGAGAACTTTGCCCGGCATTCTTACATCTACCCGCTTGCCGGTTATATTATTGGCGGACTTGTCGCACTGCCGGTTTTTTTTATTGCAGACCGTACGATTGCTGCAGCAGCTGCAATTGCCGGGATATTCATAATTTCAGGTGCCCACCATTTTGACGGATTGCTTGATCTCGGAGACGGCCTGATGGCTCACGGCGACCGGGAGAAAAGAATCAGAGCCCTGACAGACCGCCAGGTTGGAGCAGGGGGTATTGCTGCAGGAATTGTAGTAACAATTCTGTTGTTTGCAGGACTGCAGGCATCATCATCCATTATTATTGCGGTAATCATCGGCGAGGTCTGTGCCAAATATTCTATGTCATTTCTGACAGCATACGGCACTCCATTCAGGGGGGGCATGCATAGTTATCTCCATAAATTCTCGAAGCCTTATTTTCCCTTCATCGCGGCACTTTTCTGTATGCCGCTTATTTTTCTTCCGGTATCACCCCTCAAACTTGCCGGAGCTGCCATCGCGATGGTGGTATGCCCGGCAATTCTCTCTATCATCTCCAAAAGGTTGTTTGGCGGTGTTAATGGCGATGTGGTTGGTGCTTCCAACGAGATTACCCGTGCATGTGTCATCCTCACCATTGCCCTCATCTGATATTCCTGTCACAACATCATATTTTATAACCAGATTCCCCTCATTACTGTTTGATGCGTACGAGTTTTGGCATTCACATGAAGGGCGGGGTAATAACTGAAAGAGATGCAGATTTTTGTACAGTCCGGATAAGGGCGCCTGCAGGTATTCTGTCAGTGGAGCAGGTGCGTGGGATTGCCACGATCGCAAAAAAATACGGATCGGGGATTGTCCACTGCACTACACGTCAGACTATTGAGATTCCCCATGTTAACCCAAAATCACTTAAAAAAATCGAAAAATCTCTGGAGAAGAACGGTACACCGGTTGGTTCAGAAAGAGATGAGATTGTCAATATCATTGCATGTCCCGGGGTTGAACGCTGTAAATTTGCCAATATCGATACCATAAGTCTCGCAAAAAAGATCGATCATAAATTGTTCGGTAAGGAAATGCCGGTTAAAATGCGGATCGCTATATCAGGATGCCCAAACGCCTGTACAAGTCCAATGCTCAACGAGATTGGGATTATGGGACGAATTCGCCCGTTGAGAACTGCAGGACTTTGTACCGGTTGCGGCACCTGTGTGGAATACTGTAAGGAAAAAGCCATTATTATAAAAAACGGGATTTCAGTTCTCGATCCTGCCAAATGTGTCCAGTGCGGGGTTTGTATACAGTCGTGTCCTTTCGATCTCCTGAAGGCGGAACACAGCCATTACCTTATTCTTGTCGGTGGAAGACGGGGACGACACCCCCGTATCGGGAGGGAACTGCTCACGCTGGAAAGTGAGGATCACGTTATCTATGTAATTGAAAAAATCGTAAACTGGGTTTATCGTCGCGCATGGAGCGGGAGATTGCTTTCTGAACAGCTGGATGATCTCCAGTTCGAAAAATTCCGTCAGGAAATTTTACACGAGATCTCGGAAAAAATTGGCAACGTCTGATTTTTAACGATTTCACAATTTGAGCCACAACAACCAAATTCTACCATCAGTTTTTGTATAAAATTCGGTCTGCTGTTTAAATCCGGATCTTTTCGTGAAATTTTTGTTCTGACACGACAAAAAATTAAATTTGAAATACGTAATGAGGGGATGCAATTTAGCAATCACTATTTTTTAATACATCCGCCCGAATCCCTGATTCTCGTCATCATCACAATCCAGTGACGTTCCATCCCGGATGAGAGTATTAAACATCATGGCAGCGTTCATCAGAGAATCATCACCCGCAGTTCCTTTCTTGAGCTCTGATAGCATCTGTATCTGTGGAGATGGGACAAGGCGTTTCCCCACCCAAATCCCTTTGCAATGCCTGCAGTATGCGCAATGACTATACACTGAAATCTCTCCGTCGGCGCATGCTACGGTAACCCGGCTCTTTTTTTCATTCCGCTGGAAAGGCAAAGTCTTCATGATGAGAAGGTATTCAGGCATCTGATATCATAGTGTCGATGCACTATTTTCATCGGAGAACTGGATTTTTCGAATCGAAATAATTTATATAGATGGGTCTCATATATGTAATACTCGCATAAACTGACTGTAAGCGGACAGTCCCACAACATTTGGAGGAACAAAATGGCATCTGAAAAGCCCCATCTGAATCTGGCTATTATCGGACATATTGACCACGGTAAGTCTACTGCTGTCGGAAGGATGATGTTCGAGACCGGTGCAGTACCTGCACACATAATTGAAGGATACAAGAAGGAGGCGGAATCAAAGGGAAAGGCAACCTTTGAATTCGCCTGGGTCATGGACAACTTAAAAGAAGAGCGTGAACGTGGTATCACTATTGATATCGCCCACAAGCGATTTGATACACCGAAATTTTATTTCACGGTTGTAGATTGCCCGGGACACCGGGATTTCGTCAAGAACATGATCACCGGTGCATCACAGGCTGACGCTGCAATTCTTGTTGTAGCAGCCCCTGACGGGGTTATGGAGCAGACAAAGGAACACGTCTTCCTCGCCCGAACCCTTGGAATCACCCAGATCATTATTGCAATCAATAAGATGGATGCAGTAAAATTCGATGAGAAACGCTTTAATGAAGTCAAGAAAGATATCTCCGATCTCATAAAAATAGTGGGATACAAACCTGACGAGACACTTTTCATTCCGATCAGCGCTCTGGGTGGTCAAAATATCAAGGTAATCAGCCCGGAAACCCCATGGTACAAAGGTCTGCCACTTATTACTGCTCTCGACACCTTCAAATCACCTGATAAACCAACCGACAAGCCACTCCGTCTTCCAATCCAGGATGTATACAGCATCAGCGGGATCGGCACGGTTCCTGTTGGCCGTGTGGAAACTGGGATTATGAAAAAGGGAATGAAAGTTTCATTCATGCCCGCCAACAAGGATGGAGAAATCAAGTCCATCGAGATGCACCACGAAGAAATCCCCCAGGCAGTACCGGGCGATAATGTCGGCTTCAACGTCCGTGGTATAGGAAAAGGAGATATCCGCCGTGGCGATGTCTGCGGACCCGCAGAAGCACCACCCACCGTTGCAGAAGAATTCACTGCGCAGATAGTCGTGCTCCAGCACCCGAGCGCTCTCACTGTAGGGTATACTCCGGTCTTCCACTGTCACACTACGCAGACCGCGTGTACATTCATGGAGCTCAAAAAGAAACTTGACCCTCGTACTGGCCAGACCAAAGAGGAAAACCCAACATTCCTCAAGACCGGGGACGCCGCAATTGTTGTTGTCAAACCGACAAAACCAATGGTCATTGAGACGGTCAAGGAGTTCCCGCAGCTGGGCAGGTTCGCAATCCGGGATATGGGTACAACGATTGCCGCAGGAATGTGTATCGCCATTCAGGCAAAACAAATGAGATAAATTTTTTTTGGGGGAAAAAACATGCAAAAAGCCAGAATTCGCCTGACAGGGACTGATTTTAATAAAGTAGAGATGGTCTGTGATAAAATCCGCGAGATTGCAGAACGTACAGGTGTAAATCTGGCCGGTCCGATACCGCTTCCCACCAAACGATTGGTTGTACCAATCCGCAAGAGCCCGGATGGTGAGGGAACTGCCACATGGGATCGCTGGCAGATGCGTATTCACAAACGCCTCATTGATATCGATGCTGATGAACGTGCACTTCGTCAGCTCATGCGCATTCAGGTGCCAAAAGATATCGGCATTGAAATTGTATTAGAGAGTTAAAGGTGCGGCGTGCAGCAGGCCGCTGATTTTTTTCAAAAAATCAAACATTTATTTACTTTCGAAAGAATTTTCCTTTTAATTTTCATCCTTACCATTTTATTACGGTTCTGGCAACTGGATCTCAAGTTGCTTCACCACGATGAGGCAATTCATTCATGGTTTTCCTATGAACTGCTGACAAAAGGTACATGGGTATATGATCCAAGTTATCACGGGCCATTTCTCTATTACGTTACCGCTGGTATGTTCTCCCTTTTTGGGGATTCAGATCTCGTGTCACGGATACTCCCTTCCCTCTTTGGAACCCTGCTCATTCCTCTCGTATATTGTATTTACCGCATAGGATATATTGATAAAAAACAGACTCTTTTCGCTGCTCTCTTCCTTGCTCTTTCTCCGGATATGGTATACTTCTCCCGTTTCCTTCGGCATGATATATTCATGCTATTTTTCACGCTCCTGCTCCTTGTCGCTGTCCTTTATTATTTCGAATATCGACAAACCAGATTTGCGATCATCGCAGCACTAGCCATGGCCGGAGGTTTGTGCTGTAAAGAAGAGATGCCGATCATCATTCTCATCTTCGCATCATTTTTCATATATGCCCTGTGGCATAGAAAATTCAGTCTACCCCACGATTGGAGATATGATCTTATACTCGGATTATTCGTTGTCGTGGGCATCATGAGTGTCATGTATTCTGCATTCGGGGCTCATACTGACACGCTTATTGGTCAGAATTTTGCGATGAACACATCCGGCTGGTACAAGGCTGTTGAGCATTGGACCGCGATGCATAACCAGCAACGGTTAGGAGGACCCTGGTTCTTTTATATCCCTCTCTATCTTCTCTATGAATTGCCGATCTTTATCCTCGCAATAATCGGAACCCTTCAGTTCCTGTATAAAGGTCTTAATCCATCCTTATTCATCAAACGGATGATAAACTGGATAAAATATCGAGGTTCAGGCATCCCCACTGCCGAACTTGCTGCCTTGAGCCTGCAGCAGTTGATAACGCAGAAACCCGAAAATTCCAAATCCAATGAGTTCTTCAGATTCTGTATATACTGGATGATTTTGATTATGGCGTTCTATGCAGTTGTCGGGGAAAAAGTGCCGTGGTTGATCATCCCCCAGCTGCTCCCAATGTGCTTTGTCGCAGTGTACAAGCTGAACTGGAAAAAGATGGTTTTTGCCATTGCAGGATGTATGTTCCTCATTCTCATAACGTGGCATGTTGCATTTATTCCCGCCGATATCAATGAACCGATCGTCCAGGTACAGAATTCCGAGGATCTGCGTGACGTAATGGTACTCATCGATGCTTCCGACAATGTTGTCGTTGCATCAAAGAATTACTGGCCGCTTCCATGGTACTATCGGGGCGATCGGTGGAAAAAGATAAAATTTTATGGCGATACCACTGATGAACAAACACTTACGCAGGATGACCCAGGAGTAATCATACTTCACGATGCCGCTAGCTATCCATCCATCCAGGGGTATGATAAGCAAACCTACAAACTGGGTTACTGGTTCTCATTCTATGACAACGAAAACCGGTTGGTCGATTATTATTTCCACCGGGATGGCAGAATGGGTAGTATCAATATCGATGTTTTTACCCTCCAACGGGGGTCATGAACGATTCATTTTTTGGTGATTTTTCGTTTTGTATTCCAGACAAAATCACCATGTATAATGTTACTTGTTATTCAGTTAACATCCAAAACCAATCAGATCTGGAACAAATTTAAAAAATTCACAACCAAATTTAGGGCTTTGCTCCCATCATTCGGGCAGCACCTAATCGCAATCGTCCCCAGAACCACTTGATACAGTCCTATGGCTCATAGTGCAGGGGAGGATAATGGGGGACAGACAGGGCCTCTTCCAATATTCTGGAGTATAATTTTTTGCACAGGGTATGATAGCGTGTTCAACACCTTCCCATCTATATCATAGGATGCAACCAGCATTGTTCTTCAAATCCGGGATTGGAGAACAGTTATTGAAGCAACAAAGTGGGAAAAATAAGGGGAGTAAAGGTAGGGGATTAAAAGGAATTACCCGAGTTCATCCCATTGGGAACGTTTGCGGTAGATGATAACACCCACGACAACCAGAACTACGGCAACAATACCTACGACTATGATTACGGTACTGTTAATTTTCGGGAAGGGGATGCTCCACCCGGCCATTAGCTGTTTTTGTCGTGCGAGCGCTTCAGTGTAGGATTCATTCCCTTTTGTAAAAGCATCCTGTGCCTTTACACGGGCTTGTGCATAATTCCCATCAGAAATCGCGTCATTTGCATTTGAGATGTAACTCACTGCCACTTCGCGTTTGGTAATAATTGTCGGAAGTTGCTGGTCACTTGCCGTGCTGGTGTTGCCTTTGAACCACGTGATTATGGCATCTACATTATTGATGGGAACCTGAGCAGCTGCAACTTCGTTTTCCGCCCATGCCTTATCAAGTGCCTTTTCCCCGTCTGCAATGGCAGCTGTTGCTGCAATGAGATCGCTCAGTGCCGCAGCATACTGGTTTGAGGGACGGGAACGGGCGGAGTCGATTTTCTGCTTTGCCTCATTGTATTTTGCCTCAGCTGCAGATGTGTCAATACCAATGACGGCCTTTTCATCGATGTGCGTCCTGTATACCTGGAGATCTGCATCAGCGGAAGCGATAGTTGAGGCTACTTCCCCGGTGTTTATAACCAGGGCAGTTTTATCAACCTGTGTACTGGTGATAGGTTTGCCTTTTCCATCATATTCTGTAATCCTGACGATTGTTTTATTCGAGGTTTGGGTTACCGCCGGAGTGACTCCTTCCAATGTAATACGAACGGATACATCGTCAGATGTTTTGTAACTCAGCTCAAAACCGCTAATCGTAAGGGTACGCCCGCCCATCACCGGTCGTAAATTTTCAACACCATTTACAATGATGGTATAGGTCCATTTTTGTTTATCCAGTTCGGTGAATAACTGTATCTCACCATCAGAGGGAAACACACCGGAATTCTCAATCTTGAATGAAACCGTTACCGGAGTACCTGGGGTTAATGACCCTGAAGGATCAATCGATACCGGCGATACAGAAATTGCACACACAGGGGGAATGCACACTATGAGAAATAATATAAGAATAGTCCATTTCATTAATCCCTTCATCATAAACCTCACTCAAATAAAGGATCTATGCCATCTTCAAACATAACCGATTTTTTCTCCTTGGACTTAATAACATCTTCCTTTGTTTCTTTTGCGATATCAAGAAGCTCTTTGATTCTCGGGGCATTTCCAACAGTCGCCAGCATAACCACAGCTGCAACATACTCACTGTTGACCGGGTAATCACCACCCCGCACTTCTACACCAGCAATGTTCTCTTCAACCCAGCTCTTCGCTTTCTCAACACCTTTACGATCCATTTCATCTGGCGGACCTGCGAGCAGCACCAAAGCCCGCTCTGCTGTCGAGTAATCGCAGGGTAGGGTAAGCCGTCCAAGCATCGCCCTGCGTACAAGAGAAACAATTTTTGCGGTCTTATCCTCACCGAGCAGGACTTCTTCGTTAGCCTCCCGCTTGCCACCAAACTTGTCCTTCAGATTTCTGATGATGCCTCGTTTCTTCTTTGTTTGCTTGCTCATCACTTCGCTGATTGCATATCCCACAGAGGTGATACCTCCTCCCCGGAGTGTGTTGATAATCTCACTTGAGTCAACAACCATCTCGCCAACGCCCATTTTGGTTACTTCACCCGCCCGGAAAAGTACTCCGAACCTCCTTACCACTTCATTATTCAGGCGCTGGAATGCACTTTTTACACTTTCACCTTCATTTTTCCAGGCGCTGTTGTCAAAAATAAAAGTGTTATCGCACTCATTCACCAGCGTGGTCAGACTACGGGCTGCATTATAGGAGTACAGCCGTCCTTCTTCCGGTGAAGGAATAATTCCCAGTGCATAAACCGGTTCACGGTAGATACGTTTAAGATGTCGGGCAAGCACCGGTGAGCCACCGGATCCGGTACCCCCGCCAAGTCCGGCAACGATGACAAACGCATCCACATCATGCGTACCCCTGATGTCAATGGCACTGATAATACTGTCAATTTCATCCGCCGTAACACGGGCCCCGGTTACATTGTCGGTACCTACACCATGACCTTTGAGCATGGTCTGTCCGATAAGAATCCGGTCCTTCATCTCAATATTTTTTAAACCCATCAGGTCGGTTCGCGCGGTATTGACGGCAATCCCCCTGAAACTGTTAGTTCCGAGCTTTTTATCCTGCTCAATAAACATATCGACAATTTTACCGCCCGCTTGACCAAAACCTATGAAAAACACGCGCATCTGATTGACACCCTCCAATGGGTTGAGAGATAATTACTTTCTTTTAATTCTTTTTATGTCCTTTTGCTGTTATAACCGTTTATTTCGACAATACAAAAACTTTCTTATAATTTCTCCGAGGGTATAGTACCGATTTGCCGTATTTATCCGGAGCCTTTTTCATTTCGCCCTGAAAAATACTATAGAATAGTTATCATGAAGATCGGTGTAATTGGAGGGGGATTAACAGGACTTGTTGCTGCCAACAGACTTGTGCAGGAGCATGAGATCCACATTTTTGAAAAAATGCCTTACCTCGGGGGTTGCCTTTCATCCTATAACGTGAACGATTACTGGGTAGAGAGATACTATCACCATTTTTTCTCGGGCGACACCAGTCTTTTTGCATTGATAACCGAAATGGACCTGTCAGATAAGATTGAATGGAAAACAGGAACGACCGGCTATCTTGCCAAAAACAAGATCTACCCCCTGAACACCCCAAGGCAGATCCTGCACTATCCTGAACTCTCGATCATTGATAAGGCAAAACTTGCATATCTCACCTTAACGGCAAAAAGAACCGATCTTAAAGCACTTGATGACATTCCGGCTGAACAGTATATTATCGGGCATTTTGGTCAGAACGTATATTCATCATTTTTTGAGCCCCTCTTAAAAAGTAAATTCGGGGAACAAAGAAAAGATGTTTCTGCAGCCTGGCTGATCAGCCGGATTGCGATTCGATCAGACCGGGGTGTTTCAGGTGAACGTCTCGGGTACTTAACCGGGGGATTTCATCTTCTTATCGATTCACTCGAAAGATCGATTACATCGAAAGGAGGAGTGTTTAAAAAACAAACACCCGCCTCATCAATTGCTTATACAAACGGTGTGTGGGAGGCAAATGGTACCCGTTACGATGCGATTATTTCTACCATCCCCCCCCAGGTACTTGAAAGAATTGGCGGTCCGTCAATACCCCTTATCCCATACCAGGGTGCTGCATGCATGACCCTTGCTATGGACCGGGAAGTAACAGAGGGCATTTACTGGCTGAATATGAAAGATGCCGCACCCTACGGTGCTGTGGTCACCCATACGAATTTTATTCCTGCCAAAAGATATGGCGAACATATTGTGTACCTGGCATCATACTTTTCCGGTACAGTTCCTGCACACCTTGATAGTGATATGATTAACGATTTCTGCGCCCGGTTTTCTGTTTTACCATCTGAGATCAAATGGCATAATATGGCTGTGGATCCATGGGCGGGCCCGGTATACAGAACAGGGTTCCGTTCGCTGATCCCGGCCTACGAGCATCGGGGTCTCTTTATGGCAGGGATGTTTTCGCGGACAAATTACCCTGAGAGAAGTATGGAGGGATCCATACGTGCAGGATCCGAAGTAGCGGAGTGTGTCAAAGCCCGGAGTACCGATGGCCGAACCTGAAGTGACCGTTATCATTCCCGTTTTTAATGACCACCGCTCACTTGAGATTGCCATCCCCCGATCTCTTGAACTCCTGTCCAGGATAACGAATGGATTTGAACTGATTATCGCAGAAGACGGCAGTAATGATGGAAGCGCTGAACTCGTGCGCCGGTACGAACAACAGGATGCCCGCATTCATCTTCTCCACAGTGATGAGCGCCTGGGAAGGGGTAAAGCGCTTAACCGGGCGATTTATGGATCCAAAGGAAAAATTGTCTGTTATTATGACGTTGATCTCGCGACGGATATGCAGCATCTTCCCGAGCTTATAGGTGCAATCCGTGAAGGGGCAGATATTGCAACCGGATCGCGGCTTATGCCGGGAAGTGATATCATCCGGACGGGGGGTCGCGAGATAGCGAGTCGTTCGTATAATTTTCTGGTCAGGTTATTCCTGGGAAGCAGGTGCTACGATCACCAGTGTGGTTTTAAAGCATTCAATAAAGAATACATCCTCCCTGTACTCCCGGCTATACGCTCGAATCACTGGTTCTGGGACACAGAGCTTCTCGTCCGCTCACAGCGTAAGGGATGCAGTCTCGTTGAGTTTCCGGTACGCTGGCGAGCCGGTAAAGGGACAACCGTGAAAATGAAAGACGTTTTTGAGATGGGTTCATCAATCCTGACGTTATGGTGGCAGATTCATGTATCGAAAAATTAGCGCAATCGTCATTCCAACCATTATTGCCATTGGTATTATTGCCTATATGCTCTTCAGGGTCTGGGATGATCTGTTCATTGCGCTCAAAAATATCATTCCTGTATACCTTGCCGTGGGCATGGTAATTTGCCTTTCGGCATGGTGGTTACGTGGATGGCGTTACCACATAATCCTTACAAACCTCAATTACCGTGTCAGCATTACCGTCTCTACAGCCTGTATTTTTGTGAGCCAGACGGTTAACCTGATAGTCCCTGCACGGCTGGGTGATTTTGTCCGGGTATTTATCCTGAAGCATGAATACCATACTACCTATTCCGAAGGAGTTTCCTCGCTTGTTGTCGAGCGGGTCTTTGATATCTTCACGGTGGCGCTCCTTGGTGCTGTAGCGGTCTTCTTTGTTCTCAACGTACCTCCGTGGTTCTATACTGTTATTGTGCTACCGCTTATTACTGGCGTGATTTTTTTTGTCTTTTTACTTTTTAACAGAAAATTTTCATCGGAAAACAGGTATATTGCAATCGTCCTGACACTGCTGCACGAGATAAAACGGGCTTCGCTTTCACTAAAGGCTGTTGTACTGCTTGGGTGTTCTTCGGTGGTAATCTGGCTCCTTGACGTACTCGTCTGCATTGCTGTTGTTATGATGTTTCAGCAGCAGATTCCCTTTGCCGTAATTGTTCTTGCCATTGTAATTGGTAATCTTGTCAAGGCGGTTCCGCTCACCCCCGGGGGAGTAGGAACGTATGAGATTTCTCTGGCTATAACATTCGGACTTGCAGGAGTTGATCCTGCTGTTGCAACACTGATCGCTGTTATCGACCACCTGATTAAGAACCTTATAACCCTCGCCGGTGGCATCGTATCGATCTATTACCTCGGGGACTGGGTCATCCCCAGTATCCGGACTGCACTTGATTCAAAAATGGGAGGGGGAGATAAGTCCTGACCGTTGAGCAGCAGGTTTTTTCTGTGATAAGCTGGCTCGTTGTCCTTACCCTTCTCCAGCTTTCTTTCTACCCGTCACTGAAAAAAACATTTAAGAGCTTTGCATTTCCGGTCTCATTCTCCGCATCGCTCCTTGCATTTACCATTCTTTCCTGGTACTGCGGACTCATGCGGGTTCCCATACATCTTGCCCTCATCCCGTTTCTGGCACTTTTCGTATTCCATCTCTATCACCGCCACTATTCTTTTGAAGATCTCAAGACAGAATGGCGCTGGGAGATGTTGTTTCTCATCTGTTTTTTCCTGATGCTCGACGTTCGGTTTGTCAACCCCACCATATCCTATGCAGAAAAATTCATGGACCATGCGTTCCTCGCATCAGTGATGCGAAATCCGGTGGTGCCACCCCTTGACCCATGGTTTGCCGGAGGGTCTCTGAATGTCTATTATTACCTTGGATACTGGATGTTCGGATGCCTGGGGATTGTTACCGGTGTGCCATCGAATATTGCATTCAACCTCGCTTTACCGACAATCTTTTGTCTTGCGGCGATCAACCTGTATACCATCGGGACCCTGTTACTGGAAAAATTCCGGTGGTTACCCCTCATTGTTCTTTTTATTCCAAATCCATCATTCTTTTACCAGGCTGTACAGGGAAAAGCACTGAATGCGGTTTTATGGGATAGTACCCGGACAATCACCAATACTATCAACGAATACCCCCTCTTCTCATTCATCTGGGGGGATGTCCACGCCCATGTGGTGTCACTTTTCAACCAGGTATTTTTGATCTTCCTGCTTCTCTTTGCTTATAAACGCTGGGAATACCTCGAATCACGGGGAAAATGGCTTGTCTGTATTTTCTGCTCACTCAGTCTTGGCTCTATGCCGCTGTTCAATACATGGGACGTCCTGATTTACGCGCCGATAACGATCATATTCGGGGCGCTGATCATCTGGAGGGGCAGGGCAAATGCAGGTGGCATTTTATCATGGTGGAACCTGGTGACTGTCCCGCCTCTTGCCATCCTGTGCTATCTGCCTTTCTACATCCAGTTGAAGACTAATACCGGCGGTCTCTCGATTGTTCACATTCCATCGAATCCGTTAGAGTTCCTTCTGGTGAATGGACTGTTCATTGCGATATTTATTGCATTTCTCTGGCGCGACATACGACAGCGACCGTATTTACTCCTTGCCGTGATTCCATTTGTATTCACGGGCTATGTCGCTGCGGCGATCGCGGTTGTCCCGCTCATCTATTTCATCGCACGGAAACACCACATTATTACTGAGATCCTTGCCATTATCGGGCTTTTTCTTTTGATCTTCTGTGAAATTTTTTATCTTAAAGATAACATGGGGGATACCTACTTCCGGATGAATACCATCTTTAAGTGTTATCTTCCTGCATGGATCATTTTAGGAACTGCAGCGTTTTCCATGGTGGGGAAATGGCTGTCTGAAAGCAGGTGGATCCCGGACATTTCAACCCGGAATACTGCTGTCGTTACCGCTATTCTGGTCTTCACACTCTTTGTAATCCCGTTTGTGATACCGTTCAACCTGAATTACGGAACAGGAACTCTCGACGGACTCGCATATCTCGAAAACTCGCATGCCGGGGATGCCGGAGCAGTCGCCTGGCTGCGGACACTGGAAGGTGACGAACGCATTGTTGAGGCTGAGGGGGGAGACTATACCTATTACTCGCGGGTATCATCCTTCACCGGGATCCCTGCAATTATCGGGATGCCATTTCATGAATACATGTGGCGGGGTGATGATACAGGCTGGTTTAGCACACGACTGGGTGATATAAAATCAATCTATCAGGAACCTGAAAAAACGGTCATGCTTATGAAAAAATACAATACCACACTTCTCTACATTGGCGATGCTGAGCGTGAGCGATACCGGGTAAATATTTCAGCAACCGGTCTTGAGAAAATATATTCTGCTGGCGGAACAGAAATTTACCGGCTTACAGGATGACTGGCATCACATACCAGTAAACAAAAACTGATGGTTATTTTTTTAGTTCCCGGCCAGTCCTTCACAAACCTTTATTTCCGCTCCTGATGAAATGATATGGCTGCATCATTGCTGACTGATGAGTAATGAAGGAGCATTCTACTCCTGAATGAGGTGAGTTATGGCAAAAGGTTACGTAAAAACGCAGGCTCCGGAAGAGCTTCAGAACAAGGCGCTTGAAGCCCTTGAAGTTGCACGAGATACAGGAAAGATCAAGAAAGGATCCAACGAAGCAACGAAAGCCATTGAGCGCAGTATCGCTCAACTCGTACTGATTGGTGCGGACGTGGAACCTGAAGAGATCGTAATGCACCTTGGACCACTCTGCGATGAGAAGAAAGTACCGTATATCTTCATCAATAAGCAGAACGACATTGGCGCCGCAAGCGGTCTTGATGTAGGATCAGCTGCTGCTGCAATTGTCAAACCCGGCAAGGCAAAAGAAACGATTGACGATCTTACGAAGCAGCTGACCGCGCTGAAGGCGTGAGGATTCTACTATGGCAGACGATGCAACGCCAGCCGAAGTGATCGAGGTTGTTGGCTCAACCGGCATGCACGGTGAGGCAATGCAGGTGAAGTGCCGTATCCTCGAAGGCAACAATAAGGGACGGATCATCACCCGCAACACGGTTGGTCCAATCCGCGAAGGAGATATTGTAATGCTCCTTGAAACTGAACGCGAAGCGAAGAAAATGTCGAGGCGGTGAAGGGAATGGTTGAACAACATCCCTGCAGCTTCTGCGGCATTCAGCTTGAACCGGGTACCGGTAAGATGTATGTCAGGAAAGACGGCACCATCTTTTACTTCTGCAGCTCCAAGTGCCAGAATAACTACAAGCTCGGCAGGGTTCCGCGACGCGTCCAGTGGACTGCTGCAGGAAGAAAGGCTGCAAGCAAGGAGTGAGATCTCAATGGACCGCACCTTTGTTATGGTAAAACCCGATGGGGTTCAACGCGGTCTTGTGGGTGAGATCGTTTCCCGGTTCGAGACAAAAGGATTAAAACTTGTTGCAGCGCGGTTCGAGAAACTTTCCGAAACCCGTGTGACAGAGCAGTACCAGGAGCATCTCGCAAAATCATTTTTCCCTTCCCTCAAACACTATATCATGGGGGGGCCGTGTTTTCTTATGGTCTGGGAAGGGAGGAATGTGGTTGCGATCGCCCGTAAAGTGATCGGTGCTACCAATCCACAGGACGCGGCACCCGGCTCCATACGGGGCGATTTCGGAATTGACATCGGCCGGAACATCATCCATGGTTCCGACTCTCCAGAGAGTGCAGCCCGCGAGATTGCAATCCACTTCAGGCAAAATGAACTGGTTACGTATACGCGGATTGATGAATCCGTTATCTACGAATACTAAAATCTCTCTTTTCTTTAGCGCAATTTTAGTAAAACCATAATCTCTATTACTCTTTGGCGCCGCATTATTGCTTTATGGCAGGTGATGTCCTCATTTTTGTGCTTTTTATCCCTTTCATCTCTGATAATTATCGCCAATCCTTTCTGAGGAAACCTGGTTTACGTCTCCCTCATCATGACAATGGACAGGTCTGCCCGGGAAGTTCAAGCAAAAGACTCCTGCCTGCTATCGCGGTAATTTTCGATAAGAGTATGAATGTGAGGATCTAAGGGGATTTAACAACCCATGCCCAGCAATGAAAGCCAGATACGGGATGACAGCCATATTGTCAGAGTGTGCAGTGCACAGATCACGAGTGTCTGGGAAGATCCGGAAAATACACTCACAAGGGCAGAAACTTTCATCCGGCATGCCGCCGATTGCGGTGCAAACCTGATCTGTTTTCCTGAACAGTTTGCCACAGGCTGGGATCCAAAGTCACAAAAAAATATTCAACCCTATGAGGGAAGCATCGTCACAACTCTCCGGGGATTTGCACAAGATTACAGGATCGCTGTTATGGGATCATTCCGGGAGAGATCCAGCACATTTGCAAAAAATACCGCGGTTGTGATTGGGAATGATGGCAGTATTCTTGCATCGTATGCAAAGATTCACCTGTTCTCTCCATCGCATGAGGATAAAATGTTCATGCCGGGAACAGAATTAGGTATTTTTACCCTCGATTCGCTTACCTGCGGTATAGCGATCTGTTATGACCTCCGGTTCCCGGAACTGTTCCGGATATACGCACAAAAGGGAGTCCAGGCAGTTTTTGTTCCCTCAGCATGGCCTCAAAGCCGTATCAGGCACTGGGAACTGTTCATCACAGCACGGGCTGCAGAAAACCAGATGTATATTCTGGGTGTAAATACGACCGGAAAGACTCCGGTTGATCAGTATTCGGGTGCATCGATGACTGCAGATCCCCATGGGACGATTGTCAGTCGTGCTAATGACGCAGAGCAGCTCCTCTTCTCAGATATTGATCCCGGGGAAGTAAAGAGAACACGTAGCGGATTCCCGGTAGAGAAAGACCGTAAGGATGCACTCTATCACTCACTTCTTACGATGAGAAGGTAGTGCACAAAAAATGATACCAGCCCAATCTTCCGTGAAATGATTTAAATAAATCACCAGAATGCACCTGCTCATCGTGTGAAACCCCACGCCTATATGTGATCAAAAGACCAATACTATTCCATGTACCATCTCGTGTGCGTCAACTGTGGAGCCACCTATCCCGCTGACGAGATCCTGTATAATTGCAAAAAATGCGGTCACCTTCTTGCGGTGAAATACCCGCTGGAAGAAATAACCGTAACAAAAGCGATTTGGGAGAAGCGGCCGCTCTCGGTATGGCGGTACCGTGAACTGCTCCCGGTAAGGATCGATCCGGTCACCCTGCAGGAAGGCGGTACCCCGCTCTATCACTTAAAGCGGCTTGGTGAAGAGATGGGGCTTTTGCACCTGTACGCAAAACACGAGGGCATGAACCCCTCCGGTTCATTCAAGGATCGTGGGATGACAGTCGGTGTCTCGATGGCACTTCAGCTCGGGAAAAAGAGTGTCGCCTGCGCAAGCACAGGCAATACTTCGGCAAGTCTTGCAGTTTATGCAGCGAAAGCAGGGATTCCCGCTGTTGTCCTGCTTCCTGCCGGAAAAGTGGCGGTTGGCAAGGTAGCGCAAGCCCTGATGCATGGTGCCAAGGTTATTTCAATCCGCGGGAATTTTGATCGTGCTCTTGAGATGGTGCACGATCTCTGTTTATCGCATGGGCTTTACCTCTTAAACTCAATCAACCCCTATCGCCTGGAAGGCCAAAAGACCATAGGTTTTGAAGTGCTTGACCAGCTCGGTGAGATCCCGGACCGGTTTGTGCTGCCTGTGGGCAATGCAGGCAATATTTCAGCAGTCTATAAAGGGTTCATGGAGTTACAGGAACTTGGTTTCATGGACCGGATACCGATGATGACCGGCATCCAGGCCCGGGGGTCAAGCCCAATCGTGCGTGCAATCCGTGAGAATCTTCCGGAAGTGATTCCGGAGCAGAATCCCGAGACCGTTGCGACCGCCATACGGATCGGGGCACCCGTCAATGCGGAAAAAGCCCTCATGGCTATCCGGAAGACCGGCGGACTTGCCGAGTCGGTCACCGATGAGGAGATCCTGCAGATGCAGCGGGATCTTGCCCGCAAGGAAGGAATAGGTGTTGAACCGGCATCAGCAGCCTCAGTTGCGGGTATACGAAAACTGGTAAAAAGTGGTATGATTGACCGGAATGAGCGGATCGTCTGTGTCGTTACCGGGCACCTGCTCAAGGACCCGGATACGGTGATAAAACAATGCGAACCCCCGATAGAGATCAACGCAGATCTGCCATCGCTGCTCTCTGCACTGCACTTATAATCGCGCTGATCGCTATCCCGCCTGTGGGTGCGCTCTCAGCAGATTATCTTGTGTTCCCCAACGGCACTGCGTACCGGGCTTCGATCGAGATTGCTGATGTGTCACGGTATGAGTTTGCGGACACCGGTATGCTTGGCGAACCCATACCTCTCACGGTAGGAGAGGTGCAGCTGTCCGGGAATTGTTCTCCCTGCCGGTTCAACCAGACCAGTCCCTCGTTTACCAGCAATACCCGGGCTATCACATTCGAACGAGGGGATTATACCGTGTCGTATATCGCACCCCTTCGCGATAACCACCTGCAGGCATATTTCAGGAGTCCCTATCACGTCAATATTACACTCCCGCAGGAATTCAATGTGCAAAATCCCCTGCTTGCCGGATTCAGCCCTGGCGCCAATGTCACGCGATACCCGGATAACACAACCATAGTCCAGTGGGATAAGACACTGTCGGTGGATCTCAGGTTCTATGACCAGGGACGCGAGGAACTTTTGTATTTTTTCCTGCAATTCCTCGGGATCATCGCCGTCGTGTTGCTGCTGCCATTCCTGATAACATTGAGAAAAGCACCATAATACCCGGACGCATCAAAAACAATTTAAATATCTGATCAATTCCCAGACTCATTTTTTTAACCTGATACGCATCAGGGAAAGTACATCTGTGGTGTATCGGGGAAGACCCCGCATTATACGGTATAGTTTACCACAGATCCACCCGCACGCTCTTTTGTAAGGATTTATCCTGGTGTGAATATCCTTGAAAAAAAGGGTAGTTTATGGGATTACATCAAACCAAACGACTTCAGCGTCACATCGGTGTTGACCTTGCCGACGTGATACACTGCCCCTGTAGATAGCTCGTTGATGATAACTTCTGCAGGTGAGAAAAGCGAAGTGTCAATCTGGTAGAAGTCATAGTTTGCTTCCTTGAAGATCTCATTAAAGGGCTTGCCGTATCCCTTGGACTTGCTGCTCGGGA
>Ga0315286_10000330_pt1 | contig 38912 bp, 35 predicted proteins | sample YL17G10_0_MG_FD_205038 | JGI IMG/M metagenome (GOLD analysis project Ga0315286, IMG submission 205038) | Sediment microbial communities from Yellowstone Lake, YNP, Wyoming, USA - YL17G10_0 | ecosystem: Environmental > Aquatic > Freshwater > Lake > Sediment | place: USA: Wyoming | collected...
CCTCCCGGACGGGGCACTCGATACAGCTCTCGAACCGAGTGTGCCCCGCGATCCCGGCGGGAAGCCCGGAGCCGGGGTTCCACTCGCTCTCGCGGAGGTAGCTCTAGGCGGACGGCGTCGCGTGCGCAAAAACAGCTTCGCCGGTATGCCCGCCGCCGAACACCCATCGAGGAAGGGCGGTCGGATTTTTGTTCTTGACAACTTAGTACGTTAATGGTTTAATACACAGACATACTGATAACGCACCGGCGAAGGGACCGATATTTGTTGCTTTAACGGGACACCTGCGTGATTCAAGTAGAGAACACCTACAAACCGAAATACATACAGCTTGTGGAAATCATAAAAAAGGACATTTTTTCCAACAAGCTCCAGGGGGGCGACAAGCTCCTCTCGGAAAACGAGCTGAAAAGGAAGTACAACGTTTCCTCGACGACTGTGCGGAAGTGCATCGATATCCTCAGGCACGACGGCCTCATCAAGAGGGTGCAGGGCGTCGGCACTTTTATAAGCAAGCCGCACGTCAAGCGAAGTCTCGAGAAGATCCTCAGCTTCACGAAAAACATGGAACAGGTGGGGCTCGAGCCCTCGACGCAGGTGCTCGAGAAAATGGCCATCAGCGCGGGCGAGAAGTATTCCGAAAAGCTGAACGTGAAGCCCGAGGATTCTATTCTGCGCCTCATCCGGCTCAGGTTCGGGAACAAGGTCCCCATGCTCCTCGAGACCCGTTACATCAACCTCAAGTATTGCCCGGATATTTACGACAAAGACCTCGGCGGCTCGCTGTACGCGATCTACCAGCATTTCTACAACGTGCGTCTCACGAATGCGCAGCAGAACCTGAAAATCGTTTTTCTCAAGGAAGGAGAGGCGAACCTCCTGGGGTGTGATGTAAGCGCGCCGGCCTTTCTCGTGACAGGGGTCACCTATTCGGAGCACGAAGAGCCCATCGAGTACGAAGAGTCCCTCTACAGGGGGGACGAGTACGAGTTTTTCGTCGAGGTGGGTCATTGATCGGGAAGCGGTCCCCGTCCATGGTAAAACGATAACTTCGCGGAATCTGCACGGTGGATGGACGATCACCCGTGGCGCAAAGGGGGTGAGAGGAAACCACGTATAGGTATGAGCGGCTTGCGCAGTTAAATCTCATTTCAAAGAAGGAGGCAACATGTTTAGAGAGAAGATGTCGAGAAGGTCTTTTTTACAGAATACGGGGAAAGCCGCCCTCGGCGGCGGCCTGCTGATGGCGGTGGGCGGGATGATCGAGAAACCGAAGTTCGGTTTCTCCGCCACGAAAAAGGGCGATGATTTGTGGCGGCAGTACGCGGGCACGAAGCTCATCTTCATGTCAGAGAACACGCCCCCCTCTTCGGCCATCAAGGCGCGCGCGAAGGAGTTTTTCGATCTCACGGGTATGGAGATCGACATCCGCCAGGACGTCCTTTCCACGGTCCAGGAGAAATGCGGGATCGACCTGAAGGGCGGCTCCACGGCGTACCACCTGAACTATGCCCAGGACAAGCCCATGGGCACGATCTTCGCCGACTACTGGGCGGACATGAAAGATTTCATGACCGACAGCACGCTCCCGCAGGACCCCGAAGGGTACGGGGACGACAAGTGGGGGTACCGTTGGCTCGACGTGTGCGGCCGATTCTACGGCGAAGACAAGATCGTCGCTCTCCCCTACGACAACGCCGTAGCCGTCATGTTCTACCGGAAAGATCTCTTCGAGAAGTACACAAAGGAGTTCGAGAAGGAGTTTGGGTATCCTCTCCAGTACACCGACAACACCACCTGGAAGAATATGCTCGATTTCATGAAGTTCTTCAACAAGGGGAAGTATAACGTGGAGTACGGTTACGGCTTCCAGGGCCTCGAAGGCTGGGCCGGCCAGCTCGACTTCCAGCGGCCCCTTTTCGCACACGGCCAGTGGCAGGAGTGGGAGATGGAAGATCAGTTCGTCGGCACCCGTAACCCCGGTCCGTGCAAGTGGGGGGACGACCAGTCGATCATGTCCCTCACCAAGATGAAAGATCTATACAAGAGCGCCCATCCCGAAAGTCTCAGCTGGGACTGGTCGGGCGTCAACAACGCCTTCCAGACCGGCAAGGTCGCGATGTGCGTCAACTACGGCGAGTTCGCGGCGACCGTCGAGGATCCTAAGCAGTCAGTCGCGGCGGGCGGCAAGGTAGGTTACGGAATGGACCCGAAGGGCGAGCCTTCCTGGATCGTGAACGGCGGGCAGGCGGTGAACGCCACCAACTACGGCATCGGCGGCATCGCGATCAACGGGAACCTGTCGAAGGATCTCCAGAGGGCTTCCTACATCTTCGCCATGTGGGCGACCTCCAAGAAGCTTCAGAAACTCGTCCTCGAAACGCTCGGCGGGACCCCCACGAGAATGAGCGTCCTCAACGACCCGGATGTGGTGAAAGGGATGAAGCGTCCGACGACGATGCCCAACGCCCTCACCTATCCTGCGACTCTCAAGGGGTGCAAACCGCCGCACGTGGTTCCTGGCCCGAAGATCCCGAAGTGGAACGAGTACGCAACGATCCAGTGCATCGAGATTGCAAGGTGCATGGCCGGAAAACAGAGCCCTGAAGCTACGGCGAAGTCCCTCAAGAAGAAGCTCGATCAGATCCACGGCGTGTAATTTGGTCTGTTGAATGCGGGGTTCGGCGCTGAGCGCCGAACCCCGATCAATTATTTTTGCGTGGACACGGGAGGAAACGGTGGCTCGGAATATAACAAGCGGGTACGAATTGGCGGTTACGCACAGAAGGCGTTTCGGGATGAGCTTCTACGGCTGGATGGTCATCCCCGCCGCGTTCCTTCTGGTCCTCATCACGGTTTACCCCTTCTTCTGGATGATTGTAATGAGCCTGTTGAAGGTGGCGACCAAGCCGGGAATGAAGAGCGAGTTCGTAGGCTTGGCGAACTACGCGGGCCTCGTGAAGGATTCACTGTGGGTCAAGGGGTGGGTGATCCAGGCGAAGTACGTGGGGATATCGATGTCGATCGAGTTCATCCTCGGGTTCGCGATCGCGCTGTTTTTAAACAATTTAAAGAAGGGGGCGAATCTCGTCACGACGATCGTTCTGATACCTATGATGCTCGCCCCGGTCGCGGTCGGGTTCCTCTATCTCTACCTTTTCAACTCCTCCTTCGGATGGTATTACTGGTTCATTAGGTCAATCGGCATTTTGCAGAAAGGGAGCATTCTCGGCGACATGAGCTGGGCGATGGCGGCGATCATCATCGTCGACGTGTGGGAGTGGACGCCCTTCATGGCGCTCGTCTTCCTGGCAGGTTTGAAAAAGGTCCCCCTCGATCAGCTCGAGGCGGCCAAGTGCGACGGCGCGCCGCCGGTTCGCCGCTTCCTCGACGTCACGCTCCCCAACATGACGTCCGTCATCGTGATCGGCGTTCTCATACGGTTCATCGACATCATGCGCTACATCGACAATATCTTCGTGATGACGACGGGCGGGCCGGCGGGGGCGACGAAGACGGTGAGCTACTACCTCTTCGATGTCGCCTTCCGCTTTTTCGAGCTGGGAAGGGGCGCGGCTCACGGCTTCGTGCTCCTCCTCGTCATCATGTTCATCGCGATGTTCTTCGTCAACTCAATGCAGAAGAAGGGGGGGCAGAGATAATGCCGCAGAACGTACGGGAAACAATCCTCAAGAAAAGGACTGCCGTGGGCACGATTTTCATGGTCATCGTGCTCGCCGTGTGGATCGTGTGGACGGTGACTCCGCTTCTCATCACGGCTCTCTCGTGCGTGAAGATCACGCGCGAAGCCTTCGCAACCCCCGAGTACGGAGACTGGAAGGGTGTGTTGAACATATTCCGGTTTCAGCCGACCCTCGAGCATTTCAAGACACTCTTCAAAGTGGAAGGCTTCGGCCCCTACATCTGGCACGGGCTCGTGGCCGCTTTCAGCTCCTCGGCGATCGCGGTGATCATGGGGACCCTGGGCGCCTACGGCCTCTCGCGGGGCAGGTTCAGGATGGAATCGAACATCTCCTTCTGGATAATCTCGACGAGGATGGCGCCCGCGGTCGTCGTCATCGTGCCCCTCTACTTCATTTTCCGCAGGCTCGGGCTGCTCTCGACGATCCCCGGCCTCATCGTCGCCTACACGACCTTCAACCTCCCCTTCGCCCTCTGGCTCATAAAGGGGTTCTTCGACGACATCCCCGTGGAGATCGAGGAGGCGGCATTCGTCGACGGCGACACCCATTGGGACGTGTTCCGCAAGATCGCCGCCCCGCTCGCCGCTCCCGGCATCGTCGCGGCCTTCGTCCTCTGCGTGCTTTTCTCCTGGAACGACTTCCTCTTCGCGGCGGTCATCGGGGGGCACGCGGCCAAAACAGTGCCCGTGGGGATCACGGAGCTTCGCACGACCGTCGAGGTCCTCTGGGGCCCGATCAACTCGGCGACGATGATCCTCGTCTTCCCCATGATCTTCCTCGGCATCCTGATACGGAAGTACCTGATCCAGGGGCTCACGATGGGGGCGGTGAGGGAATGACGAGCGGCTGTTCCACATCTCACACACATCAACTGATAATATAAAGAGAGGTCATTGACAATGGCGAGAGTGAAATTGGAGAACGTCTGGAAGAAATACGGCGACGTGGAAGCCGTGAGGAACGTCACCCTCGAGTGCAGGGACAAGGAGTTCCTCTGCCTTCTCGGACCCTCGGGGTGCGGTAAGTCCTCGACCCTCCGCATGATCGCAGGTCTCGAGTATGTAACCGAGGGGAAGATCTACATCGGCGACCGGTGCGTGAACGAGATAGACCCCTACAAGAGGGACATCGCCATGGTGTTCGAGAGCTACGCCCTCTATCCCCACAAGAAGGTGTACGACAACATGGCGTACCCCCTGCGGGTGCAGAGGTACAAGGAAGACGAGATCAAGAAGAGGGTGGGCCGGGCGGCCGAGATCCTCGACATAAAGGAGCTCCTCGACCGCTGGCCGAGACAGCTCTCCGGCGGGCAGAAGCAGCGCGTGGCGATCGGGCGCGCGATCGTGAGAGACCCGAAGGTATTTCTCCTCGACGAACCAATCTCCCACCTCGACGCCAAGCTCCGCACCCACATGCGCGGGGAGCTCAAGAGGCTCCACAGGGACCTGGACGCGACGATGGTCTACGTCACCCACGACCAGCTCGAGGGGATGACCATGGCCGACCGGATCGCTGTCATGAACCTCGGCCTGCTCCAGCAGGTGGGGACCCCGGACGAGGTTTTCAACCACCCGAAGAACAAGTTCGTCGCCGGGTTCATCGGCGATCCTCCCATGAACTTCATCGGCTGCACATTGATGAGAAACGGCAGGTCCTACCGGATCGAGCACCCCCAGTTCCGCTTCGATCTTCCGGAGAGCGTGACGAGCAGGTTCATCAATAAGAATCTCCCCGACTCCGCGGATGTCGAGATCGGCATCCGGCCCGAGTCGTTCGTGCTCTCGAATAAACAGGGCGGCGCCGACATCGCCGGGAAGGTTTACATCACCGAACCCCTGGGCGAGGACATGATCATCGACATCTCGATCGGCGAAGAGCTGGTCAAGGCGAAGACCCAGATCGGGTTCAAAACGGACGTGGACGAAAAGATCTTCATGAAGGTGAAATTCGAGAGGATCCATATCTTCGACAGGAACAGCGGCGACAGCCTCCTCAGCTGAGGCGCCGCGGCGCGCGAGGGAGAGCGATGGCAAAATACTACATCGGATACGATTGCGGCACCATGGGCACGAAGGTCGCGGTCTACGCCGAAGATTCGACCCTCGTGGCCGAGGCCTACCGTCCCCACGAGATCAGGTACCCGAAGCCCGGGTGGGCGGAGATGGAGCCCGAGCAGTTCTACCGGGTCGTCACCGAGGGGATCAGGGAGTGCATGGGCAAGTGCAGGATAAACCCGAAAGACGTGAAGGGGATCTCCGCGAGCGGGGTCATCTGCGGGTTTCTCCCCATCGACGAGAAGTGGAACGCCGTCGGGCCCTACATCCCCTACCTCGACGGGAGGGCCAAGGAGGAGGCTAGGGAGACGGCCGAAATACTCGAGCCCCTCTGGGCCGACGAAAGCGGCAACTCCGGCATAGGGACCTACATGCCCCCGATGTTCCTCAAGTGGCTCCTCAAACACGAAAAGAGGAGCATGGCGAAGGCGCGGAAGGTGGTGAGCTGCGCCCACTACGTTATGGGAAAGCTCGGGGGTCTCAAGGCCTCCGATGCATTCATCGACTGGGCCCACATGTCGGGCTGGGTGATCGGGTTCGACGCCCACCGGCGCGACTGGTCCGAGAAACAGATGGAGATCCTCGGGATCCCCTTCGAGCTCCTCCCCAAGGCCCGAAAGCCCTGGGACGTCGTAGGCCAGCTCACGAAGAGAGAGGCCGAAAACGTAGGCCTTGCCGAAGGTACCCCGCTCGTCGCGGGCGCGGGCGACATCATGCAGTCGAACCTCGGGTCCGGCGTGATCGAGCCGGGGATGTGCTCGGACGTGGCGGGGACCGCCTCCATATTCACCTTCGTGGTGCCCGATTTCAAGCGCGAAGTCACCGATAAAAAGGTGATCATCAACGCCATGAGCACCCTCGACGACCAATACATGTACTGGAGCTTCATCCCCGCCGGGGGCCTGAGCCTCAGATGGTTCAGGGACGACGTGTGCATGCGGAAGAACGACGAAGGTTTCTACGAGGAGATGAACCGGTTGGCCGAAAAGACCCCGATGGGGGCGGATTTCTCCCTCTTCTTCCCATTCCTCCAGGGGAGGAGCTCGCCGGCGTGGCCGAACGCGAGCGCCGCGTGGCTCGGGCTCTACGGTTCGAACAACAGGGCCACGCTCTGGCGGACGCTCCTCGAGTCCGTCGCCTTCGAGTACCTGTCCTACGTCGAAATTTTACGGAGCGTCGGCATCGAGCTCAAGAAGGTGATCGGGACCGGCGGGGGGAGCAAGGGGAGGTTCTGGAACCAGATAAAGGCGGATATCTTGAACGCCCCGTACGGCACTCTCCAGAGGACGGAAGGCGCCGTGCTCGGCGACGCGCTCCTCGCGGCCTACGGCGTGGGCGACATAAAAGACCTGAAAAAAGCGGCGCGGGAGTGGGTGCACAACAAAGACACCTTCAAGCCGCGCAAGGCGTACAACGAGGCGTACCGGAAGATCTACGCCGCGAGGGAGGAGATCCTGAACGGCCCGCTCTACGAGATATTCGAGAAGCTCGCGAAGCTCCAAGCGATGAAAATTCCGCAGCAATGAGGAGGCGGGAGATGGCATCGGTCGGCAGGAACCAGGTCTTCGTCGCGGGGCTGGACATAGGGACAACGGGGGTAAAGGCGCTTATCGCCGACACGGCCGGCAAAGTCGCCGGCATCGCCTATCGCGAATACCCCTGCGCCTATCCCTCTCCCGGCTGGGTGGAGCAGGACGTGGAGCAGATGTGGGACAAGATCTGCGAGGCCTCGAATGAGGTCATCGCGAAAACGGCCGTCGACCCGCGTTCGATTCGGTCCCTCGGGATCTCGAGCCAGAGGGGGACCTTCATCCCCGTCGACCGTTCCCTCAAGCCCCTCGCGAACTCCATCGTGTGGGCGGATATCCGCGCCCAGGAAGAGCTGAAGTGGATCGAGAAGAGCGTCGGCGCCGAGAGGTACCACGAGGTGAGCGGTGTGCCCCTCTCCGACATGTGGTCCTACGCCAAGATGAAGTGGTTCATCGACAGGAAACGTGACGTCTTCGATAAGACATTCAAAATCCTGAACGGCCAGGAGTACTTCCTCCACAAGCTCGGGGCCGAGGAGCTTTCCACCGACCCGGCGTCGCTCACCCTGAACGGGATGCTCGAGATCGCGAAGCTCGACTGGAGCAGGGAGCTGTGCGAAAAGATAGGCCTCCCCCTCGACAAGCTCCCCCCCGTGGGGACACCGGCCAGGAGGGTGGGGAAGGTCTCAAAGTGGGCGGCGGAGGTTACGGGATTCGCCGAGGGTATGCCGATCGCGATCGGCGCCGGCGATCAGCAGTGCGCGGCAGTAGGCGCGGGTATCGTCAAGGAGGGGATGGCGGAGATCACCATCGGGACGGCGATGGTGATGGTCGCGCACATCGACTCGCGGAAGGCGGATAAAAAACGTCAGGTCTTGATCGGCGGCTCCGGCATCCCGAAGAAGTGGGACATGGAGGGGCTCACCTTCACGGCCGGCGCCGCGCTCAAGTGGTGGCGTGATACCTACGCCCAGAGCGAGAAACAAGCCGCCGAAGCCCTCGGGCTGGACGTCTACGACCTCATCACCCTCGAGGCGGGGAAGAGCCCCGCCGGCAGCAAGGGCGCTCTCTTCTACCCGATTTTCCAGGGGCAGTGCACCCCCTTCTACCACACCTACGCTCGGGGAGGCTCGGTCGGGCTATCCTTCATCCACGACCGGAAGGACATGGCGCGGTCGATCCTCGAAGGGGTTTCTTTCGAAACGAAGATGGTGATCAGCGCGATGGAAGAGGTGCTGGGGCGTCCTTTTTCGATACTCCGTCTCTCGGGCGGAGGTTCGAAGTCGCCGCTCTGGAACCAGATCCAGGCCGACATCTACGGGAGGACTGTCGAGCGCCTCAGGGTCTCCGAGTGCACCACCCTCGGAGCGGCGATTCTCGGCGCCGCGGGGTGCGGGGTTTTCAAGTCGGTCGAGGAAGGAGTCGTCGAGATGGTGCATCCCCTCGACTCGATCGAACCGAACGGTAAGAACCAGAGCCTCTACGCGGAGGAGTACGTGATCTACAAGGAGACCTTCGAAGCCCTCTTGAAGAGCGGCATCTTCGAGAAGATCGCGGGGTTCCAGAGAAAGCACTGGGGGTGATCATGAAGATAGGGGTCGCGCAGCTCAACCTGACCGAAGCGATGGAGAAAAACGCCGAGAAGATCATCCACTTTCTCGAGAAGGGAAAGGAGGAGCGGCTCGACGTGCTGGCTTTCCCCGAAACCGCGCTCACCGGCTACATCTACGACGGCTTCTACGATCTCGACTGCGGGAAAGTGACGGACGCTCTCGCGAGGATCGCGAGATGCGTGAAAGGGAGCGCCGTCCACGCCGTGGTGGGCACCCCTTTCAGGGAGAACGATACCCTGCACAACAGCGCCGTGGTGATCTTCCCCGACGGGAGACAGGCGGTCTACCACAAGAATCTCCTCGTCTCTTACGAGGAGAAGTACTTCAGGGCGGGGACCCAAAAGCTCGTCTTTCAGGCGGGAGGGCACGGGCTAGGCGTGATGATCTGCAGGGACCAGAACTCCCCCGAGCTCGCCCGGGAGCTGAAGGGAATGGGGGCGAGGGGCATGTTCATCCTGAGCGCCCACTACTACGGGCTCGTCGAGTCGCAGATGAAGAGAGAGAAGAACAACGCTCTGCCCCTCGCGCGCGCCTACGAGAACAACGTCTACGTGTTCAAGGCGAACGCCGTGGGTACGATACAGGGAAAGGTCTCCTACGGCGGCAGCATGATCATAGACCCCCGCGGGATCACCGTCCTTCGAGCGGACGACCGGCACGAGGAGCTGCTCGCCTGCGAGGTCGACTTCGGCCGAGAAAACCCCCGATGGTGAAGGACCCGCGACCCCTTGCGAGCTCAAGCCCCGTCCGAATATTACTCTGTACGTTAACGTCATTAATGTAATATATTGATTGCGAAACAGCACAGGTCTCGAGACGACGCGTTGAAACCGGATCTATCGGATCCTGAGATCTGACACATCCATAGAGAGGAGATATCGATGAAATCCTATGACGTACTGCCGTGTGAATTGAAACCGCGGGTGCTTACGGCGCCCGAGGTGCATCTGTTTCGGTACACCCCGACGTTGAAGGAGGAGCTTGAGAAAGGGCTCATCACAAGGGAGGAAGCGCTGAAACTGTACCGGGCGATGCTGCTGCAGCGGAACGTGGAGTACATGGTGAGGGACCTGGACGTGAAGCGGTTCGTGCCGCACGAGGGGTACGAGTACCGGGGGACGTCGCACCTGAGCGTGGGGCAGGAGGGAAGCGCGGCGGGGGCGATGTCGGTTCTGAAAAAGGGCGACTACATCACGAGCACGCACCGGGGGCACGGGCACTGCGTCAACAAGGGGTTGTTCGCGCTGTGGGAGATGGAGGAGGGCGAGCTTCGGGAGTTCGTGCGGGATGCGGAGAAGAACGAGTTTCCCATAGGGGAGTACGGGGGGCTGCTCGAGAGCGCGATCGACTACCACATGTACAGGACGATGGCCGAGCTCCTTGGGAAGGAAGCGGGGTACTGCAAGGGACGCGGGGGCGGGATGCACATAGCGGACTTCAGCGTGGGGAACCTCGGGGCGAACGCGATCGTGGGGGGGAGCATGGCGATCGCGACCGGGGCGGCCTTCGCGGCGGCGCAACAAAAGCAGGACCGGGTGGTGGTGTGCTGCGTGGGAGACGGGGCGATGAACAACGGGATCGCGCACGAGTCGATGAACTTCGCGACTATGGCCCAGTTCGAGCACGGTTTGCCGGTGATCTACTTCGTGGAGAACAACCAGTACGGATACACGGGGCAGCAGAAGGGTGAGGTGACGGACATCGAGCACATGTCGCAGAGGGGGCTTGGGTACAACGCGGAGGGGATGCACGCGGAGACGGTGTGCGGGATGAACGTGCTGAGCGTGAGGGAAGCTTTGAAGCGGGCGAAGGAGCTGTGCCTGAAGGGTGAGGGGCCGGTGTTGATAGACGCGGAAACCTACCGGCATTGGGGACACAACTTCAAAGACAAGGGGACGGCGTACCGGACGGACGTGGAGAAGGAGGCGTGGCTGAAGCGTGACCCGGTGGAGTGGTTCAAAGGGCAGCTAGTGCAAAACGGTATTTTTACGGAGGCGTCCGCGGAGGCCGAATGGGAATGGGCGCGCAAGAAGGTGGAGAAGGTGACGATGCTCGCGGTGAGGGGCCGCGACCCAGATCCTAAGGAGATGTACTTCGGGCTTTTGTCGGACACGACGAGCGAAGGGATAGGGGACAGGTACAAGACGGTGAACCTGCTGAAGGCGGTGCGCAACATCCCGCGGGACAGCGAGGGGAAGATCCTCGCGCGGCACGCTGTGGTGGAGGCCCTCACCGAGGAGATGATCCGGGACCGCCGGGTGTGCGTGTGGGGGGAGGATGTGGCGGAGCAGGGAGGGGCGTACTCCGCGACCTACGGGCTGCTCGACATATTCGGGCGCGAGAGGGTGTTCAACACGGCGATCTCCGAGTCGGCCATTATAGGGACGGGGATCGGTGCCTCTATGGCGGGCCTCCGGCCCGTGGTTGAGCTTATGTACATCGATTTCATGCTGCAGGCGATGGACCAGATCGGGAACCAGGCGGCGAAGGCGCGGTACATGTTCGGGGGTCAATACGCGATACCCATGACGATCCGGGCGACAATCGGCGGCGGGAAGGGGTACGCGGGGCAGCACAGCCAGAGCCTGGAGTCCATCGCGGCGCACTTTCCGGGGCTGAAAGTGGTGGCGCCGTCGAACGCCTACGACATGAAGGGGTTGTTGAAGAGCGCGATCCGGGACGACAACCCGGTGTTTTTCATCGAGCACCAGTGGGTGTACCTCGAGAAGACGGTGGTGCCGCTCGAGGAATACACGGTGCCCCTCGGGGTTGGAAAGGTGGCGAGAAAGGGAAGCGACATCACGGTGGTCGCGTACTCGAACATGGTGTCGCGGTGCGCGGCGGCGGCCGAGAAGCTTGAACGGGAGGAGGGGATCAGCGTGGAGATCGTAGACCCGAGGACGCTGGTGCCGCTCGACATAGGGTTGATCGCGAAGTCCGTGAAGAAGACGGGGCGGGCGATGGTGGTGGTGCAGGCGGTGTACACGGGCGGTTACGCGAGCCACATCAGCCACGAGATTACGCGTCGCTGTTTCGGCGGTCTGAAGGCGCCCGTAAGGCTTGTGACGAGTTACGACGTGCCGCCTCCGATGGCGTGGCCCTTGGAGACCGCCAACATCCCGAGCGTGGAGCGGATAGCGGCGAGCATCAAAGAGGAGCTCAAGGCCGGGAGCGGCCCCAAGGCGAAGAGGACTGGCGCGCAGGCGGCCGGCGCGAGCGGCAGGGTCGTCAAGGCCGCTCGAGGGGGGTTGAAATCAGGATCGGCGGTCAAGGCGAAACCCAAAACCGTCGCCAAGCTAAAACCCAAGTCCAAGCCGAAGGGTGCAGGCAAACCAAAGCTCAAAACGAAGACCAGGACGAAACCCGGGACCAGACCGAAAAAGTAGCAACTGATGGTAAATAAGAGGGAGCATCTGATGGACCTTAACGGGGCCGCTCTCCTCGTGATCGACCTCCAGAACGATTTCTGCTCCGGAGGGAGCCTGCCGGTGCGGGAGGGGGACAGGGTCGTACCCGTCGTCAACAGGATCGCCCACCTCTTCCCCGCGGCGGTCGCGACCCAGGACTGGCACCCGGAAGGACACGTCTCCTTCGCCTCTAGCCACCGGGGAAAAGAGGAGTTCGACGTAGTCGAGGCGGGAGGGATCAGGCAGGTCCTCTGGCCGGAGCACTGCGTGCAGGGGACCGAAGGGGCCGCGCTGCACCCGGCCCTCGACCTGAGGCCCTATCGCATGATCCTGCGAAAAGGGACGCGGAAAGACCTCGACTCCTACTCCGCCTTCTTCGAGAACGACGGGAGCACCCCGACGGGGCTCTCCGCGTACCTCCGGGGGCTCGGGATCGGTGCGGTGTACCTCGCCGGCCTCGCGACCGACTTCTGCGTCTGCTGCAGCGCCATGGACGCGCTCAGGCTGGGCTTCAGGACCGTTCTCGTCGGGGACGCGGTCAGGGGAGTGGACCTCCCCGAGGGGAGCGTCGCGCGCGCGCTCGAGAGGATGCGCCGCGCGGGCGTGTTAAACGTGGCTTCCGCGGAGCTCACCGCTTGAAGGTGTCCATCGTTGCGCTTCCTTTGACATTTCGCCCACCCCTTGTTATCATACCTTTTAACGAACGGCGCGGGCCGTTCGGGCCGTCCCCATCCGGAGCTTCGCATGTTTGAAAACCTGAGGGCACTAGCCGAAAAAATATGCGCCGTTCCCTCCGTTTCCGGCTTCGAGGGCGCGTTCGCGGACCTCGTCTGTTCCCTGCTCGAAGGCAGCGTCGAACAGGCGCGGCGGGACAGGCTCGGCAACGTGATCGCCGCGAGGGAGGGGCGAGGGGGGAAGAAGCTCAACCTTCTCTTCGAGGCGCACATGGATCAGATCGGGCTCATCATTACGAAGATAGAGGAAAACGGGGTGATCCGCTTCTCCAACATCGGGGGGATCAACCCCCTCACGCTCTTCGGCAAGCGGGTGAAGGTGTTCGGGAAGGAGACCTTCTTCGGGGTGATAGGGATGAAGCCCCCCCACATCGCGGCGGAAGAGGAATTGTCGGCTGTCGAAACCCTCGACAAGCTCTACATCGACGCTGGATCGCGGACGAGGATGGAAAGCGAAAGGCTCGTCTCCGTCGGCGATGTCGCGCTCCTCGACTATCATTCGTCGGCCCTTTCGGGCGATCACTTCGCGAGCTCGGGGCTCGACGACAAGGCGGGCGTGTTGACGCTCCTCTCCTGCGCGGGGCTTCTCGGTGCAATGAAAGCGTACCACGACGTAACTTTCCTCTTCTCCGTCCAGGAGGAGGTGGGGCTCAGGGGGGCGAAGGTCGGCGGATACACGCTCGCGCCCGATGCGGCGGTCGTCTGCGACGTCACCTTCGGGGATCCCATGGGCGACTCCCGCGGGACGGTGCCGGAGATTGTCACGGGGAAAGGCCCCGCGATCAGCAAGGGGCCGGGGTATTACCCGCCGCTCGTGAAGCGGTTGTGCGAGATCGCGAAGCGGGAGGACATACCGGTGCAGGAGGAGATCGAGGCGGCGCCGGGGGGGACGGACGCCTTCGTCATCCAGACCGCGAAAAGGGGGGTGTACACGGGAGGAATTTCGGTCCCCCTCCGCTACATGCACTCCCAGACCGAGATCATCAATCTCAAGGACGTCTACAGGGCTTCGAAGCTTCTGGCGCTCCTCGCGATGGAGGAGGACCCGCTCGGGAACGGCGACGTGAAAGGGGAAAAAGCTCGTGGAAGCGGTTGAGCTTCTTAAACGATACAGCAACCACCGCGCGGCTGCCGGCGACGAAGAGGAGCTCCGCGCGGCGATCCGGGGCGACGTGAAGGAGACGGTTGACGATGTGAGCGTAAACCCCCTCGGGAACCTGACGGCGGTGCGCCGCGGGAAGGACGGAGAAAAGTCCATTCTCGTCACCGCCCACATGGACGAGGTTGCGTTCATGGTGAAGGCCGTTGAAAAGAGCGGCCTCATCAGGATGTACGCCGTCGGGGGGATCTCGCCGAAGGTCCTTGTCGGAAACCAAGTCCTCGTCGGCAGGGACCGGAAACCAGGGGTGATCGCCTACCGGTCCTATCACCTCATGACCCCGCAGGAGAGGAAAAAAATACCCGAGATCAAGGAGCTCGCCATCGACGTGGGGGCGGGAAGCTCCGAAGAGGTGCGGGACGTGGGCCCCGGCGACTACGCCTACTTCATGTCGGAGTTCTTCGCCCAAGGTGACTGCTATTTCGGGAAGGCCTTCGACGACCGGGCCGGGTGCGCCGCGCTGACGTGGCTCCTCGGGGAGTACGGGGGGGAGACGCGGCCGGAGGTCACCGTCGTCGCGACCTACACCGCCCAGGAGGAGGTTGGCCTGCGGGGCGGTCAGACGGCGGGGTTCGGGCTCCGGAACGTCCTCTTCAACTTGAACCTCGAGGGGACGACCTGCTCCGACAGGGAGCTCAAGACCTCCTACACCCCGATAACGGTGAGCGGCGCCGGCCCCGCTATCACCTTCATGGACCGGACCTCCGTCACGAACAGGAAGCTCTTCGAGTTCGTGACAGGAGTTGCGCAGAAGCGCGGTATTCCTTACCAGCTTAAGAAGGGGGTGGCGGGAGGCACCGACGCGGGGGCCGTCGCGCTGACCGGGGAGGGCATCCCGGCGGTGACGATCTCGCTGCCTATCAGGTATATCCATGCCCCCTGGGGGATCGCGAACAGGAGCGATTTCGACAATTACCTCGCCCTCGCGGACGCTATCGTCGGAGAGTCGCCGGGGTTCGGAGCGCGGGGCGCGAAAACGTAACGGGTGAGGGGACGCACATGGACTTCAAAGGGAAAGAGTTCCTATTCAGCGCCTTCGGCGTGTCGGGGAGGGAGGACTGTGTGCGGGAGCGGATCGCCTCGCACGCGGGACGGCTCGTCGACGAGATCCTGAACGACGCGACCGGGTCACTCATCTGCGTGAAAAAGGGGAAGAACCACGGCCGGAAGAAAATCATGCTTTCCGCCCATATGGACACCATAGGGTTCGTCGTAACGTACATCGACGAACGCGGGTTTTTGCGTTTTTCCGAGGTGGGAGGGCAGCCCGAGGCGTATCTCCTCGGGAAACGGGTAGTGTTCGAGAGCGGAACGATCGGCGTCATAGGGACGGAAAAGGCCGAGTACCTGAAGAACCTGAAGAAGGACAAGATGTTCATCGACATCGGCGCCCGGGACGCGGGGGAAGCGGGAAAGCTCGTGCGGATCGGCGACACCTGCGCGGTTCACGCCCCCGCCGTCCAGACCGGAGGCGTCATAACAGGCGGGTGGATAGACGACAGGATCGGCTGCTTCGTCCTTCTCGAGGTCCTGGAGAGGGTGGGCGAGCACCCGCACGATCTCCTGTTCGTGTTCTCGTCCCAGGAGGAGGTTGGCTTGCGGGGCGCGAAGACTTCGGCCTACAAGCTCGAGCCGGACATCGGGCTCGTCGTGGACGTCACCGATTCCTCGGACCTCCCGGAGGGGGAGATCACCGGTTCCTCCGCTATGGGGAAGGGAGCGGCGATAAAGGTGATGGACGGCAGCGTCATCGTGCAGAGAGATCTCGTGGACTACCTCTGCGCCCTCGCCGAGAAATACGGGATCCCGTACCAGCGGGATGTCCTCAGGCACGGGGGGACCGACACGCACGAGATCCAGCTGAGCAGGGGCGGGGTGATCGCCGGCGGGGTTTCGATCCCCACCCGGTACATCCACTCGGCCGGGGAGATGTGCGCGGAGGCGGACGTGCAGGCGTGCGTCGATCTCACGACGAAGTTCTGCCTGGAAGAAAACAACCCCTTCCTCGGGGAGTTTTTTTGAATAGAAGCGGGCGCGAAAGTCGATATTGTGGAATGGGCGCCGTCCGGGTAACCCGCCGTGCTATTTCACGTTTAATCTGCTTTTGACGTATTCGTGGGCCCTGTACGGGTTTTGCACCTTGAGCATGCCCCCGTCAATTCCTATTATCTCGCCCGTAATGTAGCCGGCTTCCTCCGATGCCAGGAATTTGACGAGCGCCGCGACTTCTTTTCCTTCTCCGAATCGGTTCAGCGGGACCTGTTTCACCTGCAGATGTCCGCGCTCCCTTATCATACCGTCGGTCATGTCGGTATGGATTATTCCCGGTGCATATGCGTTGACCGTTATTGCGTACGGCGCGAGCTCCGCCGCGCATATTTTCGTCAGCATGTTGACGGCCGCTTTGCTCGCCCCGTACCCGACAAGGCCGACGTCCGCCAGCGCGCTGGAAATCGAAGAAGCGTTCAGAATCCTGCCGAACTTGTTCTTTTTCATGTGCTTCACGCAAGCCTTGATCATGAGGAACTGGCTCTTGAAATTAACACTCAGCATGGAGTCCAGCAACTCTTCTTCCATGTCTTCCACAAAGGCGAAATCTAATATGCCTGCATTGTTGACAAGAATGTCTATACGCCCGAAATTTGAGACAACGCGTTCGACTACCGCATCAACCCCTGCCTTTGTGGCGATGTCCGCCCTGATGATGTCGGATTCTGAGGATGCTCCTTTGAGTTGTTTTTTAAATTCCAGAGCGCGTTCATCGTTGGATCTATAAACCGAAAAGACTATACCCCCATTTTGCGCCAAGGCAAGGCTTATGTCCGCCCCGATACCTCTTGTTCCGCCCGTCACGATCGCCACACGTTTATCAGTCATTTGAATCCGCCTCCTTTGAACGAAAATATGTGCGTGGTTCACTATAATATATCTAAATAACGTTTGACAGCTAAACTGCAACAAGGTATGATATCAAAACGTTTTCATCTCAGGAGAGCGCATTGAGTTCGCAAACTGTAACAAAAAGAGGCATAAGAACAATACTTGAAAAACCGGAAATAAGCGTTTTAATCGCGCTGCTGGTGTTGTGCTTCGGGTTGTCATTCGCGAGCCCATACTTCATGACGGCGAAAAACATCGTAAATGTATTGAGACAGTTTTCATTGATCGCAATCCTGGCGGTCGGCCAGGCTTTGATCATTATAACGGGGGGCATCGATCTTTCCGTCGGGTCTGTGGTTGGTTTCACGGCGTGCTTTGGCGCGATGGTTACGACAAAATGGGGCGCGCCCCCGGGAATCGCCCTGCTTTCAATTTTGGGGATAGGGGCCGTCGTCGGCCTGACGAACGGCACCCTGGTGACGAAAGTCGGAATCGCGCCGTTTATCGCAACCCTTGGCATGATGAGCATTGTGAGGGGTTTTTCGCTGCTCATAACGATGGGAGTGCCAATCCATGTGGACAAGACATGGATTTCCGTGTTCGGCGGAGGGTATGTCGGAATTTTCCCGGTTTCGGTGATAACAATGCTGGCCATCGTGGGGATCGGTTTCGTGTTCGCGAACAACACCACGCTGGGAAGAAACATCTATGCCGTCGGCAACAGCGAGCAGGCGGCGAAATTTTCCGGTATCCGCGTTGAGCGGGTGAAAGTATTGGTTTTCACCATGACCGGTGTGCTTGCGAGCATATGCGGGCTTATCCTCGTCGGCCAGCTCGAAGGCGCGGACGCGTTTTACGGCAACGGGTACGAGCTGGACGTCATCGCGGCAGCCGTCATAGGCGGCATGAGCCTCTCCGGCGGTGAAGGAAACCTCCTGGGTATCCTCGTCGGCGCGGCTTTGATGGGCGTTCTTAAAAACGCGTTCGTTCTCCTTGCCGTCCCCGGCTACTGGCAGGTTGTCGCGACCGGCGTCGTTATCATAGGGGCCGTCTCCCTGGACAGTTTCAGAAGAAAACGAAGCGCGAAATAGCGGATCGATCAAATTGGTTCGAAATAGCATATGCTATTAAAAAATTCTCGAGGAGGCGATGTATGTTAAGTAAAAACAGAGTTTTATGGGTTTTTCTGCTTGTGCTGCTTGTCGGCGCGGGGTTTTTAATCACCGGGGCTAAAAAGAAAGACAAAGCTCCAGCCGGCGACATTGTTCCGGCGGCCGAAATAAAAGCTCCGCCGGGAGCTTCACTCTTCGTTTTGCCGGCGGACGTAAAAGCTAAAAAGCAAATAAGAATCGCCACGATCATGGTGCAGAACAACCCGTTCGGCATGGCCGTCATGAAGGGCACGATGTTCGCGAAAGAAATTCTCAAAGACAGAAACGCGAAAGTCGATTGGATTTCAGTGCCTGATTTCGATCCGAAGAAGTTCGAAGACGCGATGCAGAACGTAATTACCGCTCAGTACAACGCGGTAACGCTCTTCGGCCTTTCCGAAGCCCTGCAGCCGGTAGTCGACAAGGCAGTCGCCGAGGGCATTCTGGTATACACTTACAACACCGAGCCCGGCTTGAAATCCAAGAGGGCGGCATTCTGGGGACAGGACGGCTTTTGGGGCGGCCAGAAATGCGGGAAATTGCTGATAGATGCAGTGGGCGGCGAAGGTAAATATGCCATTATCACGGGTTCCTTCAACGTGCTGGGCCACGAGCTCAGGCGGACCGGGGCGCGGGACGTTTTGGACAAAAACCCCAAGATGAAACTCATCGGAGAATTCGAAAACCAGGACAAAGCGGAGGAGGCGTACAACGTCACCCAAAACCTGCTCACGTCCAACCCGGATATCAAGGGTATCTATGTGACGGCAGGCGGTCCCTTTGGAGCGGCCAAGGCCATCAAGGATGCCGGGCTCACCGGGAAGGTCAAGCTCGTGTGCCATGACTGGATGGCGGAAACCGTCGTGTACATACGAGAGGGTGTCGTAACGGCATGTCTCGACCAGGATCCGTTCAATCAGGGGTACGCCCCTGTCGTGTCGGCGTTCAACAAACTGGCTGCCGGGATCGATCCGCCGGCGGTAGTGAACTGGTTTGAAGGAGACGTCGCGACTCCCGATAATGTGGCCAAGAAGATTCCTCAATAAGAACTCGCACACTACCTAATAAAAAGCAAAGCAGGGCAAAGCCCTGCTTTGCTTTTTAATAATTAAAAGGGTTTTCGAAATGGGTGAAAATACGATTTGCAGAGTAGTGGACATAGCAAAGGTTTTCCCGGGAGTGATCGCTCTCAAAAATGTGAGTTTAGACATCGAGAAAGGCGAGATCCACGGAATTATTGGGGAAAACGGCGCGGGTAAATCCACGCTGATGAACATCCTTGCCGGTGTTTATCAGCCGGAAGAAGGCCATGTCGAGTTTGATGGAAAGATCGTCAATTTTAGAGACCCGAGAGAGGCGCAGGATCTGGGCATTGCCATGATCTATCAGGAACTGTCGCTGTCCCGGTACATGAGCGTCGCCGAGAACATATTTCAGGGGAGGATGCTAAAAAATAAATTCGGGCTCATAGATCGCAAAAGAATGTTCTCTGAATGCAGAAAATATATGATAAGTCTGGGGGTCGAGTATATTGATCCCAGGATTCTCGTTAAAAATTTAAGTGTCTCGCAGATGCAGCTGGTCGAATTTGCCAAGGCCGTTCACCTGAACTCGAAAATGCTTATTATGGATGAGCCGACGTCCTCTTTGACTTCGGGTGAAATAACTCTTCTTTTGGAAATAATGAGGGCCTTGAAAAAAAACGGCGTATCAATACTGTTTATCACCCACAAATTGGAGGAAGTGCTCGAAATTACGGACAGGATAACAGTTTTGCGCGACGGCCGCCTGATAGAAACACTCGATACGAAGAAAGCTGCCATCGAAAAATTAGTGTCCCTAATGGTCGGCCGGGAATTTGAAAAAATAGTGCACAGACAGTTCATAAAAGATTATTCCGATAAGGAAATCGTGCTGGAAGTTCGCGATCTCGATATTGAAAAAAAAGTCAAAAAGGCCAGCTTTAAATTATACAAAGGTGAGGTTCTTGGTTTGACGGGCCTCGTTGGTGCCGGCAGAACCGAGCTTTTGCAGGGAATTTATGGAATGGATAGAATATCTTCCGGGGCTATCCTGGTGAACGGCAAACCCGCAAAGATTCAGCACCCCGCCGACGCGATAAAACTGGGTATGGGTATGATTCCGGAAGGCCGCAAGCAGCAGGGAATGTTCCTGAAGCTCAGTGTCAAGGACAACATGACAATGGTTCACCTGAAGCAGCTTGCCAACCGATTGACGCTCATCAAAAAAAAGGAGCAGAGGAAAATCGCAAACAAATATATCGAGGAACTGTCAATAAAAACACCGAGCCTTGAGCAGATATCTGAAAATCTCAGCGGCGGCAACCAGCAAAAAACCATCGTCGCGCGATGGGTCATGCATAAACCGCAGATTTTCTTCCTGGATGAACCCACACACGGCATCGATGTCGGCGCCAAAGCGGAAATATACAACATCATCGACGATCTAGCCAAAAACGGTGTGTCGATTATCCTCTTGTCTTCCGAATTGCCGGAAGTGCTCACGCTGTGTGACAGAATAATTGTCATGCACCATGGCGAGATAAAAGGCATTCTTTCCCACCAAGACGCGGATCAGGTCAAAATCATGAGCTTGACCGTGGAAGATATCGAAAAACCGGCATAATAAAAAACTGGGGTTAGAGGGATCATGATCGACGGGTTGAAAAAACCGTTTGTCGGCGTTCCCATCGGCGACCCCGCGGGCGTCGGGCCGGAGATCGCCGTCAAAGCCCTCGCGAGCGGCGAGGTGTACGAAACGGCGAGGCCTCTCCTCATCGGGGACAGGGACGCGGTCGAGAGGGCCATCGGCCTGTGCGGGGCCAAAAAGGGTTCGGGGGAGCGCCCCGAACTTAGGGAGATCGCTTCGCCGGGCGAGGGGACCTACGGGCCCGCGGTCGTGAATCTGATCAACGTAAAAAACCTCGACATCGGCGCCCTCTCGACGGGAAAAGTCCAGGCGATGTGCGGGAGGGCGGCCTACGAGTACATCGAGGCGGCCGTCTCCCTCGCGATGAACGGTGCGATCGACGCGATAGCGACGGCGCCGATAAACAAGGAGTCCCTGAGGGAGGCCGGGGTCCCGTACATCGGGCACACGGAGATCCTCGCCGGACTCGCGGGGGCCGGTGACCCGCTCACCATGTTCGAGGTGCGGGATCTCAGGGTGTTTTTCTTTTCCCGCCACGTCTCCCTGAGCGAGGCGGTGTCGCTTGTGACGAAGGAGAGGCTTTTACCCTTCATCCTGCGGTGCGCGGACGCCATGAAAAAGATCGGGCTGGGCGGCAAGTCCCTTGCGGTCGCCGGGCTCAACCCGCACTGCGGCGAGCACGGGCTGTTCGGCCACGAGGAAGTCAGGGAGATCGTACCCGCGGTTGAAGAGGCCAGGCGCCGCGGGTGCTCGGTCGAAGGGCCGATCGGCGCGGACTCGGTTTTCCACCTCGGGCTTTGCGGGAGGTTCGGGGCCGTGGTGTCCCTCTACCACGACCAGGGTCACATCGCGGCGAAAACCTTCGACTTCGACAGGACGATCTCCGTCACCCTCGGCCTCCCGTTTGTGCGCACCTCCGTCGATCACGGCACCGCGTTCGACATCGCGGGCACGGGCGCCGCGCGGGAGGTGGGCATGGTCGAGGCCGTCAAGTCGGCGGCGAGGTACGCCCCCCACTTCGCGAGGGGCGCCCCGAGCGCGCCCGGCTCTCAGCGGTGAGGGCGTTTGGAGCGGTCCCCCTTTCCCGCCTCAGAAATCCTTCTCAACCATCGGCCGGAAGATCATCTCGTGCATCGCGAGGTCGCCGGGGAGGGTGAGCGCGCAGAAGACGGCCTCCGCGACGCTCTCCGGCCGGAGGTAGTCCGGGCGGGGGTTTTTGCGGAAATTCGAATCGGTCCCCCCGGGGTAGATCGAGGTGACCCTTATGTTGTGAGGGCGGGCTTCTTTTCGGAAGACGTCGACGAGCCCCTCGAGGCCCATTTTCGCCGCCGTGTAGGCGCCCATGGTCTCGAAAGAGTGCCGGCACGTCGTTGACAGCACAACGGCCACCTGGCCCTCTCCCCGGGCTTTCATGTCCTTGAAAGCCTCGCGGATGAGGATGAAAGGGGCGCGGAGGTTTACCGCGATCAGGCTGTCGAATTCGTCGGTTGCGACGTCACAAATGCCGGCTTTCCGGGAGTTGTACCCGGCGTTGCTCACAAGGACGTGGGGAGGGCCGAGCGCGGAGCGAGCCCCCCGGTAGAACTCGAGGATCGCCCGCTCGTCTCTCAGATCGAAGCTCGACGCGTACAGACCGGCTGCGCCCGAGGCGCGGGCCTCTTTTTCCACCGAGCCGAGCGATGCGGCATCCCTGCCGCACAGGGCGAGGCGCGTTCCCTCGCGTGCGAGCCTCAGCGCGAGCGCCCTCCCGATCCCGTGGGACGCCCCGGTGAGGTAGACGGTTTTTCCCTCGACCGAGCTCATCTTCTTTCCAGAAGAATGTTAAGCATCCGCCTCAGGGGCTCGGCGGCCCCCCAGAGGAGCTGGTCGCCGACGGTGAAGGCGGCGACAAAGTCGGGACCGAGCTTCATCTTTCTGACCCTCCCGACGGGGATCTTCAGTGTGCCCGATACGGCGGCCGGCGTGAGCTTCGCGAGGGTCTCCTCCTTGGTGTTGGGCACCACTTCGACCCACTCGTTCGAGGAGGCGATGAGATCGGTGATCTCGTCGATGGGGACGCTCTTCTTGAGCTTTATCGTGAGCCCCTGGCTGTGGCAGCGCATCGCGCCGACGCGGACGCAGATCCCGTCGACGGGAACCGGCGTTTTGTCACCGAGTATCTTGTTCGTTTCGGCGTGCCCCTTCCACTCCTCGCGGGTCTGGCCGTCCTCGACCAGCCTGTCGATCCAGGGGATGAGGCTCCCCGCGAGGGGAGCGCCGAAATTTTCGATCGTCATGGAGGGGGCGCGGAGGGTTTCGGTCACCCTCCGGTCGAGGTCGAGGATCGCCGACGCGGGTTTGTCGAGAAGGTCGTTCGAAGCCCTGGTTATCTCGCCCATCTGGACCACGAGCTCGCGCATGTTCTTCGCGCCGGCGCCGGAAGCGGCCTGATAGGTCATGGTCGAGAGCCACTGCACGTGCTTCTCCCTGAAGAGCCCCCCGATCGCCATAAGCATCAGGCTCACGGTGCAGTTCCCGCCGATGTAGTCCTTCACCCCTTTCGAAAGCCCTTCGTCGATGACGCCCCTGTTCACCGGGTCGAGGATGATGATGCTGTCCCCCTCCATCCGGAGCGTCGACGCCGCGTCGATCCAGTAACCCTTCCACCCCCCCCTGCGGAGGGCCGGGTAGACCTCTTTCGTATAGTCGCCTCCCTGGCATGTCACGACGATCTCCATGCGGGAGAGCTTTTCGACGTTTGTGGCGTCTTCCAGAAGAGAGCCCCCCATCCCCACGTCGGGCGCCTTCTGCCCGGACTGGGACGTCGAGAAGAAGACGGGCTCGAATCCCTTGAAATCCTTTTCCGCCCTCATTCTCTCCATGAGGACGGAACCGACCATCCCGCGCCATCCGACAAAACCCACTTTCTTCATCCCGCTCTCCCCCGCCCGGCGTGTTTAAAAAACGGCTACTTCACCGCCTTTGAAGTAGCCGTTGACCGTCCGTTGCCAAGCGTTAATAATGTGTTTGTATGAAGGAAATTATGGCGGACGGAAATAAATGTCAAGGAAAATGTTTGACGAACACGAAATATGTCTTAAAATTGTTGTGTTGGGAATATTCTTTCGCACGGTTTGGAGCCCAGGGATGCCGGATTCAAAAACCCTCATTCTGATAAAGCCCGACGGCCTTTCGAAGTCGCTCACGGGCAACATTCTCACCCGGTTCAGCGAGACCCGCCTGGAGATAATCGGAGCGAAGATCGTCCAGGTCTCGAGGGAGCTTGCCGAAAGGCACTACTATATGCTCAAAGACAAACCCTTCTTTCCCGAGCTCATCGACTACATCATGGGCCACCTTCACAAGCGCCACAAGGTGATGGCCCTCGTCTATTACGGCGAAAACGCCATCGCGAAGATCAGAAAGATCTGCGGCAACACCAACCCGGAGAAGGGCGAGCCCGAATCGATCCGCGGTCAGTACGGCCGGATCCTCACGAGCGGGCTCTTCGAGAACGTCGTCCACGCGAGCGACTCCATCGAATCCGCTGAACGGGAGATCAAGCTCTGGTTCGAGCCTCACGAGCTCATCTACGAGATCTACCCGGTCGTGGAGAAGGAGTTCGAGCGCTACCGGAAGCTCGCGTGGAAAGAGGCGTCCGCGTACGGACCGCCGACTTCCAGCCAAGCGTGACCCCGAGGACAAGGACATGGGCAAACAGTTCGAATCATGGAAGACGCTCCTCTCCGAAGAGCTCTTTTCGACCCCGTGGATGAGCGTGATCCACAAGCAGTTCGAGCTCCCCGGTGGCAAGAAGGGGAACTACTTCCACGTGCACACGAACGGGAGCGCGATGGCGATACCGGTGCTCGACGACGGAACGATCGTGCTCGTGAAACAATATCGGTACCTCGTCGATGAGGCGAGCATCGAGCTCCCCTGCGGGGGGATCAAGAGCGGCCAGAACGACCTCGAGGCCGCGCGAACCGAGCTCATCGAGGAGACCGGGTACGACTGCAGGAAGATAAAGCGGGTGGGCAGGTTCATGCCCTACAACGGGCTCTCAGACGAGTTCTGCGCCGTCTTCATCGCCCGCGCGCTGATGAAGGTGCCCCCGGCTCCCGATGAAACGGAGCAGATCGAGGTCGTCACCGCGACGCCCGCCGAGATCGAACGGATGATCGAAAAGGGGAAGATCGTCGACGGGATGACAATCGCCGGCTGGCTGCTCGCCCGCCGGCACCTGAAATAGTATCAGATGATCCTCACCATCGTGACGCCGCCGATCGCCCTGATCTTGCCTATGCCGTTTTCGCTGATCTCGCTGTCGATGTCTATGATGTTGTAGGCGTTGTTCCCCTTCGAGCGGTTCAGCATGTCGTTTATGTTGATCCCTTCGTCCGCGAGAATCGCCGTGATCTGCTCGATCATCCTGGGTACGTTCCTGTTGGCGATCACGATCCGCTTCTTCCCCGCGAGGTCCATCTGGCAGTTCGGGTAGTTCACCGAGTTCTTGATGTTGCCGTTTTCGAGGAAATTACGCACCTGCCTCGCCGCCATTACGGCGCAGTTGTCCTCGGCCTCGGGGGTGGACGCGCCGAGGTGGGGGATGGAGAAGACGTTTTCCATCTTGATGAGCTCTTCGTCGGGGAAATCGGTGACGTAGCACGAAACAGTCCCGTTCAGCAGGGCTTCCTTCAGGTCGACGTTGTTTACGAGCCCCCCGCGGGCGAAATTGATGAGTCGAACCCCCCTTTTCATCAGGGCGAACTTGTCCCTGTTTATGACCCCTTTCGTCTCGTCGGTGAGCGGGACGTGGAGGGTGATGTAGTCGCTCGTCCTGAGGAGGCTCTCGAACCCCGTCGCGCGCCGTATGGTCCGCGAGAGGTCCCAGGCCGATTCCACGGATATGAACGGGTCGTACCCCGTCACCTCCATACCGAGGGAGCAGGCGTCGTTTGCGACCATCACGCCGATCGCTCCCAGGCCTATGACCCCGAGGCTCTTGCCCTTTATCTCGGGGCCCGCGAACCTCGATTTGTCCTTCTCGATGATTTTCGGGACCTCGTCCCCCTTCCCGACGAGGCTTTTCGCCCACTCTATCCCCTGGACAATCTTCCTCGAAGAGATGAGGAGGGAGGCGAGCACGATCTCCTTCACGCTGTTTGCGTTGGCCCCCGGGGTGTTGAACACCACGATCCCGCGCTCCGAGCACTTTTCGACGGGGATGTTGTTGACTCCGGTGCCCGCCCGGGCTATCGCCCTGAGGGATTGGGGGAGCTCCATGTCGCACATATTGGCGCTCCTGACGATGACCGCGTCGGGATGGCCGATCTCCGAGGCCACCTCGTACGCGTCCCTCGGCAGCTGGTCGAGCCCCAAGGGTGAAATCTTGTTGAGCGTCTGTATCTTGAACATCGCATCCTCCTCACGCGTTCTCTCGTTCGAACTTTTTCATGAACTCCACGAGCTTGTGCACCCCTTCCATGGGCATCGCGTTGTAAAGGCTCGCCCGCATCCCGCCGACCGACCGGTGCCCCTTCAGGGAGACGAGGCCCTCTTTTGCCGCCGCCTTGACGAACGAGTCGGTCAACTCCTCTTTCGGGAGAACGAAGGTCGCGTTCATCAGGGAGCGGTCCTTTCTCTCGGCCGTGCCCCTGTAGAGCTTAGAGTTGTCGATGAAGTCGTAGAGGAGGGCGGCCTTCTCCCTGTTGTGCTTTTCAACGGCGGCGACCCCTCCCTGCTTCTTCACCCACTCGAAGACGAGCCCCGCAATGTAGATGCAGTAGCAGGGCGGGGTGTTGTAGAGGGAGTTGTGCTCGGCGTGGACCTTGTAATCGAGCATCGTCGGGGTCGCCGGCATGGCACGGCCGAGGAGGTCGTGCCGGATGATGACCACGGTAAGCCCCGCCGGGCCGAGGTTCTTCTGCGCCCCCGCGTAGATAAGGGCGAACTTCGAAACGTCGACGACCTCGGAGAGGATGTTCGAGGACATATCGGCGGCAAGGGGAACCGCGCCGGTGTCCGGGACCGCCGTGTATTTGGTTCCATAGATGGTGTTGTTCGTGGTGATGTGCACGAAATCCGCGTTTGCGTCGACCATAGCCCTGGTGAGGTTCGGGATATAGGTGAAGTTTTTATCCTTCGACGAGGCGACCACCCTCACCTCGCCGTACTTGCGGGCCTCCTCGATCGCCTTTTTCGCCCACGAGCCGGTTTCGACGTAATCGGCTTTGCGGTTTGTGCCAAAAAGGTTTTGCGGCACCATGGCGAACTGCGTCGAGGCGCCCCCCTGGAGGAAAAGCACCTCAAAACCCTCCGGGATCCCCATGATCTCCTTGAGGAGGGAAGCGGCTCCGTTCAGGATCGCCTCGAACTCCTTCGAACGGTGGCTCATTTCCATGACGGACATCCCGGAGCCCCGGTATTCGAGCATCTCTTCCTGCGCCTTTCGAAGGACCTCTTCCGGGAGCATCGACGGACCGGGCGAAAAATTGTAGACTCTGCTCATTCCTTTTCTCCTTTGGACGCTGTAATGTGCGAAATCATGAACCTCAAATCGTTGATGATGTCGATGTTGAGGATGAAGACGCCGTCTCTGTCCTGGGGGAGGATGACCGGGCTGTAGTTCAGGATCCCCTTGACCCCCCCCCTGACAAGCTGCTCCAGAACCTCGGGCGCGGAACCGGCGGGCACGGTGATGATCGCGTATTCGATCCCCTTTGCACGCACCACATCTTCGATCTCGTGGGAGGGAAACAGCTCCACCCTGCTTTTCAGCATCTCGAGCTTGTTTACGTTGGAATCGAACCCCGCCGCGATTTCGAACCCGCTCGGAGAGAGCCTTTCATATCCTATTATCGCCCCCCCGAGCTTCCCCAGCCCGACAATGCACACCTTCGCCGGATTCTCCAGCCCGAGGGCGCCGGCGATGTGGTGTTTCAACTTTTCCGCGTCATACCCTAAACCGAGCTTGCCTGAGTCTTCGACCCCCTTCCCTTCCGGGAGGTGGCTGATGTCCTTCCTGACGATGTAGGCGCTTGCCCCGAGCTTTTTCCCTATTTCCGCAGAAGAGATGCTCCGCTGACCCTCTTCGAGGGCGGATCCGAGGATCTGGTAGATGTTGCAGAGCCTCTTTAGGGATGGATCCGGGATTTTCGTCGTCATTGGCCGTATCTTGTGATTAATTTCACAGGATACAGCTTAATATGGGGAGTTTTGTTTGTCAATAGAAAAGGGGTGAATCGAATAATTAATTTTATTTCAAAATAACTGTGATTTATTTCACAGCATGCGGGGCGGAGGTCGCACGCTCAGTCGTACATCCGATTCACGATTCGCTGAAACCACCTGGGTCTGAAGAGGAGAATGACGATCCCTATGAGCGCGGTGACCGCGGTAAAGGGTATGGCGTCGATAAACGCGAAGACGATAAGAATGGCGATGGCGTAGATCCTGAGCCGGGTGCTCTCTTTCATTGATGTCCTCCCTGTCTTTTGAGAACATAACCAGGAGCGCGGGTGGATGTCAACAGGGAGAAATAACTTGACTGAACCATCGTTGCGTGCTACTTTTTCGAAGTTTGGGTAAACCGTGTTCGATTGTACCAATACTACATGACGAAAGGATAACGAATTTATGATTCAACAGTTATTTGCCGCCTTCGGGCCGCAGGGTGGAGCGCAGGGACAGGGCCAAGGGGGCGGGAGCCCCATGTCGCTCATATTCATGATCGTCGCGATCTTCGCGGTGATGTATTTCCTTATGATTCGCCCGCAGCAGCGGCAGAAGAAGCAGCACCAGGAACTGCTCAGCAAGCTGTCCAAGGGAGACAAGGTCGTCACCGCCGGCGGGATCCACGGCACGGTAGCCGGGGTGAAGGACAACACGGTTATCGTAAAGATCGCCGACAACGTGAAGGTCGAGATGAACAGGTCGGCGATCAGCCAGGTGGTTGCGTCGAAGACCGGCGCGGCCGGACAGCCTTCGAGTTCTTCACAGAAAAAAGAAGAGAGTGAGAGCAAGGACGGGGGGAAGGATACCAGCGAATCGTGATCCGATTCGGCGGATGGCGGGCGTTGCCCGGGCCTCCGGGTCCGTCGCGCGCTCCCGGCCGGCCGGCGTTGTAGCAATCGTGAGGGCGTGTTTCCGATCCGGGCCGTGTTTCACCCTTTTTCGTGCCTATTCCACAAATCACTGACGGGCAGAGACAACCATGAGCAAAGCGCTGAGAATATTCGTCGTGCTGCTTGCAGTAGCCTTCGGCGTGTGGGGGTTTTCCTACACGTACAAATGGTACTTCCGGTTCTCCGAGGATGACAGGGCCCTCGCCTCGCTCACCGCCGAAGAGCTTGCCAGCTACCCAACCGAGAAGAGGCTCGAGATCAAGGCGATGAAGCAGCTCAGAAGCAGGATCATCAACCTCGGGCTTGACCTCCAGGGGGGCATGTACCTCGTTCTCGAGCCGGATTATGAGGAGCTCCGGAAGCGGAGCGGCAGCGTGGAGCTCTCGCAGGACGACGTCAAGGACGCTATCAGAAGGGTGATCGAGATCCTCCAGAACAGGATCGACAAGTTCGGCGTGGCCGAGCCGAACATCACCACTCAGGGGGAGGACAGGATCGTCGTCGAGCTCCCCGGCTCGAAGGACCCGGACAGGGTTCAGAACGTGGTAATGGGACAGGGTCTCCTCCAGTTCCTGATCGTCGACGAGGACACGACCGCTCGTCTCAGGAGAGACATGTTCGACGCCGCGGGCTACCTCATCGACACTTCGATCGTTCCCGAGAGCTCGAGCCTCTTCTTTCTCTGGACGAAAAACAGGTTCGACGTCCTCGAGCGGCAAAAGGCGATCGTGCTCTTCAGCGAAGCGCTCCTCGACGGGAGCACGATCCAGCGGGCTCAGGTCTCCAACGACCAGTTCGGGAAGCCCGAAGTGGATTTCACCCTCAACATGGAAGGGGGCAAGAAGTTTTCCAAGATCACCGAAGTGAACGTCGGGAAGCGGATGGCCATTGTGCTCGACGGGAAGATCCTCTCCATGCCGGTCATACGCGAGCGTATTCCGGGCGGGCAGGTGCGCATCTCGGGGAACTTCACCCTGAAGGAGGCGCAGGACCTCGCCCTGGTGCTGAGGGCCGGCGCGTTCCCGGTGCCCCTCCAGGTGTCCGAGCAGCGGACCGTCGGCCCTTCACTGGGGCGCGACTCCATCGAGGCCGGCGTCAGGGCGGCGATCATCGCGTCGATCGCAGTCGTGCTCTTCATGCTCGTCTACTACAAGCTCGCCGGGCTCATCGCGGACATCGCCCTCGCCCTCAACATGTTTCTCCTCCTCGGGGTGCTCGCCTGGCTCAACTTCACGATGACGCTGCCCGGGATCGCGGGGATGATCCTCACCCTCGGCATGGCGGTGGACGCGAACGTCATCATATTCGAGAGGATAAAGGAAGAGCTCAGGGCGGGGAAGACCGTTAACGCCGCGGTCGAGGCGGGGTTCGGCAAGGCATTCAGGACGATCCTCGACTCGAATATCACGACCCTGATCGCCACTTTCGTGCTTTCCCAGTTCGGCACGGGACCAATCAAGGGGTTCGCGGTGACCCTCAGCATCGGCATAATAATCAACATGTTCACCGCGGTATTCGTATCAAGGCTGATCTTCGACCTCGGGCTCGGCGCCTTCAGGGTCAAGAGACTGTCGATATAGATAACACACACGACATGGTGAAACGATGAGCGCCAACTATAACATTCCGGTTATTAAGTACAGAAAGATCTTTTACCTGATCTCCGCGGCCGTCATCCTCGCGGGGCTCGCGAGCATCGCCCTCCACAGGGGGCTCAAGCTGGGGATCGACTTCGCCGGCGGGAATCTCGTGCAGATCGAGCTCATGGACAAATCGGTCGGCATCGGCGAGGTCCGCCAGGTGCTCGAAAGCACGGGCTACGGCGGCAACGTACAGCGGGTCGACGACCCCGAGAGGAGCATCTTCATCCTCAAGGCGAGGGCCCTTGAAACGAACAACACCCGGGTGATCAACGCCATAAGGAGCGCCTTCAGCGGCAAGTACGGCGCCGAGAACGTGGTCTTCGAACGGATCGACATCGTGGGACCGAAGATAAGCAAGTACCTCCTCAGGTCCGGCTACATCATCCTCGCCGTGGCGGTGGCCCTTATCCTGCTGTACGTCGCCTTCCGGTTCCGCTTCAGATTCGGCGTCACATCGGTCCTCGCCCTCTTCCACGACGTGCTCGTCATGCTCGCGTTCATATCCCTCTTCGGCAAGGAGATGGACACCTTCCAGTTCGCGGCGATCCTGACAATCCTCGGGTACTCTATAAACGACACGATCGTCGTGTTCGACCGGGTGAGGGAAAACCTAAAATCATCGAGGGCCCACGAGGACTTTGCGGGGACCTTCAACTCGAGCATAAACCAGACCTTCTCACGGACCCTGCTCACGAGCGGCACGACCCTGATAGCGGTTCTCGTACTTTGGATCTTCGGCGGACCGACCACGCGTGACTTCGCGTTTTCGCTCACCGTGGGCGTATTGTCGGGGACCTACTCGTCGATTTTCATCGCGTCGGCACTCGTGGTTGACTGGCACAAGTGGAAGCCGGAGAAGATGAAAACCGCCTGAATCGAACAAAGGAGAGCGCGATGGTAAAAAACAGCGATGGCAAAGGGATAGAAGAGAAGGAGATCGACACCGTCCTCGCCGAGGACATCGACTTTTCGGGGACGATGAAGTTCAAAAACTCCCTCATGATCAAGGGAAAGTTCGACGGCAAGATCGACGCGGAAGGGCACCTGATCCTCGGGCCCCACGCGATCGTCAAGGCGACCATCAGGGCGGGCGTTGTGACGAACTACGGGAAGATCATCGGGAACGTCGAGGCGATCAAGAAACTCGAGCTCCTGAAAGGGGCCGAACTCAACGGAGACGTGAAGGCCCCCGATCTCATCATCGAGAGCGGCTGTCTCTTCAACGGGAACTGCGCGATGGGAGGGTCACCGGCCGTGAAAACGGGGCCCGAGGCCGGCCAGGACAACAAAGACGGGGGAAGAAAGTGACGGGACTGTGTGAGCGGTCAAGAGCGGCGCTGTTGTTTATAAAGGCCGGGGATCGCGCCCGAGGCTGACGGGGAGGTAATGGGGATGGGAAGGAAATGCGCGCTCGCCGTTGCGTCAGCGGCGGCTGTTTTCTGCGCGCTTGCCGCCGCTTTCCCCCTTGCGGTGCCCGCGAGCTTTCAAGAGGCGTACGATCTGTACAAGAAGGGGAAGTACTACGACGCAGAGGCCGTGCTCCTCAAGGAGAAAGAGGCCTCGCCCGGGAGCGTCGACGTTTACGCGGTGCTTGGCTGGTGCTATCTCAACACGGGCCGCCAGAAGATGGCGATCGATGTGAGCGAGGAGGGGTTGAAGCTCAACTCGCGGGACACGCGCCTCATCATCACTATCGGCAGGGCCTACTTCGAGCTCAAGCGCTACGCCGACGCCGTGATCTATCTCCAGAAGTCCATCGCCATGAACCCGGAGTACGGGTGGACCTACTACTACCTCGGCCGTATCTACCTCGACCAGGGGAAGCTCACCCTCGCGGAAACCGCCCTCTCGGCCTCGATCGTTTTCCTCAACGACAAGTACATCTTCTACAGGTACCGGGGGGAGGTGTACGAAAAGATGGGGAACCTCAAAGGCGCAGAAACCGACTACAAGAAGGCACTTGCCCTTAACCCCAACGATCCGGGGCTGAAACAGGCGCTCATCCAGGCGATAAACAAGCAGACAGAGCAGGAATCCGGGCTCCGGTAAGGCGCGCTGAAACCCGGGGCTCGGGGCTCGGGGCTCGGGGCTCGGGGCGAGCCGCGAGCCCAAAACCCGTTGTAAATCCAAACCCGGCCCGGTTGATCGATCCGTCAGAAGACCGCTTTTTCGATTTTGAGGATCTTGTAAGGGGTCTTCTTATCCTTCGTTCCGAGCTCGACGGTGTTGCCCACAGAGAGGTTGAGGAGCATCTCTCCGATCGGCGAGGTGTAAGAGATGACCTTCTTCGAGGGATCCGATTCCCAGGGACCGAGGATGGTCAATTTTTCCGTCTTGTCGTTTTCGACGCTGTTCAAGGTGATCATCGTGCCGACGGAGACCAGGTTCGTTCGTATCTCCTCGGGTTTGAGGATTTGGGCCCTGTTCAGATTTTCCTGGAGTTTCTTCACCTGCGTCTTCAGGAACTCCTGCTTTTCGATGGCGAACTTGTACTCCGAGTTCTCCCGGAGGTCCCCCTTCTCCATGGCGACTCCGATCTCCTTGCTGTTCTGGGGTATCTCCACCTCGAGAAGGTATTTCAGCTCGTTCTGCTTCAGCTCGTAGGCCCTCTGCGTCACGACCAGCTGCCTGGTGTTCTCCACGTTCTCGATCTCGTCCTCGAACACGATCTTCGGATGGCTGGTCTTGATGGCGAACCGTGTCCTTATGATGTGCTCGTCCTTCAGCTCGTCGATGTTGAGGATCGTCGGCATCAGCCTGCGGACTTTCGCCTCGTCCGTCTTCTTTATATACTCGATGAGAAGGTTGTCCCTGAAGAGGATGTCCACGATCGTGTTGAACATCTTGCGGTTGTACACTACGTTGCGCTCGTTCACGAGCTCACGGCTCGCGATCTCGAGGAGGTGGGTGAGCCCTATGATCGCCTGGTCTAAATCGATGGAGATCTTTTCGCTTATGTGCTTGGATACCAGGTTCTTCCCGATCCAGATGAACAGCTCCCCGTACTCCCTGTAGTGGGAGAAGATGTTGCCGAGCATGCTGTTCACGAGGTCCTGGTGCCCTTCGGCCACGAGCTCGTCGATGATGAACTTCATCGGGTAGGTGTAGAAACACTTGACGAATATCTCGGGCCAGTTCTGCGCCGCCCGCTTTATGTTGATGATGAAGCTCTTGCGGAGCTCGTTCTCAGGTATGATCGAGAGGTAGGTGTGGATGTCCTTCAAGTTCTCGAGGATCTCCGGAAAGTCGAACTCGAAGTCGATGGGGAGGTAATTGTAAGTCTTTTTCAGGTTCTTGAGAAGGAGGAAACTCTTAAGTGTGTTTTCGTTTATATTGTTGACGTTGGAAATAAACCCGATGAAGTACCGGAGCATGTCCTCGAAATACTCCGAGTCGATGTCCCCGTGAGTGACGAAATCCTGGAATAACTCGTACCGCTTATCGAAGCTCTTCTCGGTCTTGAACTTGTTGGAAACGTCCTCGTCGTAGGAAATGGGCTTTTTTCGTATGAAGTACACCTCTCCCTTCTCGGGGAGCGTGCCGAAATAGGGGTTTTTCTTGAGGATGGTCTTCGCTTTGTTCCACCATTTCGTCCACTCCTTTTCGGTGAGGATCCCCTTCAGGAGCTCGTCCTTGAAGTCCTTGACCGTGGCGCCGCCCGTCTTGCTCTGGATCACGAGCCGCAGCCCTTTCTCCACGTCGGAGAGCACGAGTTCGCGCAGCCTCTTTTGGTCGTTCATTTTGAGGAGCCAGATATGGTCCTTCGGGAGTATCTGGAGACACGAGAGGGCCATCTGGAGGGTCATCCGGTGCTTGGGTTTGTTTTTAAACTCGATGATGAGGTAGTCTTCCTTTATTTCCCGGCAGAGCCCTATCCCCCATGTCCTGTGGTGGACATAATTGTCGACGTCGAAGACAATATGCTTCTCGAAGGTCTCGATCGCTGTTTCCACATCGATCGCATGGTCCTTCAACCCCGATTTGTCGAGGTATTCGTTCAAAAGGGAGTGAGTCTTGTATTTCTCCCGGTAACAGTCGACCAGCCCCTCTCTTGAGTCCCTGTCCCTGTGGTTGTACGAGAGGATCTTCTTGTAGAGGTCGATCGCGATGTCATACTCCCCCTTCTCCCTGTAGTTTGGGATCATGAACCCGAGGAGAAACGCCACCTTCTCCAGCCCTATCAGGTCGGCGAGGCGTTTCTCGGTGTTGAGGAAGAAGTTGAGATCGTCCGGAATGAGCTCGACGAGCTTGAGCCAAATTTCCTCGACGGGGTTGTACATCCCCTTCTTGAGGAAACGGAGGAGCGCTTTCTTGTAGTAATCGACCGCATCCTCGGTGATGCCCTCTTTTTCCTTTATGGCCGCGAGCTTCTTCGTGATGTCGGTCTCTTCGTAATCGATCTTGACCAGCCTCTCCCAGACGCCGATGAGCTCTTTCTCCCTATTGTCGTTGGTCATGCACTGGGCGAGCGCTTCCAGCGCATACTTGTTTTCGCCGTAGTCCAGCGCCACCTTGCTGAGGAACTCGACTATGTTATAGCGCTTGTTGTCGAGGAAGAGATTTATGAGCTTCTGTATGTGCCCCTCGTCGAGGGCTTCTTCCTCGAAGTTGATCTTCCCGATGACGTAGAGCGCTATGATGGAGTTCGGCGTGTGCTTCAGATGGTCGGTGCAGATGGTGCGGATCTCCGCGAGCTTCCCTTCGTTTTTTGTCTCTTCGATGATAGCGTCGAGATCGGTGAAGTTCTTTATGATATAGTTGCTCAACGTGGCGCGCGTCCACTTCTCTTCGTTCAAGAGCTCAGTGAGGCTTACAACAGGGTCTATGTTCATATCCGCTCCAAACCCCCCGCTCCGTGGATTGTTGGGATTCTCAGGTTCTACCGGCAGATCAACAGTAGTTTATATCATCGATTTTAATATAGAAATGCTTCTTCAATATAATCAATAACAAAATACACCGCCCGCTACTCCAAGTATTGGGCGAATACGTCCGGATTCACGTCGTTGATCCTCTGGAGCGCCTGGTCGATTTCCTTTTTACTCCCCCCGAGAATCTTGAGGGTGTCGATCAGCCAGAAGTAGTGGTTGAGGAGTTTCGGTTCGATAAAGGCGCGCTGGCGGCGGTTCGTCGAGTACTCGAGCTCGATCCGCTTGATTTTACCCCTGAGCTCTTCGAGCTCCCCCTTCTTCGGCTCCCGTTTCACGTTGAACACCCCGGTGATCTCGGCAACGACGGGAACCCAGTATATGGAGACGTCGGGATCCTTGATCAGCTCGCTCGTCCGGGTGTGGAGCATGTGGATGAGGGGGGATTCGATCTGTTCAAGCTCGATCTGCGCGGGGTCGATGAAGAAGGCCTCCCTGAACAGGACCTTCGCTTTCGAGGTTTCGTCGACGCTGAAGTAACAGTCCCCCAGCTTAGACAGCAGCGAGGGATCCGAGGAGTTCCAGCCCCGCACGTACTCGAAGACGTCGATCGCGCGATCGAAGTTTCCGAGGCGCTTGAAGAGGTCGCCGATCTGTACCAGGATGTTCGTGTCGGGCACGAGCCCCTCTTTGTACGCGCGGGCGAAAGACTCGATGATGTCGCCGAAGGCGAACTTCTGGATCGCGGCGGTCGACTTTCCGTGCCGCACGTTGTTCTTGAGCATGTACCTCTCGAACTGGAGCCACTCCCTCAGGAGGTGTTTCCCCTTGTCGTACGCGCTCATCTGTCTCGTGCGCCGATCCGTCCTTCCTGCCCAGAATCGCGCGGCTTTTATACCGTCGGAAACGCCCGGGAACGCCTGGTTTTCCCTGCTGATGCTCTCGAAGATGCCGATCGCCTCTTCGAACCTGCCTTCCTCGAGACATTTGTGGGCCTTGTCCTGCTTGATATACAGGGGGTCGTCTTCGCGGTTCAACAGCTCGCGTTTTTCCATACGCAAAGGGCACCGTCAATGCTGAAATGATCTGCTGGGCACGCGATGAACAGGCAGGGAAGGCCTTGGGAGCGCACGCATACCAACAATGATAACAGAAGCCTTTCACCTCTGTCAATTATTTTGCGAAAGTTGTCGATGTTAATACAAGCGGAGAGACTAAAAATGCGCGTACGAACCCTCATATCCTTCGCACTGTCCTTTTCGATTTGGGCGGCCCCACTCAGCGCGCCCATGTCCGCCGTTGCGGGGAATAGCTCGATCGAGGACGCCCAGTTCGACCTCGGGATGAAGCTCTACAGGCTGGGCAGGTACGCCGACGCGATCACCGAGCTCAAGCGGCTCATCGGCGAGGATAAGTCGAAAAAATACGCCGAGGTCTGCCGTTTTACCATCGGGAGCGCGTTCTTCGCGTTGGGCGACTACGGCGCTGCGAAGGAGTTCTTCGGGCCCTTCGCAGCGCGCCACCGGGAGGGTCCTTACGGCCCGCCGTCGCTCTACTACCTTGCGAGGATCGAGTTTCTCGCGGGGCGTTTCAAGGAATCCGCGCGGATTTTCGACACCTATGCGAAGGAGTATCCCGAACTTGGCTACGCTGATAACAGCATCTACTGGATGGGGGAGGCGTTCCTGAGGCTCGGAGAAAAGGAGAAGGCGAAGGAATGGTTCCAGGAGCTGCTCAAGAAATACCCGCAGAGTGACAAGGCCGACGGCGCTGTGTTCAATCTGAGGCTCATCGCGATGGAGGAAGAGCTTGACCGGTGCCGCAGGGCAGCGGCCTCTGTATATAAGACGGACGAGCTCAAGCCTCCGGCCCCGCAGGCCGACGCAAGCACACTCCTCGAGCAGAATGCCGAGGAGATCAGCCAGCTCCGCGAGAAGGAGCGGGTCTATGCCGGGGAGATCGCCCGCTTGAACAGCCGGATCGAAGCCCTGAAAGGGGAGGTGGAGAACCTCGAAGCCCCGAGCGGGGACGGTAAGAAAAAAACTGGAAAACAGAATCGGGATAAGCGCAGGGAGCTCGCCTCCTGGGAAAATCTTCTCACTGTTAAGGAGCGCGCCCTGGAGCAGAAGGAGAAGGCGCTGAACGAGGCGCTCGAAAAGCTCCCCAAGGGCGCGGCCGAGTCTGATTGAGGACACCTGATGAACAAGTCCCTCATCTTGAGCATTTACCTCTTCCTTGTGCCGGCGTTCCTCTATCCCGCCGTGATCCAAAACCACCTGCTGATCGTGGAGATGGACGAACACAGCGGCGGCATCTCTATCGCCGCGGTTTCGGCGCGACCCGCATCGATGGATCGAACGGTTCCTCTCCTTTTTTCCGACAGGCCTCCTTCCAGTTACGCCCTCGTGCGGGCAGGCGAAGCACTGCTCTCCTTCGGCGGCCCGGGTGAGAGAATTTCAGCCCCTCCGAAAGCGGAGGGAAAAGGGATGGCTGTGGTCTGGCGGACGGAGCTCCCCGGGGTGAAGGGGTTCTTCAAGGTGACCCTGGATGTGCGTTTCACCGGGAGGAGAATCACTGGTGTGGAGGACGGGGTCCTCATACGTTACCTCCTCGAAAACTTCACGGGTGACGCGATGGAAACCGGCTTGAGCCTCGTGCTCGACACCACCCTCGGAGAAAAGCAGGATGCCCATTTCTACGTCCCGAACGGAACGCCCGGCGAAGCGAGCGCAGGCAAGGGCCCCGAACAACCCGTCGGAGGCAGCGCCCCATGGCGTGAAATCACCCGGGAAACCGCTCTGACGGGGCGCCGTATTCCGGACTTCTGGCTCTCGATGGACTCCGCGAGCGAGTCCTCCGTGTGTCTCCGCGGGGTACTCCGCGACCAGGCGGTGAGCGTCCCTGACGCGCTTCTTTTCGTTAACTACCGGTTTTTTCGGGAAAACCCGTACCCTCCACGTGTGAGGGCGGGAAAAGGGTTCAACTACGGGCCCTATTCGAGGAACGACAGCGCGGTCGTCCTCCAGTTTGATCCGGAGAGGCTCGGACCGGGAGAAAAAAAGGAATATAGAACCATTCTCGGCTTGTGCGGCGATGGAGAATACGAAAGATTAGGGGATGCCGAGGCCCCCGCGGAGGGGCCGCCCGTGCCCGCCCCTGCCCCCGTGACGGCCGCAGGACAGACCGGCGGGCCCGAAACGCGCACGAGCGTGAAAGAGACGATAGAGAAAATCGATCGAATCATCGAAGAGCTGAACAGGCACCTGGAAAAGGAAAGCCGGTCTGCGACTGATGAGGAGATCAGAAGCCTCAGCGAGAGGCTCGAGACGCTCGAACAGGAAGAGTGAGGGAAAACCGGACCGCGCCTATGGGGGACAGCCGGCCCGGCCGCCCTT
>Ga0315286_10000331_pt1 | contig 38907 bp, 41 predicted proteins | sample YL17G10_0_MG_FD_205038 | JGI IMG/M metagenome (GOLD analysis project Ga0315286, IMG submission 205038) | Sediment microbial communities from Yellowstone Lake, YNP, Wyoming, USA - YL17G10_0 | ecosystem: Environmental > Aquatic > Freshwater > Lake > Sediment | place: USA: Wyoming | collected...
GGCGTTCTGGTGTAAAAAGTCTTCGCGTATAGATTTGGCGGTTGCTAGAATTAAGCGGTCAGCAAAAGAAAGGGATTCTACTCCCACCAGACGGGCAATCTCTAAAAGCGAGGCCTCTTCTTCTAATAAACGCATTGCCTGTGTCTTTAGAGCAATAAATTCCTCGGTGAGGTTATCTTTGATGAATCCTTGCAAATTGTCGTGGTATAAAGAATAGCTTAAGAGCCAATTTATCGCCGGAAAATGACGGGCATTTGCTAATTTATCGTCCAAGCCCCAGAATACCTTGACCACACGCAAGGTTGCCTGAACCACCGGATCAGATAAATCTCCTCCGGGAGGTGAAACCGCGCCCATAATGCTTAAGGCGCCTGTGCGGGCATCACTACCTAAACATTTCACTTTTCCCGCCCGTTCATAAAACTCGGCCAGCCGGGAAGACAAATATGCCGGGTATCCTTCTTCCCCGGGCATTTCTTCCAGGCGTCCGGACATCTCGCGCAAAGCTTCTGCCCAGCGCGAAGTGGAATCTGCCATTAAAGCTACGGAGTAACCCATATCCCGGAAATATTCGGCAATAGTTACGCCGGTATAAATGGAGGCCTCGCGAGCAGCCACAGGCATATTAGAGGTATTCGCCACGATTACCGTACGCTCCAATAACGGCCGGCCGGTACGCGGATCTTTTAATTCCGGGAAACTCAAAAGAAGATCGGCACACTCATTGCCGCGTTCTCCGCAGGCTACATACACAATAAGCTGTGCATCCGACCATTTAGCGACTTCGTGCATGGTTACGGTTTTCCCCGCGCCAAAAGGACCGGGGATACAGGCGGTTCCGCCTTTGGCGATAGGGAAAAAAGTGTCGATTATGCGTTGTCCTGTGGTAAGCGGTTCATCCGGTGCAAATTTTTCTTTTACCGGCCGCGGTTTTCTGACCGGCCAACGTTGCAACATAGAAATTTCTTTTACGCCGTTTTCCGTTTTAATCCTGGCCACAATATCCTTAACCCTAAAGTCTCCTTCGCGGATTTCGATAATCTCACCGGCAACTTGCGCCGGCACCATGATTTTATGCTGGATAAGAGTGGTCTCATCGATTACCCCTAAGATATCGCCGCTGGTCGCATGTTGGCCGTTTTTTGCCTGCGGCATAAAATGCCATTGCTTATTATAGTCAAGGCCGGGCATATCTACTCCGCGCGTAATAAAATCGCCGTACTGATTACGAATAATATTTAAGGGGCGCTGGATGCCGTCGTAAATCGAGCTGATTAACCCCGGGCCTAACTCTACGCTTAAAGCTTCATTGGTAAGATAAACCGGCTCGCCGGGCCCGATGCCGCTAGTTTCTTCATAAACCTGGATATAGGCTAAGTCATTCTTTAGCTCCACAATCTCACCGATTAATTTCTTCTCGGAGACGCGGACGATATCATACATTTTGGCGCCGCTGCATTTTTCTGCCACCACTAAAGGTCCGGATACTTTAATAATCTCTGCCTGTTTTTTCATTATAATGCTCCTGTTGCTCTTATCCTAATTTCTTTAAGCATATTTTGCAGTAAACTCCAATCGGCTTTTGGCGAGAAAGGAATAAATATAGGTAAGGGCAGGGTTTTATATTCTCCTATCCGGTCTGCTGCCAAGCTATAAAAATTGTCCTGGACCAAACAGATGCCCGGCTTCTCTTCTAGAACCTCATCTATCAGTGCCACCGCTCCCTGTGGCTCTTTTATAAAATAAGTTTTAAACCCTAAGGCTTTAAATCCCGAGATCACGTCTTCATCCCCTATAATTACTAAGGCATTATCTAAATCTTTGTCAGGCATATACTGCGTTTAACCTTTCCTTAACCAAATCCGCGGGTAAACTATTCAGCTTAGCCAGTATAATCATGCGGATAAGATTAATTTCATTGAGCCTAGAAAAATAATAAGCAAGCAGCGGCTCAGGCCCGAAAGTAAAAAGCTTAGCCGGCGCCAGCACACTAATAAGAAAATCGTTAATGGCTTTCTCCAGTCTTACGAACGAATTGTCGCGTTGTATTCTTTCTACGGCTTCTCTTAAAAAATAGGCGTAGTCAATTATTTGATTACGCCTATGGACGTATTCAAGTTTATTTAAAAAAGCTGCTAAATCTTTGGTGTAAAATTCCTCAAAAATGCTTCTGGGTATAAAGCCTTCATAGATAAGAGAGCTGTTCAGTTTCTCCGGGGGTTCTTTTAAAAAATAAAGCCTTAAAAAACTCTTGATATTATGCATGTCTATTACGTGCATAAGATAATCCCGGAGAAATTCGCTGGGATATGCTTTAAGGACTTTATCTATACATCCTAAAGAAACCTCATCGACCAACCCTAAGAGTTGCTTATCCAGAATTAAAACACTTAGGAGTTGTTTAAGTTGCGCCAGTTCTTGCTTTAAGACCAGCTCTAATTGCCGGCTATCTTTAACCTGCAAAAGGCTATCACTGTAAGGAGCCGACTCTACAAATAGGCGCAAGGCCTCTTTAAGAGTAGAGGCGATTGCTTCTTCAAAGACCTCTGGCCGGATGAGGGATTTTTCTAAAGCCCGGATTTTACCGACGGCGAATGTATAGTCTAAAACAGATATTTTCTTATGGCTAACCATATTATCGGATTTTTAAGAAAAAAGTATCTCTGCTATTTTGGCTTCGTAATCCTGCCGGAATCTATTCAGGTAAAAATCAATATCTTCGGGAGCCTCTTTAACTTCATTGGGGAATACCTGTTGTTTTTTTAAGTTTCCGGTTTCTAATTCGGATTTTATTTTTTTAAATACACTATTCATTAATTCCTGCTTGGCCTCCAGCAGCTTCTTTTTCTTTTCCAGCCGCGCATGCACAATCTGACGCTGTTTCTGGGATTCGTAATCAACCTTCGCCTTCTCTGTAATATCCCTGCAGAGGATATTGGCTTCCTCTTGAGCTTGCCGGATTATCTCTTCTGCCTTAATTGCGGATTCCTGAGTAATCTTATTTTGCTCGATATCCGCTTCTTGCAGTATGTGTTTTAAAATTGATTCTAATGACATTTCTAAATTTTTACTGCTAACAATAATAAAAATCCCGCAGCTAAACCCAATATCGCGTAAATTTCTACAAAGATAGGCAGAATTAAAGCCTTGCCTGCTTCTTCGGGTCTTTTAGCTACCAGATAAATTGAAGAAACCGAAACTTTTCCCTGCCAAATCGCAGAGATCCATTCTACCAATGCCACCCCTAAACAAATGGCAAAAATCTGCACACCCTGACTGAAAGTAGGAATCTTAATATCTGTAGCTAAAAGATTAAGTTTATTCAAAACTAAAAATCCTACGAGAAAACCATAGAAGCCTTGCGTGCCGGGAATGCCGATCAGCGGAATCATCCTGCCAAATTTCTCGGGATCTTCGGACAAAACTCCTCCTGCTGCTTGCCCCGCAAGTGAAACACCGATAGATGCTCCCAGCCCGGAAATTGTCATGACCACTGCTGCGCCTGCAATAGCTAATGCCAAACCATCGATTAACATAGAACACCTCCTCTAAATTTTAAGGTTAACGTATTTTGTCTCTATTTTAAACGGCTTATAGGGATTGCCTCCGCTCTTAAAAAATTTGGAAAAGAATTCTACGAATTGTAGCCTCAAGGGGTGGATAAACGCTCCCAGTAAATTCATCAAAAAGGAAACCAGATGACCGACAACGCAAATAATCGTTATAATTATAGTAGCAACTATTATCCTGACAAAATTTATTTTATTTATAAACGGCAGCATATTCACGATGATCTCGCCAAATTTGACACTGATCAGATTTATAGTGTTCGCCATGACTCCCGTGACTAAGCCCAGGGCCCATAAACGGCTATAAGATAAGATATCACTTAAATATCCTGAAGCTATATTATAGAGATTATAAACCCCATAAAATAATTTTGCCCCGGGGCCTTTTTCAGAGCGGCCTTGAGTTAAAACCAGGCTCACCGCGCCGATTAATGCCGCATATTTAAATAAACTTGCGCGCGTTTGGTCAAATAATTTTAAAAAGATAAGGCCGAGCCCGGTCATGCCAAATAAAAAAATAAGCATGGTCAGCTGGTCAAAGACAATGTCTAAATAGCGTTTATTTTTTATATTACCGATGGCAGCAACAATATTGCCAAACCAAATCTGGAATATGCCTATAGAAAGCGCAACGGAAAAAAGTTTTATGGGGTTGGCTAAAGGGTCCAGGATAATCAGGGAATCCTTAAATCTTGCCAGCGGCAAAAATGTTTTATTGCTCTGGCTTATCACATCTAAAAGGTTACCAAACCAGCTACCGGTGAGTGCTCCGATTATGACCGTGGAGATGCCGCAGAAAAAAAACAATTTAAAGAATCTTACGCCCTGCGGCCCTAACTGAAATTTTTTGAGCATATACAGACAAATCCCGATGATTAATAAGCCGTAGCCTAAATCTGAAACGCAAAACCCAAAATATACAAAGAAAAAAGGAGCCAAAAAAGGAGTGGGGTCCAATTCGTTATATTTTGGTAAACCGTAGATTTTAGTAATAAACTCGAACGGCTCTATTAAAGGCTTATTCTCTAAGTCTACCGGCACTACTTCATCGCTTCTGGGCTCAGAAAAGAATATCGCCACATTTCTAAACTCCGAAGTCATCTGCTTGTTGATGAGTTTTATATCTTTTTCTTTAACCCAGCTGCTTAAATAAAAAGTCAGTTGTTGTTTAGTTAAGTTTTTGTCTACCTCTTGCCTGTATTTAAGATTAGCCAGGTAATCATAGACCACCATCAATTGAAATCGCTGTTGTGATAATTTGGCGATTTCGGTTTTTGCATCCTGCAGCTGGTCATCTAAAACGAGAATCTCGCGGTTAATTTCTAATAATCTGTCTTCTACCGTGCCCGTATGCCGGCTCAAAGTAACAAAATTAAAGTGGTGATTTTTTAAAACCGCTTCCAGTTCCTCAAGTTCTCCCTTAAGGTAAAGTATAACTAAATACGTATTGGTTCTATCTTGATTTATTGCTTCGGTAAATATATTCATCCCTTTATCGCTACATTCCTTGAGCATGGCGGCACAATCATTGGTGCGCGATACTCCTAAGAGAATGCCGCATGGCCTGGCACAATGCAGTAACTCCAGGGGTATCTTTAGCTTGCGCCAAGGAAGTAAAAGATGCTTTTCTTGAACTAGGCGCTCTCTATGCTGAATAAGATTTTTCCAGTGATTGCGCAATTCGGATAAATCTTTTAATAGTTTCTCATAATCAAAATTGGTAATAATATCGTGCAATTTTTGGGCATAGACTATTGGTTTAATTTGCACTATCCTCTTTAAAAAACTGACATTGTCCTGAAAACTCGCTAAATAGGCAATCGCCTCTTCCATCTCCAAAAGATTGGCGTCGCTTGAGGCTATGCGCGGGCTAACCGAGGCATCTTTTTCCGAAAGAGAAATCAATTCTACCCGGCCCATCTTCTGCAATAAACCTAAGATTTTATCTTTATCCTGCTGTAATCCGATAATCTCTAATTTTTTTATTTTAGCAATGGCCATCTTATAAATGGATTTTGCCTTGCAGAAAATCTACTGCTTTATTGATATTGGCTTGGGCTTTTTCTCTTAATGCCCCAACCTCTGATTCTGTCTGGTTTACAATTAGGATGATTTCTTTTTGGGTTTCTTCCTGGATTTTATCTTTTATCTTCTGGGTATCTACTCTCGCCTTTTCTTTGGCTTGGGCAATGATACGCTCCCTTTCCAATTTGGCCTTTTCTAAAATATTCTGTTCCTCTTTTTTAGCCAATTCCAGTATCTCTTGGGTTTTTTGTTCTGCTTCCTTAATTTTATCCAGCGCCTCTTGAGAATCCATTTAGGATAACTCCTTCAATATAGCTTCTGCTGCTTTAAGCGGGTCTTTGGCTTCTAAAATCGGCCTGCCTACGACAATATAGTCTGCTCCAGCAGCAATTGCTGCTTGCGGGGTAGCTACTCTTTTCTGGTCATTATTTTCAGTGCCTTTAGGCCTGATGCCAGGAGTAACAATGATAAATTTCTCTCCGCATGCTTTACGCACTGCGGCTGCTTCGTGTACAGAACAAACAACGCCATCTAAACCTGCTTCTTGAGCAAGTTTCGCTCTCTTTAAGACGAGATTAGTAGTATCTTCTTCTTGTTCATTACTTGTTAAAACCGTAACTCCTATAATGCGAGGTCGTTCTATTTTTAGCTCTCTTGCTTTATTAGTGGCGCCTCTTAAGGCTTCTTCTAACATCTTTTTCTCGCCTTGAATATGCACAGTCATCATAAAAACCGGGTACTGTATAACCCCCTTGATATCCTCCTCTATATTCGGCGGCGTGGTCGAAACAAACACTACCTTGCAGGCCGCTCCTGTGCCAGAACTAACAGCTGAAAATACTGTCTGTGGAATATCGTAGAATTTTAAATCTAAAAATACCCTGGCTCTTTTTTTACCAACCATCTTTACTGCTTCTAAACCACAGGCTGTAAACAACTGGCTACCGATTTTAAAAAGTTTTACCACGGGGTAAAGCTTTTCCACAATATCCTCTGCTTCTTTTAAAGTATTCACATCGAGTGCTACAATAAGTTTATCGCTTATATTTTGCATTCTAATGAACCGATTAATTTATGAATTGAATTTATCTTATTTTTTTCTAAATATTTTTTAATTCCTTCGATAATTTCTATACTTGCCTTAGGATCAACAAAATTGGCTGTGCCTATGGCTACAGCGGTAGCCCCAGCGATAAAAAACTCTAAGGCGCTTGGGGCATCCATTATACCACCCGTGCCAATAATCGGAATTTTAATCTTTTGATAAACTTCCCAGACCATGCGCACCGCCACCGGCCGTATTGCCGGCCCGCTTAAGCCACCTGTAATATTAGCTAAGTACGGTTTTCTATTTTGCACATCTATACCCATCCCGGTTATGGTATTAATTAAAGAAACTGCATCGCTTCCTGCTTCTTCCGCTGCCCTGGCAATCTCAGTAATATCCGTAACATTGGGCGAAAGTTTAGTAATCACCGTCTTGCGGGTAACTTTACGCACTGCTTTTACCAAATCATATGTAGCTTTAGGGTCCTGAGAAATTAATTTAGTTATTAGTTCATAGTTCTTAGTTCTTAGTGTTTTGCTCTGAACTGCAAACTCTGAACTATGAACTTTAATATTCGGACAGGAAATATTCAACTCAATTGCCGCAACGTCTTGCATTCTATCCAAACGCCTAGCCAGTATCGCGAATTCGCCCGGGCCATCTTCCGAAGCAATGCTTACAATTATGGGTACGCCTATTTTTTTTAGAATAGGCAGTTTTTCTAAAATAAATTTATCTACGCCCGGATTCTCTAACCCAATAGAATTCAACATCCCGGCCGGCGTCTCGCAAGTGCGCGGCGGAGAATTTCCTGGGCGCGGCTTTAAGGTAATGGTCTTGGTGACAATAGCGCCGAGCTTCTTTAAATTAAGGAAACTCTTAAATTCCTCCCCATAGCCAAAAGTTCCTGAGGCCACCATTACGGGATTTTTTAATTTGAGTTTACCGATATTAACGGAAACTTTGGGCTGCATTTTATTTTGTGAAAATCATATTTAGGGAAACGACGAGCAAAAATATTCCAAATAATCTTTTTAAGAGAGGATCGGCTATATTTTGTATTAAACTTGCTCCGATGAGGCCGCCTATAAAGAATCCTAAACAAATAAACCCTGCCATGCCTAATTTGACGTTGCCGTTATAATAATATTTCAGCGCGGCCAATAGACCAATAGGAGGAACCAGTATGGCTAAGGTTGTACCTTGAGCCTGATGTTGGGTTAGGCCGAATAAAAATACTAACGCAGGAATTAAAATAGTTGCCCCGCCGATTCCAAACATCCCTGCGAATATTCCGGCTACTAAACCCAAGAGAATATATAGAAACTGATTCATTGTGCCTCCTTTTATATGAACTACCTTAAAAACTCGGCTCAATGCATAAAATTTTGTATTTCTTAAAGTCCTTTAAGCCCCCCTGGATAAAACTTAAGTTGGTAAGATATTTCATCTTACACCAGGTAAAGAATTTCGATTTTGGCTCCATCCCAAAGTTCCATTTCACATATTGGTAGAGAAAATATAAAGTCAAAGCAGCCAAGATAAAAGTTGCGATCTTCCAAAATAAACTCGCCCCAATAAAATTAAATATCAAACCCAATATAGACAAGAAAGCAAACACATGCATGAGATGAAAATTTCCCAGGTATATAAACCCTTTTATCGGGGCGGGCAGGATAAAGGAACGAGGAGGATTAAAAGACTGTAAGATTATCTCTAGCCCGTTTTTTTTCACATACTTTTCAATTAACGGTAAATGCGCCTGGCCGTAAGTCACCCAAACCTTCCTTAAAGATTTCAGATCTGCACGGTGCATATGGTCGACTTTGGCTTGGGGTGCAAAATAGAATTTTCTCCCCTTGCTTCTATGTTCGTAACTCAAATTCATATCTTCGCCTGTAGGACGCTCCCAAAATTTAGCACCCGCTCCCTGCATGGCGCTCCTACGATAAGCAACATTACAGGTGCCAAAAAAATAAGCCTTATGCCCGGCTACATCCGATGGCCGGGGGTCTTCGGGAAAATCAGGATAATAGCCTTCTTTAATAAATCCGTAACGGGGGGAAACCATATTAAACCGGAAATGTTGGCACCAGGCTTCTACCAGATTATTGGGATCGACTTTTAAGGTAAAAACTTCACCACCCACGGCAGCGATCTGGGGATCTTTTTTAAAATGCTTGAGCATTTCCTTAATCCAATCATTACAAGGCGCGCAATCAGCATCCGTAAAAAAGAGGAATTCTCCTTTAGCCACTTCTAAGGCTTTGTTGCGGGCAAAACCCGGCGAAGGACAATTAGGAATTTCTACTAATTTAATAAAGGGGTAAATTTTGCGCCAGTTTTTGATAATCTCGATGGTTTTATCGGTTGAGCCGCCATCGGCAATAATCCACTCCCATGAATCTCTGGGATAATCTAGGCCCAGAAGGTATTCAAAGGTTTTTTCGATAGTGCGTTCAAAGTTTTTTACCGGAATAATGATCGAAATAAAAGATATCTGGGACGTCATTGTCCGCCTCCTCCTGCTACCAAATTATTTCCTGAGCATTAAATACCGGGCCTTCTTTACAGACCCGCTGAAACCCATTTTTTGTCTTTACTACACACCCCAAGCATACGCCTATGCCACAGGCCATGTGCTCTTCTAATGAGACTTGAGCAGGAATCTTATATTGCTTAGAAATCGCAGAAATTTCTTTTAACATTAGGCGTGGACCGCAGGCGTATACAGTCGACAGTCGACAGTCGACAGTCGACAGTAAATTTTTAAGTAATCCTGTTACTTTACCCCTAAAGCCGCGCGAGCCATCATCAGTAGATATTTTAACCGTACAACCTAATTTTTTAAACTCTTTTTCACATAAAATCTGGCTCTTCGTTTTTACGCCAATGAGAATTGTAGTTTTTAGTTCTTGGTTCTTGGTTTTTAGCCTGGCTATTTGTTCGCTAAGGAATAATAGGGGCGCAACCCCCATCCCGCCAGCCACTAATATTGCGGCTTGCGGCTTGCGGCTTGCGGCTTGGTAAGTAAACCCGCTACCCAAAGGTCCAATTACATCCAAATATTTTCCAGCCTTTTTCTGCGAAAGAATTTCGCTACCTTTACCCACCACTTGATAAAGAATCTCTATTTTGTTATCCCTAACGCGATGCAGAGAAAATGGCCTCCTTAAAAGAGGCGTATAACTATCCGCTATCTTAATCTCGATAAACTCACCCGGATGAGCCCAAGACGCTATTTTAAGCGAGCGCAAGGTAATTTTAAAATATTCCTTACTGATTCGCTGATTGGCAATAATCTTAATTTTTTCTTGGACGATTTTTTCCCGCATAAAATAAACCAGAGATAATCATAAAAAAAACAATAACCAACAAGAGCTCCCCTAATTCTTTAGTGCATTCTTTGTAACCAAATAACCTTCTATCGTGCCAGGTTTCGATGGCAATTACTATAGCCGTTACTGTGATTAAAGAGGGTAATTCTTTTTTTAGCCATGACCAATTAAAAAATAAATAATCCCGAAGGTCTTTTTCAAACCAACCCGCAAGATCAGGAATATACCTGGGGGTTGTCTGACAATAATTCTTATACTCCTGGCCAAAGCGCCGGAAGAGATTATCTTCTTCCCGATTCGTCTGGGGTGCATAGATAAGTAAAAAGACCGCGAGAAACAAAAGGAATGCCCACCATTGAAAGAGGACCAAGACGATTCCCAGGCCAATGAAAAAAGTCCCAAAATACATCGGGTGCCGCATCAAGCCATACAGCCCATCTTTAATTAAACTCTCACCCCTATGCGATATTTCTGCTTTGTGGCCTCTTGCGGCAATGCGAAATAAAAACCCCAGCAAAATTATATTGGTCCCTAACACATCCAAAAATTCATCGAGAGCTTCTTGTCTCCACTGGGGAAATAAGAATCTGGAGAACCCTAAAGAAAGGATTATGGCCAGAACCATCAGAAACCCCTGTATTCCTATACGTCTTTTCATTCTACGTTTGGCACTTCGGGCAGAAATAAGTACCCCGCCCACCTAAAGCGATCCTCTTTATCGGGGTTTTACATACTAAACAGGGCTTGCCTTCTCGAGCATAAACCTTATGATATCGTGCATAATCACCGGGCTCACCGGATAACTGCACATATTCATCAACGGATGAGCCTTTATATTTTATCGCTCTAGACAAAGTCTCTTTTATCTTTTGAAGGAGAAGCTCTTTTTCTTGATCCGACAGCGAGGAAGCGGGCCGTTCGGGATGAATCTTAGCTCTAAATAAGGTCTCGGCAGCATAGAGATTACCTATCCCAGAGATAAATGTCTGGTCCAGGAGTAGGGGTTTAATTTTGGTCTTTTTTTTAGTCAGCATCTCTTTAAACTGCGCTAAATTTAAAGCAAAAGGTTCGGGGCCTAACCCTTGAATAAATTTTAAATCCCGCCAGTCATCCATTAACCTTAGTTCTGCAAACAAACGCTGGTCATTAAAATCCAGAGCTTTGCCGCCGGATAAATGAAAACTCACCCGACTTTTTTTACCGTTACCGGGATAAATCAATTGCCCGGTCATCTTTAAATGGATAACTAAGGATTTGCCATTAGAGAGTTCTAAAATTAAGACCTTGGCTTTGCGTAAGATGCGCTTAAAAATTGCCCCCACTAAATCCTTCTTAAATTTCTCCGCTGCAGGCTGGCGGATAACCTTGGGGTTATGTACACAAACCTCAGTAATTTTTTTACCCAAAATTACCTTTTCTAGCTCGCGTTTAATAGTCTCCACTTCCGGCAGCTCTGGCATTATATCTCCTTGCTTAATTTCACCCAGACCTGGCGGCTGCGCGGCCCATCGCCTTCAGAAAAATATATCCCCTGCCAAGTCCCCAGCGCTAACTGTCCGCCCTCGATAAAAAGGGTTACTGACGAACCCAAAAGCGAAGATTTCACATGGCTATCGGCATTGCCTTCGCTATGTGCATATCCGGCATTTTCGGGCACAAGTTTATTTAAAGTATTGAGAATATCTTTTTTCACTGCGGGGTCGGCATTTTCATTAATCGTCAACCCTGCCGTGGTATGGGGACAAAATAAAAAACAGACCCCCTCCTTGATTTTGCTTTTGGTGACTATATTTTGGATTTCCTCAGTGATATCTACCAATTCGATACGTCGGGCTGTTTTTATGTTTATCTTCTCCATTTTTTTAATTTATTTTCAATATGTTTTTGACTTCCTTTATGGCCTGCTCTACATTCTTAACCCTAATCACTCCTGGTATATCCCAAGAATTAAGGCTTACTACCGGGATTCCAAATTGCAGGCCATAAGCTATTTCAGAAAGCGTTCCCGCCTCCCCGGGAAGCGCTACCACCACCTCTGCGCTTTTTACTACCAAGACATTTCTAGCCAAACCCAAGCCAGTAGGAATCACTATATCTACAAAGGGATTAGCCTTATTTTTTTCGTAACCCGGTATAATGCCTATGGTTAAGCCTCCTGCGGCCTTAAATCCTTGACAAACCGCCTGCATTGTTCCACTTAAGCCACCACAAACAAGAATATCCACCACTTTTGCTAGATTTTTGCCTAAACTTTGGGCTAATCGCTCCACTTCCTTATTGCAACTGTGTCCCCCAATTACACTTACAATTTTCTTTCTCATAATCTTTTACTATACCCTTTACGGGTCCTGTCTTGTCTGTGCTTTCGCGGGGACGCTCGTTTTGCCCCAGCGTGGCAAAACTTCGCTCGGGTCGGCTGGCGTCGCTCTGCCTGACTTCGTGATAGCTAGGCAACCCTACCCGCTCCTTGCCTCCACGCCCCGCTCAACCACAGCCAAGCCACCCATAAAAATAGATGTTTAACTTAATATTTTGCGGAGGGATTTGTGAGCGTGCATTAGAAATTTTTTGGCAAAAGTGCACGAGGAATTACGGCGAACGGAGGATCTCTTTAAGGCGTAAGTCTCTCCGGGAGTGAGCCGTAAACCGAAGTGCACGGCAAAAAATTTCAGCACGCGAACAAAACCCACAGCAAAATCATTAAAATTTTCAAAATGCGCCTGGCAGGAATCGAACCTGCACACATGGCTCCGGAGGCCATTGCGCTATCCGTTGCGCTACAGGCGCGCTACTTCTTGAATTTTAGCCAGAACGGATTCCTTATCCTGAACCTTAAACTGCTGGATAGAAAATCTGCTTAATTTCCTGGCCCCTTTTTTACTTAAAATCTCCTGCATATAATTCAGGCAACGGGTATTTCCTGTTCCGCTACCATAGGTAGTAAATAAAATTACCTTTTTACCTTCTAATCCATAACATTGGTCTAAATATGTATTCATTGCGGGCGCGGGCGCAAAAGCCCAGACCGGGGTCCCCAGACAGATCAAATCATATTTTTTTAAATCGGAGCTTGCCGGATCAATCTTAGCCCTTTTGTGCCTAAAGGCCCGGAATGCCTGACCGAGAAATTTATCTGGCTCATCTAAACTCTTTAATTCTACAACCTCCACTGCGCCCATCTGCCTGAGATGCTCACCGAGAAAACTAGCTACCCTTTTAGTATTACCCGTATAAGAGTAGTAGATGATTATGCTTTGCATAACTAATATCCGCTTTCAAAGCAGATCTCGTATCGAGATATGCTGGGTATCGTGCGATGACCCAGGCCTTCCATGAGTACCTCAAAAGGCCGAGTTTGCTTTTTTCTAAAGCCCGTTATTTTTATCGCTCCTGCCCACATGAGTATATTTTTATCAAAGACACTCATATGAAACATTGCCGTATGGTAGTCCTTATTCGATTCATTGGTAATCTCCCCCTGTGCAAATACCCATTTGCCTGTGCCTTTTCTCTTAAAACTAACATTGTAAAAAGAAAAAAGAGCCTGGGACATCTTTTTTTAAAACAGGTTCAGTTGCTGTTCGCTTTTTTTCTCTGGCCCCTCTTGGCTAAAAAGAGAGATCTTGCCATATTCGCCATCAAAGCCGGGTTGGATGTTAACCTTGCCTTCGCGCATTCTTAAAATACCCTCGGCCACACGAGGAGCTAGGCCTTTTCTTAAATCTTCTGGGGATAACCGAAGGAGAATATCGAATTCCGTGCCAAACTTGGCCACGGTACTGCGATAATCTCTTTCTACGGAAACCGAGCCCTTAGCCACGCCCTTGGCTTCGGCGATAATCTCGTCTAAAGGAATAAGGTGTTTATATGGAACTGCTCCGGAAAGCACGTAGCCTTCCGGCCGATCCGCCAATTGCTCCACGCGGTTCATTACTCCTATAGTTACGGACTTGCCACATTTAGGACATCGGTTTTTATGTTCTCTGGTCTGGTTTGGCGCAAGTCTCACCCCGCAAAGCCGGTGTCCGTCAAAATGGTATTTTCCTTCCTCGGGAAAGAATTCAATGGTGTATAAAAATCTTTTTTTATCCTTGGCCTTTAATACCTCTCTTATGGTCTTATAATCTAATTCGCAATCAAAGACATTTGCCTCACGGCCGATTTTAGCGGGTGAGTGGGCATCGCTATTAGAAATTAGACTAAATCTATCCAATACACTTAATCTCCAGTTCATGGCCGGGTCCGACGATAAGCCCGTCTCCAAGGCAAATATCTTGGGCGTCTGGCCTTCAAAACAATCCTCAATTTTATCAAAGCCTGACATAGAACCAAAAACAGAAAACCAAGGAGTCCAGGCATGGCCCGGCACAACCATACAATCCCCATCAAGATCAAAAATAATCCGGGCTAATTCAGAAGCATCCATACCCAATATCGGCCGGCCATCAGAGGCCAGATTCCCCCAGCGGCTTAAGGTATTATTAATTTTATCCACGGTCTTAAAAGAGGGGGCAAAGACCATATTATGAATGCGGTAGCCGCGACCGTTTTTAGAATAAATACTGCTGATTTCTACCGTCAGAATAAAATAGATACCCTGGTATTTAAATAAGCCGTTGCCCAGGTCTTCTAAATTTGCCTTTAATTCCTCAAGCCACAAATGGTGGGTAAAATCTCCGGTGCCCATAAGAGTGATCCCTTTTAGTTTCGCCCACTCGGCGATATGGGCGGCATCCATATTCCTACTGGTAGCACGTGAATATTTAGAATGAATGTGGAAATCGGCAATAAATTCCATTTTCGTTGTATTCGTTTAGTTCAATGATTGATTTCTTCCAAGGTTTTTTGCACATTTCCCCAATGCGTTCCCGGCCAATAAATCCTTTTACAGCTGGGGCAGGTAATAAAATCTTTCTGGGTCTTAAAAACGTATTCGGGAACTCTGCCCTTGACTTTTTCTTTTGCAATGTCCGCCAATTCTACATTACAGAGAATACAGCGGCTAAACATCAGGCCTGCGTCGGGTTGAATATTGAGTTTCTCAAGCGCCTCGCTCATCTGTTCTTTGATTTTTTCTGCCTCAATGAAAACTGTCTTCGCGCCCCTAGACTTAGACAGGTGGGAATTACGAGTGATGATAATCCGGCCGTCTCTTAGGGCCTGGATAATTAAAGAACTGGGGTTGCCCTGGCAAAAATATGTCGTATCGTAACCTAAAATCCTTAGCCATTTGGCTAATCTTCCCAGTTCCTTGGTCAGAATAAATTTCATTTTAATTTTCTTTTTTATTACGCTTTATAGACTACCTTCCCACCGCAAATAGTATATTCTACCTGCCCTTCGAGATTTCTGCCAATGAAAGCAGAATTTTTAGATTTAGAGACGAATTGATCTTTTTTTACTGTCCACTCTTTCTTGGGATTCACAATCACGATATCGGCATCCTTGCCTACGCCTAATGTACCTTTATCTATACCTAAAATTTTTGCCGGGTTAAGGATCAATTTCTTCACTAAATCCGGCCAGTCTAATAAACCAGCCTTGACTAGCTCGGTAATACTGACCGCTAATTCCGTCTCCAGGCCAATCACGCCAAATTCAGCGCGCTCAAATTCAATTTCTTTCTCGCTTTCTGTATGTGGAGCGTGATCAGAAGCTACGGCATCGATTATCCCCTCTTTTAGGCCCTGCCGGATAGCATTAAAATCGTCTTGGCTGCGCAGAGGCGGATTAACCTTAAAATTGGTATCATATCCCAGAAGCGCATCTTCGGTTAAAGCAAAATAATGTGGGGCGGTTTCGGCAGTTACCCGGATGCCTTTTTTCTTGGCCTGGGCAATTAATTCTACGGATTCTCTACAGCTTACATGCGCGATGTGCACAGCGGCTTTGGCCTTTTCTGCCAACTGGATATCTCTGGCTACCCTTTGATATTCCGAAGCCCGGGAAATACCTCTTAAGCCCAGCCGCGTAGAGAGCACTCCTAAGTTTACCACGCCGTTTTTACTGAGGGCTTTATCTTCGCTGTGGCAGATGACTAACATCTCTGTTTCTCTGGCTTTTTCTAGAGCGGTCAACATAAGCTCGTCGTTATCTACGGATGAACCATCGTCAGAAATGGCCACTACTCCTTCCTGTTTTAATTTCGCGATGTCGGTTAGCTCTTGACCTAAACGACCCTGAGTAATCGCGGCAGCAATAAAGACATTGACCAAGGCTTTGTCTTGAATAAGGCTTTTCAACAAAGCCACGTTCTCTAGGCAATCAATAACCGGCTGAGTGTTGGGCATGGCTAACACGCTGGTTACCCCGCCTTTAGCTGCAGCTTTTGTCCCGCTAGCAATAGTCTCTTTATCTTCCCTGCCGGGTTCCCGCAAATGCACATGCATATCAATAATCCCCGGCATAACTATTTTATCCCTGGCCTCGATTATCTCTTCCGCCTCCTCTGAGATATTTTTCGCCACTTTAGAGATCTGGTTATTTTCTATAAGAATATCCAGAACCTCATCCCGCTGGTTCGCCGGGTCAACGACGTGACCATTTTTAATTAATAGTCTCATGGTTTTTATCGCGAGCTTGGGCCACCAGAAAAAGTACCGCCATTCTTACGGCAATGCCATTGGTTACCTGCTCTAGGATTACAGAATTGGGACAATCCGCAACTTCACTAGACATTTCAATCCCGCGGTTTATCGGGCCGGGGTGCATAATGAGAATATTTTTTTTGGCTTTGGCTAATCTTTCTTTGGTGATGCCGAAATTTTTAAAGTATTCTAATTCACCAGGAAAAGCGCCGCCTTCATCGCGTTCAAACTGCATACGCAACACATTGACGGCATCGGCATTCCGCAGGGCCTCATCAATATCGTGCGTGACGCTTACTCCGAATTGCTCTATGCCCGGGGGGATCAATATCTCCGGAGCGCAAACCGTCACCCGGGCACCTAATTTAGTTAAGCCCCAAATATTGGAACGGGCCACGCGTGAATGGGCAATATCTCCGACTATGCTTACGTTCAGACCCTGGATTTGGCCTAATTTTTCTTTTAAAGTAAAGATATCTAAAAGCGCTTGCGTAGGGTGTTCATGCCACCCGTCGCCGGCATTCACTACGCTGACCTGCACCTGGCGCGCAAGCATCGTGGCTGCCCCAGAGGCATTATGCCGGATGACGATGATATCCGCTTTTAAAGCCTCGATGTTTCTTCCGGTATCGATTAAGGTTTCGCCTTTACGCACGCTGGATTCGCCAGCAGAAATATTAATCACATCCGCGGATAATCTTTTGGCCGCCACCTCAAAGGAAACCCGGGTTCTCGTTGATGGCTCATAAAATAAATTGACCACGGTTTTACCGCGCAGCGCCGGAACCTTTTTAATCTCGCGGGTGGAGACCTCCTTAAATGAATCGGTGGTTGCTAAAATCAGCTCTAACTCATCCTTGCTTAGGTCTTCCAAGCCTAAAAGGTCTTTTCTCGTCCAGGTCATTTCTCTATAATCACTACTTCGTCTTTGCCATCCACCTCGGCTAAGCGCACTTCTACGGTTTCATTCTGGGCAGTAGGCACGTTTTTACCCACAAAATCTGCCCGGACCGGTAACTCCCGATGCCCCCGGTCAACCAGCACAGCAAGCTGTATTGACTTTGGCCGGCCAAGATCGATCAGGGCATCTAGGGCTGCTCTCACGGTCCTGCCGGTATATAAGACATCATCAACCAGCACAATATTTTTATCGGTAATGTCAAAATTTATCTCGGTCTTATGCACTACCGGCTGGGAGGCAATAAGCGTTAAATCATCGCGGTATAAGGTAATGTCTAAAATGCCCACGGCAATGCGTTCTTGCTCAATCTTTTCAATGCAATCAGCAAGGCGCTTGGCCAGATACGCCCCGCGGTTACGTATGCCGACCAGACAGAGACCTTGCGTGCCTTTGTTCTTCTCCACGATCTCATGGGCAATGCGCATCAGGCTACGATTCAAACCCTCTCTATCTAATAATTTGGCTTTTTCTTTCATAGAGGATAAAAAAATACCCCGATATTGGTCTTCTCGGGGTTATAATTTATCTGTTTTTTTAGCATACTCTTGCCTTACTAGTCTCTCAAGAACTAGTTTAAAGGCCCTCTTCAATTTTAAAAAATATACCATCTAAAGCCGCCTCTGTCAAGGTATTATTTTAGATAACCACGACGAACTCCCCTCGTGGTTTTTGCCTCTTTAGGCTCTCCAGTACCGCTTTTGGGCTACCGCGCTTGATCTCTTCGAACTTTTTGGTGAGTTCGCGCAGACAAACAATCTCTCTATCCCCAAAAACCTCCTGCATGTCTTCTAAGGTAGCCAGAATCCTATGGCAAGATTCATAAAAGACAAGTGTATATTTTGCTTGGGCGAGTTGCTTTAAGCGGTTTTTCCGGGCTAAGGCTCGAGGGGGTAAAAATCCGGCAAAAATAAATTGATGGCTGGGTTTACCCGACAAAACTAAGGCATCAATCAAGGCAGCAGGTCCCGGAATAGCCGTAATCGGAATCTGGTTTTGGATGGCTAAATTGATGATGTGGTATCCCGGGTCAAGTATCCCGGGCGTGCCTGCATCCGAAACCAAAGCAACAGACTTACCCTGCTTCAGTAACCCCATCAGGTATCGGCCTTTAGTGATTTGGTTGTGTTGAAAGAAACTTGTGGTAGGAGTAGAAATGCCATAGTGGCCAAGCAAAATCTTAGTATGCCGCGTATCCTCGCAGGCAATCAAATCCACAGATTTCAATACCTCCAACGCCCTCAAAGTAATATCTTTGAGGTTACCGATAGGAGTGGCGACAATATATAACAGTACTCCTTAAGTTACCGAATTGGCTCAATTACGCAGGACCAAATCACAGCCACGGTAACGCAACGATCCCAGTAAAAGGATATCTTTTATAGCCCTGCGGCAGAATCTCTATCGAGAATAAAGATGCAATCAGGATGATTTTGCAAAAAAGAGGCAGGGAGATCTGCAGTCACTTTGCCTTTAAGGGCTTTGACTACGGCCTCGGCCTTATTGGCACCGGTCGCTAATAAGACAATCTTATTAGCCTCTAAAATCGTTCCTATCCCCATAGTTACTGCCTGCCGGGGTATTTCAGACTCATCCTGAAAAAAGCGGGCGTTGTCTTTAATTGTCCTTTCGGTTAAAGTTACTACTCTGGTCCGGGAATTCCCTGGCGAACCGGGTTCATTAAAAGCGATGTGCCCGTTAGACCCAATACCAAGTAGTTGCAAATCTATCCCTGCGGCTGCCTGGATATCTTTTTCGTATTGCTGGCAGCTCATTTGAAAATTCTCGGCCTTGCCATCAGGGACATGGGTATTTAATTTATCGATGTTGATGTGATTGAACAGATTCGCATTCATAAAATAGCGGTAGCTCTGGGTGTGATCACCGGATAGGCCTACATACTCATCCAGATTAAAAGACCTAACCCGGCTGAAATTTAACCCTTGTTCTTTGTGCATCCGGATTAACATCTGGTACATGTCTACCGGGGTTCCCCCGGTCGCTAACCCTAACATAAGGTCAGGCTTTTCTCTAATCATCTTGGCAAAAATCTCCGCCGCTACCCTGGCTACCTCTTGCTTATCTTGACAGACTGTTACCTTAATTTTTCCTATTTGTTTATCTTCGGCCATATTAATCGACGCCTCCTAATCGTTACAACGATATTAAAAACGTCCCCAACCGGATTTGAACCGGTGTCGAGAGCTTGAAAAGCTCTTGTCCTAGACCGGGCTAGACGATGGGGACTCTACTCTGCTTGTTCTTCGGCAATGACCGGCGCCACAGAAGATACTTTATCTTTGCCATCTACTTTGATCAGCCGTACTCCTTGACTGGAGCGCCCGGTGGTACGGATATCCTTCACCGAACATCTTAAAAACATGCCGTTCTGGGTAATCACCATGAGCTCATCGTTATCGGTAACCGTCTGCAGGCTCACCGCTTGGCCATTCTTCTTGGTTACCTTAATATTGATAATCCCTTTGCCGGCGCGACGCTGCAGCCGGTATTGGGTGATGGGCGTACGCTTGGCAAAGCCCAGTTCGGTAACCGTCAATATCGTGGCCTCTTTCTGGGCAATCTGCATAGCGATAACCCCATCCTGTTTGGCTAAAGATATCCCCCGCACGCCACGGGCCACTCTGCCCATAGCGCGCACCTGAGATTCCGGGAATCTGATGGCCTTGCCCAGACGGGTAGCGAGGAACAACTCCTGCCCGGCCTCGGTCAATTCCACCCCAATTAACTCATCAGTCTTATCCAGAGTCATACCGATGATCCCGCCTTTACGCGGGTTGTTGTATTCATCTAAGCGGGTCTTCTTAATCAACCCGAGCTTGGTGACCATCATCAAGAATTTATCTGCGCTAAATTCTTTTACCGGGATAGTAGAACTAACCTTCTCGTCGCTAGCTAACTGCAGCAGATTAATAATCGCCTTGCCTTTGGCAATGCGGCTGGCCTGGGGTATTTCATAAACCTTCAGCCAATAAATCCTGCCTTTATCGGTAAAGACCAAAAGGTAATCTTTAGTTGAGGCCATAAATAAATGCTCGACGAAATCCTCTTCTTTGACCTCAGCCCCTGTCGCGCCTTTGCCCCCGCGTTTTTGTTTGCGGTAAGCGCTTACCGGCAAGCGTTTGATATAACCGCCGTGACTTATAGTGACTACCACGTCTTCCTCGGCGATTAAATCTTCGACTTCCAGTTCTTCCGCTTCTCTAACTATCTCGGTCCTGCGCTCATCGCCGTATTTCTTCTTCAGTTCTTCTAATTCGGCTTTTATAATCCCTTCAACCTTTTTTCCGGAAGCCAATATTGCTTTGCATAACTCAATTTTTTTCAGCAATTCTAGGTATTCGGCATCAATCTTGTCTCGCTCTAGCGCAGTCAGGCGTTGCAGCTGCATCTCTAAAATTGCCTGCGACTGTATCTCGGTGAGATCAAACTCTTTCATCAGGCGCTCTTTGGCATTTTCAGTATTCTTGGATGTTTTGATGGCCTTAATAATTTTATCAATGAATTTCAGGGCTATCTTTAAACCCTCTAAGATATGCGCCCTCCTGAGTGCCTTGTCTAATTCAAATTGTGTGCGCCTGCGGATGATGTTTTTGCGATGCTCGATATAATACTCCAGCACCTGCAGTAAATTCAAAACGCGCGGCCGGTTTTCCACCAACGCCAGCATAATAATACCGAAGGTGCTTTCTAGTTGGGTGTGTTTAAAAAGTTGGTTTAATACGATCTGGGACTCTGCGTCGCGCTTGAGTTCTACGACAATACGCATGCCTTCTTTATCCGATTCGTCGCGTATATCGGATATCCCGTCTATCTTTTTCTCATCGACCAAGTCCGCAATGGCTTCGATAACCGTAGCCTTCTGTAGCTGATATGGTATTTCGTTGATGACTATTAAATCTTTGCCGTTTTTCTGATGTTCTACTGTTGCCCGGGCGCGTACGGTTAACTTACCCCTGCCGGTGGCGTATGCGTCTTTGATGCCGGCCTTACCGCAAATCACCCCACCCGTCGGAAAATCCGGCCCTTTAATGTAGTGCATTAGATCTTTCCCCTCGGCCTCAGGGTGATCCAAAAGATAAATAATCGCCTCGACTACCTCCCCTAAATTATGCGGCGGTATGTTGGTAGCCATGCCTACGGCAATACCGCTTGAGCCGTTGACTAAAAGATTGGGCAGGGCGGCAGGCAAGAGAAGCGGCTCCTTTAGTGAGGCATCAAAATTAGGGCCAAAGTTAACCGTATCTTTATCTATGTCAGCCAACATCGCCTCGGCTATAGCAGCAAGCCTGGCCTCGGTATAACGCATGGCAGCGGCAGCGTCCCCGTCAACTGAATTATGCACGAAAATTCCGCTGGCCAAAGCAAAATTATGCCAAGACTCAATAGTTAAATCGTAAACATCCTCTTTCCGGTTAAAAAATTCAATTTTTTTAACTTTATGGTTTAGTGGTTGTCGCTGTTTTGCCCGAGCCACTATATCCTTAAAGTCATCAAAATATCTTAGCGCAGTTTTTAGGCTCGGTAACCCTGACCGCCTCCTTAATTCATATAGTCCCGGAGTAACCTCTTTTTCTGCCATTAATAAATCGCTCACAAATCCCAAAATTCTGCTTTTGACCACTTTCTCTTTATACGGTGGATCCTGCCACTTTTTTCTTAAAGACTCTGCGGCTTTCTGGGCCAGCTTCTGCATCAAATCAGGCTCCTCTTCTAGACGCCGCTGATTTCCTCTAATTACCCCCTTGATAAATTTCATCCTAAATATTTGATCTGTCCATTGTTTCTTGGCTTTCTCTCTGTGAAATTCTCTTGTCGCAGGATTCTCCCATAGGGTCTCGGCCATTGCTCTAAAATGATCCACGGGATAGCGACCCCTGAATCGTGGATCCTGCCATAATTTCCTTGATTGTTCAACCATTCTCTGCCGATATTCTGGATCATTCCATCTTTCTTTACTTATTTTTGATATAAACTCGCGGTGTTTAGGATCTGACCAGATTTGTAATGAGGTTTTGCGAGTAACTTCGGCGATAAAATCTCTATAATCTTTGTCTTGCCATCTTTTCTTGAGTTCCACCGACTTTAAATTACTTAATAATTCCTGAAACGCTTTTTTCTTCCATAAGTTCTTAAGATTTTTACTTGAAGCCTCGATTATTCTTTCGCGATATTCTGGCCCTTGCCAAGCCTGACGTATAACCTCGCCCATTCTCTTGCGATAAGTGGGGGCCTGCCAGTTTTTTTGATTCCGTGCCGTCAGGCGGCTGGACATCTCTTGGCGGTTTTTAGGATCCGCAAAAAATCTCTTCCTGCCTTCTGCTAGTTTCTTTACGTATTCAGAATCATTCTTGTGCCGCCAAGTAGTAATTGCTTTATGTAAGTTCCAATGTTGGTTCCATTGAATTCTCTGGATATTATCTGGATTGTTATTCAGCTTATTAAAATCTTTATGGTGCCTTATTCTACCCGCGCTTTTTTTATAAATTCCATGTTTTAAATTCCACTCATCTGCCAATTGATGAATAAAACCCCGCTTATCCTCAATGGGTTGATAAATTGTCTCGTATCCTTTTAAATTAAGATCGTCCTTCCCACCGTAAAGCTCAATATATAAAGGCATTAAAGAATCATTCGCCTTCAAATCTTTGGCTTTTTTATAAATTCCGTCTCTGAGCATAAAGGGGTGATCCGGAGTACAGGTTATTTTTTCACCATTATCTAAAATAACTTTCACCAGTTCTGCATTTTTACGAGTTTTCCGAGGGTTTTTAATTTCTGCAATTTCAATTTTTTCCGTTTTATGGTTAAATGTAAAAGTATAATTTTTCCTGCCTTCTTTTGCTTCTTTAATAAGCTCTTCAAAATTAAGCGCTCTCCCATCCGTTAATCTGACTTTGGTGTCTTTAGTAAAGCATCCAAAATTGCCTTGCCCGTCAACCAGAGGATAACGCAGGGAAAAATCCTGAGCCATCCTCACCAGGGTATCATAAACCGCCACGTCCCCGTGAGGATGATATTTACCTAATACTTCTCCGACGATACGCGCGCATTTTTTATAGGATTTGGCATGCTCAAGGCTGAGCTCCTGCATGGCATAAAGTATGCGCCGGTGCACAGGCTTTAGTCCATCGCGCACATCGGGAAGAGCCCGGCCCACAATGACACTCATGGCGTAATTTAAATAAGAATTCTTTACTTCTTCTTCAATACAAACCGGGATTATTTTTTCGTTTCTGGTATACATAGCCTTCTCTTATACATCCAAGTTTTTGACTTGGTGCGCGTAATTCTCGATAAATTCGCGGCGCGGTTCAACCTGATCGCCCATTAAGACTGTAAACATCTTGTCTGTTTCGACTGCATCTTCTAGGGTGACCTGCAAAATCGTGCGCTTGTCAGGATCCATGGTCGTATCCCAAAGCTGCTGTGGATTCATCTCCCCCAAGCCCTTATAGCGTTGAATGTGCATCCCTTTAGTAGCCGCATCTTTAATATAAACAAGCACCTCTTTTAAATTATCAAAATCGTGGACTTCTTTTTCGTTAGTCACGCGGTAAAGCGGCTTTAGCTTCTTGGCCGCTTGGCCGGATACGTCTCGTTGCCCGACCATGTCTGGGCTATAGGTGGTAATATCCAAGCCTAACTTTTCTATTTTAGCTATACTTTGTTCTATTTCGTGGGCCTCGAACAGCTCAAGCACATCCCGCTCTTCCTCTTTGGCTTCCTTATCCGTAAAACCGGCCAATTCCTTATCAGAATAGATAAAATGGTCTTTCCCATCCACTTTGACCCTATAAATAGGCATTTTTTTGGTCTTTTGATGTCTAAAAGTGAGATATTTTGCTATTGATACTCCCTTTTTATCTAAAATTCTCCCTAATTTTTCTAGCTCAACTAATAGATACAACAAGTCCTTAAATTGATTGTCGGTAAACACCTGCTTGTCTTTTAGACGCAGAAAACGATGGCCTTCCCTACCCAACTCCAGCAACAGATCATTCATCTGCTGTTCAGTTTGGATGTATTCCTCTCTGGCCCCCCGTTTAATCTTATAAAGCGGCGGTTGAGCAATATAAACATGCCCTTCCTCTACCAGCTTCGGCAATTGGCGGTAAAGCAGCGTCAACAACAATGTCCGGATATGAGAACCATCTATATCCGCATCTGCCATGAGTATTAATTTATAGTAACGCAATTTAGTAAGATCAAATTCTTCTCCTACCCCGGTACCTAGCGCCGTAATAATTGTCCGGATTTCCTCATTGGATAAAATTTTATCTAAACGCGCTTTCTCCACATTTAAAATTTTGCCTTTAATAGGCAGTATTGCTTGAAATCTCCTATCGCGGCCCTGTTTTGCCGAACCGCCTGCGGAGTCGCCTTCGACAATATATAATTCGCAAAGGCTGGGGTCTCTTTCAGAACAATCTGCTAATTTACCGGGCAGGCCCGCTCCTTCCAGCGCCCCTTTCCTGCGGGTTAGTTCCCGTGCCTTACGTGCTGCTTCGCGTGCCCGGGATGCTACAATAACCTTATCTATAATTTTATTAGCCACCGAGGGGTTTTCTTCAAAGTAAGATGCCAGAGAATCCAGGCTGGTTGAAGCCACCAAGCCTTCCACTTCGGAATTTCCTAGTTTGGTTTTAGTCTGGCCCTCAAACTGCGGGTTGGGTACTTTGACACTCACGACTGCGGTTAAGCCTTCCCGGACATCTTCTCCGCTAATGGCAATTCCGTCATTCTTGATCAGGTTTTTAGCCTTAGCATATTGATTGATTGCGCGCGTCAGCGCGGATTTAAAGCCAGATAAGTGCGTGCCTCCTTCGATGGTATTAATATTATTAGCAAAGGAAAACAGGGTTTCTGCGTATCCGTCATTGTATTGCAAGGCGAACTCTAAGATCACATCGTCTTGCGTCTTCTGGAAGTAAACTACCTTATTATGCAGGGGGTTTTTATTTTTGTTTAAATATTCCACGAAGGAAATGACACCCCCTGCAAATTCAAAAACCGTTTCTTTATCGTGGCGTTCATCGCTTAATTTTATTTTTAACCCTTTATTTAAAAAGGCTAATTCTCGTAAGCGCTGCGATAATATATCGTAGGAAAAATCAATTTTGCTAAAAATAGCGCGGTCGGGTTTAAAGGTGATTTTTGTGCCCGTGCTATTGCTTTTACCGATTACCGTAAGCCGCGAGACAGTTTTACCGCGCTCATAACGTTGATGGTAAATTTTGCCGTCTCTTTTCACCTCTACCTCTAACCAATCAGAGAGGGCATTGACCACGCTTACCCCCACCCCATGTAAACCGCCGGAGACTTTATAGATCCGGTGATCGAATTTACCACCGGCATGTAAAGTAGTAAGGGCAACCTCCACTGCGGGTTTTTTCTCGGTTTTGTGCATATCCACGGGTATGCCCCTGCCGTTATCGGTAACGCTTACGCTATTATCCGCATTAACCACTACTTCTATATTGTTACAGCAGCCCGCCAGGCTTTCATCTACGCTATTATCGACTACCTCGTAGACTAAATGGTGCAGCCCCCGTGTTGAGGTATCGCCGATATACATTGCCGGCCTTAACCTCACTGCCTCTGTGCCTTCCAAAACCTGTATCGTGGTAGCGTCGTAAACCTTATCCCGCGTTTCGTGTTCCCTTGTCGTATCTCGACGGATATCCGCAACCGGGGTATCTTGAGCTCGCCCTCGGGCGGATTTTTTGGACCGGCTAGGTTTTAATTTTTTCTTTCTCACTGTACCTTCCCCAGGTAAAAACGAATATCTTGAATCACGGTTTTAGATTTGTGATGTAACTTAGCTAATAAATCCGCTTTCTTTAAACTGAGATGGTAAAGCCAAGCCGAAGAGTCTACTCTTAGGCTTAAGGTGCCCTTTTTTAAATAACCAAATTGCACGTGCCCTAATTCTTGTTTTGTGAAAAGCCTTTCACAAAGGGCCTGTGGGCTATCGTGCCCGAGTTCCTTTTTTTTGGCTGCCCAGTCCTGTATGACTTTGTACACAATTTCTTTTATGGCTTCCATTTAACTTAGGCGCATTGGTAACACAATATAGGTATAGCCGTTGAGGCGAATAACCCCGGGCTTCTCGCTATCAATAAACTCAAATTCTATCTTTTCTTGGTTGAGATTTTTTAAAACATCGACCAAATAATGCGGATTAAAACCAATAGCCAGTTCTTTGCCCTGATATACTACCGGTACCTCTTCGCGGGATTCACCGATATCAGGCGTGGATTTTGAGACCACTAATCTATCGCGAAAGATCTCTAGTTTCACCGCCTGATAATCCGGGGTAGAAAGTAACGCCGCCCTTTTTATGGCCAACATGAACTGCTCACGGCTAATCTCCATTTTGTTCCCAGAGGCAGGGGGTATGACCTGTTGATAATCCGGGAATTCCCCTTCAATCAAGCGCGAGATAATTACTGTCCCTCCCAAATCAAACAAGGCCTGGTTATCCCCTAAAATCAAAGACAAGTCCCCTTCCTCTTTTAAGTTGCGGTTTAATTCCTGTATCGTTTTTGCTGGCACGATAAAGCGCATATCTTTATCTGTGTTTTGCGGGAGTTGTCTTTCTATAATGGCCAATCTCTTGCCATCTGTAGCCACCAGAGTAAGTTTGTTTTTATTAATTTTAAATAGTATGCCATTTAAAATATTGCGGGTTTCATCATAAGATACCGCGAAAGAGGTTAACCGTAACATTTCTTGTAGAGCAAGCTGCTCTAGTTTAATCGCTTCTTTATCTTTAAATTCGGGCAGTTTTGGAAATTCCTCAGGAGCTAAGCCCATAATTTTAAATTGGCATAATTTGGTTTCAATAGTAATTAAATTATTCTTTTTAGTATTAATATTAACCTCATCGCTGGGTAGTTCCTTAATTACATCCCCGAATCTCTTCGCCGGTATGGTGATAGACCCGGCTTCTTGGATATCCACAGGTACCACACAACTAATTCCTATATCCAAATCAGTGCTGGTCAATCTTAAATTGTTCTGTTGCGTCTCTATTAGAATATTGGATAAAATAGGGAGTGTTAACTTGGGGGTAATCACGTTTTGTACTGTTTGTATGCCTTTTAACAGGGTTTCTTTTTGGGCCTTAAATTTCATATTCAATTCCCTCCTACTTATATAAGTATATAAATAATATCATAATAGAAGTAATGGGGTTTGGTTTCTGTTGAAAACACTGTAATTTCCATGGTGTTATTAGTTTTAGTAAAATATATTTTGCGGATAACCTCTGTATTTATTGTTTAATCACCTGGATAACCCTGTCCAGTTTATCTCTTAAAATTTCATTATGCTTTAATTCTTCTTTAATTTTATTATATGAATGTAGCACCGTGGTATGGTCTTTGCCCCCAAAAAAAACCCCTATTTCCGGCAGCGACAGGTCTGTTAATTCTCTGCTTAAATACATTGCTACTTGCCGGGACAGGACGATGTTTTTATGGCGCCGCCTGGCCTTTAGGTCTTGTAAAGATACCCCAAATTCCTCAACCACGCAACGTTGGACAAAATCCACAGTGATATTTTTCTTGGTTTCTTTTAAAAGATCTTTTAAGACCTCTTTGGTTAATTCCAGGGTTATAGGTTTTTCTTCCAAGAGAGCATAGGCGATGGTCCGGATAAGGGCGCCCTCTAATTCTCGGATATTGGTCTTGATGAGTTGGGCAATAAAAAAGATAACCTCATCAGGAATAGATACCGGCTCTCTTTCGACCTTCTTTTTTAAGATCGCCACCCGCGTCTCTAAATCCGGAGGCTGGATGTCGGTAGTCAACCCCCAGCTAAACCGCGAGACCAGCCGCTCTTGTAAATTAGATATCTCTTTGGGGGGCCGATCCGAGGAGAGAATAATTTGTTTATGGGCATCATACAAGGTGTTAAAGGTGTTGAAAAACTCTTCCTGAGTAGATTCTTTTCCGGCGATAAAGTGTATATCATCGATAATTAAGACATCGACATTCCTGTATTTCTGTCTGAAGGCGGCCGTAGAATGGTGCTGTATGGCGTCGATGAGCTCGTTAGTAAAGCGTTCCGAAGGCAGATAGCAGATTTTATAGGGGCTTGATTTTTTATTTTTGATAATACTGTGACAGATAGCCTGGAGTAAATGGGTTTTACCCAGGCCGACCCCCCCGTAGATTAATAAAGGATTATAGGTCTTGGCCGGAGATTCGGCCACAGCAAAAGAATAAGCATGGGCATGGCGGTTAGCAGGGCCCAGGACAAAATTTTCAAAGGTATAGCGGGGATTTAGGTTCAGCTTATCCGGGGATTCCGGTAATCTGATTTGGGGTTTTGCCAGAGGCGTGTTGCCAGATGTCTCTTGGACAGCAGGGGCGGCTTCTAGGCTAACCGCGATTTCTCGCTGGAGTAACCCCCGGATCGCCTCCTGGATAGCCTGTTTGTAGTTCCGCTCTACCCAGTCTCTAAAAAAAGTGTTCGGCGCCTCCAAGATTAAGCTCTCTGAATCCGGAGAGCTGGGCTTCAACGGCAAGATCCAGGTTTCAAAAGCAGCCTTACCCAGCTTGTCTTGCAAACAATTTAAGGCCTGGGCCCAGGCTTGACGCATATCCACCATCGCGACGATAAACCCCTATCTTGTTAATCAGCTATGCACAATATGCACAGCTTATACACAACTTGTATAAACCTGTGGAAACATTATATCAGAGAAAAACGAAGTTGCAAGAGAAAATATTTTTGCAAGAGACAATTAGGGAAAATAGTATAACATAATTTTCCGCGAGGTCAATAAAAAATAAAATCCGCCGCCTCTTAAAAAAATTAGCCCGCGCGATAATTTGTTTATCTTGACTTGCTTTAGCTTTATGTTATAATGGAAAAACTATTTCTTAGTTTGAGGATTTCTAAAAATGAAAAAACATTTAAAGACGCCCACGAATATTGTGGGTAAGCGAAGACATGGTTTCCGCAGCCGGATGGCGCGCAGGGCAGGCAGAAAGGTCTTGTCCCGTCGACGGAGGCAGGGCAGAAGAAGAATTTCTCTGTGATGTTGCCGAATTGCTTACTCCATTTGATCGCGATATATCAACGCTATGTCAGGCCGATGTTGCCGTCTTCCTGTTGCTTTACGCCTAGCTGTTCCGAGTATGCCCGGCAGGCCATTCTTAAATACGGCGTTTTACTAGGCCTGGTCAAGGCGGCCAAAAGAATATTGTTCTGCCATCCTTTTTCTGGGAAAACTGGTTACGATCCTTTAGTGTAGAACTTCAAAATTAAGCAGCATTATCGAACTTACAATAATGGAAAGACGAATTATTTTAGCCATAGCTTTAGCACTATTAGTAATGCTTGGCTGGTCTAGGCTAGTGTCGAAGTTCTATCCTATTGACCAGCAAATAGTTACAGAAAAAAAGTCCCCAAATATACCCTTTATCCCGGCTACTCCAGTAGAATCTCCTGCTTTAGCATCAGAAACATCGCCACCCTCGTTTATACAATTTACCCAGGAAAAACAGGAGACGATTTTTTTAGAATCCCAAGCCGCCATTAAAGAAGTCATTTTTAAGGACTACGGAGCATATAAATTTCCCTTAGAATATGGTTTCTTATTCAAGGATAAAAGCCTAATTTTTAAAAAAGACGAATCAGCAGATCCCTCCGGGGTCACTTTTGTCTACCGCGATCAGGAGAAGCAGATTATCAAGAGATTTCTTTTCTCTAACACTAACTATAGCATAGAGTTAGAGATTGAGGCGCGCAATTTATCAGCTGCACCAATAACGATAGGCCTGGATTTGGTTTTAGGGACTCTGAGTTTTAGCGGGGACCAGGCTCAGGCCCGTTTTCAGGCTGTAACCGTGGGTTTGCCAGACAAGACCCTGCACCCTAATGCTCGTAAGGATGCCGGTTTTAACGCAGTACGATTCTTATCTTTGCAAGATAGATATTTTTGCGCGATTATTGAACCGGAAGGCAATCACTGGACAGGGGTAATTAAAAAGATTGCCCCCCAGAGCTCAGAAATAAGCTTAGTAGCCGAAGGCCTTTCACTTGCTCCTGGCGAGCAGAGGAAAGAGATCTTTCATATCTATTTGGGGCCACAAGACTTAAAACTAATTAACTCCGTTAAGCCGCATTGGTCCGCAGTGATGTACTTTGGTACCTTTGATATTATTTCGCATTTTATTTTACAATTATTGGAGATTCTCCATGCCGCAGTGCATAGTTGGGGGTTAGCGATTATCATTTTGAGTATTCTCATTTATTTTGTCCTTTACCCCCTTAGTTTAAAACAAATGCGCTCGATGAAACAGATGCAGACGCTTCAGCCGCAACTAGAAGAATTAAAGCGAACCTACAAAGATAATCCTCAAAAGCTGAATAAAGCAACTATGGAATTATATCGTCAAAACCGGGTCAATCCTTTTAGCGGATGTTTACCGATGGTCTTACAAATACCCATATTCTTTGCCCTTTATCAAGCCTTAATTCGCTCTCTGGCCTTAAAAGGCGCCAGTTTCCTATGGATAAAGGATCTATCCGAACCCGATCGCCTATTGCTAATTCCCTGGCACCTGCCAATATTAGGTAACGAAATTAATCTCTTGCCTATCTTGATGACCATCGGTATGTTTATCCAGCAGAAAATTTCCACGGCGACGACAGCGGCCAGCAGCTCAGCCGAACAACAAAAATTGATGATGATTATTTTTCCGCTGATGTTTGGCTTTATTTTCTATCATATGCCTGCGGGCTTAGTGTTATACTGGTTTATCAATAGTACATTGATGCTCATTTATCAATTCCGTATGACCCGAGCAAAATGACCCCGAGATTCAGTATCCAAGTGGAAGGTCGGACTGTAGAAGAGGCCATCAGAAAAGCGCTCAAGGTCTTCAAATTACCCCGCAAAAAAATCAAAATCGAGGTGCTTTCCGAAGAACAAAAAGGTCTTTTTGGAATGCCCGGCGCAAAACCGGCTAAGGTCAAGGCCAGTATCATTAAAGGCGAAGAAAATACTTGACAAAGAGGTGATTTTTAAGATAATAATATTAGATCATTTTGCAATTGTTCCCCGGGTTACATTTTGTAACTATATCAATAGCAATGGGTAAAATTATCGCTATCTGCAACCAAAAGGGCGGCACGGGTAAAACCACCTCGGCGATAAATTTAGCTACTTATTTGGCGCTAGCTGAGAAAAAGGTATTGCTTATCGATTTGGACCCCCAGGCTAATGCCACTAGTGGGCTAGGTATCAATAAGCATAATATTCAGAAAAGTACCTACCACGTTCTCTTAGAAGAAACAGAGATCAAGGAGATATTACAAAGTACCGCGATTAGCCATCTTTCCCTGGCCCCGGCGAATTTAGATCTTACCGGTGCGGAAGTAGAATTAGTCAGTGTTTTAGGCAGGGAGTATAGGTTAAGAAAGGCCCTACTCAAAGAAAAGGAGAATTTCGATTTTATCCTTATTGACTCTCCTCCTTCGTTGGGCTTGCTAACTATAAACGCGCTTTGTGCTGCGGATTCTGTGCTCATACCAGTACAATGCGAATATTATGCATTAGAAGGGTTAACCCAACTAGTGAATACCATTAATTTGGTCAAAAATAATCTTAATGTTGATTTGAGTATTGAGGGCATGCTTTTGACCATGGCGGATTTTCGCACCAATCTTACCAAGGAAGTTATCCAGGAAGCGAGGAATTATTTCAAAGAAAAGGTCTATGATACGGTTATTCCCAGAAATATACGGTTAACCGAAGCCCCGAGCTTTGGCCAGCCCATTGCTTTATACGATAAAGAATCTATGGGTGCCCAAAAATATGCTGAATTAAGCAAGGAAATTTTGGGTATTATGCCCAAAATTTCACCTGTAATTGAAGGAGAGAGAGAATGGAAAGAAAAGCCTTAGGGAAAGGGATAAGCGCCTTAATTCCGGGAAAAGAATTAGTTAAGGAAGAACAGGGAAAACAGGGAGAACAAGGAGAAAGGGTGAGCTATATCAGTTTAGAACAAATTCAGCCGAATCCTTTTCAGCCCCGCCAGGATTTCGATAATCAGAGCCTGGAAGAATTAACTCAGTCGATTAAAGAAAAAGGGGTTATCCAGCCACTTTTAGTCAGACGCAGAGGAGAAAGCTATGAGTTAATTGCGGGAGAAAGACGCTTCCGTGCTGCTAAGTCATTGAATTTAAAAGAGATACCAGTAATAATCAAAGAAGTAGAGGACCGCGATTCCCTGGAATTTTCCTTAATTGAAAACATTCAAAGACAAGATCTCAACCCGATTGAAGAAGCGCATGCTTATCGCTATCTTATTGATAAGTTTGGAATTACGCAAGAAAAGATCGGCGAGATTTTAGGTAAGGCGCGGGTTTCGGTTACTAACCTATTGCGCTTATTGAGGTTACCGCAAGAGATCCAAGAAGAGATTAAAAGAGGCCGCATTTCTTTTGCCCATGGCAGAGCCCTTTTAGAAATAGAAAATTTAAACCTGCAGCGGCGTTTAGCAGAGGAAGTTATTGCTAAAGGTTTATCGGTTCGGGAGCTTGAGAATCTGATCAAGACGCAGCGGCCAAAAACAACGAAGCAACGCATAGGTAAATCCGCGCGCGAACCCTACCTAGCAGTTTTAGAGGAAGAGTTACAGCATCGCCTAGCTACCAAAGTCAGGATTAGCAAAAGAAAAAAGCGCGGCCATATTCTGATTGAGTTTTATTCTCCGGAAGATCTGGAGAGGATTGTCAACATATTAAGAGGGATAAAATGAACCAAGCCACTCTTATTCTCATCAAACCCGATGGCCTGATAAAATCTTTAACCGGTAATATTTTAACCCGGTTATCTGAGACCAAACTGGAAATCGTCGCGGCTAAGATTGCGCGCGTCTCCCGAGAATTGGCCGAGGAACATTACCAACATCTGAAAGAAAAACCGTTTTTTAAAGAATTGATCCAATATCTACAAGGAGAGCTACACGATCGGCGTAAGGTGATGGCGCTGATTTATTGGGGCGAAGAGGCGATTGTAAAATGCCGTCAGTTGGCCGGCGCCACCAACCCTGAAGAGGCCGATCCCACCAGTATTCGCGGTTCTTACGGCCGGATAACGACTAGCGGCGTCTATGAAAACGTAATCCATGTTTCTGCCAATGAGGCGGATGCCGAGCGGGAAATAAAGCTCTGGTTTCAGCCGGAGGAGATTATTGTCACATTATACCCCACCAAAGAGATTATGGAGAAAGAAAAGAAAATCAAGGTCTGGAGTTAAAACAGGAGATAATAAAGATGATCAAGAGCATGACCGGTTTTGGGAGCAAAGAGGTAGAGATTCCGCCTTTGGGTAAAGTTAACGTGGAGCTACGCAGCTCCAACCATAAATTTTTAGAAACCGTCTTACATTTACCAGAAGGCTTTTTGTCTTTAGAAGAGCGGATCAAAACAGAAATTGAAACGCAAATCAAGAGGGGAAGAGTGACCTGCGTGGTAAATATGGTCAGCCAAGCGGTCCCCCGGGTGGTGATCAACAAGCCGCTGCTTAAAAAATATATCTTAGCCTTAAGAAACATACAGAACCAATGCCGCCTCGAAGACGAGATTAACATAAATACCCTGATCCATTTGCCCGGCGTTTTATCCTGGACGGAAAATAAAATCTTTAAAGGCCGCATCTGGCCGCGTTTAAAAATTGTACTTCATCAAGCCCTGGAGGATTTAGTCGGGGCGCGCCAGAAAGAAGGCCGGGCACTATATTTTTATTTAAAAGCCAGGGCGCAAGCGCTTAAGGTGAATCTGGCGGGAATCAAAACCAGATTTAAAAAAGCCATGCAGGATAAAATTGCGTTGATCAAGACGGATGAAGAACGCGCAAGTTTCCTCAAAGACGCGGATATTAGCGAAGAGATAGAGAGACTCGCTTTTCATATCCAAAATTTTAAGCATAAAATTGCTCAGACCGGACCGATAGGCAAGGAATTAGATTTTATTGCCCAGGAGATGCAGCGCGAGGCCAATACCATGGGCGCTAAATCTTGCGATGCCCGGGTTTCGGCAAGGGTGGTGCAACTGAAGAGCCAGATTGAAAAAATTCGCGAGCAATTACAGAATATAGAGTGAGAAATCTAGGATTGATATTTGTAATTTCAGGGCCTTCGGGCTCAGGCAAAACTACGCTTCTTCAAAAACTTCTTGTCAATAAAGACCTAAAGAATAGATTGGTAAAATCCGTTTCTTTTACCACCCGGCCAAAAAGGCCGGGCGAGAAAGACGGTAAAGACTATGTTTTTATCAGTAAAAAAGAGTTTCAACAGGCCAGGCAAGCCAAAAAAATTCTTGAATCGACCAGGTATTTGGGTTATGATTACGCCACGCCCAAGGATTTTATTGAGAGGCAACTGACGAGCAATAAGTATCCTATCCTGTGCTTGGATCTAAAAGGGGCTTCGCAGATTAAGCGGCTTTATCCTGGGGATACCGTCACGATTTTTGTTCTACCGCCATCCCTGGAGGCGCTTCGCCAGCGGGTTAAGAAACGTAGCCGCCAAACAAAAAAAGAAGAGATTGCCCGACGGATGCGTTTAGCCAAAAAAGAATTGCTTGCGGCGCGGCGGTATGATTATTGTCTAGCCAACGTAGATTTGAAAGTAGCGGTTAAGGAATTAAGGGAGATTATTGTAAGCAAAATAAACGCTAAATAAATAAGGAGAAAACTATGCCCTATTTGCCATTAGAGAATCTCTTAGATAAGAACGAGAAATCGATTTATAAATTGGTGATTTTAGCCTCGAAAAGGGCCTTGGAGATTGCCGAGGGTCAGCCTAAATTGGTGGATATAAACTCATCCGTCAAGCCTTCTACTATCGCTCTGCATGAGATCTCCGAAGGCAGAGTAACATACAAGAAGATAAAGCCAGAAAAATAGCCAATGCCGAAAAATAAAAATATTATTTTAGGAGTTACCGCCAGTATTGCCATCTACAAGGCCTGTGAGATTATCCGTCGGTTGAAGGGTGAAGGTTTTGCCGTAACGGTCGTGATGACCCGAGAGGCAGAAGAGTTAATCCGGCCGATTGTCTTTAAGGGCTTAAGCGGTAATAATGTCTATCGGGGGTTATTTGATCAGCCCCAGGAACGGGAGATAGAACACATCTCTTTAGCCGAGAAGGCGGGCTTCGTCCTGATTGCTCCGGCAACCGCAAACATTATCGCTAAAATTGCCGGCGGGATATGCGACGATTTATTGACCTGCGTGGTTTCGGCTACAGAGGCGCCGATTTTAATTTGCCCGGCGATGAATGAGAATATGTATAAAAATAAAATTACCCAGGGCAACATCCAAAAATTAAAGACTTTGGGTTATAAATTTGTGGAACCCATCCGTGGCCGGCTTGCCTGTGGTAAAGTAGGGATAGGCTGTTTAGCAGAGGTCGAGACGATAATTCAAGAAGTAAAAAAGATTCTTTGAAATTTGGCGACGTAGCCAAGTGGCAAGGCAGCTGTCTGCAAAACAGCTATTCAGCGGTTCGAATCCGCTCGTCGCCTCCAGAACTAGATGCCAAATAAGCGTAAAGACTTAAAAATTGAAGGACCAAATCTTTGGTATTTGGTGGGATTGATTACCACAGATGGATGTTTATCGAAAGATGGCAGACATATAGATATTACTTCCAAAGAATACGCGTTTCTTCAAGACATTAAAGAAGCATTAGGGATCGATAATAAAATTGGTATCAAATATAATACTCAAAGACAAAAATCTTTCCATATTCAGATTGCGAATAAAAATTTCTACGATTTTCTTGTATCGATTGGACTTATGCCAAACAAATCTTTAATTTTAAAGGGAATCGATATGCCTAATAAGTATTTTATTGATTTTTTACGGGGAGTAATTGACGGCGATGGATGCATACGCCGTTGGATACACCCATCCAATAACGCAGAGCAATGGAGTTTAAGAATTTACTCTGGCTCCGAGAAATTTATCAAATGGCTACAAGGCATAACAGAAGAACTGTTAAAGATTAAAGGCGGAATTTATAAAGAAGCAGACACCAAATGGACATTGAAGTATGGCAAAATGGCCGCAAAAGAAATTGTTAAGAGATGTTATTACGGAGACTGTCTTGGTTTAAACAGAAAGATAAAATTAGCCGAAAAATGCCTCGGTTCGTATAGAGGCTGGAGCAGAAGCAAAACGGTTCTTAATTAAAATTAATTGCCGGGGTGTTGGAACTGGCAGACAATGTGGACTTAAAATCCACCGCTCGTAAGAGTGTGAGGGTTCAAATCCCTCCCCCGGCATATTGGGCTCATAGCGCAGTTGGTTAGCGCGCCACTTTGACATAGTGGAGGTCAGAGGTTCGACTCCTCTTGGGCCCACCATTGAAAACGCAAAGTGTAAAGCGAAAAGCGCAAAGTCGCAACTTAAAGCTTTAAGTTTTAGTTTTGCACTTTGCGCCTTAAGTTTTACGCTAGCTAAACTATGGACTTAAATACTCTCAGACATTCTTGTTCGCATATCATGGCTGAGGCCGTAAAAGAGCTCTGGCCTGAAGTTAAGTTAGGTATCGGGCCATCGATTGAGGACGGCTTCTACTATGACTTCGATAAGAAAGAGCCGTTTTCCGACGAGGACTTGGTAAAAATCGAAAAAAAGATGCAAGAGATTATCCATAAAAACGAACCCTTCAAGAAAAAAGAGTTATCCAAGAAGGATGCCACGGGTTTGTTCAAGAAATTAGGCGAAGATTATAAAGTAGAACTTATCAGCCAAATCCCCGAGGAGAAGGTTTCAGTATATAGGACCGGGGATAAGTTTATAGATTTATGCCGGGGGCCGCATATAGAATCTACCGGAGAGATTAAGGCTTTTAAATTGTTATCGGTGGCCGGCGCCTATTGGCACGGCATAGAAACTAATCCCATGCTGCAGAGAATTTACGGTACCTGTTTTCCGATGCAAAGCGAACTAGATGGCTACTTAAAAAATTTAGAAGAGGCAAAACTACGCGACCATCGTAAGCTAGGGGTCGCCTTAGGATTTTTTGATATCTATCATGAAGAGGCAGGGGCAGGGCTAGTTTTTTATCACCCCAAGGGCGCGATGCTACGCACCATCATTGAGGATTACGAGAGGAAAGAGCACCTCAGGCGCGGTTATCAGTTAGTGATTACGCCGCATATTATGCGAGCCGAACTTTGGAAAACCTCGGGTCATTATGAATATTATAAAGAGAATATGTATACCTTAAATATAGATGATAAGGAGTTTGTTTTAAAGCCGATGAATTGCCCCGGGCACATTCTGATTTATCAATCTAAGACCAGGAGCTATAAGGATCTACCCTTGCGTCTTTTTGAGTTAGGCACAGTTTACCGGCACGAGAAAGCCGGAGTATTGCATGGTTTGTTACGCGTGCGCGGCTTTACTCAGGACGATGCCCATATATTTTGTCTGGCCGAACAGCTAAAAGATGAAATCAAGGCAATCGTAGACTTTGTTTTTACTACCATGAAAGACTTTGGTTTCCAAGATGTGGGCATTGAACTCAGTACCCGCCCGGAAAAACATATCGGCACAGACGAAGACTGGCAGAGGGCAACTGCGGCCCTGGAGGAATCCTTAAAAGAAAAAGGCTTGGCCTATGGTGTTAATGTAGGAGAGGGTGCATTTTATGGGCCCAAGATCGATATAAAATTAAAGGATGCCTTAAACCGCAAATGGCAATGTGCTACTATCCAATGCGATTTTGCGTTACCGAAAAGATTTAAACTAGAATATATTGATTCCGACGGCAAAGAGAAACAACCAATAATGCTCCACCGCGTGCTATTAGGCAGTCTCGAGCGCTTTATCGGGGCTTTATTGGAGCATTATAAAGGCGATCTCCCCTTGTGGCTGGCCCCGACACAGGCGTTAGTGATTCCCTTGAAGGATTCTTACCGGGAATATGGCCTCCAGGTGAAGTCTGCCTTAGAGGATAGTTTGATCCGCACAGATATAGATAGCCGTCGGGAAACCCTGGATAAAAGAATCGCCCAGGCCGAGCTCAATAAAATTCCTTATATCTTGGTGGTGGGCGAACGCGAAGCGCAGCAAAGTGCGGTTTCCGTAAGAAAAAGAGGCGTGGATAAAATCGTAACCGTAGCAACAGAAGAATTTATACAACAGATAAAAGAAGAAGTGGAGAAGAAATTTAGCTGAGGCGACTAGTAGAGTCAATATTAGGAACCTCAAAAGACAGGAGGTGGTAAAAATTAAAAAGTTTATTCGGATCAACGAAAGAATACGCGTACCAGAGGTGCGTCTTATCGGTGCAGATGGTGGTCAGTTAGGCGTAGTATCTATACA
>Ga0315286_10000333_pt1 | contig 38841 bp, 26 predicted proteins | sample YL17G10_0_MG_FD_205038 | JGI IMG/M metagenome (GOLD analysis project Ga0315286, IMG submission 205038) | Sediment microbial communities from Yellowstone Lake, YNP, Wyoming, USA - YL17G10_0 | ecosystem: Environmental > Aquatic > Freshwater > Lake > Sediment | place: USA: Wyoming | collected...
CCCATTTCCGAAACCTCCAGTCCCGTGCTCCCGAGCGTTCTCCTACGCATGTTCCCTTTCCGAGGGGAAGCGGATTCCCCACTGACGGCGGATCTCGTCAATCGTGCGCATGATCGCCAGGCTTTCGTCGAGGGGCATGACGTCGTTTTCCAGTTTGACCGCGCGGATGGAGCCCATGAATCCCTCCGCCTCATGAGTGAAGCCGTTCGCCTTGAACGGCAGGTCCAAAGTTGTTTCCTCTTTTCCTTCTCTCTTGATAACGATCCGCGAGGCGGCCCACCAGGGAGACGGGATTCGTAGCCACCCGTCCGTCCCGAGAATGAGGGCCTCACAGGGAGTGTCCCTGCGGATGGACATCGTCAGGACCGCGCTGCCGCTGTTTTCGTAAGCGAGCATTACGGTGGATTCCTCATCGACGCCTGTTTCGCCCATACGGGCGGTGCCGCTGATCCGCGCCGGTGTTCCGAGAAGCATGTGGGCCAGTGAGAGGCCGTAGATCCCGATATCCAGGAGCGCTCCGCCTCCGAGGAAACGATTGAACAGCCGATGCGCCGGATCGAAGTCGGCGTGGAATCCGAAATCCGCCGCGACTCTTCGAATATCTCCGATAACGCCTTCGGCGACGAGCTCGCGCACCTTCTCCATGGCGGGGAAGAAGCGCATCCACATCGCTTCCATCAGCGTTCTTCTTTGCTCGCGGGCCGTCCGGATCATCTCGGCCGCCTCGACGGCATCGAGCGCGAACGGCTTCTCGCAGAGGACATGTTTGCCGTGATGAAGGCACAGAATCGTATGCTCCCGGTGATATGAATGAGGCGTGCCGATGTAGACCGCGTCGATTCCGTCGTCATCGGCAAGGGTTTCGTAGCCCGCATGGACGCGCCTCGCGCCGTACTCCGCGGCGAAGCGCTCCGCCCGTTCCCGGCTGCGCGATCCTACCGCGACGAGCTCGGCGCCCTCGGCGGACTTGAGCCCGGCGGCGAATTTCCTCGAGACGGCGCCCGGTCCGAGGATTCCCCATCTGATGGTTTTCTTCATGCGATCCCTGTTCCGTCGGTTCGACGTTCGAATCGGCCTCGTTTCGCAAGGCCGGTCGTCGGGAGTATACCATTCGTTGTTGCGACGAGGGCCGAAAAAGGGATATAACGATGCTGATGAAGAACAGCGACGCAGAATCGACCCAGCGACCGACAGGCGGCTTCACGACGATCGACGGCGAGCAGCACTACCGGATATCGGGATATCATCTGATGCAACCGTTCCTGATGAATATCCCGAGCCACGCCGATATCTGGCTGTTCGTCAGTTCGGCGGGAGGGCTGACGGCGGGACGGGTGGACCCGGACGGCGCCCTGTTTCCATATGAAACGGTCGATCGGCTGCACGACGCGCATCATCACACCGGCCCGATCACCCTGATCCGCGTCCGCACAATGCCGGGGAAGAGCGCGCTGTGGCATCCGTTCCAGGACGAGCCCCCCGATGAGTCCTCGACCGAGCGGAACCTTTATAAGAACGTAATCGGCAACCGGCTCGTTTTCGAGGAAATCCGCCATGACATCGAGCTGTCGTTCCGGTACCGGTGGTCGGGAAGCGACGGCCTCGGACTGGTGCGCACGGCGACCCTCTCGAACCTCGGCACGAAGAATATCGCCGTATCGATTCTGGACGGTCTCAGAAACGTGCTCCCCTACGGCGTGCCGCTGGCCCTCTCGCAGCAGTCGAGCAGCCTCGTCGACGCCTACAAGAGGACCGATCTCGATCCGGAGACGCGGCTGGCCATCTTCTCGCTCACCTCGAGGATCATCGATCGGGCCGAAGCGTCCGAGGAGCTTCGGGCGAATGCGGTGTGGTGCTGCGGCTTCGGGGCATTCGACTATTGTCTCTCTCTCGATGCCGTCGCGGCGTTTCGGCGCGGCGAGCCGACGCCCCGGGCAACGGTCTTGACCGGGATCAGAGGCAACTACTTCGCGACCGCCTCGCTGGAGCTGGAGCCGGGAGCGCAGGCGAAATGGCACATCGTTGCCGACGTGGGGCTGAGCCACGTGCAGTTCGCCGCGCTGCGCGAGCGTCTGCTCCGGGGCGGGGACATCGACGGGGAGATCGAAGGCAGCATTCGGGCAGCCGGCGATGACTTGCGCCGGAACGTCGGGAGCGCCGACGGCCTCCAGCTCACCGGGTCCGCCGAAGCGACGGCGCACCTTTTCGCCGACGTCCTCTTTAACAATATGCGCGGCGGCGTCTTCGCGTCCAACTACGACGTTGCCGCCGCCGACCTGGATGCCTTCCTCAAGACGAGAAACCGGACGGTAGCGGAGCGGCAGGAGAGATTCATCTCCTCATTGCCGGTCCGGATGACGGCGGCCGATCTGCTCTCCCAGGCCCGGATCACCGACGATGCCGACCTGCAGCGGCTGTGCTCGGAGTATCTACCGATCTGGTTCGGGCGGCGGCACGGCGATCCGAGCCGTCCCTGGAACCGGTTCTCGATCCGCGTCAAGAACAAGGACGGCGGCAGGGCGCTCCGGTACGAGGGCAACTGGCGCGACATCTTCCAGAACTGGGAAGCGCTGAGCATGAGCTTTCCCGACTTTCTCCCGGGGATAATCGCCCGTTTTGTCAATGCCTCGACGGCGGACGGATTCAATCCGTATCGGATAACGAGCGAGGGCATCGACTGGGAGATCGTCGATCCGAAAGATCCCTGGAGCTATATCGGATACTGGGGGGACCATCAAATCATCTATCTCCTGAAATTCCTCGAGGCGCTGCGGCGGTTCTCGCCCGGTGTGCTCGGGGATTCGCTCGGGAGGGAAATCTACTGCTACGCCGACGTTCCGTATCGGATCAAGACGTACGGGGAGCTGCTCGAGAATCCGGATGCGACGATCGTGTACGACACGGATCTCGCGTCGAGGATCGAACAAAGGGTGAGGGAGATCGGAAGCGACGGCAAGCTCGTCGCTGGTCCAGACCGGTCGATCTACCACGTCAGTCTGTTCGAGAAACTCATGGTGCCTGTTCTGTCGAAGCTTTCGAACCTCGTGCCGGACGGCGGCATCTGGATGAACACCCAGCGGCCCGAGTGGAACGACGCAAATAACGCGCTCGTCGGCAGGGGCGTTTCGATGGTCACGCTGTGCCACCTCCGCAGGCACCTCCGGTTTCTCGCGGAGCTCTTCGAGGGGGAGGGGGAGCGGGCGATTCCCGTTTCGATTGAGGTGTCGGAATGGTTCGACCGGCTGCATTCCATCCTCGATGAGAGCCGTGCGCTCCTCGATTCCCGCTCGATCGACGACGTCGACCGGAAGCGTCTGATGGATGCGCTGGGCGGGGCGTTTTCCGAATATCGCGGCGCCGTGTACGCCCGCGGATTCTCGGGAAAACGAAACATCCCCGTGAAGACAGCGGCCGCGTTCTGCCGGATCGCCCTCGAGCACCTCGACCATGCAATCCGCGCCAACCGCCGAGCCGACGGGCTCTATCACTCCTATAACCTTATCGATCTCGACGGGGAGGGGGGGGGCACAGCGATTCGGCCTCTCTATGAAATGCTCGAGGGGCAGGTCGCGGCGCTGAGCTCGGGCGCGATCGACGCCGAGGAGTCGATCGGCCTTCTCTCCGCGCTCTATGGCAGCGAGATGTACAGGGAAAGCGAGCGCAGTTTCCTGCTCTATCCCGAGCGGGCGCTGCCGGGATTTCTAGAGAGAAACGTCGTTCCGGATGCGCGGGCTCTCTCGATACCGCTTCTGCGCGAGCTCCTTGAAGCGGGGGAGACGTCCATTATCGAGCGCGACGCCCGCGGCGCATATCGATTCAACGGAGATTTCAGAAATGCGCGCGATGTCGCTTCCGCCCTCGCCGATCTCGCGCGCCTCGATCGGTGGACGGCCCGCGTGTCGAGCGACGGATCGGCCGTGCTCGAACTGTTCGAAGAGGTGTTCGACCACCGCTCGTTCACCGGCCGTTCGGGCAGGATGTACGGGTACGAGGGATTGGGATGCATCTACTGGCACATGGTCGCGAAGCTTCTCCTCGCGGTGCAGGAGATCGCGCTTCGAGCGGTTCGGGAAGGAGCCCCGGAGCGCGTCGTGGAGGCGCTGGCCGGATTCTACGACCGGATTCGCTCCGGTCTCGGATTCGAGAAGACGCCGGCGGAGTATGGCGCCTTTCCGACGGATCCATACTCGCACACGCCGCCGCATGGGGGTGCGCAGCAGCCCGGCATGACCGGTCAGGTCAAGGAGGAGATCCTCGCGCGTTTCGGCGAGCTGGGAGTGACGGTTGAAAACGGAGTTCTGAGCTTCCGGCCGGCGCTCCTGAAGCGGGCCGAGTTTCTGAAGGATGCCGCAGTGTACCGGTTCTACGATCTCGACGGCCGACCGAGGTCGCTCGACGTGCCCGCGGGGAGCCTTGCGTTCAGCTTCTGCCAGGTCCCCGTAATCTATGCGCTGACGGGCGGCGAGCCGTCGATCCGCATCACCGGACGCGATGGTTCATTCTCGACCACTCCGGGCTACGCACTGGATGAAAAGACCAGCCGGGCGATCTTCGACAGGCTCGGCCGCGTATCCCGCATCGACGTCGGTGTGCCTGCGTCTCTCCTCCGATAAGAAAAGGCCGGATCCGCTCGTTGGCGGACCCGGCCTCTGCAGCGAGAGAGCTGCCGGCGGACGCTATCTCAGCAGCACCATGCGGTGCGTATCCTGTCCGGCTTCGGTCTTGAGGACGTACAGGTAGACGCCGGAGGCGGCCTTGACGCCGTCCGCGGTCATCCCGTTCCACATGACGTGGTGCGCACCCGCTTCGAGGCGACCCTCGAAGAGCGTCGCGACGAGGCGCCCGGCGACGTCGTAGACGCCGAGCCCGACGACGCCCGATTTCGCCATCTCGAAGTCGATGCGGGTCGTCGGATTGAAGGGATTCGGGACGTTCTGATGGAGCACGAAGCCCTTTGCCGGGGGCACCGGCTCGGCGTCGGTCAACCCGATCCGTGCCAGCGAGATGTCGTCGACCCAGACGGCCCCGCCCTGCGACGTCGGCGAAATGAACAGTATATAGGCTCCCATATAGACGGTTCCCGGGGGGGCCGTACCGATCAGCTCATGGTATGTCCATGTGCCGAGAGGCGCCGTGTTGTCGCATATAACCGTTTCGTTCGAACCGAGCTCGGTCGTTCCGTCACCGGCGAAGAATACGATCTTCGCGACCGCGTAGTTATCGTTCGTTCCGTAGATGGGGCTTTCCATGCACGTCGTCAATGACCAGGCGCCCATCTTCCAGATCGAGCCATCTATAAGCTCGGCTAAACCGGTGAACATCTGATACACCCCCGAATTGTACGCGGGGTTGAACGTCGAATAGAGCTTGGCGCTTCCCGTCGGCGTCCGCCTGGCGAACGACCGCCCTTCGTAGTAGACGTTCCCCATCGTGCTCCAGCCGGTCAGATTCGTGTTGAAACTCGGATTGGCCAGGATGTTGGCGGGTGACACGGGCGTCGATTCATAGAACCATGTATCGTCGACGAACACCGAGCCCGCATCGCATGCCGGCTGCAGGAAGAGGAACAGAGCCTCGACCCGAAGAGTGCCGGGAGGAGCGACCGCCGATACCGAGAACTGGCTCCATTGGTCGCGTGGGGTGTCCCAGTCGCCGATGACGATCTCGTTCGAGGAGATCTCGCTGCCGCCGCTCGTGGCGTTGAAGAATACGACTTTGGCGATCAGGCGGTTGTACTCGCACGTGTTCGTGCCGGGTATGGTATCCGCGCTCGACACGTAGGAATAGCCGCCCAGAGTGAAGACGTTGCCGACGACCGGCGAAGCAAAGGCTTGGCCGAAGCCCCCGACGTGAAAGCTGGGGATGGGACAGCCGGTGAACTCGCCGTAGATCTTCGACGCCGCGGCTCCCGTGCGGAAGATGTTATCGGTGCCCGGTGTGGAGATGTTGGGGCCGCTTCCGAAGGTGAACCAGCCGTTATACGAGCCGCCGCTGTCTTCGAATCCGGGGTTGGTCAGCTTATTGGTCTGCGCGAACGGCTGCGAGCCGGCGGCCGAAACAGCCAGAATCGCCGCCGCTATCAGCAGACGAAAGCATGTGCTCTTCATCCTCGACCTCCTTTGGCGACGAGCGGCCGGGCCAGGATGACTCATCGCGCCGCGTTTTCATCATCCGCCTGCCCAGGGAAATCGTCCGGGGTCGATTCGATCGCCCCCGGACGATTTCCGCGGGTTCTATGCTCGTCTTCGTTCAGGCGTTACTTGCTGTACTGGGCCTTGATCGCTCCCCAGCTCGTTTCCTTGGTGCCGATGCTGCCCGAATTGAAGAACTGCACGTTGTCGACGTGGCAGGCCCCGCCGTCCCACAACGGCTGGAGGTAGAGCACGAGGGCTTGGACCCATGCCGTACCGGCGGGCGCGAATCCCGTGATGGGGGCGTTGTCGAACCATGTGTCGGTCGCGAAGGTTCCGTCGAGAACCCTCGATTCGACCCCGCCGATCTCGGCGTGGCTGGCGTCGAAGAAGGCGATCTTCTGTACGACCCAGTTGTCGTCAACGCCGTCCGCGGTCATAGGATCTCCACTCCAGTGACGGGTCTTGCACGACATCGTCCATGCAGAGCCCTCAGTGGCGGGGAACTCCTGGAATATGCCGCTCACGTTGAACACGCCCCACCAGTTGCCGAACATGGAGCAAAGCCCGTTGCCCTCGTAGGGAACGAACTGCGGCGGGTTGCTCACTTCGGTGTAGGCGTTATTGAAATGTCCCCAGCCGTCGAAACCGTTTTCGAACCCGGGATTGACGAGAATGTTCCCGGCCGATGCAGCCGCCGTCATTCCCATGAGGAACAACGCGACCATCGCGATGCCCAGCATACGATGACTCTTCAGCATTGTTACGCTTCCTTTCGGTTGAAGAACTCCGGTCACTTCAGCAGGACCATTTTTCTGGTTTCCGCGAAATTGCCTGTACGGAAGAAATACAGGTACACGCCGGATGCGACCGGCCTCCCCGAATCATCCCGGCCGTTCCAGGCGACTTCGTGGTTTCCAGCTGGGACAAAGCCGCTCACGAGAGTGCGAACGCGCCGTCCCAGAACATCGAACACAATAATCTCGGCGAATCCTCCTTCCTCCATGGTGTACGCAATCGTTGTCTGCGGATTGAACGGGTTCGGCCAGGCGGCCGAGATGCTGTTCTTCGCGACGGGCGACGGCTGCGCGTCGGTGACGCCCTCGGGCACGAACGTGAACTTGTCGATGACGACCTCCTGGTTGGCGCTCGGAGGTCCGTTGAACTGCCAGAGGTTCATGTGCACGCGCGGCTGCTCGGGCCGCGGTATGTGCGGTCCGGCGTACGTCCACTCGTGGATCATGTTCGCCGGCGATTCGTCGTTCGGCCCCCCGCGCCAGCTCCTGAATTCGACGCGGTCGCTCAGCCAGCGAAACGCGTGACTGGTCAGTTCCCCGTCGCTGAAGGTAGCCCCGAACCGGTCTATGTTGCCCGGGTAATCGTAGGGCTGCGCGACGAACTGCCCCGGCGCGTTTGCCGCGTTGCCCCAGCGGCTGAACTCCACGTCTATCTCGTTATAAGGATTCCACCAGCCGTTGGCCGGATCGTAACACGAGAAGTATTCCCACAGGAACAGGCCGAGCACGGCGTTGACGTGCAGGAGGTCGAGCCTGCCGAGGGTCGTGAAGATGTAATCGCCGTACCCCAGCGCTTCTTCGAGGGCCACTTCGGTGCTGTACCACGCCCCGCCGATGTACTTGATCGTCAAGTGCATGCGGTTGTTGGGATCCACCCAGACGCAGCTCTCCGAGTCGCTGAAGAGGCTCGGACCGGGTCCGTAGTAGCCATCTCCTTTAACCCGCCAGCTCCTCCCGCCGAAGGAGACCGTCCGTCCCCCGGGAAAATCGTTCCACTGGATGTCATCCTGCGTGGGCGGACCGAGGTTGTAGAAGGTCGCCTGGTCGTAGTACACGTCAGGAGAGGGATCGGTCGGGCTCTGGAGAACGCCCAGCAGCAGGCGCGTCGTTACTGTTCCCGTCGGGGCGGGTCCGCTCTCGACGTAATAGTACTGCGGCTGGCCGAGAGGGGTCGATGCATCAGCCACGGTATGGGATTCGTAGCTGATGAGGTTGCCGGCGGCGTTGCGCCATTCGACGTTGAGGATCGCCTTCGATTGGCCTGTGAGAGGCTTCGTCGCGGTATGCCAGGCGTATACGGACGCGGACCACCGGTCGCCGGGCACCGACTCGAGGCTCTGCCAGTACCCCGAAACGTCCCAGCCTCCCAGGCTCGGCCCCGAAACCTTCGCCGCCACGGCCCCGTGCGTCGCCTCGGACGAAGAACCGATGACCCCGAACTGGTTCCACCCTCCAAAGACGGTGCCCGATCCGTTCAGCTCAAGACTGGGATTGGCTAGTATGCACTGCCCGGGGGAGTCCTGCGGATACAACGCGAGAAACAGGAATATGAAGATGGTACAGTATGATCTCGCTCGTGACACGGTATGCCCGATCCTGTCGTTACCCTCATAGTTACGACTAAAAAACGCATAAAGCTATCCCAGTGGTCGCTATTGTAACACGTTTCGATCGGGAAATCAATAACCATGATTATGTAAGACAGGATATCATCTTGACAGGTCCCGTGTTGTTTGGCACATTTGGAACTCAAGCGCAGGTGCCGGTGACTCGTGCCGTTTTTCTTTTCCCGACAGGAGACATGTTGAACGACCCTCGTGAATCCACGAGCGCTCCCCTGTTCGAGGTCGTGGGAATCTGCAAGACTTTCACGTCCGGGGGCATGTTCGCGGCGCCGCAGCGGGTCGTGGCGGCGGATGACGTGACGTTCAGCATCGACCGGGGGCAGGCGGTTGCCCTGGTGGGAGAGTCGGGGAGCGGCAAGAGCACAGTGGCCCGTATCGTGATGCGGCTTGAGAAGCCCGACCGCGGCGAAATCCGCCTCGATGGCGAGAACGTGCTGTCCAGCGAGCCTCGCCGCGCCTCCCTGCGCTACCGCGGTCGCGTCCAGATGATCTTTCAGGATCCCTTCGGTTCCCTCAATCCGGTGCACGACGTCGCCCATCACCTTATCCGGCCGCTGCTTCGCCACTCCCTGGCGGATGTCTCTTCAGCCAGAGCTCGGGTTATGGAGCTGCTGCGCACCGTCGGTCTCGAGCCGGCCGTTGATTTCATAAACGTTCATCCGTACGAGCTTTCCGGCGGACAGCGGCAGCGCGTGGCGATCGCCCGCGCCCTCGCTGTCGAGCCGGAGCTGCTCGTGGCGGACGAACCGACATCGATGCTCGATGTCTCCATCCGGATGGGTATACTGAACCTCCTCGCCGGGTTGAAAAGGGATCGGAAGCTTGCGATCCTCCTCATTACGCACGATCTCGCCTCGGCACGATATCTGGCCGACCGCATCCTCGTGCTCTTCAAGGGTCGAGTGGTGGAGAATGGGGAAAGCGGCGCTCTTGTGGAGCGGCCGATGCATCCCTATACGCGTGCGCTGCTCGCTTCGATCGCCGATATCGGCGAGGTCGGAGAAACTGAAGTCACGGTGGAAGCGCAGAGGCAGGAAGGCGAGGCGGTGCGTGGGTGTCCATTCGCCCCGCGCTGCCCCGAAGTGCTCGAGATGTGCCGCTCGAGCGATCCCGCGCCGCGACCGGTCGATGGCCGGCTCGTGCGATGTCACCGATACACTCTGCATGAACCAAAACAGGAGCACTGACGGATCATGTCCGAACACCGTTTTCCGGAAGGATTCCTCTGGGGCGTCGCGACGTCGGCCCACCAGATAGAGGGAGCCTTTCACGAAGGAGGCCGCGGCGAATCGATCTGGGACCGCTTCGCCGCCACTCCCGGTAATATCACTGACGGCTCCGATGCAAGCATCGCCTGCGATCACTACCATCGCTGGCGCGAAGATATAGATCTGATGAGGCTGTTGGGCGTCGGAGCCTATCGCTTCTCCGTCGCATGGCCGCGGATCGTGCCCGACGGAACGGGCGCGGTCAACGAGGCGGGCCTCGACTTCTACGACGCCCTCGTCGACGCCCTCCTCGAAAACGGCATCCAGCCTTTCGTCACCCTATACCACTGGGATCTGCCCCAGACGCTCCAGGATCGGGGGGGGTGGGGTATCCGGGATACCGCCGAGGCCTTTGCCCGGTACGCGGCGGAGGTGACCCGGCGGCTCGGCGATCGCGTCAAGAGCTGGATCACGCACAACGAGCCGTGGTGCATCGCGATCCTCGGTCACGAGCAGGGGGAGCACGCTCCCGGGCATCGCGACCCGGCCGAGGCGCTGCGGGTTTCGCACCATGTCCTCCTGTCGCATGGATGGGCGGCCGCCGCGATACGCGAAAACGCGCCGGACGCGGAGGTCGGTATCGTCCTCAATCTCGTGCCCGTCGTGCCGCTCCGGGCCGATGCCTCCGACCGGGAGGCCTCCCGCTCGTTCGACGGGGAGTTCAATCGCTGGTACCTCGATCCGCTGTTTCGCGGGCGCTACCCGGCGGATGCGGTGGAAGACAGAATCCGGCGCGGACATCTCGACGGCGCCGAGCTCCCGTTCGCGATCGAGGGAGATCTCGATGCGATCTCGACGCCGTTGGATTTTCTCGGGATCAACTATTACAGCCGTGTCGTCATCAAGGCCGGTGCGCGCGGCGAGCCCGTTTCGGTCGGGATGGTTCCGAAAGAGGAGCTCACCGACATGGGATGGGAGGTCTATCCGCAGGGGCTCCACGAGCTGTTGCTGCGGATCGATCGCGAATACGGGCCGAAGAAGATCTATATCACCGAGAATGGAGCGGCCTTCCCCGATGACGTGGAGATCGGCGGGCGGATTCGTGACGCGCGACGCATCGATTTCCTGCGAGGCCACGTGACAGCGGCGCACCGCGCCATCGCCGACGGCGTGCCGCTGATGGGCTATTTCGTCTGGTCGCTTCTCGACAACTTCGAGTGGGCGCACGGGTACACGAAGCGGTTCGGGCTGTACCGCGTCGACTACCCAACGCAACGCCGCATAGCGAGGGACAGTTCGTTCTGGTATCATGACGTCGTCGCGCGGAACGCGGTCGACGACCACGCGTAAATGTTCCGAAGGAAGGACAATCCCGTGAGACGTATCCGAGAGAACCATCATCGCGCATGCCGCCTGTTGTGCGCGGCCGCCGCGACGTTTCTGACGCTCGTTTCAGCCGCGGGGCTCTCGAGCGCCGACGCCTCTCAGGCGGCGCCGGCGACCATCGCGGTCGTTGCCGAGGCCGGGGGCTCGAAGCTGCAGGTTGACGGCCGGGATTTCATGGTGTTCGGGATGAACTGGGACTATGTCCCCATCGGGCAAAACTACATGTACAATATCTGGGTGCAGCCGGACGATTTTATCGAGATCGCGCTCGCGAACGAAATGCCGCTGCTCCAGGCGATGGGAGTGAACACGATCCGCGTTTACGCGGGCATCCCGCCGCGCTGGGTCAAATATATCTACGAGCGCTACGGTATCTATACCATCATCAATCATCCCTGCGGACGGTATGGATTCACCCTTGACGGCATCTGGCATCCGGCGGTGGACTACTCCGATCCGCGCATGCGGAAGGCGATCGCCGCCGAGGTGGCCGCGTTGGTGGACGAGTTCCGCGGCGTTCCGGGCGTGCTGATGTGGCTGCTCGGCAACGAGAACAACTACGGCCTCTCGTGGAAGTCTTTCGAGATCGAAGCCCTCCCCGAAGGAGAGCGCGAATCCGCCCGGGCCCGGTACCTCTATTCGCTCTTCGGAGAGATCGTCAGCGAGGTCAAGCGCCGCGATCCCGGGCGCCCGGTGGCGATCGCCAACGGCGACGTTCAGTACGCGGACATCATCGCGGTGGAATGCAAGGGGCTCGACGTATTCGGGACGAACGTCTATCGCGGCGTCTCCGCCCGCGATCTTTTCCAGGTCGTGCACGACAAGCTCGGTGTCCCCGTCATGTTCACCGAGTTCGGATCGGACGCCTGGAACGCGAGAGAGATGCGCGAGGATCAGGTGATGCAGGCGCGCTACCTGATCGGACAGTGGCAGGAGATCTACGAGCAGTCGAGCGGCAAGGGGCGCGTCGGCAACGCGATCGGCGGATGCATCTTCCAGTGGAGCGACGGCTGGTGGAAGTTCGGTCAGGAGTCGCGCCTCGATATCCACGACAGCAACGCCTCATGGCCCAACGGCGGTTACGATGACTTCGAGCAGGGACACAACAACATGAACGAAGAGTGGTGGGGCATCACCGCGAAGGGATTTCCCGATGTGCGCGGTTTCTACGATCTGTACCCGCGGGCGGCCTACTATGCCCTCAAGGACGCATTCCGCCTCGATCCGTACGCTCCCGGCACCGATCTCGCGGCTATCCGAGCGCACTTCGCGTCGATCCGGCCGGCGTGGAGCATGCTTGAGGCCCGGGGGGACCGTGCCGATATGCTCACCGCGTCGACCGAGCGCGTGCGGCTCACATCGCTGCGAATGGAGTTCGAAACATACAGCACCGGCGGCTCGAACATCAGCACGCCGCCGATCGAATATCCGCAGCCGACCTATCCCTCCTATCTCGGATTCGATCACATGCAGTCGTTCTACGCGGACATGCAGGTGCGTCCCAGCGGAGCCGTCACCGGCAATCTCTCGGTGAATATTCTCGGTAATGTTCCGGTGAACCCGATCGACGAGATCTTCTATGAGAACCGCGGCCGCAGACGGACGGTGCTCGACGCCGAAGGCGAACCGCTCGCTTTGGAGGGGCTCGAACGCGTGAAGGTATATCAGGCGAGCATCCGATGGGACGATGAGTGGTTCCTGTTCGACGGTTTCTACCGGGCGGGACACACGCACTGGGGATACGAGGGGGACTTCTTCGGCCTGTACCGTGAAGCGTTCTACGGCGAGAACGTCGACATCTATAACGGCGAGGCCCCCGTCGGCATGGAGCTCAGCGGGAAGAAGGCGCTCGAAGGCGTGAAAGTCGCGTTCGGCTCGCAACTGTGGTGGGGCGCCAATCCCGCCGTTTTCGTCAAGTACCGGCGCCAGATCGGTTCCACGACCGCGACCGCGATCTTTCAGGATGATTTCACCAAGCAGTCCTCCGTGACCAGCTCCGTCGCGATACCGCTCCCTCCCTCGCGCAAGGCGACGCTGCAAGTCGCAACTTCATGGGGCCCTCTCGGGATCGAAGCGGGCGGCATCTGGGCGAACTCGAACAAGGTGGGGGAGACTTTCCAGATCGCCGAGAAGACGGCTGACGGCAGCTACGACATTTTCATCGACGACGTCCGGGATTCCGATGCGTTGGGTGCGAAAGGGAAGGTGACCCTGATCTCCGGGCGGTGGCACTGGTACGCGCAGGGAGGGTATTACGGGATCGTCGCGGACGGCGGGCCGAACCCGATGGTTACCTACACCGGATGGAGGCTCAAGGAGAGCGATACGGGGAACAACACGAACTTCCTGACCGGTCTCGCCATGAACGTGGGGAACTTCCAGATCGGGCCGAACTTCCTCTGGCAGAAACCGGTGGTGGGGCCGATCCCGGGCGACGTGCCCTCTCCGGGATTCCCGCGGAATATCCTCGACGATCCGTTCGCCGTCCGCTCGAACCGCGAGACCGTCGCCGGGGAGCTTCTCCTGACGTACGATCCGACGCCGGCGAGCTGGATGTGGGCGTGGGATAACGACATGCGCGAGGACGCCTCCCTCGCGTGGAGCCTCGGGCTCATTCTCCGGCACCTGCCGACCACGATGGACGCGGCCATCGGCATTCTCGAGGATGGCAGAACGACCTTCGCGTTCCCGGGAGCAACCCCGCCGCGCGACCTGTGGGAAATGAACGCCCGGGTCGTTTCAGCGCTCAGCGGCAGCAGGCATCTGGTGGCGCACGTGTTCGCCGGCACCGGCGAGCCGAACGGCGACGATCCGCGGCTGATCCATCGGTATGGCGGCGACGCGCGCTTCGCGTGGGGCCCCGCGGCGCTCGCGGCCGCCGTCAAGGTCAACGACTGGGGACCGTACGACTATCACCGCGATTTTAACCTCACCTTTCCCCTGCAGCTCATGGGGGACGTTTCATACTCGCTCGGCACGCCGCGGTGGTTCGGGTTCCCGCAGACGCGCCTCGGCTTGCGGGGGACATGGCGGTCGCTGGACCAGTATTCGCCTCGATACTGCCCCGCCTACACGCCCGGCGCGGGAGGATCGCTCGTATGTGATCCGACGGCTTCGGGATCCGAGGGGAGCGAGTGGGAAATCAGGACCTATTTCCATGTAACTCTCTGAGGCGGACGTGCCGGGGCTAGGTCGCCAGATGGCAGGCGGCGGAATGATCCCCGCCGTACAGCATCAATTCCGGCGAGCGTTCCCGGCAGATGTCCACGGCCAGGCCGCATCGGGGATGGAAACGGCAGCCCGCGGGAGGAGTGCGCAAGCTCGGCGGCGAGCCGGGAATGCTTGTGAGCTCTTCCGTGCTCCCTCGCACCGACGGGAAGGAGCGCAGGAGCCCCTGCGTGTACGGGTGCTTCGGGGCTTTGCGCAGTTCCGCCGACGGCCCGATCTCCACGAGCTTCGCGGCATAGAAGATCGCCACGCGGTCGGAGAACTGGAGCATCCGGGCGAGATTGTGCGTGATGAAGAGTGTGGAGAAGTCGAGCCGCCGCTGCAGCCGGCGGATTTCCGTGAGGATCGAGTGTTCAACGATCACATCGAGCGCCGTCGTCGGTTCGTCGAGGATCACGAGTGAGGGCTCGAGCGCCATCGCCAGCGCGATGCACACCCGCTGCCGCATTCCTCCCGAGAGCTGATGCGCGAACGAGTCGACGCGGTCGCCGGGGATGCCGACCATTTCCAGCAGATCGACCGCTCGCTGTCGGGCCTCGCGGGCGTTCGCCGCGTCGTGCGCGAGCATGGTGTCGGTGATCTGCTCGCCGACGGAAAGCACTGGGTTGAGCGCGTCCATGGCACTCTGGAAGACCAGGGAGATACATTTCCAGCGAAGCTCGCGCAGTTCGTCCTCGCTCAACGAGAAGAGGTCGCGTCCTTCGAACAGCGCCTCGCCGCGGGATACGATCGCGGGGGGCGGGAGTATTCTCATCAGGGCCTGCGCCATCGTGCTCTTCCCGCAGCCCGATTCTCCCGCGATGCCGATGAACTCGCCCCGATGGATATCGAGCGATACCGCGTCGACCGCCCGGACGGGTCCCTGATCGGTGATGTAGTCGACGCAGAGATCCCGGATAGAGAGCAGCTTCTCGTTCATCGTTCGATCACCACCGGTGTCGACCGCGTCGGCTCGTGTCCCCTGCGCTTCAGGTGGATACGCCATGCGTGTTCCATCTGGAGCCGGGGATTGGTGATCTCGTCGAAGCCGGAATTGAGCAGGATCAGACCGAACCCGACCAGTGCGAGGGAGATGCCGGTGGGGGCGAAGGTCCACCAGGCGCCCGTCAGGAGCGCCGCGTCGTTCTGCGCCCAGTAGAGGTTTGTGCCCCAGGTGACCGCCGAAACGTCTCCCAGCCCGAGGAACTCGAGACCCACCTGCGCTCCAATCGCATAGACGGTGCTGCCGATGACCTGCGCCACGAGCAGCGACGTCATGGTCGGCAGGATCTCGCACGCGACGATCCGGAAGCTCGATTCACCGGATACGATGGTCGCGGCGACGAAGTCGCGCTTGCGCTGAGTCAGGGTTTGGGCTCGTATGACGCGCGCGTTCCAGGCCCATCCTGTGACCACGAGCACCAGACCGAGCGTGAGCGGGCCGGTCGGCAGGTAGGCGGCGATGACGATGGCGAGCGGCAGCCCGGGGATAACGAGGAAGATGTTGAAGAGCAGCGAGAGGAGTCCGTCCACGCGTCCGCCGAAGTAGCCGGCCGCGATGCCGATCAGGGCCCCGATCGCCACTACGACCAGTCCGACGCCGAACCCGATTGCCAGCGATGTCCTGGCACCCGCGACCAGCTGCGCGAACACGTCCTGTCCTTGGCCCGTGGTGCCGAGCCAGTGCTCGGCTGAAGGCGGTTGAAGCGGCATTCCGATGGGCGCCTTCGGATCTCCCACGAGCAGCGGGCCGAGGATGGCGACGAGGATGAAGAAGGAGATGATGACGGTCCCCGCCGCGGCCTTGCGGTCGCGCCGAATCGCAGTGAGCCATACCGAAAATCCCGATTCCGATTTCGCCGTCGATCCGCTCATGATGTCGACTCCCGCGTCCGAGGATCGAGCCAGAGATAGAGAACATCCACGAGGAGATTGGCGCCGAGCACGGCCAGCGTGATGACAAGGAAGATGCCCTGCATGAGTGGGTAATCCTGGTTACGGACGGCCTGCACGAGCAGGTATCCCTGGCCGGGATACGAAAACACGATCTCGGTGAGCAGCGAGCCTCCGAGGACGAACCCGAGCGCCATGCCGAATCCCGTAATGCTCGGCAGGAGTGCGTTGCGCGCCGCGTACTTCAGGACCACCCGCGACTGCGGGAGCCCCTTGGCGCGGGCGAGGTTCACGAAATCGGAGCCGAGCACGGAGATCATCGTGTTGCGCATCGAGATGAGCCATCCGCCCAGGGTCGCCAGCACGACCGTGGCGATCGGCAGCGCGGCGTGGCGCAGGACGTCGGCGATGAACGCGAAGGAAAGCCCCGGCGTGAGATCGTCACCGTACGCATGCCCAAGCGGGAACCAGCCGAGCGTGAATCCGAGAATGTACAGCGCCACCATGGCCAGCCAGAAGTAGGGAAATGCGCCGAGCAGCGCGAACACCGGTGTCAGCCAGGTATCGATCACGCCGTGCCGCCACCATGCGGCGCCGATTCCGAGAAGGGTGCCGATCGTGAAGCTCACCACCACCGCGGTTCCGGCAAGAAAAAGCGTCCAGACCAGCCCGGTGCCGATAACGTCCATCACAGGGGTTGGAAAGTATGCCACCGAGATACCGAAATCGCCATGGAGGACACTTCCGAGATATGTGAAGTACTGGCTTATGAGAGGCGCATCGGTGAGACCGAACGTCTCCCGCAGCGCCTCGAGCGCCTCGGGGCCGAGCCTGCCGCGGAAACGCGCGAAGAGGGCCGTCGCCGGATCGCCCGGCATCAGGCGCGGAAGAAAGAAGTTGAGCGTCAGCGCCGACCAAGCCGCCAGGAGGTAGAAGCCGATCCGTCGCAACAGATATCGCAATCCCGCCTCCTAGCGTGGTCTGAGTCTCGTCAGGACCAGCAGACATTCGCCCCGGTCGAACTTATTCGGTGATGGATCCGCATACGGCTGCTCCTGCGAAGGGAATCCCTCGAACCGGCTCGTATTGTACTCCGCCCATGAGGGATTCGGATAGAGCGGGATCGCCGGGGCCTCGGCCACGAAGATCCGCTGGAGTTCGCTGCTGAGACGCCGCTGGCCCGCCGGATCGGATTCTCGCTCGAAGTCGGCAAGCGCCTTGTCCGCCGAAGGGCTGCCGTACCGGTGCCAGTTACCCATCGAAATCTCGCCGACTGGGCGCACCGTCGCCGAGGACATGAGCCACCGGTAGAACAGATAGGGGGTGGGGCCTTCGAACGACCATCCCATGCTCAGATCGAATCTCCCTTCCTGGACCCGCTGGAACCAGGCGCTGAAATCATAGGTCCGCACCGAAGCTTCGATCCCTATCGCTTTGAGTCCCCGGGCGATCACCTGCGATCCCCGCACCCAGTCGGACCATCCGGAAACGGTCAGGATCTCGTATCGCCACGGCGCCCCGTCCGCCAATCGGCGCACGCCCCCCTCGCCTCGCGGGTATCCCGCTTCGTCCAGCAGCGCGTTGGCACGCTCGACGTCGAATCGCACCCAGTCGCCTTCCGCCGCGATCGCCGAATCGCGCCATGCCGTATAGGCGTCGCTGAGGCCGGTGGCGTCGGCGGGGCGAGAGTATCGGTACAGGGCCACTTCGACGAGCAGATCGCGATCTATCGCCATGCTGATCGCCTTGCGGACCCTCACGTCATCGAAGGGGGCGTGGGAGGTATTCGCGTAGAGAAAGATGCTGCTGCCGGTGAGAGGGAACCAGTACCGGTGGGACTGCGGCGAGCGCTTCACGAACACGCGGTCGATGGCCGGAATGAAGTTGCCCGCCCAATCCACCTCATCGTAGACGAGCGCAAGGTTGGCGCGATCATTGGAAGGCATCGCGGGAAAGCGCAGAGCGTCGAAGTGCGGCAGTCCCTGCTGCCAGTAGCGGGGATTTCGCCCCAGCTCGTAGATCTGATTCCGAAAAACACGCACCTCCGTGAAGGGGCCCGTGGCCACCGGATTCTCGTTGGGGAAGGCGACCGGATCCTCCACGCCGCTCCAAACGTGCTCGGGGACTATCTGCTGGGCCGCCACCTCGTCGAACCCGGGTATGAAGATCCGCTTGAAACGAAAATCGACCGTGCGGTCGTCGAGCGCCTTCACATCCGCGAGGAAGCCCCAGACGCCCCTGCGATCGAGGGCGGGATAGCGCTTGAGCAGATTGAACGTGAAGGCGACGTCGTGCGCGCCAAACGGCCGTCCGTCCGACCAGAGGACGCTGTCGCGGGTGGTCACGCGGAGCACGAGGTTTCCCTCGAGCCATTCGTGCGATACGCCGAGCCACGGGACATATTCGGTGCGGACGCTGTTGAATACGAAGAGCGGCTCGTAGATTCCAGCGAGGCTCGGCCAGCGGGCCGCCGTCGCCGTGGTCAGGGGATTGAAGTTCCTGACCCAGGAAGCCTGCTGTTCCTGCGAAACGACGAGCACTCCTCCCGGCGGGCGGGGTATCTTCCTGACGCAGGATGCTCCGGCGAGGACCGCGAGCAGCGAGGCGATCAGGACCGCGTGCCGGAAGAGCGAGCAGCGTCTCATCGCGCGACCTTGTAGACCTTGACCCAGTCGACGAGCATCGTCTGCGGGAAAACGGTGCTCTCGTTCGGAGGACCGACGAAGTTGCCGCCCACGGCGACATTCAGAATGATGAAGAACGGGTGATTGTAGACCCAGGTGCCGCCGCTCGGGAGATCATTGGGAGTAACGGATTGATACGACTTGTTGTCCACCATAAATGTGATGTGGTCCTCGCTCCATTCAACCGCGAATACGTGAAAGCCGGCGTTGAATCCGTCCCCCGCCTGAATGAAGCGCTTGGTGATTGCGCCGCCGCCGTAGTATCCCGGGCCGTGAAGGCTGCCGTAAATCACGTTCGGCTCCTGGCCGCGGTACTCCATGATATCGACCTCGCCGCAATCCGGCCAGCCCACGGCGCTGAAATTCGCGCCCAGCAGCCAGAAGGCGGGCCACAGACCCTGGCCGATGGGGAGTTGGATACGCGCCTCGAACCGCCCGTATCCTTGGCTGAAATGCCCCATAGTGATCATGCGCGCCGCGGTATAATCGCATGTGAGATATTTTTCCTTCCGGGCCGTGATGGCGAGGTGGCCTTCCCCGTCGAGGCATGCGTTCTCGGGGCGGTTGGTGTCGTATTCAAGCTGGTTGTTGCCCCAGTTCGTGCCGATGTCGAAGCTCCACTTAGCCGTATCGGGCAGCTGGCCGGCCGGCCCCGTGAAATCATCCTCCCATGCGAGCACGAGCTGGTAGCTCTGTTCTTCTCCGTTGTCGCGATCGCATCCGTGCGCCGAGGCGAGCGCGATCGCGGCCACCGCCGCCGCAAGAAGGAATCCGCTTACCGGCACGCGCCGGTGGCTTCTCGTTGACGAACGCTTCGTCATCATCGTCTTCCTCGTTTCTTCAGGCGCCGCTCGCGCCGATCGTCACTTGTGGAAGTATATGTTATCGACGAACGCGATCATTCCCGTATATTGGCTGGGGGGCTTCAAGCCTCCCCCGGATACGACGAGCTGCGCGAGATGCGCCCTGCTCGCGAGACCGGGCGTTCCCATGAAGTTCGCGAGAGGAATGTCGAAGCTCACCCAGCTTCCGGGGACGATCGCGGGATTGGTCGTCGTGCTGAAGGTCAGCTCGCGCTCGGTATCTTCATCCCCGGGATCCGTTCCCTGGTATGCGCCGTCGGCGCCGAAATCGACGAGCTTGACCCTGAAGAACATGAACGTCACGCCCTGCTGCGTCGGCATCCAGAGGTCGAAATGGAAGTAGTTCATGTCCGTCGCGTTGACGAGCGACGTCGTGAACTCGATGCCGGCGTAGCCGAGATACGAGGACGTCGTGTACGCCTTGATATTGTCGCCGGAGACTCTGAAGTCCGTCACGGTGGCCAGAGAGGACCAGTCGGCCAGCCATTTATCGATCGTGATGTTGCCGTATGCGTTGCTGAATAGCGAGATGACGTCGGGGGCGGGGTGCGTCGGCGACGGCGCCGGCAGGGTGGGGGAGGCGAAGACGTTCAGCTGCAATTGGCCGGTGACGGGCGTCTCGCCGAGCGTCGCCGTAATGGTCGCCGTGCCGCCTCCGATCGTTTTGATCGCTCCGTTGACGAGCGCCGCGACGGTATCGTTCGACGAGGCGAAGGTGAGGTAGCCGGGCAAGTGCGCGATGAGCTCATCGGTGCCTTCGACGTCGAATATCGTCTTCGTGCCCGTGGCGTTCACCGTCGCTCCGACGAACGTGCTCAAAGCCCGCGATTCCATCGAGGGACGCGGATTCGAGATCGTGGCGTCGCCCTTGAAAATCACCTGGTCGAACCAGATGGTGCAGCCGTCGTCGTCTTCCGCATCCTCCGCGAAGAAGAAGAGCCCCCCTTCCGACGTCAGCTTTTCAGGCAGCGGAATGGGAATGATGTAGTATGTCCACTCGGCGGTGAGCGGGATGTTGTTCCATTGGGCGGTGTATTTCGAATTGCCGGTATTGTCGTTGCCGAGCCCCGCCACGTTGAGGGTCGCCGGCTCGCTCGCTCTCGCCCAGAAGGTGAGCGCGGTGTACCCCGACAGATCGCGCAGCGCGCCCGTCGTGAAAGCTCCCCCGGCGTATGCGCCCGGCGGGGGCACGGTGACCTTGAGAGAGGCGACCCCGTCATGCTTTTCCTGCGCGTCGATCGTCAGGGCGTAGAGATACGAGCCCATGAAAGCCTGAAAATCGACCTTCGATCCGAAGTCGTCGTCGAAGACCACGGGATCTGTGATGGGGGGCGCCGGCTGCAAGGTCCCGGTATCCCTGCTGCAGCCAGCGGTCACGAGCAGTATCAGGGCGAGAAGAACGGTCGCTTGAATCAGATTGCCGATTTTCATGAGACCCTCCGAGTGTGATAACGATTATTGATTGCGTATCAATATGAACCGGGAGCGGTGGCATAATCAACATCATTTTAGGAGGACGGAAACGGCCTTTACCCGTGTGGGCGCCCCGGCCGATTTCCATAACCCGAGACCGATTCTAGCAGAATTCCTTACGGCAGTCAAAGAGGAACGCCGGAGGGTTAATTCATGTTCTCAATCGAGCCTGCCGCCGCACCGGCTGCGCGAAATCTTGACACGGACTCGAATTTCTTATAGAAATGAATTGCTCTGCCTTTATGGAAGAGATGACGTTTCATGGCATACTCCAATTCGGCTGGCACCTCGATAAGGAGGCTTCGAGTGGACCCTATCAATGCGTGGAAAAACCGTCTTGCGGTGTGGTTCTTCTTTCTGGCCCTGGCTCTTCTAACCTGGACGACCATTCTGGCCGATGAGGGAATGTGGACATTCGACAATCCCCCCGGCAAGCTGCTCAGGGAACGCTATGGCTTCGAGCCCACGAGAGAGTGGCTCGATCATGTGCGGCTTTCCTCGGTGCGCTTCAACGACGGCGGTTCCGGCTCCTTTGTCAGCCCGAACGGCCTCGTCCTCACCAACCATCACGTCGCCCGCGGGCAGTTGCAGAAAGTTTCGACCCCCGAAAATGACCTCGTGAAGAACGGCTTCTACGCCCGCACCGCGGCGGAAGAGATGAAGTGCCCCGATCTCGAGCTCAACGTGCTCATGTCCCTGGATGATGTCACCGCCAAAGTGACCGCCGCAATCAAACCGGGTATGACCGACAAGCAGGCCAACGATGCGCGCAAAGCCGCCACGGCCAAGATCGAGAAGGAAAGCCTCGACGCCACCGGCCTGCGCTCCGATGTCGTCAGTCTCTATCAGGGCGGCGAATACTGGCTCTATCGCTACAAGAAGTACACCGATATCCGCCTCGTCTTTGCCCCCGAGGTGCAGATCGCTTTCTACGGTGGCGACCCCGACAACTTCACCTTTCCACGCTACGACATCGATATGGCGCTCTTCCGCGTCTATGAAGACGACAAGCCCGTCAAGAGCCCGGCCTTCCTCAAATGGAACCCCGCGGGAGCGGCCGATGGCGAGCTCGTTTTCGTCTCCGGCCACCCGGGCTCCACGGATCGGCTGCAGACCTATGCCCAACTCGAGATGTCCCGCGACCACGGCTACCCCCATATCCTCGAACTGATCAAGCGGCAGATAGACGTGGCCAAGAGCTACTCCGCCCGGGGTCCTGAACAGGCGCGGGAAACCGCCAATCTGATCTTCGGAGTGGAGAATTGGCTGAAAGCCGTTTCCGGGGAGTATCAGGGGCTTCTGAATGCCAAGCTGATGGCCAAGAAAGCCCAGGATGAGCAGGAGTTCCGTGCTCAGGTCACGGCCAAGCCGGAGCTTGCCGGAACCTACGCCGGCGCTTGGGATGACATCGCCAACGCCGAGAAGAAATACCTCGAAAGGTTCAAAGAGTTCAACTATCGCCGGTACTCCGGTTATGACCTGCCGGACAAAGCCCAGACTATCGTCCGTTACGTTGTCGAGGTCAAGAAGCCGGACGGCGAACGCCTGGAAGAGTACCACGAGGCGGGTCTCGAATCGCTCCGCTTCGGACTCTTCTCACCGGCACCCGTTTACCCCGGTCTGGAAGAAGTGCTCCTCGCGAGCAGTCTCCGCCAATCCTTGGAGAAGCTTGGTCCTGAAGATCCCTTCGTCAAGGCGGCCCTCGGTGGCAAGACGCCTGAGGCGGTAGCCAAGGAGTTGATCACAGGCACCAAGCTCGGCGATCCGGCCTTCCGTAAGAGCCTCATCAAGGGAGGCGAGAAGGCCGTGGCCGCATCCACCGATCCTCTCATCGTATTCGCCCGCCGCCTCGATCCGATTCGTCGGGAGATGCGCAAGTGGTACGAGGACAATATCCAGAGCGTTGAAATCGCCAGCGGAGAGAAGATCGGCAAGGCGCGCTTCGCGGTCTACGGCAAGACGGCTTACCCCGATGCGACCTTTACTCTGCGCCTCGCCTACGGCGCGGTCAAGGGCTATCCCATGAATGGTACCAAGGCGCCGTCGAAGACCACGCTCTACGGGCTCTACGACCGGGCGGCGAGCTTCGACTTCAAACCGCCCTTCGAACTGCCGGCCCGCTACGTTGAGCGCAAGGCTGAGCTCGATCTGGCGACGCCGGTGGATTTCGTCTCCACCTGTGACATCATCGGCGGCAATTCGGGTTCTCCGGTCATCAACCGGGCCGGTGAAATAGTCGGCGTGATCTTCGACGGCAACATCGAGGGCCTGATTGGACGCTTTGTGTATGACGACACCGCCGGCCGCTCCGTGGCGGTGCACACCGCGGTCATGACCGAGGCTCTGGGTAAACTCTACGACGCCGAAAGTATCGTCAAGGAGCTTCTCGGAAAGTAGCTCAATTCATTATCTCAGCATGCCCTGCCGAGAGCGCGAGCTCGATCTCGCCGCAGGGCAGGGGTGCTATTCCTCGCGTTTGATGCCGAGCCGCTCCCACAACCATGCAGTGTCGAAAGAGACCTCGCCTCTCCGCTTGCGATGCTCCTCGGCGTTCTCGATTTCCTTGAGAAGGTCCACGAGCTTCTCCTTGCCCGAGGGGCTCTTGACGGCTTCACGCGGCGACTTATCGCCGAGCGCGGGAATCTTCTCGTCGATCCACTTCTCGTAGTGCTCTCGCATGAACTTGTCATAGAGCTGCAGCTCGACTTCCCGGGGAATCTGGCTCTGGGTTTTTCGTGGGGATGGGGGGTGCTCCTTCATGGCCTGATATGCATCCTGGAAGGTGTCCGCCTTGTGCCTGAGCAAATCGCCGAGGGCCTCGTGGAGAATAACCTTTCCCGCTTTGAGACGTTCTCTTGAATTGCACTCGATGCTCAAAGACTGCTCCTGCAGCCGGATGGTCCCGAAAATAACCCCGGAATCGTCCTCCGCGCCCTTTCGAAGCCAATGGAATGCCCCATCATCCTCCTCGAGAACCTCCACCGACCGCAGCTTCTCGAGCACGGCCGTTCTGTCATCCATCTCGAACAGCGCCTTGGAGAATACCAGTGGCTGCCCATCCCGGTTCGCGAGCTTCGGCTGGAATGGAGTCTTGACGAGCCCGCACCAGAATCGATTGAAGTAATAACCGAAAAGCTTCAGGAAATCGGTCCGCGAATCTTCGGGTGCGCGCTTCCCGTATTTGCAATACATTTTCTCGAGGCTTTCGAGCAGCTCTCGCTTGGCCGAGCGCGGGAAGGGATGAATGCCTCCCGAAATAACGTCGACGCCGTCGACGGATATGAGCCGCGCCGTGATAATGTCCCATTTCCTCAAGCCCCTCGTTCCGAGCCTTTCCCGGACTGTGCTCTGCCCTCCGCGGAACAGATCGTTGAGGAGGAGCCCTTTCTCGGGGAGCACATCCGCGACCTCGTACAGGCTGAGCACCGTCTTCCTCATTCTCTCGAGCATGCCGATGCGCTCGGGATCGAGAACCATAGGGCCCTCTTCGTAGAGCTCGATCGGGGTCGCATACCCCTCCTCCTCGATCTGGAAGTCATGGATGAACCACTCCCAAAAACTCGTCTCGGCAGCCTGGAGCGACTCCCCCTTGAGTTCCGCTTCCGGATCGAAATCGCGCCAGAAAAGTTCGTGTGCAGTCTCGATGGCCTCCGGAAACCGCTCGTGCGAGAATGCGAGCACCTTCCGCACGAGCTCGGATCGCAGTGAGTTTTCTTCGCCTGCTGCGGGGAGAGCTTTCAGGTAGCAGCACTTCTTATATTTCTTGCCGCTGCCGCATGGACAGGGATCATTGCGGTCGGGTTTCTTCATGGAATCGTGATCCTCCCGAGAAAAGACGCGCCGCGGGGAATCAACCGGGAAAAAGGTCTCACCGCTGCCGAGCGACCAGGGGAGCATTCCAACTCGGGATTGTAGCAGTTCGCGGAGCCGGCGTCCATTACCTATTCCTTTCAATGCAGTTGCGCAAAGCGAACTTTGGCCGCGAAATGCGGAAGCGGATGTGGTAGTATGTGTTGTCGGGGAGACGAACATGAAACCGCGTCCGAACCATAGAGTATATCTTCAGGCGCTTCGCCGGATGACAGCCGACGAACGGCTTCGGAAGGCCTTTGAACTCTCGGAACTCTGCCGGAAGCTGTTTCTCCACGGGCTGCGCCGCAGGTTTCCCGATATGTCGGAAAGAGAAGTAATGCAAGTCTATCGGGAGCGGTTGAATAAATGTCACAACAGGAATTGTTGAAGAAAGTCGTCGATGTCCTCCGTGACCTCGGGATCGACTACATGGTGTCCGGCTCGCTCGTATCGAGTCTGCAGGGGGAACCCAGGTCGACCCACGATGTTGATATCGTTGTGGCGATCCATCATTCATCGGCGAAGCCATTGGCCGCGGCTTTTCCGCCCCCTGATTACTATTTGACGGAAGAGAGCATTCTGAATGCCCTCCGCACAAATGGCCTGTTCAACCTCATAGACGTGAATTCAGGCGACAAAGTCGATTTCTGGATGTTGACGGATCAGCCCTTCGACCTGTCCCGTTTCCGGCGGAAACGCATCGAAGACGTTCTCGGCATGCAACTCGCCGTATCGGCGCCCGAGGACACGATTCTCATGAAACTGCATTGGGCCGAGAAGTCGGGCGGGAGCGATAGGCATATCATCGATGCGCTGCGGGTGTACGAGGTCCAATACGGATTATTGGATCTGGAGTATCTGAGAGACTGGGCGCGGACGCTCGGTGTCTCATCCCTGCTCGATCGGATCGAAGAGCAGGCAGAGAGATTATGATGCCGGGCAGCCGAGATGCAATGCTTCGGACCCGGAACTCCTCGGTGTCAGAAGCTCGCGGATTCAAGTCTTGCTTCGCCCTCCAGTTTCAGCGCAATGGAATGAATTGGCTTTGCCGTTGGGTGCGCGCGCGGTCTGTGCCGTGAATTGGGGACAAAGGCGTCGGGCATTTGGCTTGTTGTTCGCAACTATTTCTGCTACCATCAAACGAACCAGAGACATTATCGAAATCCAACGATGGATTTTGTGGATTCGGATTGTTCTTCTTCAGGGGGTACAGCCGTGAAAGCAATATTCCAGAGCATCGTTGTGGCATCTGTCGTTGTGTTGCTGTCGGCGGGCCTCGCCCTGCCTGCCCAGTGGGTGGAAAACGGTGTTCCCGTCTGCACCGCGGCGGGGAGCCAGGATACGATCGGGATGGTCCCGGATGGGGCCGGGGGTTCGATCATCGTCTGGCAGGACTTCCGCGCGGGCAACTGGGACATCTACGCCCAGAGGATCGATGCGTGGGGACGGGCTCTCTGGGCCGCGAACGGCGTGAGCGTATGCACATCGGCGGGCGCCCAGCAGTACCCGCAGATCGTCTCCGACGGCCAGGACGGCGCCATTGTGCTGTATGTCGACCGTCCGGGCGTGCTGGATCACATCTATGTAACGCGGCTCAACGGAAACGGCGCCAGCGCATGGGCATCGGCGGTTCAGGTCTGCACCGTTGCCGATTCGCTCCTCTCGGTCCATATGGCCTCTGATGGGGCGGGTGGCGCGCTCATTGCCTGGCAGGACATCCGCGTGGACACGCTCGGTATCGATATATACGCCCAGAGGGTGCCGTCGGGCGGCACGGTCGCCTGGGGGGCAAACGGTGTCGCGGTCTGCAACGCGGATGAGGCGCAGGTCGACCCGCGGCTCGTGTCTGACGGCTCAGGAGGGGCGATTATTGTCTGGGCGGACTGGCGCTTCGGCTTGAACGCCGACATCTATGCGCAGAGAGTCAACGCAGGAGGACTCGTCCAGTGGCCGGTGAACGGACTCTCCGTCTGCGCCGCGGTGGGGGACCAGGGTGCGGCGAGGCTGGATACCGATGGTGTGAACGGGGCGATCATTACGTGGATTGACTCCAGAACGCCGGGCGCCGACGATGTCTACGCGCAGCGAGTGAGCCGGGAAGGCGCCCCGCTGTGGAGCGTCAACGGTGTCGCCGTCTGCACCGCGCCCAACGCGCAGGCGGATCCCAGGATCGTGCCGGACGGCGCCGGCGGCGCGATCATCGCGTGGGCGGACGCCCGTGCGGTTTCGTGGGATGTCTACGCGCAGAAGATCGATGCGAGCGGCGCCGCGAAGTGGATCGTCGGGGGCGCTCGCGCGGGCAGAGCGATCGGCGGGTGGGCCGCGCACGACATAGCGCCGAACGGCGTCGGCGGCGTGATCGTCACGTGGGTGCAGGGGTCCCCTTCGGACATTTACGCGCAGATGCTCGAGCCCGTTGTGGGGAGCCCCCAGTGGACGACGAACGGCGTGGCTGTCTGCGCGGCCGCGGGTCTTCAGGCCGCGCCGGCGATCGCCACGGACGGAGAGGGGGGCGCCTTGATCGCCTGGGTCGATCACCGCGCCGGCAACGCTGACATCTACAGCCAACGGATAGAGCGCAACGGCTACTGGGGATATCCGGCGCCCGAGATCTTCGCCGTTCGCGACGTGCCGGGGGACCAGGGAGGAAAGGTCAACCTCGCCTGGAAGGCGAGCAGGCTCGACCCCTGGCCGAACCAGGCGATTCTGAACTACTCGATATGGATGGCCATCAATCCGACGATGGCGGCCTCGCTACTCGAGAGCGGCGCGGCTCTCGTCACCGACCTCGCTGAGGTCCCCGATCGTGGAGCCGGGGCGATCAGGGTCGCACAGGCCGGCGACAGGACCTTCTACTGGAAGCTCATCGGCTATCTCTACGCGTCATATCTGGAGAACTACTCCGAGCACCTACAGACGCTCTTCGATTCCACCGCAGTTTGCACCGAGTACCATTACTTCCAGGTGATCGCGAACGCCTCAGGGACCAAGGGGTACTGGATCTCGGCGCCCGACAGCGGATACTCGGTCGACAACCTCGCGCCCACGACGCCGTGTAGCGTCGCGGGGCGGCAGCGCGGCGCCGATCTGGAGATCTCGTGGCGTCCGAACCCGGAGCAGGATCTCGCGTACTACGCCCTGTTCCGGGGACCGACGGAGGATTTCGTCCCGCAGGATCCGATTCTGACTTCGACCGATACGATCGCTGTCGACACATCGTGGAGCTCGTCGTCGAACACCTCCTACTACAAGCTCGTGGCGTTCGACATACACGGGAACGCGAGCGCGGCGGCGCTGCTCCGTCCGAACACGATCGTGGCGACGCTGCTCCAGGGCTTCTCGCATTCGCTCGGCGCCGCCGGCATCCGCATCGAGTGGCGGCTCGCCGAATGCGATCCGGATGCCGCCTTCACGGTGAGCCGCTCCGAGGCGCCGGGCATGGCCTTCGCGGAGATCGTTGACGCGGCCGTCGAGCGCGAAGGGCTCAGGTTCGCGTTCGTCGATGACTCCTACGAGAGCGGATCGTCGTATCGGTACCGCGTCGAGGTCAACGATGACGGAGGGAGGCGCGTGCTGTTCGAGACGGAGGCGATTGCCGCCCCGATCGTGCCGCTTTCCCTGTACCAGAACCGGCCGAACCCGTTCAATCCGTCGACCGCGATACGCTACTACCTGCCCGATGCGTCTCGCGTCACGCTCGAGATCTACGACGTGTCCGGACGCGCGGTCGCCAGGCTCGTCGACGCGGAGCAGAAGGCGGGTATCTATGAGGTGATGTGGGACGGTACGGACTCCTTCGGCGGACGGGTCGGCTCGGGGGTCTATTTCTACCGCCTGCGCGCCGGGAAGGATATCATGACGAGGAAGATGGTGCTCCTGCGCTAGCTTCATCCGATATCGAAATGAGGGACCTATGTGTCCGGCAGCGAAACCGAAACATCAGGGGGAAAAAGGATATGAGAAGGCTGTTTCGTAGCGTCGAATGTATCGTGGTGCTTGCTGCCATCGTCTCGATCATGGCGGGCGGCGCGATGGGACAGGTCGTCGCGGACAAGAAGGATGCGCCCGGCGACGTTCCGCGCGTCATGGCGTACGAAGGCTACCTCACCGAACCGAACGGCAAACCGATCGCCGACGGCAAGTACAACTTCACGTTCGCTCTTTACACGAGCGCCACGGACGGGACGCCGGTGTGGACGGAGGAGCATCGGGGGGTCGCGGTGAGCGGCGGCTTCGTGCGGGTGCTTCTCGGGAAGGGTTCCGTCCCGAAGCCGCTGGACATCGCGTTCGACCGGCAGTACTTCCTCGGCATCCGGATCGGAAACGATCCCGAAACGTCGCCTCGCCTCGAGCTCGTGACGAACGCCTACAGCTTCAGGGCGATCTCGGCGGACAAGGTGGCGGACGGATCGATCACGACCGAGAAGCTCGCGCCGCTCGCCGTCACCGATGACAAGATTGCGAGCGTGAGCTGGAACAAGATAGTCAACGCGCCCGGCAAGGGTGACGAATTCGTGCTTCCCGAGTTGGAGAAGCCGGGCCCAATCCCCGCCAGCGTCTGGCATACGCGCGGCAACACGAGGACCGATCCCCCGAACGAATACGTCGGAACGGCGGACAGCACGGATCTCCTCTTCAAGACGAATGCCGTCGAGCGAATGCGGATCTATTCCTACGGCAAGATCGCGATGAAGGGGGACCTGGACGTCGAGGGGTACGTGCTCTCCCGGAAGACGCCCACCGAAGGAGGGTTTCACCTCGGCGACAGGAACCACGGCTTGAAACGGTCGGGAAACGATGATGTGCGCATGTACACGACCGACGGCGGGAACCTGCTCCTCGAGGGTGGAAACGTCGGCATCGGAACATCCGTTCCGAGCGCGCTGCTGCACCTGAATGCCGCGGCCGGAGGGCCGAGTCCGTTCAGGATCACCGATGGCTCTCAGAACCGCGTCGCCGTCGAGAGCACGGGGAAGGTCACCGTCAGCAGCAGCGTATCGGGAGCGGAGAATGTTATCGACAGTTACCCGCTTCTCCTCGACGCGGTCAATCAGGGGATGGCCATCAGGCTCGATGGATCGACGTACAGTCCCAACAACTTCGTCTCGTTCTGGGACGATAGAGGCATGCGGGGAAGAATCGAAGGCTGCAACTCGGACGACGTGCTCGCCGACCCCGAGTACTACCTCTCGACCGCGCTCGACGCCATCGACATCGCGGTGTGCGTGATCGCGCTCGTCGGCGCGTCGTCCTCGAGCACGCCGTGCGTGGGGCTCGGGGCGTGCGTCACCGCTCCGATTCCCTCGCTCATCGTCGCGGCCGTGGCGGCGCTTGCCGCCCAGACCGGGAGAATCGTTCTGACGCAGAACTACTACTGGGGCAACCTCGGCGTGAATTTCCAATCGGGCGCCGGGGACTATGCCGAATGGCTCGAGAGGCTCGATGAGGGGGAGAAGATCGAGCCTGGAGACATCGTTGGGGTGTTCGGCGGGAAGGTGACGAAGGTCACGGACGGCGCCCAGCAGCTTCTCGCGATCTCTCGCGCGCCGATCGTCCTCGGGAATATGCCCGAGACCGGCAGGGAGAGCCTCTACGAGAAGGCTGCGTTCGTGGGGCAGGTGCCCGTGAAGGTGGTCGGTCCCGTGCGTGAAGGGGACTATATCATACCCTCGGGGCTCGAGGACGGAACGGGCGTCGCGGTTTCGCCGCAGCTCATGACCGCCGACGAGTTCGCGAAGGTCGTCGGCCGGGCGTGGCAGTCCTCGGGGAGCAACCTGAGCTACGTCAACGTCGCGATCGGTTTGAACTCGGGAGACATCGCGACCATCGTGAAGAAACAGCAGGCGGAGATAGAGACGCTTAGGTCGGAGCTCGCCAAGGGCGGCCGGAACGCCGAGGACGCGTGGTCCGAGCTCAACGCGATGAAAACGCGGCTCGCGTCGTTGGACGATCTCTTCACAGAGGTGGCCCGGCTTCGCGCGGAAGTGGCCCGGCTCGGCGGCCCGGCATCGGTCAACACGGCGGAGTCCGGGCAGGGTTCCGATCGCGGGGCCGCTCCCGTCGCGACGAAGCAGCAGGCTGAGGGCCTTTCGAAGTGAACCGTCGGCGTATGCCGCCGCACTTTTCCCGCGGAGGGAGCGAGGAATGCTGAGGGATGTTATGAAACGCAAAGAGGTTCTGGTGGCGCTGCTGGCGTGCGCGATCCTGACATGCGCGATGGTTTCCGGCGCCTCCGCCCAGGCGATCAAGGATCCGAGCGCTCTCGCCACGGCGCCTGCCCTGAAGGATGCCCAGCACATCCGGATGTCGGGTCTGCTCTCGGGAACGGCATGGCTGTCCGAGGCCGACGCGCGGGGCGTGCTCGGCCCGGACGTCAGAATAGGGCACTGGCGCTTCGACGAAGACGGGCGCGTTCTCGAGCAGACGACGTTCGATCGCGACGGTACGCTGCTCCAGCAGGTGACGTACATCTATGACGACCGGGGGGCGGTCGTCGAATCGATCACCCGGGGAGCAGGTCCCCTGGGGGACTCCAAAACCGAGTACCGATACGATCCCACCTACAAGCTGATCGAATCGAGAACGAGCATGTTCGACGGAACGTCGGTGCTTCGCGCCGAATACACGAACGACGCGAACGGCAGGATGATCGAGGTGCGCACTCATGCGCCCGACAGCGCCGGCAACCTTCGAACGACGATAGCCTACGACGCGACCGGCAAGATGCGGGAGACGGTTGTGTACGATGCATCCGGAAAGGTCAAATCGCGCGTGATTCTGACGCATGACGCCGCGGGGAATCAGCAGCAGCAGCTCAGCCTCGGGGCGGGGGACGCCATCCTGACCTCGACGGAATCCGTCTACGACGGCAAGGGGCGCATCGTTCGGGAAGTGGTCCGGAACGCGGCAGGGGTCGCGGTGCACGAGAGCACGTACCGCTGCGATGACCTCGGGAATATTACCGAGACCGCGATTCTGAGCGCGCCCGCGGGCACGATGACGAGAATGACCTTCGCCTACGACGCGAAAGGCGATTTTACGGAGGCCCGCACCTACAACAAGCTCGACCAGCTCGTGAGTCGCGTCAGGTACGAGTACGAGTACAACCGGAGCGCGCAGGAGCCAGAGCCGAAAAAGGAATAGCGCGCCGAGGAGGATCCGATGTGTAAAGGTATGATCGCCATTGCGTGCGTCGTCGCCGTCCTGCTCCCGGTCGCATCGCGCGCCGAGCCCGGGGTTAAGCATGCGCTATGCGGGGGGAGCGGTTTCTGCGTCTCCCACTCCGCGAGTGTGAATCTCGCGAGCTTTCTGGGTCGATGCGCCGGTTCGCACATGCTCGAGCGGGCCCCGTATGCCGGCAAAGGCTCCGATCCCGGAGGGTTCGCGCGGGGGACGTCGGTGTCGGGCTTCGCGACGCGAGTCGGTCTGGACCAGAGCTACCCGAATCCGTTCAATCCGAGCACCTCGATTCGCTATTCGGTCAAGGCGGCTTCGCGCGTCACGCTCAGGATCTATGATGTCAGCGGCGGGCTCATCCAAACGCTTGTCGACGCCGACGTCTCCGCTGGGGAGCACACCGTGTCGTGGGACGGCATGAATGCGCGGGGCGTGCGGGCATCCTCCGGCATCTACTTTGTTCGCCTCGAGACCGAGTGGGGAGTCTTCTCGCGAAAGATGATCCTCGCGAAGTGACCCGTAAACACGTTCGATCAATGCCGTGGTCGGCGGCCGGGCCGCGCGGCGCCACGCCCTCGCCTTGCCATCTCTCGGATCCTAAACTCCTTGGAACTTCTCGAATTCACCAGACTATACTAGGGTAGAGCCGTTCAGCAGTGTTCCGGAGAGAGGGGGAGGCAGCATGAAAGCGTTGAGACTTCTTCTGGTCGTAGGCGGACTCGTCTGGGCGGTCTCATGCCTGGCGCAGACCGCAGATATTCATCAGGCGGCATTGGCCGGCGATTGCGCGCGGTTACGAGAGCTCATCGATCGATCGCCGGAGCTCGTGAATGCGAAAGACGAGGAGCAAGGCACGCCCCTCCACAGCGCCGCGATGATGGGAAGGATGGACGCCGTTCTGCTGCTCCTCGAAAGGGGTGCCGAGGCGGATGCTCGGAACACCCTCAACCAGTCTCCGCTTCTCTATGCGGCGTACGGCGGCTACGCTGCAATCGTGGATACTCTCATCGCGCACGGGGCGTCGTTCGAATACAGGGACGCCCGGGGGTACGCGCCGATTCATTTCGCGGCGAGGCAGGGTCAGAAGGCCGTCGTGGAGCTTCTCGTCGCCAAGGGGGCATCCTTCGACGAGCGGGGCTATCAGGGGAAAACGCCTCTCTACTTCGCGGCCGCGAACGGCCACACGGATATCGTGAAGCTGCTCGCGGCGCGCGGCGCGAAGCTCGATACGAGGGATGACAACGGTCAGGCGCCCCTTGCAGCCGCCCTGCGCGAAGGGCACGCCGAGACAGGCGAACTCCTTCTCGGTTCCGGGAGCGCGATCGAAGGGGATGCAGCCGCGCTTTCCCGATATCTGCATCTTGCGGCCGCCGCGGGCAGCGAGCGCATCGTCGACGCGCTGATCGAGAAGGGGGCACCCATCGATGCAGCGGATGAAAGCGGGAAGACGCTTCTGCACGATGCCGCGATCGGCGGTCTCGCCGGGCTCACCGAGAGGCTCCTCGCGCGCGCGAAAGATATCGACGCCGGCGATAACGGCGGGAAGACGGCGCTCCATTACGCGGTCGCCGCGGGAAATCGCGACGTCGTCGATATCCTCCTGGGAGGCGGTGCCGATCCGAACGTCGCGGACGCGGACGGGAGAACGCCGCTCCACGTAGCGGAGGATGCGGGCAGAACCGATATGACGCGGATTCTTCTGGCGAAGGGCGCGCGCGACATGGAGCGGAAGGTGTACCCGCTCGGCGCCGAATCGTCCAAGGCCCCGGCAAAGGGACGGCAAGCGCCGCTCGAAATCACCTATATCGGCAACGACGGATTCCTCGTCTCGCGTGGAGACAAGAAGGTGATCATCGACATTCTCTTCAGAAGTGCTTGGACCAGTCCCTCGGTCGACGATCGTCTCTTCTCGACGATGCTCGAGGATCGGCCCCCCTTCGACGGCATCGATCTCTGCGTGGTCTCGCACGCCCATGTGGACCACATGAGCCCGCGCATGACGGCCGAACTCCTGAAGCGCAATGACGGCGTCGTGTTCATCTCGAGCCCCGAGGCGTGCGATTCGCTGCGGGCGGCCGCCGGGAGCGATTTCGGCAAGATCGCCGAAAGGGTCGTGAGCGTCGATCCCGAGTGGAAGAAGATCGAGAAGCTGCGGAATAACGGCATCGACGTCGAGTTCTTCGGTGTGAATCATTCGGATACCGGCGAACCGTACAAGACCCTCGCGACGATTTTCGACTTCGACGGCATCCGCCTCGTGCATCTCGCCGACGAGATCGTCAGGTTGAACCTCGAGAATTTCAAGGCGGTCGATCTCGCGCGAGACGGGATCGACATCGCATTCGCCGATGTCATGTTTCTCGCGGACTCTATCGGGCAGCACATCATGAGGGAATACGTCAAGCCCGAGTATATCATTCTTATGCACTCCCGGCCGAATGAGCTCGACGCCGCCGCGAAGCAACTGATGCCGCTCCATCCGAACCTCCTCATCTTCAGGGAGCAGATGGATAAGAGGCTGTTCGCGCGCTGATCGAGGAGAAAGGCCGGCGGCTCACCGGATTTCGCGGGCGGGTCGAGACGACATGCATTGACTCCGCATAGATTTACCGATAATCTCGAGCTTGAATAGATTTTCATGATAAGGAAGACGATGAGCTATAAAAGTGCGGTATGCATATACCCTTACTACAACGAGGTTCCCATCTACGAGTTCTTCCCGCCGCTCGGCCTTGAGTACGTCGCTGCGGCGATCGAGGACCTCGTCGAACATATGTGCATCATCGACCTGCGGTACGAGGAGGATTTTCAGAAGGTCGTCGGCTCCGGCGCGGATCTCTTCTGCGTGAGCGTGAACTGGCCTTATGAGCTCGACTCGGTGTGCGAGGTGATCCGGTCTCTGCCGGCGCAGGCGGCGACGGTCGTCGGCGGGAAGTTCGCCACGGAGAACGTGGAGGAACTGTTCACGCGGTGTCCCAACATCGATGTGATCGTGCGTGGCGACGGCGAGGAAACGATGCGCGAGCTCATCAAGGCGGGCTCGCCGGAAGGTGTGGCGGGCCTGTCGTATCGCGACAAGGGTCGGATTGTCCATAACGCCAATCGCCCCCTCGCCGCCGTTTCCAACACGCTCCGTCCGAATCGGAAGAGACGGCGCTATCAATACAGGATCAGTTACAAGAAGATCGGCCTGGGGTACAGCTTCGATTCGATCGTCAGCTCGCAGGGGTGCCCTTTCAACTGCAAGTTCTGTTCTTTCAAGATGAGCCCGCTGGGCCAGAGGCGCGACTGGTCGGCGCGGACTCCGGAATCGATACTCGAAGAGCTCAAGGAAACCAACGCAAGGGTCGTGGCGTTCGTCGACGACAACTTCTTCGCCGATATCAAGAGAGTGGAAAAGATATGCGACCTCATCATAGAGGCGAAGATGAAAAAGCTCTTTGTGGCAAACGCGCGGATCTCGATCGCGAACCATCCCGATCTTCTGAAGAAGCTGTACCGGGCCGGGTTCCGCCTGCTGATGATCGGCCTCGAGTCCGCCCAGGACAAGAGCCTGAAACTGCTCAATAAGGGCTTCACGACGGCGGATGTGAGAAAGGCGTTCGCGGTCCTGCGAAAGTCGAACATTCTGATCAACGGCTATTTCATCGTCGGCCTTTTCGGCGAGACGGAAGAGGAGATGCTGGAAATCATTCCTTTCGCCCGGGAGATCGGTCTCGATTTGATAAGCCCCAACCGGCTGCGGTACGAGAAGTATTCCGAGCTGGCCCATCTCCTCGAAGAGAACGACGAGTATTACGTCGGCGAAGCCAACCGCATATATTCAAGAAAATACGGCCCCGGGGATATCAACCGGATCGTGAAACGAATCAGTTCCGGGTTTTTTGACGCCGGCCAGGTCTGCGCGGTCGCCGGGAAAGGTCTCAGGATCGGTTTCCCCGGCTGGGTATTTTACATGCACTTCATCGCGGGCCTGCCGCGAATCATGTCGCAGGCCCGGAAGCGAAGAAGGATCCGTCTCCTCGCGGCTGGAGTCGGCAACTGACCTTTTTCCGCTGCTTACAGGCAGGAGGTCGCAGGTTCAAGTCTTCCTTCGCCCACTATAAAAATAAACTTGACAAAATGTAAAGTTTATTATACTCTGCCGTATATGAAGCCAAAGTACGACATTCGTAATGAACTTCGGCTCTACAGGGTCAAGGTAGGCGAGATGACCCAGCAGGAGCTCGCGGACAGGGTAGGCGCCACGCGCCAGACGATCGTGTCCATCGAGAGAGGGAGATACAATCCATCCGTGGGTCTCGCGCTCCGTATCGCAAAGGTTCTCGGGGCCTCCATCGAAGATCTCTTCCAGCTCGAGGAAGAGAAAGGAGATCGTAATGGCTAGATTCCTCGCACGCCTCGGCTGGCGGCCGACAAGGACGACGCTTGTCGCCGGCGCGCTCATTGCTCTCGGCATCCTGCTCACGGGAGTGAGCTGGGGGTTTTTCTTTCTCGTCGGGCTCGGTATGCTTGGTCCCGGGCTTCTCCGCGAGCTCGGGTGGCTCAAGGATCACGACGAGTTCCAACGTCAGGCGGCGCGACGCGCGGGGTACCACGCCTTCCTCGCGACCGGGCTTCTCGCGTTTGCGCTGGTTGCGCTGTTCCGCACCGGGGATCACGGGATGAAAGACCCGGAGCCAGTGGTCTCGCTGCTGCTCGTCGTGCTCTGGTTCACGTGGGTGCTGAGCTCGCTCCTTGCCTATTGGGGCCCCCGGAGGACGGCGCGAACGATGCTCATTTCGTTCGGCGTATTCTGGCTGATATTCAGCGTCGCCGACAGCCTCCACAGCCTTCCGATGTTCTTCATGCAATCGCTCGTTGCAGTGCCGTTCTTCGCGCTGGCGTACACGGCGGGGCGATGGCCGAAGATAACGGGAGCGCTGCTTGTCGCCGCCTCGGCCTTCTTCTTCCACTTCTTCGATCTGTACCGGGTCTTCGGTCCTGTCCCCCTGGAGCGGGGTGGCGGCGAGGTCCTCGTGCTCTTCATCGGTCCGCTCTTCGCGAGCGGCGTGGCGCTCCTTCGCTGCGGTTCCAGCGATGATCCGAAGGAAAAGGAGCAGGAGCCATCGCATTGAAGCACAGTGAAGGAATTCTTCGAGGAGCGGATGATCTCGAGCTCTACTACCAGTACTGGCAACCCGAGCGCGAAGCGCGAGCCGTTCTCGCAATCGTCCATGGCCATGGGGAGCATAGCGGACGCTATGCGAACGTGGTTCGCTCCCTCGTGCCATGCGGCTACGCGGTATATGGTTTCGATCAACGTGGGTATGGACGCTCTCGCGGCCAGCGCGGGCATATCGATTCCTGGGCTGAGTATCGGGAAGACCTGGGAGCGTTTCTGCGATGGCTCGCGAATCAGGAACCGCATCGCCCGGTTTTTCTCATGGGACACAGCATGGGGGCGCTCGTTGTCTTGGACTACCTGGTTCATCAGCCAGGAGGAATTCATGGTGCGATAATCAGCGCTGCGCCCCTGGAGCCGGCGGGCGTCGCGAAGCCTTCTCTGGTCCTCTTGTCCCGTTTGCTGTCGAGGGTTTGTCCGCGCTTTCCACTGCGCCTCGCCCTGGACACTTCGGCCCTCTCCCGCGACGCGGCCGTCGTACGAGCGTACGTGAAGGATCCGCTCGTACATGGGACATTCACCGCGCGGTGGGGCACGGAATCCCTTGCCGCCCTGGCGAGGGTCAAGACCCGTGCGACCGATGTAAACGTCCCGATTCTATTCATCCACGGAGAGGCGGATCGGTTAAACTACCCCGAGGGGAGCCGGAACTTCTTCGAGAACGTGGCGTTCGCGGATAAAACCTTGCATGTATATCCCGAAATGTACCATGAATTGCACAATGATATCGGCTATGAACTGGTCATGAACGACCTGGAGCGTTGGCTCACGAGGCATCTATGAACGGGGCGATACCGGATACGATCTACGCGGCGTTTCGGGAGGCCGCGGCGCGGCACCCGCATAAACCGGCCCTGCGGTTCAAGGGAGAGGACGGCGAGTACCGGAGCATCAGCTTCGAGGCTCTGGAGGATTCCGTCGATCGCCTGGCTGCGTCTCTAGGTCGCCTCGGCGTGGCGAAGGGAGACCGTGCAGCGGTTTTCGCTTACCACGGCCCCGAATGGGTCATGGCCGACCTGGCTTCTCTCAAGCTGGGCGCCGTGATTGTTCCACTCTACCATACGCTCTCTCCGTCGGCCGCGAGATACATCCTCAATGACTCGGCGTGCAAGCTGATCTTCGTCGAAGGCAAGGAGCTTTTCGGCGTGATCGACGCGATACGAGGGGAGATACCGTCGCTCGCGCACGTCGTCGTATTCGACGAGAAGGGAATTGACGAGAACAAGGCGTTCTTGAGATTCCGGGATCTTGTCGCAGGGAGCGCGCATGATGAGCCCGGCGCCGTCGGAGAACCGTCGCCCGTATCGCACAGTGATCCAGCTACTATTGTCTATACGTCGGGTACGACGGGCACCCCGAAGGGGGTTGTTCTGTCGCACGGC